>Ga0209810_1000728_pt1 | contig 63287 bp, 62 predicted proteins | sample Coa_R1_7_FD_187159 | JGI IMG/M metagenome (GOLD analysis project Ga0209810, IMG submission 187159) | Surface soil microbial communities from Centralia Pennsylvania, which are recovering from an underground coalmine fire - Coalmine... | ecosystem: Environmental > Terrestrial > Soil > Unclassified... | reverse complement strand
GGGAGCTCGCCGGCTATCCTGGCTTCGAGACTCGATGAGCGCGAGCGGCGGAGTGACGTTTCACCCCCGGGGCCTGCTCGCATCTAGAAGTTCCTGGAACTTCTGCGCGTTTTCTGCTCTACTCCTCCCCGGGCCGCGCCTCGCCACCTACGGAGCCCTGTCGCTCGCGTGCGCGCCCACGGATCCTTGAAAACCGCAGACTTCCATGCGAAGGATTTCCGCGACCGATCGGTCGCGGCCCCATTGAAGCTCCACGTAGCGCATCAACGCGCCCTCCCCCGGCCTATTTCCGCGACCGATCGGTCGCGGCCCCATTGAAGCCACCGTCCCGAGGTAAATAACACAGAACTGCATGGAATTTCCGCGACCGATCGGTCGCGGCCCCATTGAAGCCTGCGGGAATCCAGTCCCGACACGGTCCATCCACGGCATTTCCGCGACCGATCGGTCGCGGCCCCATTGAAGCGGCGGTTTTTCTCTTGTTGGGGTTGTGGGGCGCTAAATTTCCGCGACCGATCGGTCGCGGCCCCATTGAAGCCTTCCCAAAGAGCTCGTACAAGTCCCGGTACTCAAATTTCCGCGACCGATCGGTCGCGGCCCCATTGAAGCTAAAAAATCGCTTTCGCGCGCGTGGGGGGGGGGGGGGTGAATTTCCGCGACCGATCGGTCGCGGCCCCATTGAAGCGATCCACCATGTTTCTGTCGCACGCGAGAATTTGAATTTCCGCGACCGATCGGTCGCGGCCCCATTGAAGCGAACAAGCTGCACAGCTCGTCTTCCGGGCTTGGGTGAATTTCCGCGACCGATCGGTCGCGGCCCCATTGAAGCCCGTACGCGTTTCTGCATTGGTATTCCTCCTTACGCGGATTTCCGCGACCGATCGGTCGCGGCCCCATTGAAGCTAAGCACAAGGGCGCGATTTTGTTGAAGTTTCAAGAATTTCCGCGACCGATCGGTCGCGGCCCCATTGAAGCATGGTCCGGATGTACCGGCTTGGGGCGGGGGGGGTATTTCCGCGACCGATCGGTCGCGGCCCCATTGAAGCCGTCATCAAACCAATGCTCCGAACCGAATTTGTTGATTTCCGCGACCGATCGGTCGCGGCCCCATTGAAGCACGAACGCGGACCGTGATGTCCCGTACGTTCTTTGGATTTCCGCGACCGATCGGTCGCGGCCCCATTGAAGCTGCCGGTCCTGGATGAAGGGGAACAGCTTGGCCGCATTTCCGCGACCGATCGGTCGCGGCCCCATTGAAGCGCGACGGACTACATCTATCCGGTGCAAATCTTCGAATTTCCGCGACCGATCGGTCGCGGCCCCATTGAAGCCGCATCGCCCCGGCGCTCGCCGACGCGCTCCGCCACATTTCCGCGACCGATCGGTCGCGGCCCCATTGAAGCGCCGTGGAACCAGGGCACCGGCATCACCCGCAGCGGAATTTCCGCGACCGATCGGTCGCGGCCCCATTGAAGCGCGCCTGCGCCGGTGAGTATCGGCACCGGCGCGGTGATTTCCGCGACCGATCGGTCGCGGCCCCATTGAAGCGCCACGAACAACACGCGCACCATTGCATCCAGCACGCATTTCCGCGACCGATCGGTCGCGGCCCCATTGAAGCCGCACCGTCTCGCACACGTCCCGGAGCAGACTCGCCATTTCCGCGACCGATCGGTCGCGGCCCCATTGAAGCGACGAGTCCGCCCTGCCCGCCGGGGCCGCCGAGGCCATTTCCGCGACCGATCGGTCGCCGCCCCATTGAAGCGGCCATGGACACGCCCAACCGCCCTAGTTGATCACGATTTCCGCGACCGATCGGTCGCGGCCCCATTGAAGCTCTAGCCACGGCCACCCCTCCCGACCCAGTCCGTTGGGATTTCCGCGACCGATCGGTCGCGGCCCCATTGAAGCGCGGGACTCCGCCTGGCGGCGCCAGGCGGCGCGAACAAATTTCCGCGACCGATCGGTCGCGGCCCCATTGAAGCCCGCAGGTCCCGCTCGCGCCCCGTGTTCAAGGTTTTGAATTTCCGCGACCGATCGGTCGCGGCCCCATTGAAGCGCCCCCACCCCGGCATCTCCATCTTCGGCGAATTCATTTCCGCGACCGATCGGTCGCGGCCCCATTGAAGCCGTGTTCTCACGTGTTGACTCGTTACACCCCCCGACCCAGATTTCCGCGACCGATCGGTCGCGGCCCCATTGAAGCCCAGACTGCTTCGAGGTAGGGGCTCTCCGTGATTCCAGATTTCCGCGACCGATCGGTCGCGGCCCCATTGAAGCCGTGATCCACTGGCGGATGGTGTCCTGCCAGGCAAAGATTTCCGCGACCGATCGGTCGCGGCCCCATTGAAGCCCCTGGAGCAGGGCGTCGGCCTGTTCCTTGGTCAGTTCGGATTTCCGCGACCGATCGGTCGCGGCCCCATTGAAGCGCTATGGCCGGCTCCCCCTCTGGCCAACGGCCCTGGATTTCCGCGACCGATCGGTCGCGGCCCCATTGAAGCCGGCCCCGCTCATCGTGATCGATGGGGCCGCCAAGAACCATTTCCGCGACCGATCGGTCGCGGCCCCATTGAAGCAAGTCCGCGCGCAGCCGCCCGTCGAGCTTCGGAATGATTTCCGCGACCGATCGGTCGCGGCCCCATTGAAGCCACGGCGGGGCGCCGCCGCGCCCGCGCGGTATTCGCACATTTCCGCGACCGATCGGTCGCGGCCCCATTGAAGCAAGTCCGCGCGCAGCTGCCCGTCGAGCTTCGGAATGATTTCCGCGACCGATCGGTCGCGGCCCCATTGAAGCCACGGCGGGGCGCCGCCGCGCCCGCGCGGTATTCGCACATTTCCGCGACCGATCGGTCGCGGCCCCATTGAAGCGTGGGCTACCGGCCCCGGGGCTTCGTCGCGGACCAGCATTTCCGCGACCGATCGGTCGCGGCCCCATTGAAGCGCCGCGGAGGCCGACGACGGCGCAGCAGCGGAAGGATTTCCGCGACCGATCGGTCGCGGCCCCATTGAAGCTTCGCCATCGGTATGCCTCTCCTTGCCCAGAGGGGCGAATTTCCGCGACCGATCGGTCGCGGCCCCATTGAAGCGTAGACGGCGCGGGCGTGCCCGGGGGCCGGGCCGGTATTTCCGCGACCGATCGGTCGCGGCCCCATTGAAGCCACGCCGTGCGCCGGGCGGTCGGCGCCAAGCGTTCACATTTCCGCGACCGATGGGTCGCGGCCCCATTGAAGCTCTCGCCCCCTGCGAGAGGCCGACGTGGCGCCAATGGATTTCCGCGACCGATCGGTGGCGGCCCCATTGAAGCCCGGAGGACCATTCGACGAGGTAGGGCAGCGTGGCTCATTTCCGCGACCGATCGGTCGCGGCCCCATTGAAGCGTCCCGGCCTTGCTCGGCCCGTCGGGCGCGGGCAAATTTCCGCGACCGATCGGTCGCGGCCCCATTGAAGCCCGGAGTTCCACCGCCGGGCGCGGGCGGTCGGAAGTAATTTCCGCGACCGATCGGTCGCGGCCCCATTGAAGCCGGGTTTGGTGTTGCCAGTGGTGGAGTCGGTGGGGCGGATTTCCGCGACCGATCGGTCGCGGCCCCATTGAAGCGGCCTCCAGCCAACGGCCCCGAATGGCGTACACGGAGATTTCCGCGACCGATCGGTCGCGGCCCCATTGAAGCGGCCAGCCAGTGGTACACGTCCGCGAAGTCGAGCGGCATTTCCGCGACCGATCGGTCGCGGCCCCATTGAAGCAAGCCGTCGAGACGGAGTCGCAGCGCCTGTACCTTTCGTATTTCCGCGACCGATCGGTCGCGGCCCCATTGAAGCCCCGCGCCGCTTGGACCGAGCAAGCATGGCACAAGGGCATTTCCGCGACCGATCGGTCGCGGCCCCATTGAAGCACACACTGTCCGGGGGCAGGGATCGCCCGCGGGCGGGATTTCCGCGACCGATCGGTCGCGGCCCCATTGAAGCCGTACGGACGATGTGGCTATGGACGAAGCCGCTCGAATTTCCGCGACCGATCGGTCGCCGCCCCATTGAAGCACACAGACACCCGCCTTGTCGTTGCCATGCAGCCGCATTTCCGCGACCGATCGGTCGCGGCCCCATTGAAGCAGGAAGGCCCAGCAGCGCCGTTTAACGAGGAAGCTTCGTATTTCCGCGACCGATCGGTCGCGGCCCCATTGAAGCGGCGGCGCCGGTGCGTGCGTGTCGCTCTCGGATGGCGAATTTCCGCGACCGATCGGTCGCGGCCCCATTGAAGCGTCGATGAATTCGACAAAGCCATCGACTCGGCGCCCGCATTTCCGCGACCGATCGGTCGCGGCCCCATTGAAGCCATGCCCCGTACTTGGTCGCCCCGCACGCCATTGCCCATTTCCGCGACCGATCGGTCGCGGCCCCATTGAAGCGAGGAGTAGGTCATGATGATCACCAATTCCTACCAGATTTCCACGACCGATCGGTCGCGGCCCCATTGAAGCGAAGCAGACCAACTTCGCGCGCGTATTCCGATAGCGCAATTTCCGCGACCGATCGGTCGCGGCCCCATTGAAGCCCCGAAAGTCCACCGTCCAGCCCCACGAATTTCCGAGAATTTCCGCGACCGATCGGTCGCGGCCCCATTGAAGCAGCTTGTGCGGGTTCGTGCGGGCAGGGTCGGGTGGGATTTCCGCGACCGATCGGTCGCGGCCCCATTGAAGCGACGCAGACAATCGTGGCGGTGGTGACGGCCGCGAATTTCCGCGACCGATCGGTCGCGGCCCCATTGAAGCGTGGCCTCGAGGGCGTCGGGGCTATCGGTCGCCCCCGATTTCCGCGACCGATCGGTCGCGGCCCCGTTGAAGCCCTAAGCGAATGAGCGCTCTCGGAGCCCAGTACCTCGAGACGGTGAGCGATTACATAATCTGGTATTCGCGAGAGAGGAGCACCGTGAAGTTCCGTAGGCTCTATTTGGAGAAGACCGCGGAGGGCGACCAAGCCTGGAGCTGGGTGGAACTTCCCGGGCTCTTCCGGGTTTCGTGTGGCTAGCGTGACCGGCTGAGGCCCTGCCTGCTATCGTCCCGCCGCCGCGATGGCAGAGGAGGTGGGGACGATGCGGGACCGCGAGCTGTACGCGACGATCTTGGGGGTGACCGCGCCGTGGTCGGTCGAGCGAGTGGACCTCGATGTGGCGGCGGCGCGGTGCACGTGTGGCTGGCGCGGACCGAGGGCGCCGCGGCGCAGTGCCCAGAGTGCCAGAGTGGATGCACGATCTACGACCACCGCGACCGCGAGTGGCGCCACCTCGACACGTGCCAGCTGCAGACCCGGCTCCACGCGCGCGTGCCGCGCGTCGACTGCCCGACGCATGGCGTGCTCCAGATCGCCGTCCCGTGGGCAGCCCCGGGCTCGAAGTTCACGCTGCTGTTCGAGCGCCTGGCGATCGACTGGCTCCGGGAAACCGCCGTGACCGCCGTGGCCCGCCAACTGAAGCTCGGGTGGGACGCGGTGTGGGGCATCGAGCGCCGCGCGGTCGCCCGCGGGCTGGAGCGCCGGGGGACGCTCAAGCTCCGCTACGTCGGAGTGGACGAGAGATCGCGATCTCCGTCGGCCCCCTCTCCGGCCGCGTCACCGCCAAGCAGATCAACGACGCCTTCCAGGACGCGCTTGCCTCGGGCATCCTCGAGGTGCACGTGCTCGGCTGGTCCTTCGAGGCGAACGTGGGCGAGGTGAAGTCGGCGCTCGAGAAGCGCGGCAAGGTCAAGGTCGAGCTGATCATGATCCGCCCGGACACGCTCGCCGAGGGGCTGAAGGCCACGCAGCCGGAGATGCTCTTCTCGCCGCTGGCGCTCCCGGACACCGAGATCGCGGTCGCGAAGAACGGCAAGGAAAAGCAGGTGCGCGTGACGCTCAAGGGTGTGGCGCTCTTCGACCGCAAGACGCGGACGACCGCGTACAAAGCCGCCGATTCGGGCTACGTCTCGGCCTGGTACCTCGACGAGGACTACGACGGCGACTGCTTCGTGGACTGCCAGATGTTCTTCGACTTCAAGAAGACGCCGAACATCAAGGCCGCGCTCAAGGCCGAGGTGGACCCCGAGGAGTTCAAGCTCAAGCTCATCTCGGAGCGCTTCCCGGTGCGCGGCTACAAGCGCATCGCGGTGAAGGTCGTGGACGTGTACGGCAACGAGTCCACGGTGGTGCGGGAACTATCATGAGACGGGTGCGCTGGACTGCCCATGCGGAGGCGAGCCTCCGCGACCGGGAGATCGACCGGACGGAAGCCCAACACACGATCGACGCTCCCGACCGGCGAATCGCCAGCCGTGGGGGAAGGACGGTTCTGGCTCGCCGGTACGACGACCCCGTGTTGGGCCAGCCGATGGCCTTGTGCGTTGTCCTCGAGGAGCATGGGGGCGAAACTGTGGTAGTGACCGTGTACAAGAGTTCCAAGCTCGACAAGTACCTGAAAGGAGGTGCAGCGTGAAAATTCAATACGACCGGGAGACCGATACTCTGGTGATTTCTCTGCGCGAGGAGCGTATCAAGGAAAGCGACGAGGTGCGCCCTGGCGTCATTGCCGACTTTGGGTACGACGGCGGGATCGTACGGTTCGAGATCCTCGATGCATCGAAGAACGTCGAGGACCCACTGTCGGTGACACTGGCTGCTGCGGGGTGACGAGGAGACTCGACGTGGCCTACGTCGTCGATCGGGTCGTCATCTGCGACGTCTTCCGCGAGCCGGACCGGCACTACGAACTCTTGCCCGGCGGCCGCTCGAAACTGGTCCAGGGCCGGCGTCCCTCGATGCGGTTCCTGGCCTCGGCGAAGGACGTGAAGGGCGGCATCGCGGGCGTGGTCGGCAAGGAGGCGCAGCTCTTCGATGATCTCTCCGCCTCCACAGCCGCCGAGAAGAACGACTTCGTCAACCAGCTTCGCGACGAGGTGCGTGCCTGGCGCGAAGCCGGCTACCCAGGAACGGCCGTGGTCACGCGGCGGCTGCTGGAGTGGTGGTTCGAGCGCGACGAGGAGCGCAAAGCCGTGGGCAAGCGCTTCTTCTTCTGCCAGCAGGAAGCGGTCGAGACGGTCATCCACCTCTACGAGGTCAAGAACCGGTACAAGATGCCCGAGACGGGCGATCTCTTGCCCTACGCACTCAAGCTCGCGACCGGGACGGGCAAGACCGTGGTGATGGCGCTCCTCGTTACCTGGGCTACGCTTCACAAGCGCAAGGTGAGTGGCTCGTCGCTGTCGGCGAACTTCCTCGTTCTGGTGCCGAACCTGACGGTGCGCGACCGGGTGAGCGGCGTGCCGCGCGGCGACGGCCTCGACCCGGCGGGCGAGCACAACCTCTACGACGCCTTCGAGACGGTGCCGCCCCAGTACCGAGAGGAGTTCCACCCCAACGTGCTGGTGCGCAACTGGCAAGGCATCCCGCTCGAGAACAAGCGCGAGGACTGGATCGGCGAGGGCGAGGTGCCACTCGAAGGAGAGCGCTTCATCCCGCAGGCCGTGCTGCGGGCCATGCAGCGCCGCTCCCGGCAGGATCCCGAGGCACCGATCCGTCGCTTGCTCGGCGGCTGGCGGGACCTCGTGGTGATCAACGACGAGGCGCATCACGTCTATGGAGAGAAGCGCACGAAGCAAGGCGAAAACCCCGAGTACATCAAGTGGAGCAAGATCCTCGAGCGCATTGGCAAGGCCGCGGGTGAGCCTCGTGATCGACCTCTCCGACGCGGGTTGAGCCACCGCCGGTGCGGCGCTACGCTCCGCGCGTGCATTTCCCCCGCTTCCTGCGCCGCGTGAACCGCGTCGTCACCAACCCCCTGCTCGGCACGGTGGCCTGGCTGCTGCCCCCGCTCGCGGTCGTGCGCCACGTGGGACGGCGAAGCGGCCGGCGCTACCGTACGCCGGTCGTCGCCTTTCACGGCGCTGCGGGGTACGTCATCCCCCTCACCTACGGCCGGGACGTCGACTGGGCGCGCAACATCGTGCGCGCCGGCGGCTGCGAGCTCGACCGCAAGGGCAAGCGGGTGACGCTCCGAAACCCGCGCATCGTGGACGTGGACGCGGCGACGCCGCGTCTCCCGGTCTGGGGACGGACCGTCTTCCGGGCGCTCGCGCTGCCGGGCTACGTCCTGCTCGACGAGTAGCCCGGCGCGGCGGGGAGCCCGGCGTTCGGCGGCAGCGTGAAGGCGAACGTCGCGCCCGCGCCGGGTCGGCCCTCGCCCCAGACGCGGCCCCCGTGCCGGTCGATGATCCGCTTCACCAGCGCGAGGCCGACGCCCGTGCCCTCGAACTCCTCCGCGGAGTGCAGCCGCTCGAAGACCCCGAAGAGCTTGTGCGCGTACTGCATGTCGAATCCGACGCCGTTGTCCTTCACGAAATAGACGATCTCGCCGTCTTCGCTCCGGGCTCCGATTTCGACGACGGCCGGCGTGCGACCGCGCTCCCCCACCCGGAGGTCGAGGCGATCTCGCGTCGGCGACGCGAGAGCCAGCTCCTCCACGACCGCGCGCACGAGCTGCGTCATGTCCACGAGGGACTTGTCGACCGGCTGGCGGCCCATGCGCGAGAACGCGCTCGGCGTAATGGCATTGGTCGCCCTCCCGCAGGACGAACGTGGCGCCGTCGGCGGCAGCGAGCTCCCGCGCCGCCCCGCGCACAACGGCCATCACGCCCGCGAGGCTCCGGGCGAGGGAGAGATCCCGCACGGCCTGGACCAGCCGCAGCACGGCTCAGCTCCCGGCCGGGCCAGTGTCGGGCTTCTCGCCGAGGTCGCTCGCCGCCCGCGCGGTCGCCGGCGCGAGCGCGGGCACGCGCACGGTAACGACCGTTCCGCCGCCGGGCCGGTCCTCGATCGCAATGCTCCCGCCCAGCAACGCGGTGCACCGGCGGACGATGCCGAGCCCGAGGCCCAGGCCCTCGTGCGCCCGGGTGCTCGAGCCGTCGAGCTGGCGGAAGTCCTCGAGCAGGAGGGCGCGCGCCGCCGGCGGAATGCCGATCCCCGTGTCCGCGACCGTGAGCAGCACGCCGCCCTCGACGGTGGCGACGAGCCGCACATCCACCCGGCCTCCGGGCGAGAACTTGATGGCGTTGCTCAGCAGATGGTAGCCGATCGCGTGCAGCTTCTCGCGATCGTGCTCGATCTCGGTCGGGCTCGCGGGGTGCCAGTCGATCGCGACATGGGAGCCGGCGAGAAGCGTGAGCGCATCGGCTCGCCATTCCTGGAGCAGCGCCGGGAGGCTGAAGCGCGAGGCGGTGATGCCCGCCTTCCCCTCGCGGAGACGGCTCAACGCCAGCAGCGATTCGATCGTGTGGAAGAGGCGCAGTCCCTGGCCGTGCAGATCGTTCAAGGTTTCGACGACATCCGGCCTGGCCTCCTCGGCGAGGTCGTCGCGCAGCATGTCGCTCAGCCCGAGGATGCCGTTGAGCGGCGTGAGCAGCTCGTGCGAGAGGTTGGAGAGAATCTCGTTCTTCAGGCGGTTGCTCTCCTCCGCCTGCAGGTAGAGCTTCTCGATCTCCGCCGCCTGGGCTTCGAGGAGCGCCGTGCGCGCGGCCACCTCGGCCTCGAGCTCCGCCGCGTGACGCTCGAGCGCCGCACGCGCGGCCGCCAGCTCCCGCTCGACGCCGACCTGCTCCAGGACCCGCGTCACGACGAGCCGCAGCGCGGCGTCCCAGTTGGTGGACTTGGGCACGTAGTCGCGCGCGCCGGCGCGGATCATCTCGATCGCGGTGGCGACGTCGTCCTGGCCGGTCATCATGATCACGGGCACCGGGGGGTGCTCTCCGAAGTGGTGCAGGACCTCCAGGCCGTTCATCCGCGGCAGGCGGTAGTCGAGGAGCACGAGGTCGATGCCGCCCCGCTCGAGCAGCGCCGCGCCCTCGGTCCAGTCGCTTGCCGCGAGGATGTCCGCGGGCCCCGGCGGCTCGGGCAGTCTCCGCAGCGCCCGCATCGCGAGCTCCCGGTCCGTGACGCTGTCCTCGACGAGGAGAATCCGCACCGCCATCGCACGTTTCAGCAGGGAACCTGGTTGAGCGCCGTCCAGTAGACGCCGAGCTGCGACACGGCCGCGAAAAAGCGGTCGAAGTCCATGGGTTTCACGATGTAGCTGTTCACGCCGAGCCGGTAGCTCGCCACCAGGTCCCCCTCCTCGCGGGACGACGTGAGCACCACGACGGGAATCGTGCGCGTGCGCGCGTCGGCCCGCATGCGACGCAGCACCTCGAGCCCGCCGACCTTCGGCAGCTTGAGGTCGAGGAGCACCACCTTGGGCCTGCGGGTCACGTCGCGCCCGGCGTAGGCGCCGGTCCCGAAGAGGAAGTCGAGCGCTTCCGCGCCGTCGCGCACGAGGTGGAGCTTCTGCGCGAGGTGCTGCCGGCGCAGGGCGCGGATCGTGAGCTCGGCGTCTTCGACGCGATCTTCCACCAGCAGCAGCTCGACTTCGTGCATGGCCATCCGATGTCATCCTCCCCGCGGCAGCGTGAAGTAGAAGGTGGCGCCATGGTTCGGCGCGGCCTCGGCCCATGTGCGCCCGCCGTGGCGTTCGACGATGCGCCGGACCAGCGCGAGCCCGATGCCGTTGCCCTCGAACTCGTCGGCCCGGTGCAGGCGCTGGAAGATCCCGAAGAGCTTCTCGGCGTGCGCCATGTCGAACCCCGCCCCGTTGTCGCGCACCGCGTAGGTGACCTCGGTGCCGTTCGGCACGCAGCTCACCTCCACCGACGGCTCGGCGCGGCCGCGGGTGAACTTCCAGGCGTTGCGCAGCAGGTTCGCGAGCACCTGACGGACCATGCCGGGATCGCCCGCCGCCGGGGCGAGCGCCGCGACGCGGGCCCTCATCGGGTGCGCCGGCTCCTCGCGTCGGATTTCCGCGATGACCTCGTCGACCAGGGCCGTCATGTCGATCGTCGTGGTCTCCAGCTCCTTGCGACCCAGCCGGGCAAGCGCGAGCAGGTCGTCGATCAGCCGTCCCATCTGCGTCGCATTGTCGCGGATGACCTTGAGGACCCGTCGACCTTCGGCATCGAGCTGCGCGGCGTGATCCTCTTCGAGGATGCGGGCGAAGCCGTCGATCGCCCGCAGCGGCGCGCGCAGGTCGTGCGACACCGAGTAGCTGAAGGCTTCGAGCTCCTGGTTGGCGGCCTGGAGGGCCACGGCCTGTGCGGCGAGGGCGTCGATCGCGCGCGTGCGCTCGCGATCCGTCTCGTCGAGCGACACGGCGATGCGCCAGCTTATCGCGCAGAGAATCCCGACGCTCACGACGGCAAACCCCGCGAAGCCGATGCCGGCGTCGTAGAAGCCCGCCTCGAATCCGCGAAAGCAGAGCCACCCGAGGAGGAGCGGCGTCGCGATGGCGGCTCCCAGGAGACGACGGCAGAGGGCGCCCGCGGGCCGCCCGCTCGTGAGCAGCGCCATGAATCCCTGCGCGGGCCGCGCGGCGACGACGCCCACGGCGAGAGCGAGAAATGCGACTGCGGTGTTGAGCGCCATGGGCAGGTAGGGTCGCACCTGGGCGAGACCGGGCTCGCCGTAGGCGTAGCCGCCGATCGTGATGAGCCCGAAGACGCCGGTCAGCATGGCGAGCGACTGCGTGGGGTAGATGCTCCGCCCGAGCCGCACGTCGAGCAGCGCGAGCGCCGCGCCGATCAGCAGGAAGCACACGGCGGTGTTGGGCGCCATGCGATTGGGAGCGTAGGGCACCGCGAGCAGGCGATCGTGAAAGAGAAGCATGTCGATCCCGACGTCGCGGCCGCCCACGTAACCGCCGAGCCGCAGGAGGGCGACCGCGACCACCGTCAGCGCCGCGGCGCGCCCGAGCCGCTGCCACGAGGCCGCCGCGTCCGGCCGGCGGAGGCAGAGGAGGGAGAGGCCCGCGAGCACGAAGGCCACGGCCGTCGCGGGATTCATCGGCACGAGCGCGGGCACGACGCTGGTGAGCACGGGCGCCCCGGCGACCCATCCCACCAGCGCGAGCACCCCGGCGACGATCACCCCGGCGCCGGCGGCGCAGGGGACGACGCCCAGCACCGGATGCCCGAGGTGGTCCATCGAGCCTCGGTATCGGCCGTTCGGCCCCCGGACTTTACTCCCGGGGTCGTCTCACCCGCCCACGTTCGCCGTCCTGGCCCAGGCCCCGAGGAGGCGGGCATCCGGCGGGAGGATCCATCCGCGGCGCACCGAGCGCCTGAGCGCCCGCCGGTAGGCCGCGACGAACGCCCGATGGCTCGGATAGAGCCTTGCCAGCGTCGTCGGGTCGAACGGGCTCGTCGTGCCGAAGAGCATACAGAGGATGGAGCCGGTTTGCAGACCGCTGAACGCGGCGATGGGGACGTCCACCTGCGGCGTGCGGATGCCGCCGCGGGCGTTGCCGTTCGCATCGCGCACGATGGTGGGGGGCGGGCCCGGAGCCACGTCGAGGCGCGGGGCGGGGCGCGGAGGCTTGCCGGAGCGGACCCAGCGGTCGAGCGCGGCGAGCGCGGCGCTCAGCACGAAGTGCTGCGGGCCGGAGTTGATGAGCGCCCCGCACGAGATGATCCCCGGAACGGGCGCCGCGGTGAGCACGAGCTCGCCGATGGCGGGGGAGGTGCCGAGGTCGCCGGGCCCTGTCACCACCGTGTAGGTGTCGGCGTGCGACGTGCCCGCCACCTCCCAGAGGCGGAAGTGCGCGCTGTCGGCCTGGCGAGCGCTCACGTAGCCCAGGAACGTGAGATCCGTCTCGGTCTCGAACGTGAGCACGGGCACGCGGAGATCGTCGCGGATCAGCGTGGGCGACGGAACGGGGATCGCCGGCTGCGGCGCCTCGGACAGCGGGGCGCCGCCGCTGCTGCGGCTGTGCACCAGAAAGCCGTCGTAGACGTGCGCGAGCGGCTCGACGGCGTCGATGTAGGTGACCAGCCGGAACGCCGACTGCGACTCGCCGGCGGCGATGAGCCGCCGGCGCCTGAGCCCGCCGAGCGGGTCGACGCCGGAGGGGTGCCGGATCGCCTCCCCCGCCTGCGAGAAGATGTCGTACGAGAAGCTGTCGCCCGGATGGTGGAGCGAGCCGTAGCGGGCCGGGTTCACCTTCTTGAGCGGCAGGCTCACCACGTTGACGAGCCCGGGACCGCCCTCGACGCCGACGAACTGCGCGGAGACGCCCACCCAGGCGAAGCCGCCGCGGATGAGCGCGGTGTGCCCCTGCACCCAGTCCGGGGCCGCGTCGAGGCCGCCGCTCACGTTGAGCCACTCGACCACGACCGTGCCGTTGAACTTCCGCGGCGCGCGCGGCCGGTAGACGAGGAGGCGGGTCTTGTACGCGGCGGTTGCCGCCGGCGCCACGGTCCACCGGCCGTCGGAGTCGAGGCGCCCGCTGCGCGTGTAGGCGCTCGCCGTGCCGGAGAGGAAGTACTCCTCCTGCACGTAGCCGACGCGCGCGAGGTCGAAGGTGGTCGACTGGATGAAGGCGCCCAAGGGGCTCGCGATCGGGCCCTCGACCGTGGGGGGCTCGGCGGCAGCCGGGCACGCGCACGCAAGCGCGAGGGCCACGGCGAGGAGGGGCCCCGAGAGACGCGTCATGCGCTGGCTCCTACCACAGCGCCACACCGCTCGCGCAAACGCCCGGTCGCAGGTGGCCGCACCGGCCGCGGTCGAGTATAGGAAGCACGATCGTCGGCCCCATGGACGTCGTGACTCCCGCGTGCGCGGGCAGGCGCCGCGCGGCGCTCGGCCGGGCGCTCTGGCCCCTCGGCCTTGCAGGCGTCCTCTGCGTGCACCTCCTCCGGCTCGACCACGTCTGCGGCCTCTACGTCGACGACGCCTGGTACGTGCTGCTCGGCAAGGCGCTCGCGACGGGCAAGGGTTACTCGCTCGTCAACGCGCCGACGCCCGGCATCGTCCCGCTCTACCCGCCCGGCTTTCCGTGGGTGCTCTCGCTCGTCTGGCGCCTCGCCCCGCGCTTCCCCGAGAACGTGTGGCTCTTCAAGGCCGTCGCGATCGCGGCGATGCTGGGCGCGGCCGTGCTCGCGCGGCACTGGTGCCGCCGGGTGTTGGGCTTCCCGCCCGTGCTCGCCGCGGCCGTCGCGCTCGCGACCGCGCTCCACCCGGCGCTCGTCTTCTTCGCGACCTCCACCGTGATGTCCGAGCCCTTCTTTCTCGTCGTCGCGCTCGGCCTCGTGGTCGTGATCGAGCGCGCGGCAGCGAGCCCAAACGGCACCCCCGCAGCGCTCGCCGCCGGCCTCCTCGGCGGCTTCGCCTTTCTCGTCCGCTCGGTGGCGATCGGGCTGCCGGTCGCTGGCGCGCTCTACCTCGGGGCGCAGCGCCGCTGGCGCGCCGCCCTCGTCTTCGTCGCCGCGGCCAGCGCCCTCGGCGTGCCCTGGATGCTCTATGCGCACGCCCATCGGCCCACCGCGGCCGAGCAGGCCGACATGGACGATCCCATCGTGATCCCCTACACGACGCAGTTCTGGTTCCGGGTCGTCGAGGATCCGGCGAGCGGCACGATCACGCTCGCCGAGCTGCCGGCGCGGATGTGGACGCAGCTAGAGACCATCGCCACGCGCTCGGCGGGCGCGCTCACGGTCTATCCCCTCTACCAGACCCTCGACCCCGGCGGCTGGGGCCCGGCGGCCCCGGGCGCGACCGCGGTCTCGCTCGCCGCCTGTGCGCTCGTCCTGATCGGCTTCGTCGCGGCCGTGCGGCGGCGCGTGAGCTTCGTGGACATCGCCACACCGGTCACGCTCGCGATCGTCGTCCTCTGGCCGGGCAAGCCCACCCGCCAGCTCGTCCCGTGGGTGCCCTTCGTGCTCGCCTACGCCGCAATCGGCATCCGCACGCTCGCAGGGCGCCTCGCGCGCCGGGAGGGCTGGAGCCCGGCCCTCGCCCTCGTCGTTGCCCTCGCCGGCGTGAGCGTGCTCGCCCACGTCTCCTACATCCGACAGCTCTGGGGCCCCGCGGCGGAGCGCCCGGTGTTCGTGCAGCTCTTCGACGAGGTGCTCGCCCCGATCCGCTGGGCCCGCGATCACGTTCCCGCCGGCCAGCCCCTGGCGGCCCCCTACCCCGCGCTCACCTACCTCTACTCGGGCCACCCCACGGTGGGCGTCGCCGACTTAAGCGACGCCGGCGACACGCCCGTCCACTGGGAGCGGTGGCGGCGGCTCGGCATCCACTACCTCGTCGACACGAACTACCTGAACGACCCGCCCGTTCCCGCCGAGGGTCGCTTCACGACCGTCTATCGCTCACCGGAGCTGCACCTGCGCGTCCTCGACCTCGAGCGCATCTACGACGCGCCCTGAGGGCCGCCGCGTCCACTGCCCTTCGCTGCGCTCGACGAGCTTCGGCCACACGCGCTCGGGTGCCGCGGAGAAGACGACGTCGGCCGTCGCCGGCACCACGTACCAGTCGCCGCGCGCGATCTCGTCGTCGAGCTGGCCCGGGGTCCAGCCGGCGTGGCCCGCGAACGTGCGCAGGCGCTCGCGCGGCACGTGGCCCTCGAGGGCGCGGTGGAACGCGCGGCGGCTGGTGAGGAGATAGACGTCGTCGAACACGGATTCGGAATCCGCGGGCGCCTTCTCGGCGCGCACGAGCGCGAGGACGGCAGTCGGCAGGACGGGGCCGCCCCGCCAGACGACGTCGCGGCGGTGCGCGAGCGCGGCGAGATGCGGGAACACGGCGGCGAGCCGGATCCGCGTCGGCTGGTTGACGATCACCCCCCGGACGCCCGTGTCGTCGCGCGCCACGAGCAGCACGACGCTCTCGCTGAAGCCGGGATCGCCGAGCTGGCGGGTGGCGACGAGCAGCCTCCCCTTCTCCGGGCGCATCGCACGCGGCGCCACCCCGGTGGCGAGGACGGCGAGCAGGCAGCACGCCGGCACCGTCATGATCCGGCGCGACGGTAGTCAGCGCGGGGCGGTGTCGCAAGAGGATCTGCGGATTTCTCTTGTCGGCCGCCTCCCGTCTCGGCTATGCGTCCCGACCATGGCGTCGTCCGGGGGCGCGGAGGTGGAGCGCATCCGCACGGCGATCGCCCGCGTCGTCGCGGCGGAGGGCCCCCACGAGGCCGTCGCGGCCGTCGCGCGCGAGGCAGCGTGGCTCTGCCACGCCCCGCTCGCTGCCGTCACGGCGCTCGCGCCGGGCGGGGATCATCTCGCGCTCCTCGACGTCTTCGGGACGGCCGGGCGCCTCGTCGAGCGCGTGCTGCCGGCCACTGGCAGCTTGAACGGCCGGGTGATCGCCTCGGGCCGAAGCTTTCAGACCGCCGACGTGCGGCGCGACAAGCGCCCGATCCCCTGCGCGATCGCCGAGCGCAACGGCGTGCGCAGCGTGCTCATCGTGCCGCTCCCCGCGCGCGGGCGTCCCGCGGGGACGCTCGCGGTGGCCCGCCGCCGGCCGCAGCCCTTCAGCGCGCACGAGCGGGCCGTGCTCGCGGAGTTCGCGGGGATCGCGGCGCTCGCGCTCGAGAACCTGCGGCTGCGCGAGCAGCTCGCCCGCGCGATCGACGCGGCCGGCGGCATGCGGGTCGACGCGCCCGGGGCAGTGCTCCCGCGGCTCACGCGCCGCGAGGAGGAGATCGTGCGGCTCCTCGCCGCCGACCGGACCGGGCCGGAGATCGCGGCGGCGCTCGGCTTGAGCGTCCACACCGTGCGTCACCACATCGAGCGGCTCAAGCGCCGCTGCGGCCAGCGGACGCTCCACGGGCTCACGAGCCGCCTTTTGCACGCGCTCGTCGCGCGCGAGTGGGCGTGAATGGCCCGGCTCCCCTACCTCGAGCCCGAGAGCGCCCCGCCGGCGGTGCGCGAGCTGTTCGACCGCCTGCCCGCGAAGCTCAACGTCTTTAAGCTGATGGCGCACGCGGAGACCCTCTTCCGTCCGCTGCTCGCCCTGGGGACCGCGATCCTCGCCCAGGAGGAGCTGCCGCCGCGGATGCGCGAGCTCGCGATCCTGCGCGTCGCCCGGCTCGCGGCCGCGGAGTACGAGTGGGTGCAGCACGTGCCGATGGCGCACGCCGCCGGCGTCGGCGAGGCGCAGGTGGAGGCGCTGCGCCGCGGGGAGATCGACCCCGTGTGCTTCGATCCGGTCGAGCGGCTCGTGCTGCGGTTCGTCCTGAATATAACCAACGCAACCGCCGCGCCAGATCGAGCAATGGTCATCGAATCCAGGTTCCCTCGTGCCGGCGGATCAGCGCCAAGGCGACGCCAAAAAGTCCGGCGGTCGAGATCCCGAACATCAACATGCCGGCGATCGCCTCGAGCGGCCCGAGCAGCCGCCAGCGGGGTGACATGACGATGTCACCGTACCCGAGGGTCGTGAAGTTCACCGCCGAGTGGTAGTAGGCGGTCGGGAAGTCCCTGAACTCGCCGAGGCCGTAAAACAGCGAGGCCCAGGCGCCGATCTGCGCGAGTTGCGCGGCGACCATCACCAGCAATGCTCGCAGGAACAGGCCGACGTCGTGCAACAGGTCGTCCGGCGGGTCTTCCCGTGCAAGGTCGGGGCGCACCAATCGAACGACGATTCCGATCGCGAGCGCTTGCAGCACGGCCACCACCCCGATCATGAGGGAACCAACGAGGAGTGGCGCGGCGAGCATCATGCTGGGAGTGGGGCCCCCGTCACCTTCGAGATCATCGCGCCGCAACCTGCTCTCCCGGCGTCTCCCAGCCGCCACCGAGCGCCTTGTAGAGGTTCACGACCGCGACGAGCTGATCCCGACGCGTCTGTGCGAGCGCGCTCTCGGCCGGGTAGAGGAGCTCTTCGGCATCGAGCACCTCGATGTAGTTCGTGAGCCCGGTGCCGTACCGCGCCAGCGACAACCGCATCGCTTCGCGCAGTGCCACGACCTGCGCCTCCTGCGCCTTCCGCTGCTCGGCCAGCCGGTCCTGAGCCGCGAGCGCGTCCGCGGCCTCCCGGAACGCTTGGACGATCGTCCCGCGGTAGCTCGCGATCGTCTCGTCCCAGAACGCCTTTTGCGCGTAGTACGACTCGAGCAGCTTGCCGCCCTGGAAGATGGGTCCGCTCAGGTTCGCCGCGATGTTCCAGAGACTCGCGCTGTCCTTGATGACGTTCCCGATCTTGTTGCTGGCGCCGCCGTAGAGCGTCGAGAGCCCGATCGTCGGAAAGAAGTTGGCGACGGCGACACCGATGCCGGCGTTGGCGCCGATCATCGCCTGCTCGGCCTGGCGGATGTCGGGTCGACGCCGCAGGAGCTCGCTCGTGAGCCCGACCGGCGTGACGGGCACCGGCTGGTCCACGAGCGGCATGCCGCGCTGGATCGGCCTCGGATTCGTTCCGAGGAGCACGCTGATCGCGTTCTCCTGCTGTGCGATCTGCCGCTCGAGCGCGGCGATCGCCGAGAGGCTCGCCTGGACGTTCGCCTCGGCGCGCGACATCGAGATCTTGGTGTCCGTGCCGCCGCGGTATCGCTTCGTGAACACGTCCAGCGTCTGCCGGTAGGTCTCGGCGCTCTCGTGGGCGATGGCGAGCTCGCGATCGAGCTCGAGGAGCTGAAAATAGTCGCGCGCGACTTCGCTCACCAGGGTCACGACCACGCCGCGTCGCGCCTCGTCGGTCGCCAGGTACTGGGCTTGCGCCGCTTCCGTGGAGCGGCGGATGCGCCCCCAGAGGTCGAGCTCCCATGCGACGTTGAACGCCCCGGCGAACACGTCGAACGTCGCGGCGGGGATGGTCGCGCTGATGACGCCGCCCGGTATGCGGCCGCGCGCCGCGGTCCCCGCATATCCGATCTGCGGAAAGAATTGGGACGCGGCGACGCCGATCTGCGCGCGCGCCTGGTCGATGCGCGCCACGGCGGCCTGGAGGTCGTAGTTGCCCTCGAGCGCCCCGCCGACGAGACCCTGGAGCGTCGGGTCCTCGAACACCTGCCACCACGGAAGGTCGGCGAACGAGGCGGCGTCCGCGGGACCGAGCCGCCCGCGGAAGTCCTCCGGTGTGTCGACGGCCGGCCGCTTGTACTGCGGACCGACCTCGAGGCGCCACAGCGTGCCGAGGAAGCCCGCCGGCTGGTGGATCGGCGCGCATCCCGTGCCGAGGACGACCGCTGTCAGGACCAGGCCATGGATTCGCGTCATGGCATCCCTCGCTGCGGCGCGGGCACCGCGGCTGGCCGGACCGGGCTCGCCGCCGCCGCGCCGCGTCGTCCGCGGTGAGTCAGGCGTTCGACGACCACGAAGAGCACCGGGACCAGGAAGATCGCGACGCCGGTCGCGAACGTCATGCCGGCGATGGTGACCGTGCCGATCACCTGGCGCGCCAGCGCTCCGGCGCCGAGGGCGTTCCAGAGCGGGAACAGGCCGAGGATGAACGCGAACGACGTCATGAGGATCGGGCGCAGTCGGAGTTGCGCACCCTTGAGCGCGGCGTCGACGATCGCCGCGCCCTTCTCGAGCTCCGCCTTGGCGAACTCGACGATCAGGATCGCGTTCTTCGCCGCGAGGCCGATCAGCATCAGCAGCCCGACCTGCGCGTAGACGTTGTTCTCGAGCCCGCGCGCCCAGATGCCGAAGAACGCGCCGGCGACGGCGACCGGCGTGCTCAAGAGCACGCTCCACGGCAACGACCAGCTCTCGTAGAGCGCCGCCAGGATGAGGAAGACGATCAGCAGCGAGAGCGCGAAGACGGCCGCGCCGCTTCCCGCGATCGACTCCTGATAGCTCATGCCGTTCCAGGCGTACCCCATGTCGTTCGGCAGGACCTGATCCGCGACGGCCGCGACGGCGGCCATCGCCTGACCCGAGCTGTAGCCCGGCGCCGGAATCGCGAGGACCTCGATCGCGCGATACCCGTTGAACCGGGTCGAGTACTCGGGGCCGGACGTCTTCTCGAGCGAGACCAGCGTCGACAGCGGGACCGCTTCGCCGTGCTGGTTGCGCACGTAGAACAGGCTGAGATCGCCCGGATCCGTCCGGTACTGCGGGTCGGCCTGGAGAAAGACGCGCCACACGCGCCCGAAGCGGTTGAACTGGTTCACGTAGGTCCCGCCGAGGAGCGCCTGGAGCGTCGTATACACTTCGTTGATCGGGACGCCGAGCTTGAACACCCGGTCCTCGTCGACGCGTGCGAAGAGCTGGGGCACGGCCGGCGCGTACGTCGTCGCCAGGAACGCGATCTCGGGGCGCTTGTGCAGCGCCGCCATGAACCGCTGCGTGTTCTGCCAGAGGGAGGCGACCGTCTTGCCGGCGCGATCCTGGATGAACACGTCGACGCCGCCGGCCTGGCCGACGCCGGGGATGGCGGGCGGGAGGAACGCGAACACCTGCGCGTCGGGGAGCATGTACAGCTTGCGGTTCACGGAGGCGACGATGGCGTCGGCCTGGAGCGCGCGGGTCGCCCGCTCGTCGTACGGCTCGAGCTGAACGAAGTAGGCGCCGTTCCGCGGGCTCGCCGTCTGCGACAGGAGGCTGTACCCGGACACCGCGTCGACGTAGCGGACGCCCGGCTCGGCCTTCAGGATGTCGTCGATCTTCCGCATCACGGCGTTCGTCCGTTGCATCGACGCCGCCTCCGGCAGCTGCACGTTCATCAAGAAGAAGCCCTGGTCCTCCTGCGGCATGAACGACGTCGGCATGATCTTCCCAAGCCCACCCGCGAGCGCCGTGAAGCCGGCGAGGATGACGAGCGCGACCCCGATCTTGCGGATGAGAAACCCGCAGGCTCGGACGTAGCCCGTTTGCGCCGTCGCGAAGGCGCGATCGAACCCGCCGAAGAACCTTCCGAAAAGGCCCCGGCGTCCGCCCTTCTCCCGCGGCCGGAGGATGAGGGCGCCCAGGGCCGGGCTGAGCGTGAGTGCGTTGAAGGCGGAGATGAGGACCGAGAAGGCGATGGTGAGCGCGAACTGCCGGTAGAGCGAGCCGGTGATGCCGGGGATGAAGGCGGCCGGGATGAACACGCTCGAGAGCACGAGCGCGATGCCGACGAGCGCGCCGCTGACCTCGTCCATCGCCTGGAGTGCCGCATCGCGCGGGGAGAGGCCGTGCTCGATCTTCGCCTCGATGGCCTCCACCACCACGATCGCGTCGTCGACGACCAGACCGACGGCGAGCACGAGGCCGAGGAGCGACAGCGTGTTGGTCGAGAATCCCATCATCGGGAAGAAGACGAAGGTGCCGACCAGGGACACCGGAATGGTGAGGATGGGGATGAGCGTCGCCCGCCAGTTCTGCAGGAAGACGAAGACGACCAGGATCACGAGGCCGATCGCCTCGAGCAGCGTCTTGACGATCTCCTTCGCGCCCTCCGTCACCGGGACCGTCGTGTCGAGCGTCAGCGCGACGTTCATGTCCGACGGCATCTTCTCCGTCAGACGGGCCATGGTCGCCTTCGCGCGATTGGCGGCCTCGAGCGCGTTCGACCCGGGGACCTGGTAGAGGCCCACGATCGTCGCCGGGACGCCGTTCCCGTATGCCTGCTGCGTGTAGTTCTCGGCGCCGAGCTCGAGGCGGGCGACGTCCTTCAACCGCACGAACGATCCGTCCGCGTTCGCGCGCACGATGATGTCGCCGAATTCCTCCGCATTCATCAGGCGGCCGCGCGCCCGGACCGTGTACGTGAGCTGCCGGCCGGGCGGGGCCGGCTCGCCGCCGAGCGTCCCCGCGGGGTTCACGACGTTCTGCGCCGTGATCGCGGTCACGAGGTCCGCCACCGTGAGACCCATGTTCGCGACCGTGTCCGGATTGACCCAGACGCGCATGGCATAGTTCGCCGCGCCGAAGATTTTGACCTGCCCGATGCCGGGCACGCGGGCCAGCTCGTCCTTGACGTTGATGACGACGTAGTTCGAGAGGAAGTCCTGGTCCCACGTCTTGTTCGGTGAGTCGATCGTGAAGAGCAGCAGCGGGATGCCGGCCGTCTGGATCGTCGTGAGGCCGTAGTTGTTCACGGCCGTCGGCAGGTTCGCCTGCGCCTGCGCCAGGCGGTTTTGCACCTGCACCTGGTCGAGGTCGATGTCCGTGCCGGTCTCGAACGAGACCTGGAGCGTCATCATCCCGTCGTTGCCGGAGATCGCCTGCATGTAGATCATGCGCTTCGCGCCGTTCACCTGCGCGTCGATCGGCGTGGCGACCGACTGCTCGACGGTGAGCGCGTCGGCGCCGGTGTACATGGCGGTCGTCTCGATCTGCGGCGGGGCGATCTCGGGGAACTGCGCGACCGGCAGCCGGAAGACCATGACGGCGCCACCGACCACGAAGAGGATCGCGATCACGATCGCGACGATGGGCCTGCGGATGAAGAACCTAGACATGGGCGTCCCTCATCCCTGTCCGGGCGTCGCGGACGCCGTCGCGGGCGAGGTGTCCGGCTTGGCGTTGACGACCATCCCGTCCTTCAGCTTCTGCAGGCCCTCGGTCACGACGCGCTCGCCGGGCTGGAGCCCGTCGTTCACGACCCAGAGCCCGTCCACCTGGGGCCCCATCTTCACCGTGCGCATCGCGACCTTGTTGTCCACTCCGACGACTGCGACCTGATACGTGCCCTGGATCTCCTGCACGGCGCGCTCCGGTACGAGCAGCGCGCCGTGGACGGTCTCCGTGGGCGCGCTGACCTTCGCGTAGAGGCCCGGACGCAGGACGCCGTCGGGGTTCGGGAAGAGCGCCTGCACCAGGATCGTCCCCGTCTGCCGGTCGATCTCACGATTGACGACGGAGAACCGGCCGGGACGCGGATACGCGCTGCCGTCGGCCAGGAAGAGCTGGAGCGCCGGCTCGTCCTCCGCGCGGCCCCGCTCCTGGTGCTCCTTGATCTTGTCGGCGAAGCGCAGGTACTCCCGCTCGGTGATCGGGAACGTCACCTTCATCGGATCGACCTGCGAGACGGTGGTGAGCACCGTCGACGGCGTCACGAGGTCGCCGACCTGCACGGGGGCGATCCCGGCGATCCCGTCGATCGGCGAGTAGACTTTCGTCCACTCGAGGTTGAGCCGCGCGTTCGTGACGGCCGCGTCGGCCGCCTGCACCTGCGCCTCGCTGGCCCGCGTCGCCTGGATGGCGTCGTCGAGCTCCTGCTTGCTGACCGCGCCCTGTGCGGCGAGCGGCGTGTAGCGCGCCACGTCCTGCTGGTTCTTCCGGAGATTCGCCCGCTGCGTCGCGAGGTCGCCGAGGGCCTGGTCGAGCGCCGCCTTGTACGGCCGATCGTCGATCTCGAAGAGGAGCTGGCCTGCCTTCACGTTCGCCCCGTCCTCGTAATCCTGCTTCAACAAGTACCCCTGCACCCGGGGCATGACCTTGGCGTTCACGAACCCCACGGTGGTGCCGACCCACTCGGCGCGGATCGGGACATCCTTCTGGATCACCCCCGTCACGAGAACGTCGGGGGGCGGCGGCGCCGGCGGCGCGCTCTGCGTGCAACCGAACGCGAAGAGCATGCATGCGCCGCCGATGATCCCCGCCCGCGAGGCCGACCCCGCGCACGAACCGTCGCCCGACGCCCGGGAACCGTGGAGCTCTTTCCGCGTCATGTCGATGTCCATCCGCAATGGTCGTGCCGAGCGCGCAGCATCCGACGACGCACCGACGGACGGCTGGCAGCCCGCCGAAACGCCGCCGCGGACGCACCGGAAGTGACCGTCGCGGCGGACCAGCGTCTGCCGATCGGCAAATATGCCGGGAGGATCGGCAGCGCCGACCCCGAGGGCCCCCTCGGCCCCCACGCCACGCCTGGCAGCGCGCGGCGGCGGCAGTCGGCACGGTCGTTGCGTCGCTCGAAGACGCCATGTTGCGCATCACCGACGTCGTGGACACCCGTGCCGATGGGCGCGGGACTTGGACGCTGGCCGTCGAGGGCACTCTGGACGGGGAATGGATCGCGGAGCTCCGGCGTGCCTGGCGTCGTGCGCAGGAGGCGGCGCCGGCAGCGGCGATCCGGGTCCGTCTGGCGGATGTCCGCTTCGTCGATGCGGCCGGGAAGGCGCTCTTGGCCGATATGTACCGTGCCGGCGTCGACATCGTCGCCCACGACATCCTGGCGGCCGCGATCCGCGACGACATCGTCCGCCGCGCGGCAGCCGATCGACGCACCCGCAAATCGACACGCGAGCGCTGAGGCGTCGTCGGCCCGTCCCTCTCCGGGAACGGGACCCCCAGGCCACTGGACGCGTCGTCCGCAGTCGACTACTCGCTAAAGCCGAGCGACCGTCCCCAGGGTGGGCAACGTCAATGGAGGGGAATCCTTCGCGACCGGCGGCGTCGATCTCGACGACCGACGAGCTTCCGCTCGGCGACCGTTTCCAGGCCCTGGTGTCCGTCGCCGAATCGATCACGTCGTGTCGCGAGCCCGAGGCTCTGTTCCGGCGGCTGGCAACGGAGCTCGCGCGCGTCGTGCGCTTCGACTTCCTTGCCTTCGTGCTCCACGATCCCGAACGAGGCGTCGTGCGGGGGGACCTGTTCGATGCCCGGAGCATGGCGCTCGCGCCCCGACCGGAAGCGGCTCTGGCAGAGTCGCCGTCGGGCTGGGTGGTCCAGACGCAGCAGCCGCTGGTCGTCCCCGACACGTCCGTCGAAACACGATTCACCGAGATGACGCTGATCCGCCAGGACGGCATCGAGAGCTTCTGCCTGCTCCCGTTGACGACGGCCCACAAACGGCTCGGGGCGCTCGGGTTCGGCCGCCGCCAGCGTGCGGCGTACCCCGCGGGCGAGGTGCAGTTTCTTGGCGAGGTGGCAAAGCTCGTCGCGGTCGCGATCGAGAACGCCCTGGCTTTTCGGGAAATCGCGCAGCTCAAGGACAAGCTGGCCGAGGAGCGGCTCTACCTGGAGAGCGAGATCCGGACGGAGCTCACGTTCGAGCATATCGTCGGCGAGAGTCCCGCGCTCCGTCAGACGCTCCAGCAGGTGGAGATCGTCGCTCCCACCGACTCGACGGTGCTCCTCCTCGGCGAGACGGGGACGGGCAAGGAGCTGCTCGCGCGGGCCATCCACGATCGCAGCGGCCGGCGCGACCGCACGTTCGTGAAGCTCAACTGCGCCGCCATTCCGTCCGGGCTGCTGGAGAGCGAGCTGTTCGGCCACGAGAAGGGCGCCTTCACCGGGGCGATCGCCCAGAAGATCGGACGGTTCCAGGTGGCCGACGGCGGCACGCTCTTCTTGGACGAGGTCGGCGAGATCCCGCTCGAGCTGCAGCCGAAACTCCTCCGGGTGCTGCAGGAGCAGGAATTCGAGCGAATCGGCGGCACGAAGACCGTCAAGGTGGACGTGCGGATCATCGCGGCCACGAACCGCGATCTCCACCGGATGATCGAACAGCAACGCTTCCGGGACGACCTGTACTACCGGCTGAACGTGTTCCCGATCCACGTTCCGTCGCTCCGCGAGCGACCCGAGGACGTTCCGGCCCTCGTGCGCTACTTCGTGCAGCGGCTCGCGCGCGCGATGAACCGCCAGATCGATGTGATCCCGGCCGAGACGCTCGAGGTGCTGCGTCGCTATGCCTGGCCCGGGAATGTGCGCGAGCTCGCGAACCTGATCGAGCGCGCGATGATCCTCTCGCGTGGCCGGACGCTGGAGGTCCCCCTCGACGACCTCGTGCGCCGGCGTCCGGGCGGCGGCGCGGCGGAGCCGGATGTCGAGCGGGCGGCGGTCCTGCGCGCCCTCGAACAGGCGAACTGGGTGCTGGCCGGCCCGCGAGGAGCGGCGGCGCGTCTCGGCATGAAGCGGACCACGCTGCAGTCGCTGATGAAGCGGCTCGGAATCGCGAAGCCCGCCTGAACCCAAAGATCAGCCGGCGCGAGGAGCCCCGCTTGCGCCCAACGGCATCCCCATGCGTCGCTCGACGGCCACGCACGACCGGCCTTCAGCGGGTGGCGGGCTCGATCACGTGGGGCCGCTCGTTCGGCGGGATCGCGGCGTCCTGCGCCTGGTAGCGCGGCGCCGACGGCGGCAGCCTCGTCGTGTCGTCGAAGTTGCGGACGGTGAAGTCGCGGCAGTGCTCGGCGAACCCGAACGTCCCGTTCAGGTGGTCGTCGAACGCCGCGGGGTTGCGCGCGCCGGCCTTCGTCTTCCACGTGGCGAGGAAGGGCGCACGCGCGCCGCCCTTCTCCTGCTGGAGGAAGAACGGGTACAGCAACGCCTCGTAGGGCCGCTGGTCGTCCACCGAGAGCAGCGAGACGGAATCCGCCGTCCGGAACCCCTGGAAGGCGAGGAAGAGGTTGCGCCGCCGGGACGACCGCGGCGAGCGGCCGCTGTCCCCGCTCGTCGGTCTCGAGCGGCACGCAGGCGCCCTGGCGATCCTTGCAGTCCGCGCCGTGCACGACGTAGACGTCGATGCGGTTTCGTGGCGCCGGCCCGGACGCGAAATCGTCGGGCCGCGGCGCGACGGCCTCGGGCGTGATCGCCTGCCACGCCTGCCTCGGCGACGATCGCCCGGAGCCCGGCGTCGGGGTCCTGCGCCAGGTCGCCGCCGCCGCAGGACCACACGACGAAATGGCTCGTCTCCGTGGGCCGCCAGTCGGGCACGGACCCGCCGGGCGCGAACGGGCACTTGACGTCGGCGAGGGACGCTGCCGCCGCCTCGCTCGCATCGACGACGCCGTTGCCGCAGAGCGCCGACCCGCCCGTCGCCCGCGCCGCCTTGAACCGGACCGGCTTGCGTCGCTTCGCTCTCACCGTGCCCCGGGCGGTCCCGCAGGCGGCGCCGGGATCGTGACCGTGAGCTTCACCTTCAACGCGCTCCCGCACCGGGCGAGCTTCGCCTTCACGATCGTCGCCTTCCGCTTCGCCTTGATCCTGCCCGGCCCGGCACACGCGCCGAGCGCGATCGTAGAGCCGGGACCGAGTGTGAAGGTGCTCGCGTCGCTCCCGAGGCGCGCCGCCAGCCGTGCGGCATCGGCCGCGGCGACCGCGAAATCTCCGTCCGCACAGGGCTACGGCGGCTTGCGCTTCGCCGCGACCGTCACGGCCGTGCCGCCCACGGCCATCAGGAGGATGCAAGCGGCGGGGAAGGGCGCGACATTCGTCTTCTCCTCACTCGGGCAAGTCGGCCCCGGCCGCGCGGGCCTGGCGACCACGGGCGCCACGTAGCCCTCGAGGAGCGCCTTGCGGGGATGGCTGGCGCTCAGTTGGCCCATGAAGGGCGGGTGCACCGAATAACCGAGCAGCTCCCGCAGCCGCGCGGGCATCCGGCGCACCACCTCCACCGGCACGCCGAGGATGAAGTTCTCCTGCTGGCGTCGCAGTACTGATGCGAGAACGCGCAGGGTGGGCGGTGGCTCCGGTTGCGGCCGCTGCTGATCGTCGCCCTGTGGCCGGGGAAGCCGACCCGCCAGGTGCTCCCGATGATTCCCTTCGCGCTGTGCTACGCGGCCCGCGGCGTCCGGACGCTCGTGAAGCCCGTCAGCGAGCGGGACGGATGGGGAACGGCGCTCGCGGCCATCTCGGCCCTCGCGGGCGTGAGCGTCGCCGCGCACGTCGTCTATGGCCACCAGCTCCGCGGTCCGGCAGCGGACCGGCCGGTGTTCGTGCAGCTCTTCGACGAGGTCCTCGGTCCGATTCGCCGGGCGCGGGACCACGTGCCCCCCGGGCAACCCGTCGCTGCACCGGATTTGGCGCTCACGTGGACACCGCCTATCTCAACGACCCGCCGATCCCACCCGAGGGCCGGTTCACCACGGTCTACCGCTCGCCCGAGCTGCACCTGCGGGTCCTCGACCTGCATCGCACCTACGACGCGCCGTAAGGCCGCGGATGGACGTCCACTGGCCCTCGCTGCGCTCGACGAGCCGCCGTCAGAGGCCCTCCGGCGCCGCGGAGAAGGCGGCGTCGGCCGTCGCCGGCCCGACGAACCAGTCGCCGCGCGCGATCTCGTCGTCGCGCTGCTCCGGGGTCCAGCCGGCGTGGCCCGCGAACGCGCGCAGGCGCTCGCGGGGCACGCGGCCGTCGAGGGCGCGCTCGAACGCGTCGCGGCTGGTAAGGATGCGGACGTCGCCGAACACCGTGTCGGAGTCGGCCGGCGCCTGCTTCGCGCGCACGAGGGCGAGGAGCGACGTCGGGAGCACGGCCGCGAACTTGATCGCCGTCGGCTGGTTGACGATGACCCCCATGATGCCCGAGTCGTCGCGCGCCACCACCAGCACGACGCTCTCGCCGAAGGTCGGATCCCCGAGCTGCCGGGTGGCGACGAGGAACTTCCCCTTGTCCGGGCGGGGACGCGCGTCGGGCGCGACCGCCCCCGCGGCGAGGATGGCGAGCAGGCAGCACGCCGGCGCCGTCATGACCCGCGGCGACCTAGTCGGCCTGCGGGGCCGTGACAAGGAGGGGCGTTTCCGCCAAGCCGGCGTTGCCTCCCGCGGCCTGCCGCAACTACGATGCAGGCGCGGATCGACGCATGCGCATTTTCCTGGTCGCCGCGGTCCTCGTCGCCGCCGCCCGGTCGGCCGCGCCGCAGACCGTCGAGCGCGTCGCGATCAAGGGCGCGAACGCCGTGATCACCGTGCCCCGGGACTGGAACGGCAGCCTCTTCCTCTACGCGCACGGCTACACGGCCGACGCGCGCATCCTCGCGCCGATCCCCGCCGACGTCGCGCAGGCCGACCCGGTGCTCCTGCCCGGCCTGCTCCCCTTCGTCCCCGCGGGCTACGCCACCGCGGTGACGACCTTCCGCTCGATCGGCTGGGACGTCCGGGACGCGCTCAAGGACATCGAGAACCTCCGCCGCTACTTCGTGAAGAAGCACGGCCCGCCGAGGCACACGTACCTCTGGGGGCACTCCGAGGGCGGCATGATCACGGAGGCGGTTATCGAGTACTTTCCCCACACCTACGACGGCGCGGCGCCGATGTGCGGCACGGGCGCCGGCGCGCGCCGGCTCTTCGACGAGGAGTACGACCTGCGCGTGCTCTTCGAGTACGCCTGCCGCGACGTGCCCGACGCGCGCTTCGTGTGCGGGCTGTGCACCGACGGGCGCACGCGCTGCTTCGACGACGCCGACTGCCCCCCGGGCGAGACCTGTGCCGCGACCGAGACGCCCCCCGCCCCGGAGGACGGCCTCACGCCGGAATGCACCGACTTCCTCCTGGCGCGTCCCGCGCGCTTCGACAGCGTCTTCGGCGGCGGGCCGTTCGTCGCCCGCGCGATCGCGCCCTGCTTCGGGACGGCGACGCCCACCCCCGAGCAGGCCGCGCGCCGCGACTTCCTGGTCCGCGCGAGCCAGCTCCCCGACGGCCAGCTCGACAGCGACCTCTTCTTCGCGAGCGTGGGCCTCGCCGAGGTCGTCCACCGCCGCACCGACGGCCGGCATCCCTGGGGCAACGTCGGCGTGACCTACGCCTCGCCCCTGCTCACCGCGGCGGAGCGGGCGGCGCTCGACGCCGGCGTGCATCGCTCGGACTCCGACGCGGCGGCGGTCCGCTACCTCCGTCGCTTCTACGAGCCGCGCGGACGGACGGAAACCAAGGTAGTCACCGTGCACGCGCTTGACGACGGGCTCGTCATCCCCGAGCACGAGGACAAGTACCGCGAGGCCTTCGCGGCGGCGGGGCGCACCGGCCAGCTCGTCCAGTTCTTCACGCCCGCCGGCGAGCACTGCCTCAACGCCTACGCCTTCCGGCCGGCGCTCGAGGAGCTCGTCGCCTGGGTGGAGCAGGGTCGGAAGCCCACGGCGGCCTCGATGAACGCGGCGTGTGGCAACTGCCTCACGACCGCCGTGCCCGGCCCCTTCGGCCTCAAGGTCGTCGAGCGCCGGCAGCGGGGGGCGCCGGTGCGCACGCTCGTGTGCAGCGGCGAGCCGGGCGACTGCCCGGCGGGGACGGCCTGCGCGCTGCGGAGGCATCGCTGCCGATGATCGGGCGCGTGATCGCGGGCCGCGTTTCCCGCTTGTCAACGGAGCGCCGCCTCGGGTATGCCCCCTCGCGGATGGCATCGACCGGCGCCGCGGACGCGGAGCGCATCCGCAAGGCGGTCACCCGGGTCGTGGCGGCGAGCGCCTGTCAGGAGGCCCTTGCGCACGTGGCCCGCGAGGCTGCGTGGCTCTGCCACGCGCCCTGGCGGTCGTCACCAAGCTCGCGCCGAGCAGCGATCACCTGGCGCTGCTCGACGTGTTCGGCACCGGCGGGCGCATCGTGGAGCGCACGCTACCCACGGGGAGCAGTCTCAACGGCACCGTGGTGACGTCGAGCCGGAGTTTCCGCAGCGCCGACGTGCGGGGCGACGCCCGCCCGATCGTCCGAACGATCGCCGAGCGCAACCGGACCCGCAGCGTCCTCATCGTGCCGCTCGCGGCGCGCGGCCGGCCCGACGGCACGCTCGCCGTCGCGCACCGGCGCCCCGGACGCTTCGGCGCGCGCGATCAGGCCCTGCTCGAGGAATTCGCAAGCGTCGCGGCCCTCGCGCTGGAGAACACGCGCCTGCGGGAGGAGCTGCGGCGTGTGATCCACGCCGCGGGCGTCAACCCGGCGTCGCGGCCGGGGACGCTCGCGGGGACGTCCCTGCGGTTGACGCGCAGAGAGCGCGAGATCGTGCGGCTCCTCGCCGCCGACCGGACCGGGCCGGAGATCGCGGCGGCGCTCGGCTTGAGCGTCCACACCGTGCGTCACCACATCGAGCGGCTCAAGCGCCGCTGCGGCCAGCGGACGCTCCACGGGCTCACGAGCCGCCTTTTGCACGCGCTCGTCGCGCGCGAGTGGGCGTGAATGGCCCGGCTCCCCTACCTCGAGCCCGAGAGCGCCCCGCCGGCGGTGCGCGAGCTGTTCGACCGCCTGCCCGCGAAGCTCAACGTCTTTAAGCTGATGGCGCACGCGGAGACCCTCTTCCGTCCGCTGCTCGCCCTGGGGACCGCGATCCTCGCCCAGGAGGAGCTGCCGCCGCGGATGCGCGAGCTCGCGATCCTGCGCGTCGCCCGGCTCGCGGCCGCGGAGTACGAGTGGGTGCAGCACGTGCCGATGGCGCACGCCGCCGGCGTCGGCGAGGCGCAGGTGGAGGCGCTGCGCCGCGGGGAGATCGACCCCGTGTGCTTCGATCCGGTCGAGCGGCTCGTGCTGCGGTTCGTCACCGAGGTCGTGCGCGACGGCGGCGCCGCGGCCCCGACGCTCGCCGCGCTCGCGCGGCACTTCTCGACGCGCGCGATCGTCGAGCTGGTGCTGACCGTCGGCTTCTACACGATGCTCGCGCAGCTCATGGCGACGGCCGCCATCGACCTCGACCCGCCCGTGGGGGCCCTCGGACAGCGCTGAGCGCTACGCCGGCGCCTTGCGCCGCCGCTCGGCTTCCCGGAGCTCGACGCGGCGGATCTTGCCGCTCACGGTCTTGGGCAGGCTCTCCACGAACTCGATCTCGCGCGGGTACTTGTAGGGCGCGGTGACGCGCTTGACGTGCTCCTGGAGCTCGCGGACGAGCGCCTCGCCCGGGGCGTGCCCGGGGGCGAGCACGACGAAGGCCTTCACCACCTCGCCGCGCACCGCATCGGGGCTCGCGACCACCGCCGACTCGGCGACCGCGGGGTGCTCGAGGAGCGCGCTCTCCACCTCGAAGGGGCCGATGCGGTAGCCGGCGGAGATGATCACGTCGTCGGCACGGCCGACGAACCAGAGGTACCCGTCCTCGTCGCGCCGCGCGCGGTCGCCGGTCACGTACCACTCGCCGCGGCGGCAGGCCGCGGTCTCCTCGGGGTTCTTCCAGTACTCGCAAAAGAGCGTCGGCGGCCGGCCGCGGAGCGCGAGGTCGCCCACCTCGCCCGGCGGCAGCTCGCGCCCCTCGGCGTCGATCACGCGCAGCTCGTGTCCGGGGAAGGGCTTTCCCATCGAGCCCGGGCGGATCGGCAGCCCGGGGAGGTTCGCCGCGAGCAGCGCGGTCTCGGTCTGCCCGTAGCCGTCGTGGATGAAGAGCCCGAGCGCGTCGTGCCAGGCGTGGATGACCTCGGGGTTCAGCGGCTCGCCCGCGCTCACGCAGTGGCGCAGCCGCGGCAGCCGGCGGCGGCGGAGGTCCTGCTGCACGAGCATGCGGTACTCGGTCGGCGGCGCGCAGAACGTCGACACCTCGTAGCGGGCGAGCAGATCGAGCTCGCGCTCGGGGTCGAAGCGGCCCTGGTACATGAACACCGGCGTGCCGTTCATCCACGGGCCGAAGAGCACGCCGTAGGCGGCCTTCGCCCAGCCGGTGTCGGAGGTCGTCCAGTGGAGGTCGGTGCGCCGGAGGTCGAGCCAGTACTCGCCCGTCCAGCGGTGGGCGAAGGTGTAGGCGTGCGCGTGGAGCACGGCCTTGGGCTCGCGCGTCGTGCCGGAGGTGTAGTAGCAGAGCGCCGGCTCCTCGGCGCGCGTCGCGGCGGGAATGCCGCCCGCCGACGCGCGCGCGAGCAGCGCGTCGAGGTCGTGCCAGCCCGCCGGGGCCCCGCCGAGCGCCACGCGGATCGGCACCTCGGGGGCGTCGGCGAGCGCCGCCTCGACCTCGGGGACGAGCTCCACGCTGGTGACGATCGCCCGCGCGCCGCTGTGCCGCACGCGGTAGGCGAGGTCGCGTGCGCGGAGCGCCGTCGTGCACGGGATCACGAGCGCGCCGAGCTTGAGCCCGCCGATCATCACGACCTGCCACGCGGGCACGCGCGGCAGCATGACGAGCAGCGGCTCCCCGCGCCGCAGCCCCAGGGCCGCGAGCGCGTTCATGCAGCGGTTCGAGGCGAGCTTCAGGTCCCAGAACGTGTACCGCGCCTCGCGCCCGGCCTCGTCCACCCAGTAGAGCGCGAGCCGCGACCGGTCGGTCGCCCAGGCGTCGATCAGCGCGCCGAAGTTGAACTCCGCCGGCACCTCCCAGCGGAAGTGCACCACCAGGTCCTCCCAGCGCCGCCGCGGCGCGATCATGCCCGCGCCTCGGCCCCCCGGCGCGCCGAGGCGCGGATGTACTTGTGCGAGACGGGCGAGTGGTCGTCGGGGGCGACGAGCGCCTCGATCACGACGAAGCTCCGCAGATGCGCCGCCTCGTCCAGCGCCGCGCGCAGCGCTGCGGCGCTGCCGACGCGAAAGCCGCGCCCGCCCCAGTCCTCGGCGAGCCGGGCGTACGGCCACGGAGGGACTGCGAGCAGCTCGGGCCGCGCCACGACGGGGCGAAAGATCTGCCAGCCGCCGTTGTTCACCACGATCACGATCGGGTCGAGGCCGTAGCGCGGCGCCTGCGCGATCTCGGGCCCGGTCATCTGGAAGGCACCGTCGCCGCAGAGCACGATCGGCCGCTGGCCGGTGCCGAGCTGGGCGCCGAGGGCGCCCGGCACCCCGAAGCCCATCGACGCGTAGAAGCCCTGCGCGAGGTACGCCCCCCCGCGCCCGACGCGGACGTCGAGGCCGGCAAAGAGCATGTCGCCCGACTCGGCGACCACCGCGTAGCCGCGCCGCCCGCGGAGGAAGCGGTTCACCTCGTGGAGCAGCTCGCTCACCGTGAGCCGGGGCCCGGGGCGCGTCGGCGCCGGGAGGTTGTCGACGTAGCGCACGCGCTCGCGGTGGCGGCGCAGTCGCGCGCGCAAGAGCCCGCGGACGAAGTCGCGGATGTGGACGTCGGTGTAGGTGTGGAAGCTCACGTTCACCCGCCCGTCGACCGCCCACACGGAGCGGGCACGCGGGATCGACGGCGCGCCTCCGCCGAGCTCCATGTCGGTGAGCATGGTGCCGAGGCTCAGCACGAGGTCGGCGCGGTCGACCCGGCGGGCGATGGCCGGCGGCGAGATCCGCCCGATGAACGAGCCCATGTAGAGCGGGTGGTCCATGGGAAAGGCGCCCTTGGCGAGCACGGTGGTCGCCACCGGGGCGCCCATGCGCTCGGCGAGCGCGCGGACGTCGCGCTCGAGCTTGTAGCGGTAGGTCTCGATCCCGACCAGCGTGAACGGCCGGCGCGCGGCGGCAAAGCGCGCCGCGGTCTCGCGCACCGCCTCTTCCACCTTGCGCTCGTCGGAGCGCTCGAAGTGGAGGCTGCCGTCCCACTCGACGATCGCGCGCGGCACGGGAATCCGCCGCTCGACCATGTCGCGGTGGATCTCGAGGTAGCCCGGGCGCTGCTCGCGCCAGACGGTGCGCACCACCGCGTCGACCTCCTCGGCCGCGGTGCGCGGATCGTCGAGCACCGCGGCCGCACAGGTGAGCTCGCGGTAGATGCGGAGCTGCGACTCGACCTCCTTCGCCTGGTGATGGATGAGCGTGCCGAGCTTGCGCTCCTCCTCGCCCGGCCCGCCGCTCACCACGAGCACCGGCACCCGCTCGGCGAACGAGCCCGCCACGGGGTTCACCATGTTGTGGCCGCCGGCGCCGTAGGTGACGCAGGCGACCCCGATCCGCCCCGTCGCGCGCGCGTAGCCGTCGGCGGCAAAGCCCACGCCCGGCTCGTGCGAGAGCGTCACGATGCGCAGCCCGCGCGGCCGGCCAAAGCGCATGAAGAGCCTAAGCACGAGGTCGCCCGGGATGCCGAAGAGGTGCGTGACACCGATCTTCTGGAGGTAGGCGAGCAGGAAGTCGCCGAGCGGCATCACGGCGCGCATCACGACGCCGCCGCCGCGCCAGCCGCCCCCGCCCGCCGCCGCCTCACGCGAAGTAGGCGGCGACGTCGCCGCTCGCGACCGTCACCGAGACGACCTCCCGGCCGCGGTGGATCTTGAGCCGCAGCGGCTCGCCCGGCTGCCGCGCCCAGAGCCGGCGGTAGAGCGTGGCGCGGTCGGTGATCTCGTGGCCGTCGACGGCGAGCACGACGTCGCCCGCCTTGAGGCCGGCCTTCTCGCCCGGACCTCCGGGCAGCAGGCCCGCGATCACGACGTGCCGATTCATCACGTAGCAGAAGACCCCGAGCCACGGCCGCGTACGCATCGCGGGCGGCCCGCCGGCGAGGAAGATGTCGCGCGCGTCGGTGTAGTACTCGGCCGGGATCGCGAGCGAGAAGCGGCCGATCTCGTTCAGGTTGAGCGAGACGATGCCCACGAGCCGCCCGAAGCGGTCGACGAGCGGGCCACCGCCGAGCCCGGGGTTCATCGCCGTGGTCATGATGGCGCGGTCGAGCACGTACTCCCAGTTCGCATCGAACGGGGCGAGCGCGCTCACCGCCCCGCTCGACACCCGCGCGCTGCCGGGCCCGACGCTCGCGACGATGAACACGTCGTCGCCGAGCGCCAAGTCGGTCGAGCGGGCGAGCGGCAGCGCCGCGAGCCGCTCCTCGGGGATGCGGAGCAGGCCCAGGCCCGAGACGAAGTCGTAGCGCACCACCTCCGCCACGTAGGCGCGCTCGTCGAGGAGCGTCACCCGGACCGCGCGTGCGCCGAGCACGACGTAGCTCACCGTGAGCACGAGCCCGCGCGGGTCGACGACGACGCCCGTCCCCATCCGCTCGGTGCCGAGGATGCGGGCGGAGGGATGCTGCGAGGGCACCTCGGCCTGGATGTGGCACGTGGTCGGCAGCACCCGTCCGAGGAGACTTGTCGAAGCGTTCACGCGCGCTCACGCTAGACGCTGGCTCGGCGAATCGCAAGGGCAGTTGCAGGGCGTCGCGCCCCGGACTTACGCTGCGCACCGTGCGCTTCGGCACCTACCACGTCTTCCAGTGTCCGCCCGGCCAGACGCCCGCGCGCGTGATCGCCGAGGAGCTCGAGCGCATCGCCTGGGCCGAGACGCTCGGCTTCGACGACGTCTGGCTTCCCGAGCAGCACTTCTCGCCCTACTGTCTCGCCGGCGACGCGCTGCTGCTCGCCGGGCACGTCGCCGCGCGCACGCGGCGGGTGCGGATCGGCACGGCGGTCGTGAACCTCACCTTCACGCACCCGCTGCGCTTCCTCGAGCGCGTGGCGCTGCTCGACCACGCGACCCAGGGCCGCGTCGAGGTGGGCATCGGCCGCGGGTACCAGTTCCCGCAGTACGGCGTCTTCGGCGTGCCGATCGACGAGACCCGCGCGCGCTTCGACGAGGCGCTCGACATCGTGCTCGCCGCCTGGCGCGGCGAGGAGATCCAGCACGACGGCACCTACTTCCACCTGCCGCCGGTCCGCGTCTGGCCCGTCCCCGCGCGGCCCCCTGGCGCCGTGCTGCTGCACGCGGTCAACAGCCCCGAGAGCATGGCGCGCGCGATCGCGCGCGGGCTCCCGGCGCTCATGGCGCGGCCGCTGAGCCCGTTTGCCGAGCAGGTGGAAGAATTCGCCCGCTACCGCCGCGCGCTCGCCGACGCGGGCGTCCCGCCGGAGCCGCTGCTCGCGCGGACGACCGTGCTCAAGTACGCGTTCCTCGCACCGACCCGCGCCGAGGCGCACACCCTTGCGCGCGCGGCCCTCGAGTGGGACCTCCGCATCCTCCAGCACCTCACCACGCCGACGACCACGACCATGCCGCGCGGCTACGCCTTCTACGAGGAGCGGGGCGGCCGCCTGCCCGACTACGCGTACGACGACTGGCTCGAGCGGGTGCTGCTCTTCGACGAGCCCGAGGCGTGCGCGGAGAAGGTGGCGCAGCTTCGCGAGGCCGGCGTCGAGCGGCTGCTCCTCTGGATGGGGCCGGGCGGGGTCGCACACGACCTCCTCCTGCGCTCGATGCGGCTCTTCGCCGAACGGGTGGCGCCGCGGTTCCGGTGAGCCGCCGCGCGCTGCTCGCCGCGCTCGCCCTCGGCGTCGGGCTGCGTGCCGCGCGGCTCGCCGAGCACCCGTTCCTGCATCCCGACGGGCCGGCTTACCTCGCGCTTGCCCGCGGGCCGGCGACGCTCGCCGGATACTACCCGCCGCTCTACCCGGCGGCCGTCCGGCTCGCGCACGCCGCTCGCCTCGGCTGGGAGGCGGCCGGGCGCGCGGTGTCGTTCGGCGCGGGCGTGGCGACGATCCCCGTCACGGCCGCGCTCGCAGCCAGGGTGCTCGGCGCCGAGGCGGGCGCGGCGGCGGCCGTGCTGGCGGCGGTGCACCCGGGGCTCGTGCACGCCTCGGCCGAGGTGCTCGCCGAGTCGCTCCACGGGCTCGTCGTCGCCCTCTGGGCGCTGCTGCTCTTTGGCGGGCCCCCGCGCGGGCCGCAGCTCGTCGGTGCGGGGCTGCTCGCCGGGCTCGCCGCGCTCGTGCGGCCCGAGGGGATCGCGCTCGTGCCGCTCACGGCCCTCGGCGCGGCGGCGGGCGCGCCGCGCGGGTCGCGGCTCGGGCGGGCGGTCGTGCCGCTCCTCGCCGCGGCCGCGGTCCTGGGGCCGCTGGTCGTCTCCGCCTCGCGGGCAAGCGGCGGCCTCGCGATCACCGGCAAGGAGGCTCCCGTCGTGGCGCGGAAGTACGGGGTCGCGGCGAGCGGGGTGGCGGCGCTCGTGCTGTGGCACCCGCACGCCTTCCTGCGCGTCTACCCGCGCGAGCTCGCCCGCCAGACGCTGCTCACCCTCGGCGCCATACACGGGCTCCTCGTGCTGCCGCTCGTCGTGGGGCTCGCCGCCGTGCCCGCCCACGCGCGCCGCGCCCGCCTGCTCGCGCTCGCCGCGCTCGGGACGACGACGCTCGGCATCCCGACGCTCGCCACCGGCAAGCGCTACGTCGTGCCGCTCCTGCCGCTCCTGCTCCCCTGGGTGGCCCCCGGCTGGCAGCGGCTCGCCGCGCGTCTCTCCGCGCGCGGGCGCCGCACGCTCGCCGCCCTGGTGCTGGGCGGCCTCGCCCTTCAGGGCGTGTGGCCGCCCGCGCGCGCAACCGAGACGTGCTACCGCGAGACGTGCGCGTTCGTGGCTGCGCAATTCGGTGCGCCGTCGGCGCTGGTCACCGACGACGGCCGCCTCGCGTGGCTCTGCGGCGCACGCTTCGTGCCCTACCCGCTCGCGGCCGACGCCGCCGCGCTCGCCACGCTCGCGCGCGCGCACGGCGCGGGCCTCGTCGTCGTCCACGCCCGCCGCCGTCCGCCCCCAGGGCCCGGGCTCGCGCTGCGCGCCGAGCGCTGCGCGGGCCGACGGCGGCTCGCGATCCTCACGGTCGAGGCAGGCGGGGAGTAGACACCCACGCCGGCCCACCGCGCGACCCATCGCGGCGGCATTCCATGCCCAGGCTTGAGAAGTCTGGTACGGAGTGGATACAGGAATACCACCGGACGCATGGGGCCGTTGATTCGCAGAGTCGTGCTGCGCAACTACAAGAGCATTGCGGCGTGCGACGTCGAGCTCGCCCCGCTCACGCTGTTGGTCGGTCCAAACGGCGCGGGGAAGAGCAACTTCTTGGACGCGTTGCGTTTCGTCACCGATGCGCTCACGACGACATTGGAACACGCGCTCCGCGACCGCGGTGGGATCGCAAACGTGCGTCGGCGATCGCGAGGGCACCCCACGCACTTCGGGCTTGCCCTCCACCTCGCGCTGCGCGACGGACCGCCCGATACGCTTTCACGGTAGCCGCCGAAAAGGGCGGCACCTTCTCGGTGCAGCGCGAGGACTGCGAAGTTTCCCCGTCGGGGGCGCTGGCCGACAAACACTTCTTTCACGTGGAAGGGGGCTCGGTACGCGGCGCCTCCGAGCGCATCCAGAGCGTCATCGAGCCGGACCGGCTCGCGCTGGTGACCGTCTCCGCGCTGCCCGCGTTCCGACCCGTCTACGATGCGCTTGCTGGCATGGGCTTCTACAACCTGAACCCCGAGCGCATTCGCCATCTGCAAGACGTCGACGCCGGACAGAAGCTGGCTCGGGACGGCCGCAACATCGCCGCGGTCCTGCGCGAGATGGTTCGCGCCGGCGGTCAGGCCGTCCTGGACAGGATTTCCGAGGAGCTGCGCGCGGTGGTGCCGGGGGTGGTGAGCGTGCAACCCAAGACGCTGGGCCCCAAGGAGACGCTCGAGTTCGGCCAGCGCGTCGAGGGCGACGAAAATCCCTGGGGGTTCCTTGCCGCGAGCATGTCCGACGGGACGCTGCGCGCGCTCGGCGTCCTCGTGGCCGTTCACCAGGCATCCGTGAACGGGGCCAGACGCGTCACGCTGGTCGGCATCGAAGAGCCGGAAGCGGCGATCCATCCGGGGGCCGCCGAGGTGCTGCTCGAGACCCTTCGTGCCGCGTCGGACGACGTGCAGGTGCTCGTCACGACGCACAGCCCCGAGCTGCTCGATCACCCCGCTCTGACCGACGCCGAGATTCGTGCGGTCGACATGGTGGACGGACGAACCGTGGTGGGCGAGGTCGACGCTGCTTCGCGCTCCGCTCTGAGGGACCGCCTCTACACCGCGGGGGAGCTGCTGCGCCAAGGGCAGATCAAGCCATCGGAAGCGGCGTACGCCTGCCACCCCGATCAGCTTCGCCTCTTCGATGGGGAGTGATGCCGCGCGGCGGCTCGCCGCGATCGTCGAAGGTCACGGCGAAACCGCGAGCTTCGGGGTCCTCGCGCGTCGCCTCGTCCCCGCGATCCAGGTGCTCCCGCCGCTGCGCATCAAGCGCCAACGCATCGTGCGCAGTGGGGAGATCGAACGTGCCGTCGAATTCGCTGCCCGAAAACTCGGCGGCGTCGGCGGCGTGGTGGTTCGACCAGCCGGCGCTGGCAGCATGCTTCGACATGCAGCTCGCCGCCTCGCGATCGCCGTCCTTCGCGAAGTTCCGACGCGATCTGGTGTCGATGTTTCGATAGCCCACCTAAGCGATCACGATGCGGTAGGTCACCGTGCCCGTCGCGACGAGCCGTCCCGAGGTGGCCCCGGCCACCGTGACGGCGTTCAAGAAGACCTCGTTGCGGCGGGTGAGCGTGCGCGCGGAGGCGACGACCTCCTCGCCGGCGGCGGGGGCATGATAGGTGACGTGCAGCCCCACGGTGGACGCCTTGGCGCCCGCGACGGGCCCGACGGCCGACCACGCCGCGAGCGCGCCCGTCGTGTCGACGAGGGCCGCGAGCGCGCCCTCGTGCACGGCGCCTTGGGCGTCGGCGTTCTCGGCCTGATACGGCAGCCGCGTCGTCGCACGCCCGTCCTCCGCGCCCACGACGCGCACGCCCAAGCGGGCGATGAACGGCACGCTCACGAACACGCGCGCGATCGGCGGCAGCTCGCCGCCGCCGGGGATCGCCGTCTCCCCCTCCGCCCACTGCCGCACGCGGTCGGCGGGGCCGACCGGGGCGGTGCGATGGGTGACGAGCCCGTGCGCGATCGGCTTGCCCGCGTCGTTGTGCACGGCGACGTCGACGTAGGTGATCTCCTTGCCGCGCCGGAGCACCCGCCCGCAGGCCACGATGTCCTCGCCGATCGCGGCCGCGAGATACACGACCGCAAGGTCGAGCGTGCCCGACTCGAGGCCCGAGGTGGCCTCCGCCCCCGCGCCCGCCGCGAGCGCGCCCGCGATCCCGATCGTCGAGGCGGCCACACCGCCGTGGAGCGCGCGGCCGGGGTTCGAGTTGTCGTCCTTGTAGGGGACCCGCACGCGCGCTGCCTCGGCCGAAACGTCCTCGACCAGCAGACCGAGCCCGCGCACGTAGGGCGCCGTGGCGATCCGGGCGACGGTCACGCGGCGGCCTCCCGGCTCGGCACGAGGCAGGCGTGGATGCACTCCTCGCCCGGGACCTCGCCGGCGAGCGTGCGGATCGCGAGGTCGGCCTCCTCGAGCGCGAAGTCGTGGGTGTGCAGCCGCGCGAGCGGCACCGTGCCCGCCTCGATCGTGCGGATGGCCGCCTCGTACGCGCGGCTCGTCACCCCGAAGGCGCCGCGGATGGTCACCTCCTTCACCACCGCGAGGTCGCTCACGAAGTCCGGCACGGTCTTGAACCCCTTCACCCCGGCCAGCACGATCCGTCCCCCGATCGCGACGTAGCGAAGCGCCTCGGCGACGGGCTCGGCGGCGTTCGCCGTCACCTCGACGACGACGTCGGCGCCGCGCCCGTCGGTGAGCTCCTGCACCCGCGCGCGGGCGTCCTCCCGCTCGACGTCGATCACGTGATCGGCGCCGAGCGCGCGGGCGACGGCGAGCTTGTGCGCGTCGCGCCCGAGCCCGGTGACGATGATGCGGTCGGCCCCGGCCGCGCGCGCGGCGATCACGCTCGCCAGCCCGCGCTGCCCCGGGCCGAGCACGAGCACCGTGTCGCCGGGTCCCGTGCCGGGCAGCTCGACCGCCCAGCGGAAACCCGCGCCGAGCGGGTTGAAGAGGACGGCCAGGCTCGCGGGGACGTCCTTGCGCACGCGGTGCGGGATCGAGAACGGATCGAGGTACATGTAGTCGGCGTAGGCGCCCCAGAGCCCCGGGGGGTGGGCGAGCGGCACATAGCCGTGGCCGAACATGCCGCCACGCCCGCGGCAGACCTGGTAGCGGCCCGCGCGGCAGGCCGGACAGCGTCCGCACGGAATCAGCGCCTCGACCGCCACCCGATCGCCAACGTCGACGCCCCAGCGCCGCGCCGCCCGGTCGCCGATCCGCTCGATCACCCCGAGCGGCTCGTGCCCCGGCACGACCGGCAGCGGCACCGGCAGCACCCCGGCATACTGCTCGGCGTCGCTGCCGCAGATGCCGCACGCCTCCACGCGCAAAAGCCCGCTGTCGTCGTCGATCTCCGGCAGCGGGAGCTCGCGCAGCTCGAGCCGCCGCGGCGCGGTCTGCACGACGACCCGGCTCGTCCGCGGAGACATCGCCCTCGGGTAAACCCGAAGGCCGAGGAGGCTGTCAATCGCCTTGACCGTGGGTGCCCGCCTTCCTAGGCTGCGCCGCGTGCCGCGCACGCCGCTCGCCCTCCGCTTGGATCCCATCGCGGCGCTGGCGCGGCTTTCCGACGAGCCGGGCGCGACGCTCCTCACCGTCCCCGATGCTGCGCATCCGGTGACGCTGGTCGGCTGCGCGCCCGCAGCCGAGCTGCGGCTCACCGCGGGGATGGCGGGAGACCCGCTCCTCGCGATCGAGCGCTTCGTCGCCGCAAGCCCCCGGCCGGAGCCCGAGCTGCCCTTCCCGCTCGGCGGCGGGATCGTCGCGTGCCTCGCCTACGAGCTCGGGATCGCCACCGTGTGTCCGCGCGGCGTGGCGCCGCTTCCGCCCGGCGCGCTGCTCGCAGTGCTGCGCCGCCACGACCCCTGGCTCGTCCACGATGCGACCACCGCAGCGTGGCACATCGTCGGCAGCACGCCCGAGCGCCTGCGTCCTCCCTGGCTCGCTCGGCTTGCGACCCCGCCGCCCCCGGTCGCGGGTCCGCTCGCCCGAGGACCGCTCGTCCCACTCGTGTCGCCGGCGGCGTACCGGCTCGCGGTCCGCCGCATCCTCCGCTACCTGCGCGCCGGCGACGTCTATCAGGTGAATCTCACGCTGCCCTTCGCCGCCGACCTCGCGGCACCGCCGTCGGCGCTCTGCGCGCGGCTTGCGGCCCGTCACCCGGTGCCGTACACGGCCTACCTCGACCTCGGGGACGCCGCGGTCGTGATGAACTCGCCGGAGCTGCTGCTGCGCCGGCGCGGGCGGCGCGTGGAGACGCGGCCGATCAAGGGAACGCGGCCGCGCGGCACCGACGCCGCACGCGATGCCGCGCTCGCCGCGGAGCTGGCTCGAGACCCGAAGGAGCGCGCCGAGCACGTGATGATCGTCGACCTCGAGCGCAACGACCTCGGGCGCGTGTGCGAGGTGGGCTCGATCACAGTCGAGCAGCTCGCGGAGGTCGAGCGCCATCCGAGCGTGCTGCATCTCGTATCCACGATCGCCGGCCGGCTCGCCGCGGAGGTGGGCCTCGCAGCCCTGCTGCGGGCGACGTTCCCGGGCGGCTCGATCACCGGCGCGCCCAAGGAGCGCGCGATGGCGATCATCGCGGAGCTCGAGCCTCTGCCGCGCGGCATCTACACGGGCGCGCTCGGCCTCCTCGACCCGCGCGGCGACCTCGAGCTCGCTCTGCCGATCCGCACGGCCGTGGTCACGGGCGATCGGCTTTGCTGGCACGCCGGCGGCGGCATCGTGCTCGATTCCGATCCGGACCGGGAGCTCGCCGAGGCGTGGCTCAAGACCGCCGCACTGCGCTGGGCGCTCGGCGCGGCGCCGGCGGCGCTCGATCCATGCTCGTCTGGCTGAACGGGCGCACGCTTCCGGCTGCCCGCGCCCGCATCGCGGCCCTTGACCGCGGGCTGCTCCACGGCGACGGCGTCTACGATACGTGGCGCACCTACGGGGGCGAGCCGTTTGCGGTGGCGGCACACGTGCGCCGGCTCGCCGCCGCCGCCCGCGCGCTCGGGCTCCCCCCGCCGGGACCCGCGGCCCTCTGGATCGCACGGAGCCGGCGGCTCGTGCGCCGCTGCGGGCTGCGCGACGCCGCGGTGCGCCTGACGATCACGCGCGGCGCCGCGGGCGAGACGCCGCTGCCGACACGCACGCCATCGCCGACGCGGCTGCTCACCGTGCGCCCGCTGCCTGCCGACCTCGCCCGTCGCCAGGCCCGCGGTGTGGCCGCGGTTCTCCTCCCCTTCCCGCGCAGCGCGGGCGCCCCGTGGGCGGCCCTCAAGCTCGTCGGGAACCCGAGCGCGGTCGTCGGCCGCCGACTCGCCGCGCGCCGTGGGGCCGACGAGGGCTTCTACGTGGGCGCCGACGGCTGCGTCACCGAGGGCACAACCACGAACGTCTTTGCGGTCACGCGCCGCGGGCTCGTCACCCCGCCCGCCGACGGTACGCTGCTCGCGGGCGTCACCCGCGAGCGCGTGCTCCGGCTCGCGCGCGCGGCGGGCATTGCGGTCCACGAAGCGCCGCTGCGCGCCCGGGCGCTTTTGCGCGCCGCCGAGCTGTTCGTGACCGCGTCGACGGTGGAGATTCTCCCCGTCGTCCGCCTCGACGGCCGGCCGGTCGGCGATGGGCGCCCCGGCCCGGTCACGCGCCGGCTGCAGGCGCTCTACGCGGCGTACGTCGCCCGTGCGCTGGCGCGCGTTGCAGGGGTCGGGAAAAGCTGTTAGCGCGCTCCGGGACGCGGGGAGGTGGCGGCATGACGCTGCGCGAACAACTGTTCGCGGTAAAGACCGTCGACGTGCTGCTGGCCGAGATGGCCGGCGAGCACCGCTTGCGCCGCGTGCTCGGCCCCGTGAGCCTCACCGCCCTCGGCGTCGGCGCCATCATCGGCGCCGGGATCTTCGTGCTGACGGGGCTTGCCGCGAACCGGCACGCGGGGCCGGGGCTCGTGCTCTCCTTCGTCATCGCCGGCGCGGGCTGCGCGCTCGCGGCCCTCTGCTACGCGGAGTTCGCCTCGATGGTGCCGGTTGCGGGCAGCGCCTACGCCTACGCCTACGCGACCCTCGGCGAGCTGTTCGCGTGGATCATCGGCTGGGACCTCGTGCTCGAGTACGCCGTCGCGTCGAGCACGGTGGCGCACGGGTGGTCGCACTACTTCATGGCGTTCCTCAACATCTTCGACGTGACGCTGCCGGCGCGCTGGGCCGCCAACCCGATCGACTTCGACCCAGCCCTCGGCGCCTGGGTGCGCACGGGGGCCGTGTGCAACCTCCCCGCCGCGCTCATCGTGCTCGTCATCACGGCGATCCTCGTGATCGGCATCCGGGAAAGCGCGGGCTTCAACGCGGCGATGGTGATCCTGAAGCTCGTCGTCGTCGGCTTCGTGATCGTCGCGGGCGCGCGCTACGTGAAGGTCGAGAACTGGCATCCGTTCCTCCCCTACGGCCTCCCCGGCGTCTTCCGCGGTGCCGCCTACATCTTCTTCGCGTACATCGGCTTCGACTCGGTGTCGACGCACGCCGAGGAGGCGCGCAACCCCCAGCGCGACGTGCCGATCGGCATCATCACCTCGCTCGCCCTCTGCACGCTGCTCTACATCCTCGTGGCCGGCGTGCTCACGGGCATGGTTCGCTACGACCAGATCGACATCGACGCGCCGGTGGCCAATGCGTTTGCCCAGCGCGGGCTGCCCGTGGCGGTCTTCTTCATCTCGCTCGGGGCCGTGGTCGGCATCACGAGCGTGCTGCTGGTCCTGCTGCTGAGCCAGGCGCGCGTGCTGCTCGCGATGGCGCGCGACGGCCTCATCCCCTACCGCTTCTTCGGCGCCGTGCACCCCCGCTTCCGCACGCCGCACCGGGCGACGATCTTGACCGGCGTGCTCGTCGCCGCCGCCGCCGCGCTTTTCCCGCTCAAGCTGCTCGCCGAGCTCGTGAACATCGGCACGCTCATGGCCTTCGTGATCGTGTGCACGGCGGTCATCGTCATGCGCCGCACGAACCCCGACCTGCCCCGGCCGTTTCGCACGCCGTGGGTGCCGGTGGTGCCGGGGCTCGGCGTGCTCGCGAACCTGGCGCTCATGTTCTCGCTCGGCTGGGAGAACTGGGTGCGGCTCGTCGTGTGGCTGCTGATCGGCTTCGTGATCTACTTCGGCTACGGCCGCCGGCGCAGCCGCCTCGCGCAGGCGCTCACGCAGGAGATCAAGGGCGGCGGCGTCTCCCCCGCGGGGCATGCGCGCCCGTAGGCGCCGGCGTCACCAGAGGACGAGCCGCAGCAGCGCATAGCCGCCCACGCCGAGCGCGAGGCCCGCGAGCAGCGGGCTGCGCTCGGGCTGGCCGCCCGCGCGCATCGCCCACGCGCCCACGCCGAAGAGCGCCGCCAGCACCGCGAGCGAGACGGAGGCGATGGCGGGCGCGGGCTCGGTGGCGAAGACGCCCGAGTCGAGCGCCAGGTAGAGGAGCGCGCCGATGCCCCCGGCCACGGCCGCGACCCGCCCCGTGGCCACGGTCAAAACGCGAAGAACGGCGCGGCCAGCGCGGCGAGCGAGAGGCCGACCTGGAGGAACCCGATGCTCGCGGCCGCCGCGGCGCGCCCCGCCGTGTCCTCGCGCGCCTCGGGCGTGACGGCGGGAGGCGGCGGATCGACGGGGATCCCCGCCCGGGCGGCGGCTGCCCGCTCCTCGGGGCTCAGCAGGTCCGCGAGCGCCGTGCCCTCGAGGTCGTCGCCCAGGCGATCGGCCGCCCCGATGCGGTCGGCCACGGGGTCGTGCGCCGCGAGCCGGCAGCCCGGGATCAGCGCCAGCGCCACCGTCACCACGAGCCCCACGAGCCGCGCCCGCCCGCCGCGCATGGCCGCGACTATACTCCCGACGGCGGCGGCAGGCGAGCGGGCCCCGCCGCGCGCTAGAGCTTGAGCTCCCGCGCGATGATCGTGAGCTGGATCTCGCTCGTCCCCTCGGTGATCGTCATCAGGCGCGCGTCGCGCCAGTAGCGCTCCACCGGGAACTCCGCGATGTAGCCGTAGCCGCCGTGGATCTGCATGGCCTCCCAGGTGACCCGCTGTGCCACCTCCGAGGCGTAGAGCTTCGCCATCGCCGCTTCACGCATGCACGCGCCCTGGTCGAAGAGCCACGCCGCCCGCCACATCATGGTGCGCGCGGTCTCCACCTCCATCGCCATGCGGGCGAGCTTGAAGCGGATCGCCTGGAACTTCGCGATCGGCTGACCGAACTGCACGCGCGTGCGGGCGTAGGCGAGCGCGGCGTCGAGCGCCGCTTGGCTCACGCCGACCGAGCGCGCCGCATGTGTGATGCGGCCGCCCTCGAGCGTGCCGGTCACCTGCTTGAAGCCGCCTTCCACCCCGCCCAGGAGCGCCCCCGCCGGCACCGCCATGTCCTCGAAGGCGAGCGCCGCGGTCTCCGAGGTGTGATGCCCGGTCTTCTTGAGCTTGCGGGAGACCGTGTAGCCCGGCGTGTCGGTGTCGACGATGAACACGCTGATGCCGTCGCCGCGGCGCGTGCGGTCGGTGTAGGCGACCACGAGGCAGTAGTCGGCGATGTTCCCGTTGGTGATGAACATCTTGCTGCCGTTGATGACCCAGTGGTCGCCGCGCCGCACGGCCGTGGTGCGCACCGAGGCCGCGTCGGAGCCGGAGTCGGGCTCCGAGAGCCCGAAGCTGCCGAGCTTCTCGCCGCGCAGCGCGGGCACGAGGTAGCGGCGCTTCTGCTCCTCGGTGCCGAACTTGAAGATCGGGATGCAGCCGAGGCCCACGTGCGCGAGCAGTGCCGCGGCGAAGCCGCAGTTCACCCGCGCGATCTCCTCGATCAGCAGGCAGCGCATGACCATGTCGCCGCCGCTGCCGCCGTACTCCTCGGGGTAGCCGACGCCGAGGTAGCCGAGGCGGCCGAGCTCGCGGAAGAGATCCATCGGGAACGTCTCGCTCGCCTCGAGCGCCTCGACGCGCGGGGCGAGCGACTTCTCGGCGAAGCTCCGCACCGCCTGCCGGAACGCCTCCTGCTCCTCGCTCAGGGTGAAGCCCAGCATGGCGCGCGACTCTACCAGGGCGCTCCCCGCCGGCCAATGGAGCGGCGACGAGCGGTCTGCTATGGGCCGCCGTATGCCGGAGGCGACGGTCGAGGGGATCGCCGCGCACGCCGGGGCGACCGTCACGCTGCGCGGCTGGCTCGCCGCCCGCCGCTCGAGCGGGAAGCTCCACTTCCTCGCGCTGCGCGACGGCACGGGCACGATCCAGTGCGTGGTGAGCAAGGGCGACGTCTCCCCCGAGGCGTTCGCGCTCGCCGACCATCTTCCGCAGGAGTCCGCCCTCGAGGTGACCGGCGTGGTGCGCGCCGACGCCCGCGCGCCGATCGGCTGGGAGCTCGGCGTCACCGACCTGCGGCTCCTCCACGCGAGCGCCGAGTACCCGATCACGCCGAAAGAGCACGGGGTGGCGTTCCTCCTCGAGCACCGCCACCTCTGGATCCGCTCCGCGCGCCAGCACGCGGTGCTGCGCGTGCGCGCCGAGGTGATCCGCGCCTGCCGCGAGTACCTCGACGCGCACGGCTTCGTCGCCTTCGACGCCCCGATCCTCACCCCCGCGGCCTGCGAGGGCACCACGACGCTCTTCCCCGTCGACTACTTCGGCGAGACCGCCTACCTCACGCAGAGCGGGCAGCTCTACGCCGAGGCGGGGGCCTTCGCGCTGCGCCGGGTGTACTGCTTCGGCCCCACGTTCCGCGCCGAGAAGTCGAAGACCCGCCGGCACCTCACCGAGTTCTGGATGGTCGAGCCCGAGATGGCCTTCGCCGGCCTCGACGAGGTCATGGATCTCGCCGAGGACTTTCTCGTCCACGTGGTGGCCCGGGTGCGCGAGCGGCGCGCGGCCGAGCTCGGGGTGCTCGAGCGCGATCCCGCCGCGCTCGCGCGCGTCGCCAAGCCCTTTGCGCGCATCACCTACGCCGAGGCGCTCGAGCGGCTACGGCGCCGGGGCTTCGCGCTCGAGTGGGGCGCGGACCTGGGCGGCGACGAGGAGACGGCGCTCGCGCAGGAGTTCGACCGTCCCGTGCTCGTGCACCGCTACCCCGCCGCCGCCAAGGCCTTCTACATGAAGCGCGACCCCGCCGACCCGCGCCTCGCGCTCTGCGTCGACGTGCTCGCCCCCGAGGGCTACGGCGAGATCATCGGCGGCGGGCAGCGCGAGGACGACTTCGACGCGCTCGCCGCGCGCATCCGCGAGCACGGGCTGCCCGAGGACGCGTTCGGCTGGTACCTCGATCTCCGCCGCTACGGCTCGGTGCCGCACGCGGGCTTCGGCATGGGCATCGAGCGCTGCGTGGCGTGGCTCTGCGGGCTCCACCACGTGCGCGAGACGATCCCGTTCCCGCGGCTCCTCGATCGGATCCGGCCGTGAGCTTGACCCGGCCCGTCCGCCCCCATTAGAGATGCGCGTTGCATGAGGTGGCGCGGCGTCGCGGCGGTCCTTTCGGTCCTGCTGCTCGGCGCCGTCCCGCTGCGCGCGCAGGACGAGGAGCCTCCTGCGCCCGCCCGCCGCGCGCGGCCCGTCGCGGCCGCGCGCGCCGCCGGTGGCCTCGCCGCCGAGGACCGGGCGCTGCTGCGGCAGATCGCCGAGGCCCAACGCGCGCTCGGCGAGCAGCTCCAGGCGCTCAAGGAGCGCGTGGACGCGCTCAGCAGCGCCGTGGCCGCGCGCAACGACGACAGCGCGAGCCTCGAGCAGGAGGTCAAGTCGCTGCGCGACGAGGTGAAGGGCCTCTACGTCGAGAGCTCGGCCGTGCGGCAGCAGATCGACGGCGTCAAGGAGGACGTCCACGGCGTCGACGCGAACGTCTCGGGCTTCCGCACGTTCTCGGGCTTCTTCATCGCCGCCATGGTGCTGCTCCTGGCGGTGATCTTCGTGCTGACGATCCGCCGCTGACGCGGCGGCGACCGCCCTCAGCGCCGTCCCGCGCGCCACGCCGCGAGCGCGAGCACCCCGAGGAGCGCGCCGAGGGCGTTGGCGGCCACGTCGCGCAGGTCGTAGACGCGCCCCGGGGTGATCTTCTGGAGCAGCTCGTCGCCCCAGCCGATCGCCGCGGCGAGCACGGCCGCGGCGCCGTAGGCCGCGCCGTCGCTCGGCATCGCCGGGGCGAGCGCGCGCCAGGCGAGCACGGCGGCGAGCGCGTACTCCGGGAGGTGGATGCGCTCGATCTGCTGGGCGCCGAGCCAGGCAAGCCCGCCCGCCGCGCCGAGCCCGGCTAACCCGAGCGCCGCCCAGGCACGCGGCGGCGCCCCGCGCCGCCAGAGCCGCAGCCCTACGGTGACGGCCGCGGCGGCTGCGAGCACCGCGCTGCCCCGCCCGAGCAGCCAACCGCCCACGGCCGACCGCACGACGGGACGCGCAAGCCGCGGGCCCCAGGGCAGCGTCGTGTAGATCGCGAGGGTGTACGCCGCGAGCGCCGCCCAGCGCGTCACCGGCTCACGCGTTGCCGAGCACGGCCACGCAGGCGACCGCGCCCGGGCCGCCGACGTTGTGCGCGAGGCCGAGGCGCGGGCTCTTCACCTGTCGGGGGCCGGCCGTGCCGCGGAGCTGGGTCACCACCTCGAAGATCATGCGCACGCCGCTCGCCCCGATCGGGTGCCCGAAGGACTTGAGGCCCCCGCTCGGGTTGATCGGCAGGTCGCCCTCGAGCGCCGTGCGGCCCTCCTCGACGAGCCGCCCGCCTTCGCCCTTGGCGCAGAAGCCCAGGTCCTCGATGTTGGAGATCTCGGTCCACGTAAAGCAGTCGTGGACCTCGGCGAAGTCCACGTCGGCGGGGCGGATGCCCGCCATCGCGTAGGCCTGCTGCGCGGCCTTCTGCGTGGAGCGAAAGCCGAGATAGTCGAACGTGGGGTCGAAGTACGGCCGCCCGCTCTCCACCGCGAGCCCCACCCCCTTCACGAGGATCGGCGCGCCGCGGAAGCGCGAGGCCAAGTCGCGGCGGCAGAGGATCGCGGCCGCCGCCCCGTCGGTGGTGGGACAGCAGTCGAGGAGCCCGAAGGGCCAGGCGATGATCGGCGCAGCCAGCACCTGCTCGGCGGTGATCTCGCTGCGCAGGTGGGCGCGCTCGTTTTTCGCGCCGTTGCGGTGGTTCTTCACCGCGACCTTGGCGAGCGTCTCGCGTCCGAGGCCGTAGGTGTGCATGTAGCGGTTCGCCGCGAGCGCGAAGAGCCCGGGGGCCGTGTTGCCGCGCGCGAGCAGCGGGTGGCCGAGCCGCGGGATGCCGCGCCCGCCGCGGTCCTTCAGCTTCTCGGCGCCGAGCACGAGCACGACGTCGTAGACGCCCGCGGCGATCGCGAGGCAGCCGTTGCGGAACGCGTCGGTGCCGGTGGCGCAGTAGTTCTCGACCCGGGTGATCGGCCGCCCGTAGAGCCTGAGCGCGTCGGCGAGCGAGACCGCGGCCTTGCCGCCGCCCGGGCCGGGCAGGTACGTGCCGAGATAGGCCGCCTGGATGTCCGCGGGATCGATGCCCGCGTCGGCGTAGGCCTCGAAGGCCGCATCGCAGATGAGCTCCTCGTAGGTGCGGTCGTGCCGGTCCCCGAACTTCGTGCAGCCCACTCCGACGACGGCGACCTGGTCCTTCATGACGTTTCCATCGGCCTCGCTTTCCAGAAGTAGTTGCGGTTCTCGCCGCCCTCGTGCAGGCGGCGGAAGGTGAGCGCCATGCGTGCGCCCACCCGCACCTCGCCCGGGGCGACGTCGGTCGCCTGGAGGTAGAGGCGCCCGCCGCCGTCGAGATCGACCACCACCATCGCCAGCGGCGAGACGAGCGCGGAGGCCAGGTGGTCGATCGTGAAGGTGAACACCGTGCCGCGCTTGCCGAGCTTCTGCTCGACGGTGCGGTCCTGCGCGCGGCAGCCGATGCACACCCGCGCCTGCGGGTACTGGACGAGCCCGCAGACCTCGCAGCGGCTCCCGTAGAGCCGCACGTCTTGCCGCAGCTCCTTCCACTCGATCATCGCGGTGACGGTCTCGCCGGCGACTTCCGCCGGCAGCATGCCCCTGGCGCGCAGGAAGGCCGCGTAGGACGGGAGCGCGAGGCCGCCGGCGAGGGCCGTGCCGAGCGGCCGCGGGCGCGCCGCGGTGAGCGCGTCGGTCGCGCGGAAGACGAGCGCGTCGGCGCCCTCGCTGTGGGCGGCGACCGCGAGAAAGTCCCCGGGCGCCGCGGTCTCGAGCGCCCGGGCGAGCAGGACGAGCGGGTCGGGGGCTCCGAGCACGCCCGCCTCCGCGACGAGCGGTCCCACGAGCTGCGCCTTGGGATCGCACCCGATGCGCGCGGCGGCCTCGGCGGCGGCGCGTGCGTCCGGCGCCGCCAGCAGCAGGCGCGCGAGCTTCGTCGGCGGCACCTCGGCGCGGCGCAGCGCCGCCGTCACCGCCTCGGCGACGTCGCGCGCGTAGCCGTAGCTCGCCCCGAAGCGCAGGTCGGAGACCCGCAGCGCGCGCTGGGCGTCGGTGCGCCAGAGATACGTGAACTCCTCGGCCACCGTCGCCGTCGCCACCACCTCGGCGATCACGCCCTCGCGGCCGACCGCCGCCGCGGCTGCCCCGTCGCCGAGGAGCGGCTCGAGCTCGCTGCCCGGCTCCGTGTGGCGGGTGTCGGCGGCGACGACCAGGGCCGCGCGCGCGCTGCCCGCCTGCACGGCGTCGAGCGCCGCCCGCAGCGCGGTCGTGCCGGCGCGCACGGAGCCGCCAAAGTCCGCAACCGCCGTCGGGCGCGGCAGGTCGCACGCCGTGGCGACGACGCTCGCCACCTGCTTTTCGAGATACGGCGCGCTCGTGCTCGCGAAGTAGAGCGCGTCGAAGCCCGCGGGATCGGTCTCGCCGAGGCAGGCGAGCACGGCGTCGACGGCGAGCGTGAGCGCGTCCTCGTCGGGACCGGCAACCGTGCGCGTGCCCGCGGCCCGCGTCCCCCACGCCGCCGCCATGAGGGCGCGATCGAGCCGATGGCGCGGGAAGTAGGGCGCGATCCGGGTGATCCCCAGCATGCGACCGATCACCTTAGTACAGGCACGACGGACGAGGCCAGGGCGCCTGGGCTCCTGGCCCGCCTGCGAGCGGCATGCTAGACGCATCCGGCGATGGCGCGCGTGCTGCGGGGGGTGGCTCTCGTCGTGCTCCTGCTCGGCCCGGCGGCACGCCTGCTTGCCCAGAGCGCGCCGAGCGGCTCGCCGTTCGACTACGCGCTCTTCGGCCTCTCCCAGACGCGCCTCGGTCCGGGCGTGGAGGTGTTTTCCGGGGACGTCGGCGCCAACGTGGGCACCGTCACCATCGGCGCAGGGGCGCGCGTCGGGGGCAACGTGGCCGCGTTCTCGATCCGGCTCGCCCAGGGGGCGCGCGTGGCGCGCCGGCTCTTCTGCCTCTTCCTCGACGGCGCGACCAGCACGCAATGCCGCGCAGCCGTCACGGTGCCGCTGGTTGCGCCTGCGGCGCTGCCGCCGGTGACGGCCGCCCCGGGACGAACCGCCGTGCGTGTAGCCGCGGGACGCATCGCAGGGCCGCTCGGCCCCGGCGCCTACGGCCGCGTTCACCTGGGTGGGCACGCGGGGCTGCTCCTCGCCGGTGGCACCTACGCGCTGCGCGCGCTGCGCCTCGGGCGGCACGCCGAGCTCGTGTGCGCCACGGCCTGCCGCCTCGCCGTGCTCGACCCGGTGCGGCTCGGAGCGCGGGCGCAACTGAGCCCGGCGCCGGGCCTCCCCGACACGGCGCTCGAGATCGACGTCGCGGCGGGCGGCTCCGCGCCGGTCTTCCGCACGGGACCGGGTGCCACCGTGACGGGCATCGTGTATGCGCCCGCCGGCGGCCTGGTCCTCGGCGGGCAGGGGCGGTACGAGGGCAGCTTCGTCGGCGCCACGGTGCGCGTCGGCGCCGACGCGCAGGTGCTCGGCGCCTCCGGCTCGTGACGCGCGCGCCGGCGATCGGTGGCGTTGCGCTGGGTGGACGCCCGCGCATCGTCGCCTCGGGCGGCGAGGCGGACTTGGACGCCCTCGCCGCCGCCGAGGGCGCGGATTTGGTCGAGGTGCGCGCGGACCTCTTCGCCGATCCGGAGCCCGCGGCGCTCGCCGCGGCGCTCTTGCGGCTGCGCACCGCCGGGCGGCCGATCGTGCTCACCGTGCGCGCCGCCGCCGAGGGGGGCAGGCCATGGCCCGACGCGCGCCGGGCTGCGCTCTACGCGGCGGGCCTGCCCCACGTCGATGCCATCGACGTCGAGATTGCCTCCGTGGCGCTCGTGGACGACTTGGTCGCGCGGGCGCGCGCCGCCGGGCGCACCGTGATCCTCTCCGCGCACTTCCTCGACGCGCCTCCGCCCGCGGCCCGGCTCCTCGCCCTCGTCGAGCGCGCGGAGTCCCTCGGAGCCGATCTCACCAAGCTCGCCGCCCACGCCCGCGATCTCGACGACGTGCGCACGCTGCTCGAGGTGACGCTCGCCGCCCGCCCCCATCCCGTGGCGACGCTTGCGATGGGGCCCGTGGGCGCGATCTCCCGTCTCTGCTTCCCGGCCGCGGGCTCGCTCCTCACCTACGCGTCGGTGGGCACGCCGACCGCGCCGGGCCAGCTCCCGCTGGGAGAGCTCGCCCGGCTGGTGCGGCAGTTCTACCCGGCGTAGCCGCTCAGAGCGACTTGCGGAGCGTCTGGGCGTCCGTGCGCACTCCCGCGGCGAGCATGGCGAGCGTCCCCTGCGTCGCTTTCCCGATGGTCCGCCGTCCGTGGAGCGAGGTCACCGTGAACTTGAACGACGTGAGCACGGTCACCAGGCGCTGGAGGAACACCCGCTCTTTCTTCGCGCTGGGCGCGCTCGCGGCGGCGCTCGCGTCCTTCTGCGCCCGCGCGATCATCTTGAGGAGGCGCGTCTGGAGCTTGCCCACGTCGGGCGCCGTGCTCGCAAGCTGCTCGAGCTCCGCCAGCCGGCAGGTGATCGAGTCGAGCGTCGGCGCGACCGTGCAGCCGACCGTCGTGGTCGTCGTGCTCGTGGTCGTGGTGACGGTTATGGTTCCCGCCCCGGCCGCCACGGCGAGCCCACAGACCGCCCCGGCGAGCAACACCCCCAGTCCCTGCGTCGTCGTTTTCTCCATCGTCGCGTGCCCTTTCTCCCCCCCGATGGCAGGATAGCAGAGCGCCGATGACAATCCAGGGGAGACGTGCTGCGGCCGTGCTCTGCGCGCTCGTGCTGCTCGGCGCCTGCCGCCGCGAGCGGGCGGGGGTCTCCACCGCCGGGGCAGACATCGCCTCCGAGCCGAGCGCGGGCTGCCGGGCGGGGGTGCTCCCTGCGCTGCGCGGCGAGCGCCAAAGCGTGCGCGTCGGCACCGCCGTCCGCGAATACCTCGTCGATGCGCCGGCCGCACCCGCCGACCGCCCCCTGCCCGTCGTGCTCGACTTCCACGGGTTCCGCGGCAGCGCCGCCCGCGAGCGGTGGTCGACGGGCTTCGCGAAGCTCGCCGCCCGCGAGGGCTTCATCGCGGTGAGCCCCGAGGGGCACCCCGGCGTCCATCTCCTCGGCACCACCGGCACGGGCTGGAGCATGGAGCCCGCCGACACGCGCGACGTCGACTTCGTCCGCGCGCTGCTCGATCGGCTCGAGCGGGAGCGCTGCGTCGACCGGCGCCGCGTGTTCGCCACCGGCATGTCGAACGGCGGCTTCTTCGCGAACGTGCTCGGCTGCGTGCTGGGCGACCGGCTCGCGGCGGTGGCGCCGGTCGCCGGGGCGCGCGCGCTCGACGGCTGCGTGCCCGCGGGGCCGATGCCGGTCTTGCTGCTCGCGGGCCGCCACGACCGGGTCGTGCCCCCGGACCTCGTGCACGGCGCGCGCGACTGGTGGGCACACGAGAACGGCTGCGGCCCGGCCCTGGACGCGAGCGGGTGCATGCGCTTCACCGGCTGCCAGGCCGACGTCGTCGCCTGCGAGGGCTGGCAGGGGCACTGGTGGCCGTCCGGGGCGAGCGAGCGCATCTGGCACTTCTTCCGCAGCCACCCGCGCCGCGGCCCGGCCGTCGCGCGCGCCCCAGAGCCGCTGGCGCTCGACCCCGCCGAGCGACTGGTGGTCGTGGCTCCGCACCCCGACGACGAGACGCTCGGGGCGGGCGGGCTCATCCAGCGCGTGCTCGCGCAGGGCGGCAGCGTGCGCGTCGTGCTGCTCACCGCCGGCGATGGCTACGTCGAAGGCGTCGAGCGCGAGACGGGCCGGCCGCGGCCGCGGTCCGCCGAGTTCGTCGCCTACGGCGAGCGCCGCCTCGGCGAGGAGCGCGCGGCGCTGCGCCTGCTCGGCGACGGTCGCATCCGCCTCGAGTTTTTGGGATTCCCCGACGGCGGGCTCGAGCCGCTGCTCACCTCGCACTGGCAGCGCCTCCATCCCGAGCGCTCGCCCACGACCGGCGCCACCGACCCGCCCTACGACAGCGAGGCCCGCGACCCCGATCTCCCCTACGACGGCGCCGACCTCCGGGCCGAGCTCGCGCGCGTGCTGCGCGAGGCCGATCCCACGCTCGTCGTCCTCCCCGACCCGCTCGACCGCCATCCCGATCACCGCGCCGCCGGGCTCTTCACGCTGCTCGCCCTCGGCGACTGGCGGCCGCGGGGCCCGCTGCCGCGGCTGCTCGCCTACCTCGTGCACTGGCCCGACTGGCCGCCGGGTTGGCAGGCGATCGTCCCGCCCCCCGATGCCGCCGCGCAGCCGCTCGCGCTGCCCGCATCGCTCCCCACCCGCGGGCTCGCACGCACCATGCTCACCCTCACCGACGCGGAGATGGCCCGCGTCCACGCGGCGCTCGCCGCCTACGTGACGCAGCAGGACGTGATGCGGCCGCTGCTCGCTGCCTTCGAGCGGCGCACGGAGCCGTTCACGGTCCTGCGCGCGGATGCCATCGAGCGCGCCGGCGGGATGATCGAGCGCGGCCGGCGCTGAGCCGGGTCACTCGCCGCGGAAGACCGGCCGGCGCTTCTCGCAGAACGCGCGCACGCCCTCGGCGTAGTCGGCGCTCGCAAAGCAGGCGTCGACCAGCGCCGCCACCGCGGCGAGGTCGCGCTCGGCCGGGTCGCGCAGCGTCTCGGCGATCGCCCGCTTGCCGGCGCGCAGCGTGAGGGGGGCGTTGGCGGCGATGTCGGCGACGTACGTCGCGGTGAACGCCTCGAGATCCGCCGCCGGCACCACGCGATTGACGAGCCCGAGCCGCAGCGCCTCCTCGGCGTCGTACGTGCGCGCGGTGAACAGCATCTCGGCCGCGGTCGCCGGCCCGACGAGCGCCACGAGCCGCGCCACCCCGGCGTAATGGTAACCCAGCCCGAGGCGGGCCGGCGGCAGCGCGAGCTTGAGGTCGTCCGCGGCAACTCTGAGGTCGGCGCACGCGGCGATCGCGAGCCCGCCCCCCACGCACGCACCGCGCAGCATCGCCACGAGCGGCTTCGGGCACGCGAGCAGCGCATCGAAAGCCCGCGCCGTGGTGCGCTCGTAGGCGCGCGCCGAAGCGGGATCGGCGCGGCGCGTGGCGAACTCGGAGATGTCGGCCCCCGAGGCGAAGGCTTCCGTGCCCGCGCCCCGCAGCACGACGACGCGCACCGCCGGGTCGGCCGAGACCCCCGCCAGCGCGCCGGGGATGGCCTCCCACATCTCGAGGCGCACCGCGTTGCGCCGCGCGGGGTTGCGGAGCACCACCCAGGCGACGTCGCCGCGGCGCTCGACGTCGACGCCGAAGTCGCCGCCGCTCACGCCTTGGCCACGTTCACGACCTGGAGCTCGCAGAACTCCTCGAGCCCCCACGGCCCGTTCTCGCGCCCGAGGCCGCTCCACTTGACGCCGCCAAAGGGGATGCGCGGGCTCAGCGTGAGGTGCTGGTTCACCCAGGCGGTGCCGCACTCGAGCCGCTGGGCCAGCGCCTCGCCGCGGGCGGGGTCGGCGGTCCACACGGAGCCGCCGAGGCCGTAGTGGGTGCGGTTGGCCTGCGCGAAGGCGTCGTCCAGGTCGCGGAAGGGAATCACGGGCAGCGCCGGACCGAACTGCTCCTCGTCGACGAGCCGCACGCCCTCGCCCACGTCGGTGACCAGCGTCGGCGGATAGAAGTAGCCCGGGCGCGGCAGCGGCGCGCCGCCGGCGGCGATCTGCCCTCCGTGGCGCTTCGCGTCCTCGACGAGCGCGCACACGCGCTCGAACTGCGGGCGGTTGTTGATCGGGCCGAGCTGGGTGTCGGGGGCGAGGCCGTCGCCCACCTTCGTCGCCGCGGCGAGCGCGGCGAGCTCCCGCACGAGCGGGCGGTAGACGTCCTCGTGCACGTAGAGGCGCTTGATCGCCACGCACACCTGGCCCGAGTTGGTAAACGCGCCCCAGAAGAGCCGGGGCGCGACTTGGGCCGGGTCGACGTCGGGCAGCACGATCGCCGGATCGTTGCCGCCGAGCTCGAGCGTGACGCGCTTTAAGTCCTCGGCGGCCGCGCGGGCGATCTTCTTGCCGGTGGGGACGCTGCCCGTGAACGAGATCTTGCGCACGGTGGGGTGCGCGGTGAGCCACGCGCCCACCTCGTCGCCGCCGCCGAGCACGTTGAGCACCCCGGGCGGGAAGACCTCGCGCAGCGCCGCGCCGAGCGCAAGCGAGGAGAGCGGCGTGAAGGGCGAGGGCTTGGCCGCCACCGTGTTGCCCGCGAGCAGCGCCGGGCCGAGCTTCTGCACGAGGGTGTAGACGGGGTAGTTCCACGGCGTGATCGCCGCGGTGACCCCGAGCGGCCGGCGCACGAGCGTGATCCGCGTCTTCGCGTCCTCGCGCAGCACCTGCACGGGAACCCGCTCCTCGGCGTAGAGCCGGAAGATGCCGGCGGCACCCTTCACCTCGCCGACGGCCGCCGCAAGCGGCTTCCCCTGCTCGAGGCAGACGAGCCGGCCGATGTCCTCGGCGCGCGCGGCGAGCGCCTCCGCCGCGCGACCGAGCGCCGCGCGCCGCAACGCCTCGTCGTGCGCCCAGGGTCCGGCGAAGGCCGCCGCGGCCGCCGCCATCGCGCGCTCGACGTCCTCGGGCGTCGCCTCGGGACACTGCGCGAACGGCTCGGCCGTCGCCGGATTGATCACCGGGAACTCCCGGCGGCCGGGAACCAGCTCGCCGCCGATGAGATGGGCGAAGCGCTCTTCCATGCCGCGGGACCCTAGGCGAGCCCCCGCGGGGATGCAAGGCGGTTTGCGTTGACAGGGCGGAGCCGGTGCGCGTAGACGACCGGCGATGCGCCGACGCGCCGCGATGGCGATGCTGGTCGCGTGGGCCCGCGTCGCGGCGGCGGCCGGCGTCACGGTCGACGTGACGCCCGGCCACCGCCTCGCCACGGTCGTGCCGCTGCGCGCGCTCGGGGCCGCGGTCGATGCTGTGCCCGGGGGCGCGACCGACCAGATCTATACGCCCGCCAACATCGCGCAGATGCTCGCCGCGGGCTTCGGCCCGGTGAGCTACCGGCTGTTCACGGAGCTCGGCGTGCAGGCCTGGCACTGGAACCCGAGCGGCACGTGGAGCGGACCCGGCGACACGGGCTACTTCACCGGCAGCGGCAGCGGCGGCGGCACGATCCGGCGGTCGTTCGGCTACCGCCTGCCTCACCGCGGCTTCACCCACGACCAGGCCTACGACGACGACTTCTCCCGCCTCGACGACGGCGACCCGACGACGTACTGGAAGAGCGACCCCTACCTCACGCAGGCGTTTACCGGCGAGCCCGACGCGACCCACCCGCAGTGGGTCGTGATCGACCTCGGCACCCCAAAGCCGGTCGACGCGATCCGGCTCCTGTGGGCCGAGCCGCACGCCACGGATTACCGCGTCGAGTACTGGACCGGCGGCGATGCGATCTACGATCCAGCACACGGCACGTGGCAGGCGTTCCCCGGAGGCGTCGTGACGGGCGGGATCGGCGGCACCGTGACGCTCGCGCTCGCCCCGGCGCCGCTCGCGACCGAGTTCGTCCGCGTGCTCATGACCGCGTCGTCGGGCACGTGCGATACCCACGGCGCGGGCGACCCGCGCAACTGCATGGGCTACGCGCTCGCCGAGGTGGGCGTCGGCACGCTCGAGCGCGGCGTGTTCACCGACCTCGTGCACCACAGCCCCGACGGCACGCGGCAGACCGTGACCTACGTCTCCTCGGTCGATCCGTGGCACGACGCGACGGCAGAGGTGACCGAGACCGAGCAGCCCGGCCTCGACCTCGTGCTCGGCAGCGCGCTCACCCGTGGGCTTCCCGCGCTCGTCCCCGTGGCGATGCTCTACGGCACGCCCGACGACGCGGCGGCCGAGATCCGCTACCTCGAGGCGCAGGGCTATCCGCTCCTCGGCGTCGAGCTCGGCGAGGAGCCCGACGGGCAATTCATCCTCCCCGAGGACTACGGCGCGCTCTACCTCGAGTGGGCGGCGGCGCTGCACGCGGTCGATCCGGCGCTGCGGCTGGGCGGCCCGGTGTTCCAGGGCGTCACGCAGGACGTGCCGGTCTGGCCCGACGCGCGCGGCAATACCTCCTGGCTCGCGCGCTTCCTCGCCTACCTCGCCGCGCACGGCCGGCTCGGCGACCTGAGCTTCATGTCCTTCGAGCACTACCCCTTCGATCCGTGCCACGTCGGCTGGAAGCGGCTGCTCGACGAGCCGGGGCTGGTCGCGGGCGTGCTCGCCGCGTGGGCCGCCGACGGGCTCGCGCCCTCGGTGCCGCGCTACGTAACCGAGTACAACGACACCTACGACGACGACGGCTCGATGAACACGATCTTCGGCGCGCTCTGGCACGCGGACTTCGTGGGCAGCTTCCTCGCCGCCGGCGGCGCGGGCGCGTTCTTCTACCAGTACGAGCCGATCCCGCTCTCGCGCACGGCGGGATGCAACCGCTACGGCACCTTCAGCATGTTCGTCGCCGACCAGAGCTACACGATCGAGGCCAAGACCGCGCAGTTCTTCTCGACACAGCTCCTCACCCAGGAGTGGGCCGAGCCGGTCGACGCGCCGCACGACCTGGTGCCCGCCGCAACCGACGCCGTCGACCGCCGCGGCAACCAGCTCCTCACCGCCTACGCGCTCCACCGCCCCGACGGCCAGTGGGCGGTGCTGCTCGTCAACAAGAACAAGAGCCGGCCCGTGACCGTCGGGGTGACCTTTCACGACGCCGCGACCGGCACCGACCACTTCTTCACCGGCCCCGTCACCCAGGTGAGCTTCGGCCGCGACCAGTACCGGTGGCATCCGGGCCCGCGCGGGACCGCCGCGCCCGACGGGCCGCCCGTGACCACCAAGGCCCCCGGCGGCGCCGGCACCGCCTACACGCTGCCGCGGGCGTCGGTAACCGTGCTGCGCGGCGGGGTGTCGTGAAGCGCGTCGCGCTCGCCGACCTCGCCGACGAGCCGGTCTCCCACGACCCGGCGATCCGCAAGCGCGTGCTGCTGCGCGACGGCGCGCTCCCCCACCTCGTGCAGCTCGCCGAGGCGCGGCTCGCGCCGGGCCAGGTGGCCCCCGCCCACGCGCACGCCGACATGCACGAGGTGTTCGTCGTCGAGGCGGGCTGCGGCGTGATCCGCGTCGACGGGCGCCCCCACGCGCTCGCGCCAGGGGTGTGCGTGGTCGTCGAGGCCGGCGAGACGCACGAGATCGCGTGCACGGGCCCGGGACCGCTCGTGCTGCTCTACTTCGGGCTGCGGCGCTGAGTTGCGTCCCGCGCGGGCCCGGCCTAGAAGCCCGCCCATGGATGCCAAGGCCGCCGCGCGCGAGCGCCTCGAGGGCGAGCGCGAGCGCCTGATCGCGTTGAGCCACCGCATCCACGCCAACCCCGAGCTCGCCTTCGAGGAGGAGCGGGCGGCGACGTGGCTGTGCGAGGCGCTCGCGGCCGCCGGCTTCGCCGTCGAGCGCGGGCTGGGCGGCCTGCCGACCGCGTTCGTCGCGCGGGCGGGTAGGGGGCCGCTCCACCTCGCGTTTTGCGCCGAGTACGACTGTCTCCCCCGCATCGGGCACGCCTGCGGCCACAACCTGATTGCCGCGAGCGCCGTCGGCGCCGGGCTTGCCGCCGCGCGCGTGGCCGACGACGTGGGGCTTACCGTGTCGGTCATCGGCACGCCCGCCGAGGAGAGCGGCGGCGGCAAGATCCTGCTGCTCGAGCGCGGCGCGTTTGCGGGCGTGCATGCGGCGCTGATGGTCCACCCCGCGCCGGTCGACGTGCTCGCGGCGCCGTTCCTCGCCATGCAGGAGCTCCACGTCCGCTACGCGGGCCGGGAGGCGCACGCCTCGGCCTTCCCCGAGCACGGCATCAACGCGGCCGACGCGCTCACGGTCGCGCAGGTCGCGCTCGGCCTCCTGCGGCAGCACCTGCGCGCGACCGATCGCGTGCACGGCATCGTCACCAAGGGCGGCGACGCGCCGAACGTGGTGCCCGGGAGCACGGCGGCGGAGTACTACGTGCGTGCGCGCTCGCTCGAGGACCTCGCCGAGGTGCGCGCCAAGGTGATTCGCTGCTTCGAGGCCGGCGCGCTCGCCACCGGCGCGACGCTCGATCTCGCCGCCGAGGCCCCCTACGCGGAGGTGCACCACGACGCGGAGCTCGCCGCGCTCTACCGGCGCAACGCCGAGGCGCTCGGCCGCACCTTCCCCGACCTGGGGCCGATCCTCGATCGCAGCGCGGGCTCGACGGACATGGGCAACGTCTCCCTCGCCCTCCCCGCGATCCACCCCCTCATCGGCATCGCCTCGCTCCCGGCGGTGAACCACCAGCCCGAGTTCGCGGCCCACTGCATCACGCCCACAGCCGACCGCGCGCTCCTCGACGGCGCGCTCGCGCTCGCCTGGACGGCGATCGACGCCGCCCTCACCCCCGCGCTCGCGGCGCGCGCGGCCGCATCCACCGGCGCCCGTCAGTCGGCGCGCGAGAGCACGAAGTAGCTGCCGATCTCCCGGCCGCGCCGCGTGGCACAGCCGATGAAGACGTGCGTCGCGACGCGCCGCAGGTAGTCGACCATGTCCTTGTAGACGAGGCGCGAGACGCCGCGGTCGTTCGTCTGCACCGGGGGCCAACCGGGACAGCCCTGCGGCGGCACCTCCCGGTAGTCGATGGCAGCCCCGCGGCCGGGCTCCTCCCGCACGACGAAGTAGCCCGGCCCCGTGAGCCACGCGAGCGGCTGGTGGTTGTAGCCCCAGAGCGCGTCGGTCGCCCCGCCCGCCGGCCGGCAGAAGCGCTTCTGGAAGACCGTAAAGGCGGGCAGCGAGTTCTTGCCGTGGTAGATCACCTCGCGCAGCGGCTCCGCGTCCGGCGGCACCAGGTCGGCGAGGCACACCGGGGGGCCGCCCGCTAGCGCGGCATAGAGCCGACCCTGGAGCCCCGGCCCGCCGAGCGCCGCGATCGCTTGGCGGCGATCGCCCGGCGAGAGGTGATCGAGGAGGTCGGCAATCGCGGCCGTGTCGACCGGCTCGGCGCGAACCAGCGCAACGAGGCGGGCCGCCGCGGGCGTCATCGGCGCGGGATCATAGCGACGGCGGCGGACGCGGCGCAACGCGACCCGCGGCCCCGGGCGTGCTATGGCGGCCCCATGGCGCTCTCCCGTCTCGGCGCCCGCACGCTGCGCGCCGCCGTCGCCGCCATCCGCCCGCGCGGCGAAGGCTTCGACCAGCCGCTCGACGATTACGTGCTCGCCGAGATCGCCGCCTTCCTCCCCCATCTCCCCGGGCCGATGCGGCGCGCCTTCCCGCTCGGGCTCTGGCTCCTCGAGCTCGGCCCCCCACTGGTCGCCGGCCGCTGGCGCCGCTTCAGCCGCATGCCGCTCGACGAGGCGCAGCGCTATCTCGCCCGGCTCGAGCAGACGGGCGGGCTCCTGGGCGCGCTCGTGCTCGGGCTGCGGGCACTCACCTTTCTCGCCTTCTATCAGCACCCCGCGGTGCTCGCGACGCTCGAGGTCGACTGGGCCGGCCGGGCCGCGGCCCTCGTCGCCCGGCGCGCGGAGCTGCTCGATGACCGCCCCGCCTGAGCACCGGCTCGCCTACCCGAACGTCACCGACGGCGCGACGCTCCCGCGGGCGGCGACCTTCGCGGCCGATGCGGTCGTGGTCGGCAGCGGCGCAGGCGGCGCCACCGCGGCGGCGCGGCTCCGCGACGCCGGCCTCGACGTGCTCGTCGTCGAGGAGGGTGCGCTCGAGCGCACGGAGACCTTCACCACCGATCCCGCGACGATGCTCCGTCGCCTCTACCGCGACGCCGGGACGAGCCTCATCCTCGGCCGCCCGGGCATCGTCTTCGCCGAGGGCCGGTGCGTCGGCGGCTCGACGGTGATCAACGGCGGCATGAGCTGGCGGGTGCCCGA
>Ga0209810_1000727_pt1 | contig 63288 bp, 58 predicted proteins | sample Coa_R1_7_FD_187159 | JGI IMG/M metagenome (GOLD analysis project Ga0209810, IMG submission 187159) | Surface soil microbial communities from Centralia Pennsylvania, which are recovering from an underground coalmine fire - Coalmine... | ecosystem: Environmental > Terrestrial > Soil > Unclassified... | reverse complement strand
CCGGGAAGCGGTACTCGCCCGCCTTCACGTCGGCATCGACGTGGCGCAGCCGCGCGAGCAGCCGGAACGCGAGCGGGTGTGCGAGCACGTGCTTGTCGCGCAGCACCGCGGCAACGTCGGCGAACGACGAGCCGCGCGGGACGATGACGTCCGTCTGCGCCGCGGGCAGCGATTTGTCGACGTACACGGCGTCGCGGAACCATAGCGACGCGGCGCCGACGATCACGCCCGCACCGACCACGACCGCGACCGCGACCGCGATCAGCGCGCGGCCCGCGCGCGCTACGGCCGTCTGCGGGCCAGCCACGTTTCGAGGATCCCGACGGCCGCAAGCTGATCGACGACCTTCTTCCGCTTCGCCCGCGACACGTCGGCGTCGATCAGCACACGCTGCGCCGCGGCGGTCGTCATGCGTTCGTCGACGCGGTCGATCGTGCCGTCGAACGCGCGCACGAGGTGTGCGACGAACGCGTCGATCTGCTCGCTCGCGAGAGCCCGCTCGCCGGCAAGGGTGAGCGGGTCGCCGACGACGATCGTGCGCGCGCCGCGCTCGCGGGCGAGCGCGACGATCCGTGCGACGTCGTCGCGGACGTTCGTCCGTTCCAGCGTGGCGTGAGGAAATGCGAACGACCCTTCGCCGACCGCGATGCCGATTCGCTTGCGGCCGACGTCGAGCGCGAGAACGGTCTTCATCTACGACGACAATTCGTGAACGAGGGCGCGCGCTTTCGGACGGCGGCCGAGGTGCCAGGTGACGAGATCGTCGGCCGCGCGCGTCACTCGCAGGGTCGCGCGCAGCGCCGCGCCGGACCCGCGCTCGGCGCCGAGCGCGCGGAAGTTCGCGACGTCCTCGCCGGAGAGCGCGTGCGCGTCGCCGCGCGCGCCGTAGCAGCGTTCGCAGCCGAGCCCGCCGGCGTCCAGATCGAGCCACGCGCCGTGCTCGTCGAAACCCTCGCCGCAGCGGACGCAGGCGTCGTCCGCCGGCGCGAGGCCCAGCGCGTGGAGCAGCCGCAGCTGAAAGCGCGGGATCAGTCCGGCGGGCTGCTCGGCGGCCGCGACCGCGGCGATCGCGCCGCGCAGCAGCGCATAGATGTCGGGGAGCGGCAGCTCCGGTTCGCAGAACAGGTCCACGGTCTCGGCGAACAGCGAGGCGGTCGCGAGCGCGTCGGGACGGACCAGCCCTTCCCAATACGAGCGCACCGTGCGCGCCTCGGTGACGACTTCGAGCGAGCGCCCTCTGTGGAGCGCGACGAAGACCTCGGCGAGCGGCACGACGCGGCTTCCCACCGCGCTGCGCGGCCGGCGTGCGCCCTTCCCGACCGCGTCGAGCTTCCCGCGCTCGCGCGTCAGCAGCGTGAAGACGCGATCCGCCTCACCGATCGGACGCGCGCGCAGCACGATCGCCTCGGTGCTGGAGGTCCGCTCACTCACGGGCCGTCGCCGCCTCGGCCGGCGTGCCTTCGGCGTCGTTCGCCGACGTCAGCACGCGGACGGCGAGGATCCGGCGCCCGCGCGTACGGTCGACGCGCAGCCGCACGCCCTCGATCGCGTCGATCTCCTCGCCCTCGCGCGGCAGCCGTCCGAACAGGCCGACGACATAGCCGCCGATCGTCTCGAACTCTTCGTGCGGGAGCGAGATCCCGAGCGCCGCGTTCACGTCTTCGATGTTCGTGCCCGCCTCGACGACGGTCTCGGTGTCGCTGATCCGGCGGATGGGCTCTTCTTCACCTTCGTCGTGCTCGTCCCGGATCTCGCCGACGATCTCCTCCAGGAGATCTTCCATCGTCACGAGCCCCGCCGTGCCGCCGTACTCGTCGATCACGATCGCGAGCGAATACTTGCCGCGCTGCATCTCGCGCAGCAGCTCCGAGATGCGCTTGTTCTCGGGGACGAGCGTCACCGGCCGCATCAGCGAGCGCAGGCTCGTCGAGGCGATCGTGCCGTTGGAGAGGGCGATGAGCAGCTCGCGGTCGTGCACGACGCCGATGACGTTGTCGACGGTCTCGTCGTACACCGGCAGCTTCGAGTAGCCTTCGGCGATCACGAGGTCGAGCGCGCGGCGCGGCGAGGAGGTGACGCTGACCGTCACCATGTCGGTGCGCGGCGTCATCACCTCGCGCACGATCGTGTCGCCGAACTCGATGATCGAGTGGATCAGCTCGCGCTCCTGCTCTTCGAGCACGTTCTGCTCGACGCCGACGTTGACGAGCGTCTTGATGTCTTCTTCGGTGACGTACGGCCCGACGTGCGGCTTCCCGCCGAACAGGCGGACGAGGCCGTCGCTGATCCACAGGAACGCCGTCGTCAGCGGGCTGAGCGCGCGCGCGATGAACGCGAGGAACGGCGCGAGGCGCAGCGAGGCGCGATCGCCGGCGTTCACCGCCAGCGTCTTCGGGAGGATCTCGCCGAACAGCAGGATCACGACGGTCATCACGACCGTCGACCAGATCGCCGCGTTCGGGACGTCGAGGTGGATGAACAGCGCGGTCGCGACCGAATCGGCGGCGAGCAGAACGAAGGTGCTGCCGATCAGCACCGAGGTCAGCGTGCGGTTCCGATCCTCGACGAGCCGCTGCAGGCGGCGTGCGCCTTTGATCTGCTTCTCGTTCAGCGCGCGCGCGCGAATCCGGTTGATCTGCACGATGGCGGCTTCCGAGGCCGCGAAGAACGCCGCTGCGCCGACGAGGACGACGAGGGCGACGAGCTCAGGCAGGTGCGCGCTCATCGCTGCGGGGGGCGTCTACTGCCCGAGGGGTCGGTATCCAAGCGGGGGTCATTATACCACACGGTATGCCGAGCGGGCGGGCGCTCAGCGACCGGCGTCGAGCGCGACCGCGATGCCCGCCGCGGCCGCCGCGACGGCGGCGATCAGCACGCCCGCGGCGGCCGCGTCCTTCGCGAGCTTCGCCAGCGGATGGTCGGCCGGCGAGGCGAGGTCGACCGCCGCCTCGATCGCGGTGTTGAGCAGCTCGGCCGCGAGGACGAGCCCGATCGCGAGCGCGACGACCGCCCAGGCGAGCGGACGGAGGTGAACCGCGATCCCGGCCGCGACCACCACGACGGCCGCGCCGCCGTGAAAACGAAGGTTCGGCTGGGCGCGCCACGCCTCGGCAAGGCCGGCGAAGGCGTAGCCGAACGCCGCGCCGAGCCCGTGCCGCCGCCGCACCGGGTCAGCCGAGGTCGGCGGCGGTGAGCTCGCGCGCGCCCTTCCAGTGCCGCTTGTACGCGGCGCGCGCCGCCGTATCGTCCTCGTGCTGGGCCGCCTGCGCTTCGGCCAGCCCGAACTCGAGGTGCGGATCGTTCGGAAAGCGCTTCAGCTCGGCGGCGAAGACGGTCTCCGCCTGCGCGGGCTTCTTCGCCGCCAGCAGCGCCGCGCCGTATCCTTCCCCGATGGGATCGGCCCACGAGTTCTTCGGGTCGCCGCCGGCGTCGTTCTTCGTCGCGTCGTACGCGCGCGCGTACGCCGCCGCGCAGCCCGCGGCGTCGCCGGCGTGCTGCGCGAGCGCGGCGTCGATCAGCTCCTGCGCGACCGGCTTCGCCGAGCCGGCGCGCGCGCGCTCCTGCTTCGCGAGCGCGACGTTGCCGCTCCGCGCCGCGGCGATCCCGCGAACCGCGATCATGCTCTGCGGCGCGAGCGCGAGCGCCGCCGCGTCGTCGTGCGTACGCAGCGCGACCTTCGCCTGCATCGAGCCGTCCTCGTTCTTCGCGAACGCGCGCGCCTCGGCGTTGCGTCCGACCGTCGTCAGACCGTAGAGCACGAAATCGACGTCGTGATCGTGGTACAGCTTCATGTAGGCCTGGCCCGGCCCGTCGCCCTCGGCGAACCACGCGCGGTCGTTCGCGACGGCGCGCTCGTTGTCGTCGACGAGCTTCGCGTACTCGCCCAGTCGCGTCCAGATGTGCGCCGGCATGTGCTCGAGGTGGGAGGTTCCCGGCGGATAGCCGTACGATTCCAGCGCCTCGGCGTCGGGAACGGCTTCCTGCGCGCGCTTCACCTCTTCGAGCAGATGGATGCGCAGATGGTGCGCGCCGAGATTCGCCGGCTCGAGCTTCAGCGCGTCGTCGAGATCGCTTTCGATCTCCTTCGCCTTCGGCGTCATCGCGCCGTGGGCGTCGAGGAGGTCGTCCGCGGCGTTCCAGAGCGCGTACGCGGCGATGGTCAGGACGTTCGCGTCGTCGCGGTGCGCCTTCGTCCACGCGCTCAGCGCGTCGGCGTACCGGGTGAAGCGCTCGTGCTTCGTACCCGGCGCGTAGCGCTTCTCGATCGCGTCGACGAGCATGCGCTCGAGCTCGCTCGCGCGCGCGAGATGGCGGCGCGCCTGCGCGACCGCCGCCGCGCCGCGCTGATCGCCCTGCGGCGTGTCCGGGACGTTGATGTCGATCGTGTCGGCTTCGGCCTCGCCCCAGTATCCGAGCGCGAGGTCGGGATCGCGCCGAACCGCCTCGCCGAACGCGACGCGCGCCTCACCGGCGTCGAAGGCGTACAGCATCAGGAGGCCGCGGTCGACGAGCCGTTGCGTCTGCTCGTCGGCGTTCTGCAGCGCCCAGTGCGCGCGCGCGGGCTGCACCGTCGCCGGCTGCGGCGGCGCGGTCGCCTCGGGCGAGGGCGAGGAGAGGGGCGCCGGCGGCTGCGCCGCGCCGAGGAGCGCGGAGGCGAGCAGCGCGGCGCAGGCGAGGGCGAGCGGACGGGTCATCGTGCGGAGGCTTCGCGGTACGGCCACGGCATCCCGATCGCCGCGGCCAGCCGGCGCTCCTCGGCCTCCATCCGCGCCCGCTCGCCGGGCTCGTGATGGTCGTGCCCGGCGAGGTGCAGCACGGCGTGGACGAGCAGCCGCTGCACTTCGCGGTCGAGCGTCGCGCCGTAGTCCGCCGCCTGCCGCAGCGCCGTGTCGACGCTCACGACGATGTCGCCGAGCATCCGTTCGGTGCCGGCCTCCCGCACGCGCGCGCGCGTGCGTCCGCCGCGGTCGAACGTTTCGGGATCGAACAGCGGGAAGCTGAGCACGTCCGTCGGCGCGTCCTTGCCGCGGTGCGCGCGGTTGATCTCGCGCATCTCGGGATCGCGGACGAAGGTGAGCGAGACGCTGGAGCCGTCCTCGCCGATCTCGGCGAGAAGCCGCTCGAGATCGCGGGCGATCGCGCGCGCGTCGAGCCCGCTCCCGCGCGTGCGATTCGCGAGATAGATCACCGACGCCGCGCTAGGCGCCGCGTTCGCGCGAGAGCCGGTCGTACGCCGCGACGATGCGCCCGACGAGCGGGTGGCGCACGACGTCGGTCTCGTCGAGCCGCACGATCGCGACGTCGTCGATCTCGGCGAAGAGCCGCTCGACGTCGACGATCCCGCTGCGCGCGCCGCGCGGCAGATCGATCTGCGTGTCGTCGCCGGTGACGACCATCTTCGAGTTCGCACCCAGACGGGTGAGAAACATCTTGAGCTGTTCGTGCGTCGCGTTCTGCGCTTCGTCGAGGATGACGAACGCGTCGGAGAGGGTGCGTCCGCGCATGTACGCGAGCGGCGCGACCTCGATGATGCCCCGCTCGAGATAGCGCTGCGTCGTCCCGTCCTCGAGCAGCTCCTGGAGCGCGTCGTAGAGCGGACGCAGATACGGGTCGACCTTCTCGCGCAGATCACCGGGCAGAAAGCCGAGCTTCTCGCCGGCCTCGACCGCCGGCCGCGAGAGCACGATGCGCGCGACTTCGCGGTTCTTCAGCGCGCGCACCGCCATCACGATCGCGAGAAACGTCTTGCCCGTCCCGGCCGGTCCGATCGCGAAACTCAGGGTGTTCCCGTCGATCGCCGCGACCAGCCCGCGCTGACCCGCGGTCTTCGGGCGCACTTCGCGTCCCCGCGCGGTGGCGATCAGCGTCGGCGGGATACCGCCCTCGCCCGGCGTCCCGACGCTCGCGGTCCGCGCGGCGAGCGCGACGTCGTCCGGACTCACCTGTGCGCCGGCGCGCGCGGCCGCCAGCATCGCGGCCAAGACGTCCTCCGCACGGCGGACGGCAGCGCTGTCGCCGCTGACGTGCACGCGATCCCCGTCCAGCCGCAGTACGACCGGGATCAGCGCTTCCAGCGCGTTCAGGTTCTGGTCGCGGAAGCCGCAGAAGCGGAGGGGATCGGAAAGACCGGCGAGGTCGAACACCGCCTCGCTCGTGATCGAAGGCATGCCCTTTCTATAACGCCGCGCCGGCGCGCCGGGTTGTCAGCGCAGCGCCTTCGGCGGGGCGAGGACTTCCGAGAGGACGACGGCCGTCCGGGCGCTCGCCGGGTCGCCGAGCGCGGACGCCAGCCAGTCCTTCCGAGGCACGCGGGTGGACGGCGGGGACGCCACGAGGGCCGCGGGCGGCGCGGCGGCGGAAGGGAGCGGCGTGACGGCGGGCTGCGCCGGCCGCGCACCGACGGCCGTCCCGGCGGGCGGGACGGCACGCATGCGGAGCGGTTGGCTGAGCGCGCTGCGCAAGGCGGCGAGCTGCAGGTCGCCGGGCGACGGTTCCGGGCGCAGCGGCGGCGGCGCGAGCGGGTTCGCCGGCGAGCCGCTTCCCGCGGCGGACGACGCCGCCCAGCGGCGGCGTGCCGCGATCGTGAAGCCGTTCACCAGCGCGGTCACGCCGAAGCCGATCGCAAACCAGCCGCCGATCGTCACGTCGTCGTGCTCGCCGGTGCGGCCGAGGCTTGCGCGTCGCCGCCGACGCTCGAGCCGATCGCGCCGCGCATCTCCGTGTCGGCTTTCACGTTGTTGAGCTTGTAGTAGTCCATGACGCCGAGATGGCCCGCGCGGAACGCCTCGGCGATCGCTTCGGGGATCTGCGCCTCGGCCTCGACGACCTTCGCACGCATGCGCTGCGTCTCGGCCTTCATCTCCTGCTCGGCGGCGAGCGCGGCGTACTGTCGTTCCGACGCCTTCGCCTGCGCGATGCGGCGGTCGGCTTCGGCTTGCGAGGTCTGCAGGTCGGCGCCGATGTTCTTGCCGACGTCGACGTCTGCGATGTCGATCGAGACGATCTCGAACGCGGTGCCGGCGTCGAGCCCTTTCACGAGCACCGCTTTCGAGATGCGGTCGGGATACTCGAGCACTTCCTTGTGGTCGATGGCCGCGCCGACCGCGCTCACGACGCCCTCGCCGACGCGCGCGACGATGGTCGGCTCGCCGGCGCCGCCGACGTAGCGGTCGAGGTTCGAGCGCACGGTGATCCGCGCTTTGACGTTGAGCTGGATCCCGTTCTGCGCGACGCCCTGGAAGACGGGCGTCTCGATCACCTTCGGGTTCACCGAGGTCTGCAGCGCTTCGAGCACGTCGCGCCCGGCGAGGTCGATCGCGGCAGCGCGCTGCCATTCGAGCGGGATCTGCGCGCGCTGCGCGGCGATCATCGCGAGGACCACCTTGTCGACGTTCCCGCCGGCGAGGATGTGCGACTGCAGCTGATCGACGGTGAGCGGGAGCCCGGCCTTGCGCGCGCGGACGAGGTTCGAGACGATGAGCCCGGCGGGAACGCCGATGATGCGCATCCGGATCAGCGAGCCGATCGAGAGCGGGACGCCGGCCGCGATCGTGCGCACCCACAGCCCCAGCGGGAAGTAGTACAAGAACAGCACGATCAGGATGACGATCGCGACGACGACGACCGCACCCAGGGCCCCGACTGCAACCATGAAGTCCTCCTAGACGGCTACGGGCGCCCTTCGAGCGGACGCACGAAGATACGCGATCCTTCGACCCGCGTCACTCGGACCGGTGTCCCGGCCGGGACGAAATCTCCTTCGGTCAGGACGTCGACGCGCGTGTCGCCGAACGTGGCCAGGCCGGTCGGGCGCAGGAACGAGATCGCGACGCCGCTCTTCCCGAGCAGCGAACGGTAGTCGGCGCTGGCGACGTAATCGCTGCCTTGCACGCCGGCGAACATGAGCCGCTTGACGAACGCGTTCTCGGGGATGAACCGCCGCACGAGCGCGAACGCCGCGGCGCTGAGGACGATCGCGATCGCGAGCGCTTCGAGCCCGACGAACACGAACGACAGCCCGAACGCGAAGACGACCGCGCCGACGAGGAGCACCAGACCGGCGACGCCGGGGATCCCGTGGCCGGGAAGGACGTGCAGCTCGAGCAGGATCAGCGCGAGCCCGAACAGCGCCGCGATCACCACGAGCGGGTCCGAGAATCCGCCGTAGACGTGCGTCCCGAAGAACAGCGCGAGCGCGGCGGCGCCGATCGCGCCGGCGACGAGGTGCAGGGTCTGGAGCTCGACGAGCAAGCCGAGGAAGCCGATTGCGAGCAGGAGCCCGCTGACGTCGGGGCTGGTCGCGACGCGCGCGACGCGCTCCGGGAACCCGTACGTCGCGTCGGCTCGCGGCGCGCCGGCGAGGCCGAAGCCGGCCAGCGCGGCGTCGAGCGACGGCGCCGTCGCCTCGGCGAAGCCAGTGTCGACCGCCTGATCCGCGGTCAGTACGAGCAGGGTTCCGGGCGGCTCGTAGCGCGGCATCGGGACGGCGGGATCGACCATCGCGGCGGCGATCGCCGGGCTGCGTCCGCGCGCCGCCGCCGTCGCGGCGAAGCGCTGCCGGAGCGCGGCGACGTCGCGCGCGCTCGCGCCGATCGGCTGGGCCTCACCGATGGTCGCGTCCGGTGCCATGGCGACGTGCGCCGCGGCGAGGGCGACGAGCGCGCCGGGCGACGAGGCGCGCGTCACGTAGGCGTCGACCGGGACGGTGCTCCCCTCGACGGCGGCGGCGATCTCCTCGGCGGCGAGCGGGAGCGCCTGGGTGGTGTCGAGGTCGAGGACGACCGCCCGCGCCTGCTCCGACGCCGCCTCGCCGATCGCGCGCCGGACGAGCCGCGCGCTCGCTTCGTCGATCGTGCCGCGCAGCGGAACGACCACGACGGCCCCGGCCGGTGCGGCGCCGGCGGGCAGCAGCAGCGAGGCGAGCCCGGCGAGGGCGCCGGCGACGATGGAGAGGAGCGCCGTGAGGCGGCGGATCGTCACGGCTGCCTCTACCCCGCGGGCGGCCGGAGGTTACGCCGAAAGCTCTTCGCCGACCACCTGCCGGACGACGTTGCCGTCGGCGACGCCGCGCACCCGCGGCATGACGGCCTTCATCACCGCGCCCTGGTTCCGGCCGCCCTCGGGGAGCGCGGCGACCGCCTCGCGGACGATCGCGCGGATCTCGTCGGCCGAGAGCTGCTGCGGCAGATACTGCTGAAGGATGTCGCGCTCGCGGCTCTCCTTTTCGGCGAGCTCGGTCCGGCCGGCGCCGCGGAACTGCTCGATCGAATCGTTGCGCTGCTTGACGAGCTTCTGGACGACCGCGGCTTGATCGTCGTCGGAGAGATCGCTCCCCGCCTCGATGCGGCGGTAGTTGAACGCCGACACGACGCTGCGCAGCGCGTCGAGCCGGACTTGGTCGCGCGCCTTCATCGCCTCTTTCATGTCGGCGGCGATCCGGTCTTTGATGGACATCGGTGGGGAGTTAGCGCCCCACGTGGACGCGCGCCTGCAAACGCAGCGTCCGCGCCAGCGTCGGAACCGCGAAGGGCAGGTACGAGCCTTGCTCGAGCGTGCCGGCACCGTTCACGTAGTCGGCGACGATCGGCGTGCCGACGTTCGGCAACGGCAGGTACTGCCCGTAATTGTTGGTGTTGAGCAGGTTCTCCACCGAGACTTGCAGCTCGACCGACCGCGTGAGCGGATGCCGCATGGTGAGATCGAGGATCGTGAACGGCGGCTGGTAGTAGACGTTGTTCTTGCCTTCGAAGTCCGCGCCGAGCCCGTAGAACGTGCCGTCGCGTCCGACGTAGGTGAGCTGTCCGTACGCCTTGAGATACGGGATGCACACGGGGTTGTTGGGATTGGCGAGCCCGTTGCCGCAGATCTGCACGTTGACCGCGGGGACGGCCGGCTGCCCGCTGTAGACGCTCGCCGGGATGTTTTCGAGCACCGCGCGCTGGGCCGCGGCGGCGAGGTTGAAGCCCCAGCCGCGCGGCGGCGCGTACGTGTACTTGAGCGTCGCGAGCTGCGAGCGCTCGCGCGACGCGTTGATGACCTGCGTGTCGAACAGCGTCCCGCCGCTCAGGCCGGAGGGTCCGGCGGCGACGGTCAGCGGCTCGAACACGTCGCGGATGGTGAGGTCGGTCAGATCGAGCGCGAGGACCGAGCCGTTCGCGAAGCGCTTGTCGGCGCCGATCGTGAACGCGCTGCTGCGCTCGGGGTTCAGGTCGGGGTTTTTCACGAGCAGGAACGCGTTGTTGCTGGTGCTCGCCGAGGGCGGCTGGTAGAACGGGAAGCCCGTCACCTGCCCGGCGTACGGAAACGTCTCGGACGTACCGAAGGCGAAGCGGAACGAGACGTCGTTGTGCGGGCGGTAGACGAGCGCGACGTGCGGATCGAAGCGCGTCACCGAGCGGTCGAGCGGGATCAGCGTCCCCGAGCTGGGGCCGCTCGGGAAGATCGCGCGCGAGCCGAGCAGCTTCCACGTCGTGTCGTACAGGCCGAGCTGGATCCCGAGGTTCGGCACGACGTGCAGATCGCCGGTGACGGAGAACGTCGTGTACCGCTCGGTGGAGTTCGGGACGGCGATGTTCGTCGGCGTGTTGTAGTAGGCGAACGTGTTCGTCGCGTGGACGTCGTAGTTCACGCCGACGAGGCTGTCGCCGAGCGGATAGAGCAGCGACGCGGTGGCGCCGTAGAGCTTGTCCTCCTCGAGCTCGCTGAACGGGGCCTGAAAGCATTCTTCCTGGCCGTTCACGTAGACGATCTTCCCGCTCGGGCTCGTCACCTGGCTGAACGGCGAATTGCATGCGCTCGCGAACGCGGCCGGGTCGGCGCCGGGCGGCGCGAAGAACTCCGGATAGAACGCCTCGCCCTGTCCGTCGACGACGTCGGGCTGGATGTTGCCGGCGTACGGGCGGAACAGGAACGTCCCTTTTCCGACCGCGGTGCGCAGCTCGGCGTCGAACATCGGCTGGTTGAAGTAGACGTTGGATCCGGGATACCACGCGTAGGCCGGGATCTTCTGTCCCACGAGGTTCGCGTTCGCCGGGTTCGTGCACGCGAGCCCGAAGCTCGGCAGGCACTGGTCGACCGTCGTGATCCCGAGATACGTTCCGTAGGCCGCGCCCTGGGGCAAAAAGCCGCCCCACGCGCCGACGAAGCCGACTTCGAACGACGTCGCGGACGAGAAGTTGTACCGCAGCTTCAGGATCTCGCCTTTCTGGAAGAGCGAGCCGCTCGTGTCGCCGCAGAACTGCACGATCCCGTTCGACGCCGGCGTGTTGTCGTTCGACGCCAGGTCCGGCGTGACGGCGCAGCGGCGCGTCTGCCAGTACGGTCCGTTCACGCTGCCGTAGCCGGCGCCGGCGACGTACTGCAGCTTCCCGGCGCTGCCGGTGACCAGCACGTGCGAATACTGCGAGTCGTAGCTGTCGATCCCGGTGACGAGTTCGGCGGTCGGCATGCGCGTGTAGCCCGGCGTGAGCAAATTGACGGTGCCGCCGATCGCGATGTTGGCGAACGGCGTCGTGTTGCCCGGCCCCGCCTGCGCCTCCGCGCCCCCGATCAGGAACGAGGGGAAGAACTGCGAGCTCCACACGCCGTACTGTCCGAGCGCGATGGGGTGTCCGTCGACGAGCACCTGCGTCTCGTACGGCTGCGTGCCGTCGAGCACGATCGTCGTGTCGGGCTGACTGCCCATCCGCTCGATGTTGACGTCCGGGATGCGCTGCAGCACGTCGTTGATCTGCGGGTTGGCGAGGTTTTGGAACGCGACCGCGGGGACGAAGGTGCTCTCCGCGGCGCCCGTGTTGATCGCGCTGCCGCTGCCGCGCACGATCGCCGTCGTCGACCCGATCGTCTGCAGCGAGGTCAGCGAGACGCGCGTCAGCGCGATCGTCAGCGGCTGGTTCGTCCCCGCGACCAGCGCGAGATCGTTGAGCTGCGCGGGGAGATAGCCGGTGCTGCGAACGTCGACGTGATAGACGCCGGGCGGGACGCCGAGCGAGAACGCGCCGTTCGCATCGGACGTGGCCGACGCGGTGACCGGGCCCGTCAAAACGATCGTCGCACCCGGGAGCGGGTCGCCGGCGGCGCTGCGCACCACGCCCTGCACGGCGGCGCTCGCCGCGGGCGCGGGCGCCGGCGCGGCCGAGGGTGCGGGCGGCGGCAACGGCGAGGACGACGCCGGCTGTGCGAGCGCCGGCGATGCGAGCGCGATTGGCGCGAGCGCCGCCACGACGGCGGCACGCAGGAACGATCGGTGTCCTGTCACGGCAGCCTCCGACGGGAGAAGCGCGGCCTGCACGGCGGCCGCTCGGGAAGCCCTTTCCAACGAGGACCCGGTTCCCTGCCTTCGTTTGCAAAAAAAGAAGAACGCCGCTCGCGACGGAGGGCGAACGGCGTTCGGGATGCGGGGACGGGCGCTAGCTGCGGCGCTTGCGCGCGGCGGCGCTCTTCTTCTTGCGGCGGACGCTGGGCTTCTCGTAGTGCTCGTGCTTCCGCGCTTCGGCCAGGACGCCGGCTTTCTGCGTCGCCTTCTTGAAGCGGCGCAGCGCGCTCTCGATCGTCTCGCCGGGTGCGACTCGAATCTCCATACTACGGAACACCTCCCCTCGTCACGGCCGAAACCGCTTCGTGGCCATACGGCCCGAGAAGGGACCATACCACAGCGGGCACGTCACGTCAAAGGGCGAGGTCGCCGCTCAGCCCGGCGGCCAGCCGAGACGCCGGCCGGCGAGAACGTGCGCGTGGAGATGGTGGACCGACTGGCCGGCGTCGTCGCCCTCGTTCATGACGACGCGGTAGCCCTGCGGCCCGTGCTCGCGACCGAGCGCCGCCGCGACGGCGAGGAGCCGCGCCGCCCGCTGATCGCTCGCGCTCTGCGCGAAGTCGCTCAGGTGCCGCGCGTGCTCCGTCGGGATGACGAGCAGGTGCACCGGCGCCTGCGGGTTGAGGTCGCGGAACGCGACGACGTGCTCGTCGCGATGGACCTCCTGCGCCGGGATCTCGCCGCGGGCGATCTTGCAGAAGATGCAATCGGGATCGGTGGTGCTCATCGTCTCCGCTTCTTCGGCGCTACCGGGTCCGGACCGTGAAGGTCCACTGTCGGACTTGGCGGTTTCCGGCGGCGTCGTACACCGTGACGCGCACGGTAACCGGGCCGTCCTGCAGCGCGACGCCCGGGATGTAGGTGATGAACTGGTCGGTTCGGGTCGAGGCCGCCGTCACGTCGAGGCCGTTCACCTCGAGCTGCACCTTCGAGGCGTCGATCCCCACGTCGACCGGCGAACGGTACGTCGCGTAGATCGACGGCTGGTTGTTGTTGACCGTTTGGCCGCCCGGCGGCGCGATGTCGACGATCTGCGGCGGCGTCGTCGTCACCGCGACGAGCTGCGGCGCCTCGGCGCGCGGCGCTTCGCTCCCCGCGACGACGAGATGGCCGTAGATCGGCGTCCGTCCGAAGTTCACGCCCTGCGGAACGGTGTACGTCGTCTCGTACGTGCCCGGATCGCTGACCGACTCCGGGATCGGCAGCCCCGTGACGTAGGTGCCGATGTCGAACGTCGCCTTCCCGCCCGGCGTCCCGTGCATCGTCACGGTGAACGTCTCGCCGGCGCGGAGCGCGCCGCGCGCCGCCACGGCGAGCGAGGTGATCTGCGCGCTGCCCGCCGGTGTCGGCGTGGAGGGCACGGCGCGAACCGCGAGGATCTGGCGCTTCTCGCCGGTGTCGGGATTGAGCCGAACCGTGACGGAGTCGCCGTTCTTCAGATCGGCGAGCGTCGCCGGGCGGCCGTTCAGCGTGATCTCCGTCGTCTTGTCCGGCGTCACCACGTAGCCGTTCTGCAGCACGAACGCGCTCGCCGAGACCGCGGCGATCGTCCCGGCGCGCGAGGCGTAGCGCGCGACGACCTCGTCGACGCGGCCGTCCTTGCGCAGCACGACGCCCACCGCGTCGCCGACGTGGATGTCGGCGAGCGTCGCCGCCGCCGAGGTTCGCGTGACGACGTCCTGGACGACGATCCGCGCGTCCGACGTGATCGCGATCGTGCGTTCCGACGGCCCGCGCGTCACGGTGATCGACTCGGGCGCCGAGTTCAGATCGACCGCGCTCACCGACCCGACGATCTGCGTCGAGCCGCCGGGCGTGCGCTGCTCGAGCCCGGGCGTGCGGCCGACGACCAGCGAGACGACTTCGACGCGCTCGGCTTTCGGATCGTACGAGACCTGCGCGCCGAGCGAGTCGGCGACGAAGCGCAGCGGAACGTACGTGGCGCCGTCGATCTCGACCACCGGCGAATCGAGCTCGACCGGCCGCGCGTCGACGGTCGCGCGGCGCGATCCCACCCGCATCGTGATCCGGCGCGAAGGCGCCGACGCGACGAGCGTGTTCCCCGAGCGCGCCACGGTGATCCCGAGCGCGCTGTAGATCCGCACGATCGGGACCAGCAGCCGCGCGCCCTGGACGCGCGGGGCCGGGTCGGGCGCGAGGTCCTCGCCGTTGACCGAGATCGCGATGACCCGGACGGGGACCTCGTCCTTCTTCGGCGTCGGCGGCGCGGCGAGCGCCGGCGCGCACGACGCCGCGAGGGCGACGGCGAGGGCCGCGGCGGCGTGACGACCGAACCGGCTCAAGGACATAGCACCTCGCGATAGACGGCGGCGGTCGATGCCGCGAACCGATCCCACGTATACGCCCGCAGCGCGGCGGCGCCCTCGGCGGCGCGCGCGCGCGCACGCTCGGGATCGCGAGCGACGGCGAGCAGCAGCGCGGTCAGCGCGCCCGCGTCGCCGGCGGAGAACACGCCGGCGTACGGGGCGACGATCGCCGGGACGGACTCGCGGGTGGCGAGCACCGGCGTCCCGCAGACCGCGGCCTCGAGCGCGGGCAGGCCGAAGCCCTCGATCAGCGAGGGCTGCACGTAGGCGAGCGCACCGCGGTACCGCTCGGCGAGCCGTGCCGTTCCGAGCTCTCCGGTGAAGATCAGCTCGCCGCGCCCCCGCGCGTACCGCGCCCGGAGCGCGGCGTCCTCCGGCCCCGTGACGACCAGATCGAGCGCGACGTCGTCCGGGAGCGCGGCCCAGGCGGCGTACAGCGTCGCCAGCCCCTTGTGCGGTTTTTGATTTCCGGCGTAGAGCACGTACGGCCGCGGCGCGCGGAACGGCGTCGCCTCGACGATCGTCTCGTCGTAGCCGAGCGGGACGACGCGGATGCGCTCGCGCGCGACGCCGAGATACGTAACGCAATCCTCCGCGACGCGCGGATCGCTGACGAGCACGCGCGCGGCGCCGCGATAGAGCGGGATCGCGTGGAACCGCCAGTACGCCGCGGTCGTGCGCGCGAACAGCTCGGGGAAGCGCAGGTGGATCACGTCGTGCACCATCGCGACGTACGGCCGCGGAACGAACGGCGGCGCCTCGAGATACGGCAGGTGCACGAGGCCGGCACGCGCGGCACGCAGCGCGAACGGCAGCGCGGCGAGCGGTGCGTCGACCGCGACCAGGTCGACGTCGGGCGCGGCGCGCGGGACGCGCTCGCGCAGCGCGTTCGCGTACGCGCGCATCCCGGCCGAGGCACGCCGGCTCGGACGCACGGCGAGCGCGACGCGGATCATCGCAGGACCTCGCGGTAGACGTCCGCCGTGGCGCGCACGGTGCGCTCCCAGGTCAGGTGCGCGGTGGCGGCGTGCGCCGCGGCCGCGCGCGCCGCGCGTTCCCCGGGCGGCCGCGCGAGGACGGCGAGCAGCAGCGCGCGCAGCGCCGCCTCGTCTCCCGCCGGGAACGTCTCGACCGCGCCGCGCAGCACGCCGGGCGTCGCTTCGGCGGCGGCGACGACGGGCGTTCCGGCCCGGAGCGCCTCGAGCAGCGGGAGACCGAAGCCCTCGCGCAGCGCGGGCTGGACGTACGCCGCGGCGCCGCGATGGAGCGCCCACACCGCGTCCGGCGCGACGTCTCCCGCGAAGACGAGCTCGCCGGACGCGCCGCGGCCGCCGCAGGCGCGCAGCGCGGCGTTCTCGGTGCCGGTCAGCACGAGATCCAGCTCGATCGCCGCCGGGAGCGCGGCCCACGCGCGGACTAGCGTTGGGAGGTCCTTGTGCGGGCGGTGATTCCCCGCGTAGAACACATACGGCCGCGCGCGGCGCGCGGGCGCGGGAAGCGGCTCCGGCGAGTCGACGCCGAGCGCGACGACGCGAACGCGCGCCGGATCGACCGCGCAGAATCGCGCGAGCGCCTCGACGGTGCGCGCGTCGTCGGTGATCACCGCGCGCGCCGAGCGCAGCACCGGCGCGACGACGTACCGCCAGTACGGCCCGACCTTGCGTTTCGCATACTGCGGGAACTCGAGATCGATCGTATCGTGCACGGTGACGATCGTAGGTGCGGGGACGATGCGCGGGACGAACGGGGTCGGAAAGTGCACGAGCCGCGGGCGCGAGCGCGCGAGCGCGAGCGGGATCCCCAGCTGCTCCGCCGCATCGAAGTTGTCGCCCCGGCCCAGCTCCAGCACGCGCAGATCCGGCGCGACCCGGGGGAGCAGCGTCCGCAGCGCGTCCACGTACTGCAGCATCCCGGCCGACATATGCGTCGTCGCGCGCACGTCGAGCGCGACGTCGGCGCGCATCCTCGCGCCGCTCACGCGCGGCGCGCGCGCAGCGCCCGCAGCCGCACCACGACGGGATACCGCGCGCTGTTCCAGGCGACGAAGAGCCCGCGCCAGCCGTCGCGCCAGCCGCCGTACCGGAGGAGCGACCACGCGACGCGCGCGGGCAGCGCGACCAGCGCGCGCGCCAACGCGCCGAGCGAGGGCCGCAGGCCGGCGGCCTCGAGCGCGGTGTAGCGCGCGAACTTCGCGCGATACGAGGCGAGCGTCGGATACGAATCGTGGACGAGCGTCCCGCCGAGGTCGCCGACCGGCCCGTCGACGAGCCAGCGCTCGTGCACGTCGGCGCCGCCCGCGACGCTGTTCGCCTCGACCCGCGCCCGGCCGGTGCGGAACAGCCGCAGCAGCCGTTCGTTCGACCATCCGGCGGTCCGCACGGGGCGCCCGCACAGCAGCGTGACGCGATGGAGCCGATAGCCGTCGACGTCGCCCGGCGCCGCCGCGATCGCCTCGCGCAGCGCGTCGTCGATCAGCTCGTCGGCGTCGAGCATGAGCGTCCACGGCGTCGTCACCGCGCGCAGCGCGTAGCGCCGCGCCGCGACGAACCCTTCCCACGCGCGCGTCTCGACCCGCGCGCCCAGCTCGCGCGCGAGGCGCGCCGTGCCGTCGGTCGACTCGGCGTCGAGCACGTACACCTGCGCGCCGGCGGGGACGCGCGCGAGCGTGCGCGGCAGCCGCGCCGCCTCGTCGCGCGCGAGCACCACGACGGTGATCTGCTCGCCGTTCAGCGGCGCGCGCGCTCCGCGCTCAGCGGCGCACGAGCTGACCGGCGTCGGCGCGTCCGCGCGCATGCGCGAGCGCGGCGCCGATCCAGTCGCGATAGAGCGGCGACGGACGGTTCGGACGGCTCTTGTACTCGGGATGCGCCTGCGTCCCGACGAACCACGGGTGGACGTCGGCGGGCAGCTCGATCACCTCGACCAGCGAGGTGCGCCCGAGCGGATGATGTCCGCTGAACACCATCCGGTGCTCCTCGAACAGCGCCTTGTACTTGTTGTTGAACTCGTACCGGTGGCGGTGGCGCTCGCTGATGTGCGTGTCGCCGTACGCCGCGGCGGCGAGCGAGTCCGGCTCCAGCTCGCAGGCGTACGCGCCGAGGCGCATCGTCCCGCCCTTGAGGTCGAGATTGCGCTGCTCGGGGATGAAGTCGATCACCGGATCGGCCGACGTCTCGTCGACCTCGGTGGTCATCGCGTCGTGCAGACCGCAGACGTTGCGCGCGAACTCGACGCACGCGAGCTGCATCCCGAAACAGATCCCGAGGAACGGAATCCTTTGCTCGCGCACGCGCTGGATCGCGAGCATCTTGCCCTTCACGCCGCGGGCGCCGAAGCCCGGTGCGACCAGCACGCCGTCGACGTCGTCCAGCGCGCCCAGCCCCTCGGCTTCGATGCGTTCGGAGTCGACCCGGACGACGTCGACCGCGACGTCGTGATGGATCCCGGCGTGCGCGATCGCCTCGGTGATCGAGATGTAGGCGTCCTTCAGCTCGACGTACTTCCCGACCAGCGCGACGCGCACGCGCGAGCGCGGGTTCTCGATGCGCTCGACGATCGCCGCCCAGTCCTCGAGCTGCGGCGGCTGCGTTTCGAGCCGCAGCTTCCGGATGGCGATCTCCGCGAGCTGCTCGGCTTCGAGGTTCAGCGGGACGCGGTAGATGGTCGGCGCGTCGCCGTTCTGCACGACGTTCTCGGGCGGGACGTCACAGAAGAGCGCGATCTTCTCCTTCAGCTCCATCGGGATCGGGCGGGCGCTGCCGGTGCGCACGACGATCGCGTCGGGCGTGATCCCGATCGCGCGCAGCTCGCGCACGCTGTGCTGCGTCGGCTTCGTCTTCAGCTCGTCGGCCGCGCCGAGATGCGGCAGCAGCGTGAGGTGGACGAACATCACGTTCTCTTCGCCGACGACGTGACGCACTTGGCGGATCGCTTCGAGGAACGGCAGCGACTCGATGTCGCCGACGGTCCCGCCGACCTCCACGATGCACACGTCCGCGCCGCTGCGCTCCGCGACGCGCGTGACGTGCGCCTTGATCTCGTTGGTGATGTGCGGAATGACCTGGACGGTCGCGCCGAGGTAGTCGCCGCGCCGTTCTTTTTCGATCACCGAGCGGTAGATCTGGCCGGTCGTGACGTTGTTGTCGCGGGTGAGCGCCTCGTCGGTGAACCGCTCGTAGTGCCCGAGGTCGAGGTCGGTCTCGGCGCCGTCGTCGGTGACGAAGACCTCGCCGTGCTGGTACGGGTTCATCGTCCCGGCGTCGACGTTGATGTACGGATCCAGCTTCTGGATCGCCACCTTGAGGCCGCGGCTCTTGAGCAGGCGCCCGAGCGAAGCGGCGGTGATCCCCTTTCCGAGCGAGCTGACCACGCCGCCGGTAAAGAAGATATACTTCGCCATATAGGGGGATGCTTCGCTTCGCCGGGACCCGTAGGGAGACCCGCCGGTGCACTCGGGTCGGCGATCATGGCGGGACGACGGCGACGACCAGGCGATCGAGGCCGGCGTAGTCCTGGATCGTCTCGACGCCCGCGCTCGGCAGCGCCGCGCGGACGAGGCGCTCGAGCGTCCGGGCGTTCGAGGGCGCGGCTTCGAGGAGCACGATTCCGCGCGGGGCGACGAGCCGCGGCAGATCCGGGACGAGCCGGCGGTAGATGTCCAACCCGTCCGGGCCGCCGTCGCGGGCCAGCAGCGGCTCGTAGCCCACCGGGTCCGGCGGCGGCGCGCATTCGGCCGTCGGCACGTACGGCAGGTTCGCGCAGACGCAGTCGTACGGGGCGAACGGGAGCAGCGGCGCGGCGAGGTCGCCGGGCACGAACGTGACGCGCTGGTAGACGCGTGCGCGCGCCGCGTTCGCGCGCGCGATCGCGAGCGCTTGCTGCGACACGTCGCTCGCGCACACCCCGAGCCGGGGCAGCTCGGCGGCGAGCGTGATCGCGATCGCGCCGCTGCCGGTCCCGGCGTCGCAGGCCGAGCCGTCGTCGCGACCGATCGCGCGGAGGTGCCGCACCGCCCACTCGACGATCAGCTCCGTCTCCGGCCGCGGCACGAGCACGTCGGGACCGACGGCGAACATGCGCCCGTAGAAGCCGGCTTCGCCCGTCACGTACGCGAGCGGAACGCCGCTCGCACGCCGGGCGACCAGCGCCTCGAACCGCGCCGCGACGTCGTCCGGAAGCTCGCGCTCGGGATGCGCCAGCATCTCCGCCCGCGACACGCTCCCCGCATGCGCGAGCAGGAACACCGCGTCGAGCCGCCCGCTGCCGCCGACGGGCTCGAGCCGAACCGCCGCATCCCGCAGCGCCCCGCCGATCGTCATCCGCGCACGAGGACGACCGCTTTGCCGACGAGGCGGCGTTCGAGCATCGCGGTGACGGCGTTCGGCGCGTCCTCCAGCGGATACGTTGCGTGGACGCGGGGGTGCAGCGCGCCTTGCGCCATCAAGGCGAACATCGCATCGAAGTTGCCGCGATTGCGGGCCGGCTCGCGTTCGGCCCAAGCGCCCCAGTAGACGCCGATCGCGTCGAGCTCTTTGAGCAGCAGCCTGTTCGCCGGGATCTCCGGAATGCGGCCGCCCGCGAAGCCGACGATCAGCACGCGGCCGTTCCATTCCATCGCGCGCAGCGCGGCGTCGAAGACCTCTCCGCCGACGTTGTCGAGCAGCACGTCCGCCGCGCCGATCTCCGCCTTGAGCCGGGCCGTTACGTCGCCGCCCGCGGCGGCGACGACGCGGGCGGCGCCCGCTTCGCGGGCCGCTGCGGCCTTCGCATCGGATCCGACGAGCGCCGTGACCTCCGCTCCGAGCGCGCGTCCGATGTCGCAGGCCGCCGTTCCGACCCCGCCGCCGGCGCCCGTCACGACGAGCCGGTCACCCGAGCGGATGCGCGCTCTGTCGACGAGGGCGTGATACGCGGTCCCGTACGTCAGCACCATGCCGGCCGCCGTGACGAAGTCGACGTGCTCGGGCAACGCGATCGTCGCCGACGCGCGCGCGACGACGCGTTCGGCGAAGGCGCCGCCGACCGGCGCCGCGACGCGGTCGCCGGGACGCACGTCGACGACGCCCTCCCCGACGGCCGTGACGACGCCCGCCGCTTCGACGCCGAGCACGAACGGCAACGGCGGCTTGACCTGGTATCTTCCGAGCACCATGAGCGCGTCCGGAAAATTCACGCCGGCCGCGTGCACGGCGAGCGCGACCTCGCCGCGCCCGGGCTCCGGCGCATCGATGTCGACGACCCGAAGGGTCCGCGGATCGCCGAGCTCGCGGACCTGGATTGCGCGCATGCGCGTCAGGCCGCCGGCGTTTCGCCGGCGAGGAGGCGGGCTTTCTCGTCTTTTTGCAGCTCGACGACGATCTTGTGCAGATCGCCGGCCACGATCGCGGGGAGATTCGAGAAGTTCTGGTTGATGCGGTGGTCGGTGACGCGGTCCTGCGGGTAGTTGTACGTGCGGATCTTCTCGCTGCGGTCGCCGGTGCCGACTTGACTGCGGCGCAGCGCGCCTTCGGCTTCTTCGCGGTCGCGGCGCTGCCGTTCGGCGAGCTGCGCGCGCAGCATCCCCATCGCGCGCTCGCGGTTCTGCAGCTGCGAGCGCTCCTCGCTGCAGGACACGACGATCCCGCTCGGCTTGTGCGTGATCCGGATCGCCGACTCGGTCTTGTTGACGTGCTGTCCGCCGGCGCCCGACGACTTGTACGTGTCGATCTCCAGATCGGCGGGGCGGATCTCGATCTCGCCGTCGTCTTCCGCTTCGGGAATGACCGCGACCGTCGCGGTGGAGGTATGGATGCGGCCCGCGGCTTCGGTCGCCGGGACCCGCTGGACGCGGTGCACGCCCGACTCGTACTTGAACCAGCGGTACGGCTCGCCGCCTTTAACCGCGACGACGACTTCCTTGTAGCCGCCGGCTTCGTTCTCGCTCTCGCTGAGCGGCTCGACGCGCATCCCCAGCGACTCCGCGAAGCGCGTGTACATGCGCAGCAGATCGCCGGCGAAGATCCCGGCCTCGTCCCCGCCCGCGCCGGCGCGGATCTCGATGAAGACGTCCTTCGTGTCGTTCGGATCGCGCGGGATCATCAGCTCTTGGAGCCGCGCTTCCAGCTCCGCGCGGCGCGCGCGCAGCGCGGGGGCTTCTTCTTCGGCGAGCGCGGCCAGCTCCGGATCGCTGCGGTCGGCCCGCAGCGCCTCGTTCTCGTCGATCTCGCGCAGCAGCGCGCGGTACGCGCGATACGCCTGCACGGTCTCTTCGATCGCCGAGCGCTCTTTCATGAGCGCGGTGAAGCGCGTCTGATCGAAGCCGCCGCTCGTGTCCGCGAGCGCGGCGTCGATCTCGTCGAAGCGTTTCGAGAGCGTCTCGAGGCGGTCGGTGTACTGCATCGGGAAGAAAAGAAGCGCGCCGGGATACGGCGCGCTTCCGGTGTCCTGACGTGCGGCGCTAAGCCGAAGCGGTTTCCTGCTCCTGCTGCTTGCGCGCCTTCCGTGCGGTCGCCTCGGCCTTCTTCTTGTCGGCCATCGCGACGCGCTGGTTGAACTTGTCGACGCGGCCGGCGGTGTCGACGAACTTCTGCTGCCCGGTGTAAAGCGGGTGGCAGTTCGAGCAGATCTCAACGCTGATCTGCGGCATCGTCGAGCCGGTCGTGAACTGGGCTCCGCAGGCGCAGGTGACCTTCGCCTCCGGATACCATTTGGGGTGACCCTTGGTCTTCACAGCCTATCGATTGTATCACCCGGCGCAAGGGACGGCCGGGACACCGCCCGGCCGCCTCCTCGCACGAACCGATTAGGCGCCGGTGACCGCCTGGATGAGGTGCCGGGCGAACGGCACGCCGATGCCCGTCACGTGGTCGTATCCCGTGCCCGCTTGGTAGCCCGGTGCGGGCGTGGGGTTCGAGCCGGCTTGACACGAGTTCGACTGCCGGCACGGTACGACGCCGTTCGCGCCGAACGTGACGTCGTCGAAGACGTTCGCGTACGCGTTCGCATCGTTGTAGATCTTGTAGAGATACGGCGCCGCGTTGCCGAGCCGGTACGGGTACGGGCCCGCGGCGCGGGCGCACGACGGGGACGACGCGCACGCCTGGAGCACCAGCGACCACATCGCTGCCATCTGCGGCCCCGACACGCTGGTGCCGCCGAAAGAAGCGAGCTGCGCGCCGAACGGAACGTCCATGATCACGCCGACGCCGCTCTGCGGGTCGCCGTCGAGCGAGGCGTCGGGCTGATTCCGGCCGGCCGCGCTGACGCCGGCGCCCGTCTCCCACGGCGGAGCCGGGATGATCGTGGAGACGCCGCCGCCGCTCGCGCCGCCGGCGCCGTTCGTGTCGAACGTCTGCTGGCCCCAGCCGGTGATCGGCCCGGTGTACTGCCCGGCGTTGTTGAGCGGGACGAACACGCCGCCGACCGACGTCACGTTCGGATCGTCGGAGGGGTACGAGATGCACAGGCTCCCGGCTTCGGGACTGAGCGTGTAGCGCGAGCAGTTGTTCGCACCCTGATCGCCCGACGCCGCGAAGACCGCGACGCCTTCCGCGGCGAGCGCGGCGAACTCCGACGCTTCGAAGTTCGTCGGATCGTACTGTCCCGTCGGACCGACCTGGCTGCTGAAGCCGCCGAGCACTTCCGGTCCGCCGTAGCTGATCGTCAGCACGTCGGGACCGCGCCGCGGGCTCGCCGTGCCGTTGTTGTCCGCGATCGCCTGCTGGATCTCGTCGTCCGCTTCGATCAAGCCTTGGTACGCGTAGCCGAGCCCCGTGTTCGGATCGGGCGAGCACGAGGCGCTGCCCGGCGTGTCGCATTCGACCGGGATGTAGGCGAGGTAGAAGTTCACCGTCGCGTCGCGCGCCATCGCGGCGTTCTGCTCGGTGTCGATCTGCGCTTCACCGTCCTCCGGATTGCACGACGTCGTCGGCGACTCGGACGGCGGGACGTTCGGATTGCTCGAAGGGCCGTTGCACGGCGCGGTCACCGGCGGCGGCGTCGCGCTCGGCGAGCTGCCCGCGTTGGCCGCGGCCGTCGACGTGACCGGCACGAGGTTCACCGTCGAGCTGCCCGGCAGCGCGTAGTACGAGCGGTACGCGGGGAAGTCCGACTTCGAGATCGGGCCGGTGCCCACCACGCCGATCGTGATGCCTTTCCCGGTGAAGCCGTCGGCGTACGCCGAGTCGTAGTCGAACGCGGCCGCCATTTGCTCCGGCGTGTCGCCGATGCCGAGCAGACCGTGCCCGGTGCCGCGCACGAACTGCGGATGCCGCGCGCCCGGGACGACGATCGCGTCGGAGATCGACGTGACGGGGAGCGGCTTCGCGAACGTGATGTTCGTCGACGGCGCGATCATCAGGTGACCCTGCGCGTCGCGATACGTCGCGTACGTCGTGCCGAGCGCTTTCTCCAGCGCGGTGCGCGTTCCGGCGACGACGAGGCCCAGCCGCTGCGGCCAGCCGCCGACCTTCAGGCCGTACGAGGCGAAGTAGTTCGCGACCGTCCGATAGTCGGCGGCGCTCGCGCCGTAGCGCTCGCCGATTTGACTCGCGGTGAGGAAATTGCGGTAGTTGCCGTTCGTCGGGTCGCTCACGGCGCGCGCGTACGCGGCGAGGCCGCCGGCGTTCTGCAGGTTGACGACGACGTGCACGACCAGTGCGCCGACGTTGGCCGCGCTGCCGACCTTCGTGACGTTGCTCGCGTTGAAAAGCGCCGGCGGGCGCAGCACGCGCACCGACGACGACGTTGTTGGGCCGCCGCTCTGGGAGGGCGACGTGACGGGGACGACGTGCGAGCCGCCGCCGCCTCCGCCGCACGCGGCGAGGCTCGCCGCGAGGCCGAACGCGGTGCAGCGGGCCGCGAGATGGACGGTGCGCTTCACTTCACGGCTCCTGTGGCGCGGCGCGCGGCGTTGAGCCGGCGCAGCAAGGCTTGATGGACGCGGTGCTGGATCCCGGCGACGAGCACGCTGCGCGGGACGATCATCGGCGCAGCCGCGGTGACGGACGCACCGGCGCGCGCGGCGGAGAGCGTCGTCTGACCGTTCAGCGACTTCAGAGCGATCGCTTCGCTCATCGTCATCGACGTCAGCACGGTGCTCGCCGAGCCCGGCGTGACGAGGAGAAACGGCCCTTCCTGTCCGGTGTAGTCGTAGTACGACGAGATCTTGTCGTCGACGGTCACGCAGACCGAGCCCGCGCCCGCGACGTCGAACGACTGCGTCGTGCGCGTCTCGACCGTGCCGAGCGCGGAGTCGACCGCGGTCACGACCTGCTTGACGAGGTTCGGCGAGCCGTGGAACGTCGCGCCCGCGCTCGGGCAGCGCGCGTCGAGCGTCGCGTTCGCGGCGATCGTGTCCGTCTCGATGGTCGGCTTCGTCTGCGAGGCCGGGATCCAGTCGGGGATCGGCGCGGTGAACTCCGCCTTGCCGAGCGTCGGCGAGCCGGGCGAGACCGAGTCGTAGAACCCGTACGTGATCGTCCCGTTCGAGGGCGCCGAGAACTCGTATCCGCCGCCGAACGCGAGCTCTTCCTCGCGGGCGCTGAAGTCCGGCGCCATGAAGTTTTCGTTCGTCACGCCGGCCAGCGTGATCGTTTCGGACTCGGTGTACGAGCCGTCGGCGGCGATCACGCGCTTCGTCGTGACGGTCGAGCCGTTCGCGCCGACGGTGACGCCGGGATCGACCTCGGTGTACGTCGCCGACGCGTCGTTGGTGAAGGTCCCCGACTGCTCCGGGATCACCGTCTGAAGCCCGTTGTTCGGGCCGTAGACGACGGAGAACACGGCGCCCGTCGAATCGGTCTCGGTCGTGCTCAGCGTCCGCACGTCGGTCTGCCCGTTGCTCGCCGGCTGGAACGCGACGGTGGCCTTCGTCGTGCTGCTGAGGGTCTGCAGCGAGAACGCGTCCTTCTCGTCCGAGGTGTACGTCGTGTTGCCCGACGCGTCGCTGCCGACCGTCACGGTGACGTTCGCCGTTCCCGCCTGGTTCATGGTCACGGGATTCGAAGCGATGACGTCGTTCGTCTCGCTTTGGCTGATCGTGCCGGTGTACGCGGCGACGGTCCCGCTCGCGCTGAGCCGGTCGGGACCCGGGGTTGGCGTCGGGGTGGGCGGCGGCGTATACGTCGAGCTGCTGCACCCGGACAAGAGAAGCCCTATGCCGACGCATAGAGCCATGCGGTGTATCGACAAACGCCGGACCTCGTGTACGAAGATGTGCGGAAGGGCCGTACGGGACTGGAAGCCCGGTCGGTGGCCGTCTACGTACTTTCACGGAGATAGCCGCGCCTGCCCGACTTCGCACGAAACCGTCCCGTCGTGGCGCGGGCCGGAACACGGCGTGCGCGAGGTTCGTTACGACGCACGAGGTTGCGCTCGGTTCGAGGGCCCCCGCGGAGAAAGAACGCGGGGCTCCTGTGCGAACAGAGACAGGTCCCCCACCCGTCGGAAGAGGTCCCGTTGAACTTTCGTCAGCTCGCGTTCGTCGGGCTCGCCGTGCTTGCGCTCGGCGGAACCGCCCTCGCGCAACAAGCCGATCAGGCCGGTCCGTCGTCGGCGGTCACGCCGCCCCCGCCGCCGCCGCCGAACGGCAACGTCGCGACGCCGGGGCAGCTCATCGGCACGCCGTTCCCGGCCGCGACCGCGAGCCCGACCCCCGCGCCGGGCCGTCGCGGCCGCCGCTCGTCGACCCCGAACCCGGAGCCGAGCCCGAGCGAGACGCCCGAGCCGCCGCAGTTCAGCACGATGGACGGCGTGTGGGAGGTCGCGCTGCAGCCGCTCAACGGCGCACGCACGGTCTACTCGCACCTCTACGTCACGCAGCAGGGCGAAGACCTCACCGGAACCTGGGTCCACGGCAACAACCAGAAGGTGCCGTTCACCGGCACCTTCGACGGCCGGCTGTTCAAGCTGACGCTGAAAGACGCGAAGAACACCTGGACGATGGCCGGCTACGCCGAGAATTTCTCGGACATGGTCGGCCTGCTCACGACGGGCGACCCGAAGGATCAGGGGACCCCGTTCACCGCGGACCATCGCAAGAAAGAGAAGCTGGAGCCGCTGACGGGCCGCCGCGGAAAGGGAGCCCCCGCGCCGACGCCGTCGCCGTCGCCCGCGCACTGACGTGAGCGGCGCGGCCGCGCTCGACGCGAGGATCCTCGCGGCGATCGGCGCGTACGCGCTCGACGACCGGGCGTTTCTGGCGCTGGCGCGCGATCTGTTCGCCTATCAGATCGCGCGCAATCCGCCCTACGCGGCGTTCGCGCGCGCCGTCGGCTACGACGCCGCTCGCCTGCCGGCGCGCATCGAAGACATCCCGGCCGTGCCGTCGGCGGCGTTCAAAGAGTTCCGGCTGGCGACGTTTCCGCCCGATGAGACGACCGCGTGGTTCGAGACGAGCGGGACGACCGTCGGCCGGCCGGGCCGGCACGAGCTCGACACGACGCGGCTCTACGAAGCCGCGCTGCTGGCGACGTTCGACCGGATGCTGCTCGCCGACGGCGCGCGGCTTCGGTACTGCATGCTCGTCCCCGATCCGCGTGAACGGCCGCACAGCTCGCTCGGCTTCATGATGGACGTCGTCGCGCGCGAGCGCGGCGAGGGCGAGGCGGCGTGGCTGTTTCACGGCGACGCGCTCGACGTCGACGGGTTCCTGCGCGAGGCGGCTCGCGCGCGCGCCGACGGCGTCGCGGTCTGCGTCGCGACGACGGCGTTCGCGCTCGTCGCGCTGCTCGACGCGCTCGAGGAGCGCGGGCTGCGGGTCGCGCTTCCCGCCGGATCGCGGGTGATGGAGACCGGCGGCTTCAAAGGACGGACCCGCGTCGTGACGCGCGCTGAGCTCTACGCGCGCGCTGCCGATCACCTCGGGCTTTCGACCGCCGCGATCGTCGCCGAGTACGGAATGACCGAGCTTTCGTCGCAGTACTACGACGCGCCGGGGTCGCGCGCACGCATCGAGCCGCGCGTGAAGATCGCGCCCCCGTGGCTGCGGCCGATCGTCGTCGACGGCGAAGGTCGGGCGCTGCCGCCGGGCGTCGTCGGCGCGGTGCGCCACGTCGACCTCGCGAACCGCGGGTCGGTCCTCGCCGTCGACACGGAAGACCTCGGCGCCCTCGTCGACGACGGTCTCGTTCTGCTCGGCCGCGAGCAGGGCGCCGAGCTGCGCGGCTGCTCGCTGGACGCGGAGTCGCTCCTCGCCCGCCGTGCCTGACGCCGCGACGGCCGTTCGCGGCCGCGGTGCGTGCGCATCGTTCGACGATGCCTGAGATCGGCGCCCTGCGCGCGCTTCCCGCGAAGCGCATCATCGGCTTCGTCGCAGACGCCGCCGAGCGCTGGAGCGACGCCGACTACGCCCCGCGCGTGCGCGCGACGCACGCGATCGCGCGACGTCTCGGCTACAGCGAGCCGGTGGTCGACTACGCGCTCGACCGGCTCTTCTTCGGCATCACGCGCGACGCGCTGACCGCCGCGATCGTGTCGGAACTGGGAAGCGTGGAGGCCCTCGACGGTCTCGCGCCGCGCGCCGGTGCGCCGGCGGCGTGGGCGCGCGGTGCCGATCGAGTCGTCGTCGTGTCGAGCGACACGACGATCGGCGTCGCGATCCCGCCGGCGATCTTCGCCTTGTGTGCGAAGTGCGACGTGGTCGTGAAAGACCGCAGCGACGCGCTCGTCGCCGAATTCTTCGGTTCACTCGCCGAGGAGCACCCGGCCTTTGCGAGCGCCGCGCACGCGCGCGCGTGGCGGGGTGGCGAGGACGACGACGAAGCGCGGCTGCTCGCCGAGGCGGACGTCGTCGTCGCCTTCGGCCGCGACGAAGCGCTGCGCGCGATCCGCGATCGGTGCGGCGCCGAGGCGCGGTTCGTCCCGTACGGGCACCGCGCGAGCCTCGGCCGGCTGTCCGCCCGGGACGTCGGCGAGCTCGACGACGCGCTCGCGGAGCGCATCGCGCGCGATGCGCTGCTGTACGACGGCGACGGCTGCCTTTCGCTTCACGCGCTGTTCGCGGACGCCGACGCGGCCGCGCTGCAGCGGGCCGGCGACGTGCTGTCGGCCGCATTCGAGCGCGTCTCGGTCGAGTTTCCCGCCGAACCGTGCGACGCGGCTGCCGCCGCGCGCGTCGCCGCGTACCGAAACGTCGCCGCGTTCCGCGCCGCGAGCGGGCGCGGCGCGGTGTACCGCGCCGGCGGCTCGACGCTCGTCGTCGGCGCGCCGCGCGAGGAGCCGCCTCCGCTGCTGCCCCGCGTGTTGCCGCTCGTCGCCGGCGACGACGGCGCGCTCGCCGCGTACGTCGCCGAGCATCGCATCCCGGTGCAGGCGCTCGGCGTGACGGATCCGGACGATGCCGCGGTCGCGCTTGCGGCCCGGATCGGCGCGGTGCGCGTCGCGCCGTTCGGGGCCCTGCAGGATCCGCCGCTCGGCGGCCATCACGGCGGCGCACCCCGCGTCGCAGACTTCATCCGCTGGATCGACGCCCGCTAGCGAACCGTGCGACGGCACGCTCCGGACAAGACCCGGCGGCTGCGCGGCGTATGGGACGCAGACGTGTCCGCTTCGTCCTCTTTCGAATCCGTCACCACGCCGGTCCCCGGGCCGCGCTCTCGCGCGCTCGCCCGCGAGCTTGCGCGCTACGAGGCCCCCGGCGTCACGTACCTGGGCGAGCAGTATCCCGTGTTCTGGGCGCGCGCGGAGGGCGCGCTCGTGTGGGACGTCGACGGGAATCGCTACCTCGATCTAACCTCGGCGTTCGGCGTCGCGGCGACCGGGCACACCAACGCGGCGGTCGTCGCGGCGATCGAGAAGCAGGCGCGCGCGCTCATCCACGGGATGGGCGACGTTCACCCCACCGAAGTGCGAACGCGGCTGCTGCGGCGGCTCGCCGAGATCGCGCCCGGCGACCTCACGAAGAGCTATCTCGCGACGTCGGGCTCGGAAGCCGTCGAGTTCGCCTTGAAAACGGCGCTGCTCGCGACGAAGAAGCCGCGCGTCCTTGCGTATCACGGTGCGTATCACGGGCTTTCGCTCGGCGCGCTCGAGGTTGCCGGGATCGACAAGTTTCGCGCGCCGTTCGCGCCGCTCGTCGTCGATCGCGCGACGTTCCTCCCGTATCCGCGCGCGTCGGACAGTCTGGACGACGCCCTTGCCGCCGTTCGACGCGCGCTCGACGCCGACGGCGACATCGGCGCGGTCGTCGTGGAGCCGATCCAGGGACGCGGCGGGGTGATCGTTCCGCCCGACGGCTTCCTGCGCGGCCTCCGCGCGCTGTGCGACGAACGCGCGCTGCTGCTGATCCTCGACGAGATCTACACCGGCTTCGGCCGGACCGGCACCCTGTTCGCATGCGAGCGCGAGGGCGTCGTCCCCGATCTCCTCTGCGTTGGGAAAGCGATCGCCGGCGGCGTGCCGCTCGCGGCCACGATCGGGACCGCGCGCGCGATGGACGCCTGGCCGGCGAGCGCCGGCGAAGCGCTGCACACCTCGACCTTCTTGGGCAATCCGCTCGCGTGCGCCGCCGCGCTGGCGCAGCTCGACGAACTGGAGCGCCTCGACGTCCGCGCCCGCGTCCGAGCCGGCGAACCGGCGATGCGCGACGCCCTGGAGCCGCTGCGCGAGCGCGCCTGCGTACGGGACGTCCGCGGCGTCGGCTACCTGTGGGCCGTCGAGTTCGAGCACGCGGCGTTCGCGAATCGCGTCGTCGTGCGCGCGCTGGCGAACGGGCTCGTGCTGCTGCAGTCGGGGCCGACGGGGACGTCGATCACCGTCGCGCCGCCGCTGACGATCGACGAGCGGCAACTCCGGCGCGCGCTGGAGCTGTTCGAGCGCACGGTGGCCGAGACGGAGGAACGATGAGCACGCTGAAGGTCGGGATAATCGGATCGGGGTTCGGGGGCGCGGTGCACGCGCCGGCGTACGCGCTGCATCCGCGCTTCGAGGTCGTCGCGATCGCCTCGCCGACGAGCGCCGAGCGCGTCGCGCGCGAGCGGAAGATCCCGCACGCGTTCGCGAGCGTCGCCGAGATGCTCGAAGCGGTCGACCTCGACGTCGTCTCGGTGGCATCGCCGCCGTTCGACCACCATCGCTCGGTGCTGGCCGCGCTGCGCGCCGGGAAGCACGTGCTCTGCGAGAAGCCGCTCGCGCTCACCCTCGCCCAGGCGGAAGAGATGCTGGCCGAAGCCGAGCGCGCCGGCGTCGCGCACGCGACGGCGTTCGAGTTTCGGTACGTCCCGGCGGTGATCGCGCTGAAGGAGCTCATCGGCAACGGCCATCTCGGCGCGCTGCGCGAGCTGGAGGTCGCGCGGCTCGCGAACGACCTGCTCGAGCGCAACACGTCGCGCTCGCGCGGCTGGTGGTTCCGGCGCGAGGACGGCGGCGGTCCGGCGAACGCGGTGATGCCGCACTTCTTCGACCTCGCCACGCACCTCGCCGGACGCCCGCCGCGCTCGACGGTCGGCGTCATGCGCACGGCGAACCGCCGCCGGACCGACGCCGAAGGGACGTTCGAGAGCACGGTCGCGGACGGCGTGTTCGCATACTGCGACTACGGCGACGGACTCGTCGCACGCGTCTCCGCGGACTCGACGACGGTGCTCGACTCGACGACCGTAGCCGTCCACGGCGAGCGCCGCAGCGCCGTCGCGAACGGCACGTTCTTCGGCGACCTGAGCCTGTTCGCGATCGCGGACGACGAGCAGGACGAGCTCGAGGTTGCGCCCCCGCCGTACGGCAAGCACGCGCAGATCCACGGGAACCTGCCGTTCTTCTTGCCCCTGCTCGACGCGTTCGCCGAACGCATCGATCTCGGCGCGCGCGGCGTGCCGACGTTCGCCGACGGGGTCGAGGCGCAGCGCGCCCTCGACGCCGTCGGCTACGGCCGCTAAGCTACGGGAGGTTCGGGTCGCCGAGCGCCTTCGCCATCGCGCGGTAGACGTTCAGCCGCCCGCAGCCCTGGTTCGGGTCGCCGATGTCGTCGGCGGTTTCGCAGAGCAGGCTCTTCATCGCGCTCGACGACTGGTACGGCGATCCGGACCCGCCGGTGGCGGAGATGATCAGCGCTGCGGCGCCGGCGACTTCCGGCGTCGCCATCGACGTGCCGTCGATGAGGATCGAGCAGTCCGGCGTGCCGCCGGTGAACGGGTAGTCGGAGCTGCAGCTCCCCGCGAACGAGCTGTCGACCGGGGTCGTCGTCCAGATGTCCTGGATCCAGTGCAGCAAGTCGTCGTCGTTCGTGCCGTTCGCGTCGCCGCCCGGCGCGAGGATGCCCCACGCGGACGCGCTGTGCAACGCCGCGCCCGGGCTGCCGTAATCGGTGTACGTCGCGACGTACTCCTTCGGACTCGACGGCGTCCCGCCCGAGACGCCGCTGGCGTTGGGCTGCCCGTCGGCCAGCGCGCTCGCACCCGCGGCGATCACGCCGCTGTCGCACGCGGGGGCTTCCAGCGGCGGACCGTACGCGTTGCCGGCGGCCGCGACGACCACGACGTGCGCGGCGATCGCGTCGGCGATGGCGGCGCCCTCGGTCGCATCGCTGTCTTGCCCGCCGCTCGAGCACTGGTCGCCGCCGAGGCTCATGCTGATCACGTTCACGCCGTGCGAGATCGCGTCTTCGATCGACGACGCGATGTCGCCCGTGCTCGCCTCGCACTGCAGGTCATTGGTGTTCTCGTCGTTGCAGTCGTCGGCCGGCGTCGGATAGATGCGGTACGCGTAAATCGACACGTTGCCGCCCGCCGCCGCGTAGCCCAGGCCGTTGTTCGTCGCCGCGCCGGCGAGGCCGGCGACGTCGGTGCCGTGACCGTCGGGGTCGGTCTCGAAGTTCGACGTCGACTGCGTCGAGCCGTCCTGCGCGGTGATGTAGCACTTCTGGTACGTGATCTTCGACGAAAGCTCGGGATGGTGCGGGTCGGAACCGGTGTCGATGATCGCGAGCTTCACCGAGCTCGAACCGAGCGCGCCGGCGTTCGGCGGGACGGCGCTGCCGTTGCCGGACTGCGAGTACGCGAACGCGTGCTCGAGGCCCATCACGTGCATGTTCCACTGACCGGGGACGCTCGGATTCTCGACGAGCGGAAGCTGCTTGTACGTGGCAGCCGCGCCGGAGTTGCCGGCCTGCGTGTTCTGCGCGGACGTGAAGCCGACGAAGTAGGGATCGTTCGTCCAGTACGGCGTCGTGATGGCGCTCTTCGCACGATGCGCCCCGGCCGGCTCGACGCTCAGCACGCCGGGCTGCCTGCGCAGCGCGGCCTCCACCGTCGCGAGCTTCGCGCCGGACGGGACCGCGACGAGATGCATCACCTTGCCGATGTGCGAGAAGGTCATCGACCGCAGGAAGTGCGCGCCGGCCACGGTCTCTTGCCGCATCAGCGCCTGATCGCCGCGCGCGGTCGCCGACGACGCGTACGTCACGGCGAGCATGGTCGGCGTCGAGACCGGGCGCTTGTGACCGTGGCCCTTCACGCGCACCATCGCGGTCGCCGTGCGAGCGACCGAGGCGACGGTATCGCTCGTCGGGCACGTGTACGCGGCTTGCGTGCTGACGGGCGGCGACGTCGGCGCCGTGGTGGGCGAGGACGTCGGCTCCGCGGTCGGGTTCGGCGGCAGCGATCGCGTGCCGCCGCCTCCGCCGCCGCCGCAGCCGGCCAGCAACGCGGCCGCGGTGACGGACGCGAGCAACGTTCGAAGGGATCGGGACACGGCGACCTCCGGAAAAGAACGCACATCGACCCAGGGGCCGACCGCTACACAGTACCTATCGGCGAAGTCATAATCCCGTCTGAGAACATGAGAGTACGCACAGAATCGATACGATCGCCCTCTCCGTGCGTGCGAGCCCTGCTTCGCTTCGGTCGTCTCGTCAGGGGACCGCCGGGGTGCGGACGCCCGATTCGAGCCCCCGCCAGATCAGGCCCAGCGCGGCCATCGTGGCGCGGTCGCGCACGTCGGAGCGGTTTCCCGGGAAGGTGAGCCGGCGCGTCTCCACCTCGTCGTCGCCCGAGGCGAGCGCGAACCAGACCAGGCCGACCGGCTTTTCCGGCGTCCCGCCGTCGGGGCCGGCGATCCCCGTCGTGGCGATCGCGACGTCGGCGCCGAGCGCGCGCCGCGCTCCGCGCGCCATCGCGACGGCCGTTTCTTCGCTCACCGCACCGTGCGCGTCCAGGACGGCGGGCGGCACGGCGAGGAGCGCCGTTTTCACCGCGTTGTCGTAAGCGACGATCCCGCCGCGAAACGCGGCCGAGGCCCCGGCGACGCTCACGATGCGGTCGGCGACGGCACCGCCGGTGCACGACTCGGCGGTCGCGAGCGACCAGCCCCGCGCCTTCAGACGTCCGACGATCGCGGCGGGCAGCGTCGTCTCGTCGGTGCCGTAGAGATATGCGCCGATGCGGCGGCGCAGCTCGGCCTCGACCGGCGCTATCAGCGCGTCGGCTTCGCCGGGTCCCTCCGCCTTCGCCATGATCTTCACGTCGACGCGGTAGCCGTGCGCGAGCATCGCGATCTTCGGGTTTTCCAGCGTCCGGAACAGATCTTCGACGCGCGTGTCGAGGTCGGATTCGCCGATCCCGATCGTGTGGAGCGTGCGCGTGTAGATGGCGCCGCGCAGCGCGAAGCGCCGCACGAGCCACGGCAGCAGCTTCTCCTCGAGCATCGGCTTCATCTCGCGCGGAACGCCGGGCATGCACGCGACGAACCGGCCGTCGTCACGCAGCGCCACGAACCCCGGAGCGGTGCCGTGCGGATTGTCGAGGACGACGGAGCCTTCCGGCAGATAGGCTTGGCGGCGATTGTTCTCGGTCATCGTGCGCCCGAACGCGCGGAACCGATCTTCGATCGCCCGCAGCGAGGGCTCGTGCAGCACGAGCGGCTTGCCGACCGCGCGTGCGACGGCGTCCTTCGTGAGATCGTCGACCGTCGGTCCCAGCCCGCCGGTCGTCACCGCCCCGTCCGCGCGCTCGAGCACGCCGCCGAGCATCGCCGCGAGCCGGTCCGCATTGTCGCCGACCGAGTGTTTCGCGTAGACGTCCATGCCGTGGTCGGCGAGCGCCTGCGCGATGACGACGCTGTTGGTGTCGACGAGGTGCCCGAGCAGAATCTCGGTGCCGATCGTGACGATCTCGGCCGACGGCATTAGAGGTCGACCGGGCGGAGGTAGAATTCGTTGATCGCGGTGTTCGAGACGAGCGCCGTCGTCGGCAGGTGGCGCTTCCAGTGCGTCGAGTCGACGCGCCGGCGCACGAGCGCGACGTCGGCGGGGTCGTGGCCGCGAGCCGCGATCGCGTCGTTCGCGTAGCCGAGCAGGATCAAGTTGAGGATGCGGTCTGCTTTCGCGTAGGTGATCCCAAGGTCGCCTTCGTCGGTCTGGTTCGCTTCGAGATCGGCGCTGGGCGGTTTGTCGACGATTTCGAGCGGGACGCCGAGGTGCCGCGCGAGCGCCCAGACCTGCGTCTTGAAGAGATCGCCGATCGGGTTGACCGGCGGCGTGTCGTCGGCGTGCCAAGTGAAGTAGCCCATGAGGCGTTCGGTCTTGTTCCCCGTTCCGACGGGGAGCGCGTTCCAGCGCGCGGACTGGTCGAAGAGCACGAGCATCCGCATCCGCGCCATCACGTTGCCCTTCCGGCGCGGGTCGGCATCGGGCGCATGCCGCAGGTAGCCGTCGACCGCGCCGGTGATCTCGATCGTTTCGGCGCGGATGCCGAGCGCGTCGATCACGCGCTGCGCATCGCTGAGCGAGCTCGCGGCGGACGTCGCGTACGGCATGCGGATCGCGTAGACGTTGTCGGGTCCGAGCGCGCGGGCGCAGAGGTACGCGACGAGCGCGCTGTCGACGCCGCCCGAGAGCCCGAGCACGGCTCGCGAGATGCCGCGCCGCTGGAGCATCTCGTCGCGAAGGAACGCCACCAGCCAGCGCGTCGTCAGCTCCGCGTTGATCTCCAGCCCCGGCTCCTCGCGCCGCGCGTCGACCACCGGCAGGCGGCCGCGCGTCGCGTCGTTCGGCCCGCGGTCCAGCGCGTTCACGCGCGGTCCTCGAGGCGGCGCAGCACGGGGATCTCTTCGTCGAGCCACAGATCGGGGAGCACGGCCGACAGATCGCCCAGCAGCGGGATCATCGCCCGCGCGAGATCCACCTCCGCACGGTCCAGTGTGACGCGCACGATGCACGCGTCCAGCGGCCCCGCCGACGCCAGCAGCTCGCCGCGCGGCGAGTACGCGCACGTGCCGCCGGACATCCCTTTGCCGCCTTCGAATCCGACCAGCCCCGCGTAGAGCACGTAGACGCCGTGTTCCGCGGCGGCCGACGAGAGAATCGCCTTCCAGCGCAGGTTGCTCTCGAGCTCGCCGTCGCCGCTGCAGAGCCCGCGCCCCGGCGAGGCGCTCGGCACGATGAGCAGGCGCGCGCCCTTCAGCGCCGCGACCGTGGGCATCAGCGCGTGCCACGCATCCTCGCAGATGAGGATCGCCGCCGTCCCGAACGCCGACTCGAACGTCGAGAGCCGGCGTCCGCGCGTGAGGAACCGCTCCTCGTCGAAGACGCCGTACGTCGGCAAGAACATCTTGCGGTGGACGTGCACGATCCGCGGCCCGCCCGGCTCGCCGCAGCGGACGTACATCGCGCTGTTGTGAAACGTCCCTTCCACGTTCTCGTAGAACCCTACGACGACGTCGCCCGCGTGCGACGCGTTCGCGCGCCAGCGTTCGTCGACGGCGTGCGCCATCGTCGCGCACTCGAGCGCCAGCTCGTAGACGGCGCCTTCGAGAAAGTAGCCGGTCAGCGCGGCCTCCGGGAAGACGACGAGATCGGGCGCGTCCGGCGCGAGCTGCGCGAAGACGTCGCCCATCGCCGCGAGGTTCGCCGCGACGTCTCCCTTGCGCGGCTTGAACTGGACGAGCGCAGCGTTCACGCTCAGCTCGCGGCGGCGGCGGCCAGCGTGCGCGTCGCGCGGAGCCGCTCCGCGAGCTCCTCGGCTGGGTACGTCAGGATCTCCACGAGCGTGGGATGGAGGTGCGGGATGCGCGCGTACGAGTCGACGGTCGCGCCGTACGCCATCGCGACGACGAGCGGCTCGATGAGGTCGGACGCTTCCGGGCCGAGGATCGCCGCGCCCAGGATGCGGCCCTCGTCGGGCGAGCACATCATCTTCACGAACCCCTTCGTCTTGCCGAGCGCGACGGCTTTCCCGTGCTCCTCGAAGGGATACGAGGCGGCGAGATACGGCACGTTCGCACGCTTCAGGCTGCGCTCCGTCTCGCCGGCGACCGCCACCTGGGGATCGGTGAATACCGTATGCGTCTTCGTCAGCGTGTAGTCGGCGCGCTCGTCGCCTCCGGTCGCCGCGTTGCGTCCGGCGATCTCGCCCTGCTGGATCGCGACGTGCACGAGCAAATACTGTCCGGTGACGTCGCCCACGGCGAAAATGTCCGGGTTCGACGTACGGAGCGTGTCGTCGACGGCGATCCCGGTGATGTCGTGGTGTTCGACGCGCGCGGCGTCGAGGTTCATGTCGCAGACGTTCGGGACGCGGCCGAGCGCGTAGAAGATCTCGTGCGCCGCGACCGTTTCCTCGCCGCCGTCGCGCACGAAGTGGACGACTTTCATCCCGTCGTCGCGGACGCTCACGCGGTGCACCTGCGCCCGGGTCTCGATCCGGATCCCTTCCTCGCGCAGGTATTCGGTGAGTCCCGTGCCGATGTCGGCGTCTTCGCCCGAGAGAAGATGCGGCGAGCGCAGCACGATCGTCACCGGGACGCCCGCGCGATGGAAGAACTGCCCCAGCTCGCTGCCGACGTACCCGCCGCCCAGGACGATCAGCGAGCGCGGCGGCGCGTCGAGATCGAGCGCGGCGTCGCTGTCGATGAACCCCGCTTCGGCCAGCCCCGGGATCGCGGCCGGCGCGACGCTGCTCCCGGTGGCGATCACGAAACGGCGCGCGCTCAGCAGCTCGTCGCCGGCGCGCAGGGTCGTCGGCGATTCGAACCACGCTCGGCCGCCGTACAGCGGAAACGTCTCGAGCCCGGCGATCCGGTAGTCGGCCCAGTCGCGGACGAGCCGCCGCTTTCGCTCGGCGAGGGCGGCGTAGTCGAGGGCGGGCGTGCCGGCCCGGACCGCCAGCTCGCCGGCTTCGCGAAACGCGTGGAGCAGGTCGCCGGTAGCGATCAGCGTCTTCGACGGCATGCAGCCCCGCAGGATGCAGAGCCCGCCGAGGGGACCCGGGTCGACGAGCGCCACGTCGGCCCCGCGCTCCCGCGCCGTGCGCGCCGCCGCGTACCCGCCGCTGCCCGCGCCGATGACGATCACGTCGTACCGTTTCGGAATCTCCTGCTCCCCGGGGCGCCGCCCCACGGACTGCAATTTACGGACGTTCGAGAAGGTTCCATGCAGGCGACCGATGCCGTTCGCGGGGAACGAGGCGGACCGTGAACCTCGCCGCCGTCAGGAGCACCGGCCGTAGCGCGTTCGGCCCGGTCCCGAGCGCCGTCGGCGCGCCCGCCGTCGCGGCGGTCGGCGCGGGCGGGCTGACCGTCGGCTTCTTCCTCTGGTACGCGCTCGCGCTCCGCGCGCCGCACGGCGGGCTCGGCCTCGACGCCAGCCTGCTGCTCGGTCTCCTCGTCGGACTCGCCGTCGCCTACGGCGGCTGGACCGCGTACGCGCGGTACATGGCGCGCCGGGCGCACGTCGACGAGGTGACGGCGCTGCAGTACGACGCCATCTCGTGGGCGACGCTCGTCGTCCTCTGGGGGACGCTGCTGCCGCCGAGCGGCCCGGCCGGGACGGAGCGCGCCGCGGCGATCGCGGTGGCGCTCTTCGTCGTCGCCAAGCTGGCCGTCGCGGCGCGCTTCGACCGCACCGTGCGCGACGTGACGCTGACGTTCATCGTCACGCGGCTCCCGCTCATCGCGATCGCCGAGCTGGCGTCGATGGTGATCGGACAGCGCCCCGGCGTGCACTACGCGGCGTCGGCGAACCCGCTGCTCGCGGTGTGGGGCCGCTGGGACGCCGAGCACTACCTCGGCATCGCCCAGAACGGGTACTCCGGCTACGAGCCGGCGTTCTTCCCGCTCTATCCGGCGCTGATCCGGCTGGTCACGATGCTGACCGGCTCGCACCTCGTCGCCGGGCTGATCGTCTCGAACACCGCCAGCTTCTTCGCGCTGCTCTACCTCTACAAGCTGGTCGCGCACGAGTACAACCGCCAGGTCGCGCAGCGCGCCGTCTTCTACGTATCGATCTTCCCGACGGCGATCTTCTTCAGCGCCGTCTACAGCGAGTCGCTGTTCCTGTTCCTGACGGTCGCGTCGTTCTACTACGTGCGGGAGCGCGCGTGGCTGAAGGCCGGGGTGTTCGGGTTCTTCGCCGCGCTGACGCGCTCGGAAGGCGTGCTGCTCGCCGTCCCGCTGTTCATCGAGTGGGTCATCGCGTTCAAGGAAGGCGGCCGCGAGTTCGCACGCTACTGGTTCGACGACATCGTCAAGCCGCTGATCGGGATGACCCTCGTCCCGCTGGGGCTCGGTCTGTACATGGCCTACCTGTGGGTGCTCACGGGCGACCCGCTCCGGTTCAGCCACGTGCAGACGCACTGGGACCGCCACGCCGCGCTCCCGTGGGTGAGCGTCTCGAACACCATCGCGAAGATCGCGCACGCGCACGCCCCGCAGACGATCGCGAACGAGAGCCTCGAGCTGTTTTTCACCGCGCTCATGATCTTCGTCCTGATCGCCGGCGTGCGGCGGGTGCGCATCTCGTACACCGTCTACATGCTGCTCTCGATTCTGGTGCCGATGTCGACGGGCAGCCTCATGAGCATGCAGCGCTTCGCGCTCGTCCTCTTCCCGATGTTCGCGCTGCTCGCGCTGTGGGGCTCGCGTCCCGCGGTGAACACCGCCTACGTCTCGTTCTCCCTCCCCCTCCTCGGACTGTTCACCGTGCTCTTCGCCGCTTGGTACTGGGTCGCATGAACGCGCCCGCCGCTTCGTTCATCGACCGCGTCGCAAAACGGCGCGGCGTCCGGCAGTTCGTGAAGTTCGGGATCGTCGGCGCATCGGGATTCCTCGTCAACCTCGTGCTCTTCACGCTGCTGCAGCGGATCGTCCCGAACCATTCGGCGCCGGGCCCGTACTACGCGATCTACTCGATCTCGTTTCTCGGCGGCGGCGTCTCGAACTACTTCCTGAATCGGGTCTGGACGTTCCGCTCCACCGGCCACGCCGGCCGCGAAGGGGTGCAGTTCCTGTCGGTCTCGGTGCTGGCGCTCATCGTCGGCCTCGTCGTCTCCGCGCTCATCTCGCCCTCGCTCGGGCACGGGCATCGCACGTGGTTCGTCGCGACGTGCGCCGGCATCGTCGTCAACTTCTTCGTCAACAAGTACTGGACGTTCAGGCACGCGTGAGCGCGCGCCGCACCTGGTGGGTCGCGCTGCTCGCCGTGACGTTGGCCGGAGCGGTGCTGCGCCTCAAGGGCATCCACGACCCCATCTTCGACCATCCCGGCTGGCGGCAAGGCGACACGGCGGCGATCGCGCGCAACTTCGCGCAGCTGCAGTACAACCCGCTGTTCCCGCAGACCGACTACGACGGGCCGCCGCCCAACTACGTCGAGCTGGAGCTGCAGATCGTGCCGTTCCTCGCGGCCACGCTCTACAAGCTGTTCGGCGTCCACGAGATCTTCGGGCGGCTCATCTCGCTTGCGTTCGGCGTCGCGACGATCCCGGTGATCGGCGCGTTCGCCGCCTGGCTCTTCGCCCGCCCGCGCGCCGCGACCGACCGCGCGGCCGGCCCGAGCGACGACGCGCGGCACGATCGCGGTGCGGCGATCGCCGGGATCGCCGCGGCCGCGGCGTACGCGGTCCTGCCCGGCGCGTGGTACTACAGCCGCACGTTCATGCCGGACACCGCGATGGTGTTCTTCACGACGTGCGCCGTCTTTGCGTGCGCGCGCTGGATCGTCGACGACGAGGCACGGTCGTGGAAGCGGTGGTGGCCGGGCGCGGTTCTGCTCGCCGTGGCGTTCCTGGCGAAGCCGGTCGCGGTCACGGTCGCGATCCCGATCGCGGCGGCGGCGCTCGCCCGGTTCGGCGTCCGCGGCGCGGTTTCTCGGCCGCAGCTGTGGGCGCTGTTCGCCGTCGCGTTCGTCCCGCTCGCCCTCTACGACCGCATCGTCGCCTCGCACGCCGAGTGGCACTGGGCCAGCGGGATCACGCAGCTCCACGTGCTGCCGTCGCTGCGCGCAGCGCTGACGAACGGACGCGCGTTCGTCGCAAAGCTCGATGCGTTCGGGCACGCCTTCACGCTGCTCCGCTCCACGATGCTCGGCCCCGTCGCGACGATCCTGTCGATCGCGGGATTCTGCGTTCCGCGCCGCTCGCGCAGCGACGCGCTGCTCTGGGGCTGGCTCGCCGGCGGAGCGCTCTACGCGTACGTCGTCGTCACCGTCGAGCGCGTCGACTACTACCTGTATCTGCTGCTCCCGCTCGCCGCGCTCGCGATCGGCCGGCTCGCCGCGTGGTGCGCCGAACGCTGGGGCGACGTTCCGCAGCGCCGCGCGACGCTGGCCGGAATCGGCGTGGTCGTGTGGCTCGCCGCGCTCGGCACCGGCTATCGCGAGATCGCGCCGTACTGGCGCTGGAACACGACGGCGTACGTGCGCGCCAAAGCGCTCGATGCGACGCTGCCGCCGGGCGCGCTCGTCGTAATGGGGCACTACGATCCGTCGATCCTCTACACGATCGGCCGCAAGGGCTGGGAAGAGGATCCGCACCTCTGGACGCCGTTCGACGAGCAGAGCGCGATCCGCAAAGGCGCGCGCTATTTCATCGCGATCGAGACCGCGCGGCTGAAGGCGACGAACCTCGAGCTCTACTGCTGGCTCTCGCGCTTCCCGCTGCTCGATCCGGCCGCCGCGTGGCCGGTGTACGAGACCGATCCGGCGAAGGTTCTTCCCGGCGCCGAGCAGCGCTGGCGCGCGTTCCGCCGCCGCGAGAAGGCCGGAGCGTACGCGGACTGGAGAGCAGTATGGAAGTCGGCTCGCGACCCCTGCCGCTGACCGTCGGCGATCTCGACCGGGACGTCGACGTCCTGCGCGCGCACGCGACGGCGTGGGCGCGGCTCGGGATCGCGGGGAAAGTCCGCCATCTGCGCGCGATGCGCCACGCGCTCGTCGCGGTCGCGGAGAGATGGGTGGAGCTCGCCGCGCGCGCGAAAGGCATCGACGGAACGCCGCTCGCCGGTGAAGAGTGGCTGTCGGGACCGTATCCGCTGCTCACCGCGCTCGACCGGCTCGGCGCGACGCTGGCCGACGTGGCGAATGCGGGCGCGCTGCGTATCCCCGAGGAGGCGGTTCGTACGCGCGCCGGCGGTCAGGTCGTCGTCGACGTCTTCCCCCAGACTCGCTCGGACCGCATCCTGATGAACGGCGTGCGCGCCGAAGTGTGGATGCGGCCCGAGGTGACGCGCGAGACCCTCGGCGAGCAGACCGCCGCGTTCTACCGACAAGTCGAGGCCGACGGCCGCGTCGTGCTGGTGCTCGGCGCCGGAAACATCGCGAGCATCCCGCCGCTCGACGTGCTCGACGCCTTGTACGCGCGCGGCGCGGTCGTGATGCTGAAGCTCAACCCGGTCAACGCGTACCTCGAGCCGGTCTTCGCGCGCGTGTTCGGCTCGCTCATCGACGAGAATTTCGTGCGGATCGTCGGCGGCGGCGCCGACGTCGGCGCCTACCTCGTCGCGCATCCGGGGATCGACGCGGTCCACCTGACGGGCGGCGAGCGGACCCACGACGCGATCGTTTTCGGCACGGGCGCGGACGCGCCGGCGCGCAAGCGAGAAGGCCGGCCGCTCCTCGCGAAGCCGGTGACCAGCGAGCTGGGCAACGTCACGCCGGTGATCGTCGTGCCGGGTCCGTGGAGCGCAGCCGACGTGCGGTTCCAAGCGGCGCACGTCGCGACGCAAAAGCTGCACAACGCCGGCGCGAACTGCATCGCGGCGCAGGTGCTCGTCACCGCCGAGCGGTGGCCGCAGTCCGGCGAGGTTCTGGACGCGGTGCGCGCCGCGATGGTCGCCGCTCCGCGGCGTCCGACCTACTATCCCGGCTCCGCCCAACGCGCGCACGAAGCGGCCGCGCATCACTCGCACGCCGAGCGCCTCGACATCCCGCTCGACGGGGTCTACCGCACCCTCGTCGCCGGCCTCGATCCGCGCGACTCCGGCGAACCGCTCTTCCGCAACGAAGTGTTCGGCCCGGTGCTCGCCCAGACGGCGCTCCCCGGCGACGATGCGGCGGCGTTCCTGCGCAACGCCGTGACCTTCTGCAACGAGACGTTGTACGGCACGCTCGGCGCGAGCGTGATCATCCATCCGCGAACGCTGCGCGAGCTCGGCCCGGCCTTCGACGACGCGCTCGCGGCGCTGCGCTACGGATGCATCGCGGTCAACGCGTGGCCCGGCGTCGGCTTTTCACTGGCGAGCGCGAGCTGGGGCGCGTATCCCGGCAACACCGTCGCGAACGCCGGCAGCGGGATCGGCGTGGTCCACAACGCGATGCTCTTCGACGCACCGGAAAAGACCATCGTCCGCGCGCCGTTCGCCCCGTTCCCGCGCTCCTTCGGAGACGGTGAACGCACCCTGCTGCCCACGCCGCCGTGGTTCGTCACGCACCGTCGCGCCGTCGAGGTCGGCCGCCGGCTCTTCGACTACGCCGCACAGCCCTCGTCGGGGCGGATGTTAGGGACGATCGCCGAAGCGATGCGCGCCTAGCGCGTGACGACGAGGGCGGCGAGGACGATCGCGACGATGTCTTCTGCGATCGCAGCCGGTATGGCGCCGATCGCTTTGATGGCGGCGAGACGTGCCGCATGGCCGCCGAACGTGCCTGCCACCGCGCCGACGACGCCGAAGACTGCTGCCGCCTCGGGCGATTCGCCGTGCCAGGCGCCGATGAACCACCCCGCGATCGCACCCGCTACGGGGCGGACGATGATCGAGGGGAAGCGCGTGCGCGACGGGACGTTCGGAAGCACATCGACGACGTATTCGCCCACCGCTGCGATACTCATGATGACGGCCCACGCCCCGCCCCGCGTCAATGCGAGCGCCGCGAGCCCGGTCATCGACCGCAGCCCCGTCACGAACCCGATCCCAAACGCCAGCAACAACGTCATCGCGCGACGAGACGGCTTATCGCTTCGGCAAAGGGCCGACGACTGACATTGGGCCGTCGGTCGTCGGTACAGGACCGGTGTCGCGCGCTGGAGGCGCTGCGTATCCTTCTCGAACGCCGACCGTGCGAACCCGCCGTACGATCCTCACGTCATCCTCGGCCCGTTGCTCCTTCGCGCCGCCCCAGCGAACTGCGAACCATCGCATACTGCCGTTCACTCCTCTCCACGCGCGATACGCCGCCCCGCCACCGAGTCCCAGTCGAAGAACTCGAGCGCGAGTATATCACGCTTGTCGACGAGAAAGCCATACGTGCCGTGGACACGCCTCGTGAACCTGCCGCGCTCGTCGAGCATCCAAGATTCGCCGACGTGCAGCTGCTCCGCCGCCGGCGAACTGGACGCGAATCCGGGGGCCGCGAAGCGACCGCCGAGCTTCCGACCATCGCTGAGCGTTACCACGATGCCGACGTCAAGTCTCTCTTCCACGATTCGGCCGAACATCTTATCCCACGGCCTTTGAACCGGATCGCGCACGAGTCCGTGTAAAACGAGGCGTCGTTGCAACTGGTACCAGCTCCATCCGACGAAGATGGCCGTTCCGAACATTCCAACCACGACCGAAACGACGACCGCGATGGCACGAAGCCCCGGATCCGACAACCGCAGCTCGACGATCAAAGCGGGAATCCAGACGACGTCCGTCGCGAAGCTGTAGACTGCGACGTCGATGAGAACGTCATTCATCTTGCGCGGCTCGCCCCCCATCAACGCCTCGTACGTGCGCAACGAAAGCAGCCCCGGCACGATGAAGAGCAGAAACGCCATCAGCGTCTCCGTCCGGGTGAAGACGGCGATGATTCCCTCCGCCGCGTGCATTCTCGTTCCTCCGCGACACGGAGCGGAGCCCGCACTGCTGACCTGCGAGCGGGTTCGCCTCGCGTATCTCGGAAGACGTCTGTAGCGCGGGCAGAAGAAAACAAGGCCCGCGTGCGCGAGCGGAGGCTACGGCAGCGGCAGAAGGCTGGCGGGTGGGGCCAGCGGCTGCTCGCCGCCGCGTTCCGGGACGCCGGACTCGACGAGCTGGCGGTATTGTTGGAGGCGGTTCGTGAGGCGCGCGATCTCTTCGTCGAGGGCGTAGCTTTGCCGAATCGCCGTGCCGAGATCGGCCGTGTCGTACGTGTAGTCGAAGCGCTTCAGCGCGAGCAGGATCTCCTGATTCAGCGTCTTGAGCTGCGCGTACTGGCGCTGCAGCGACGCGCCGGTCAGCTTGTACGACGGAAAGTTCGAGACGACGATGTCGCGCTTGACCTCCGCCTGCTCGATCTCGTTGCGGACGCCGGCGACGCGGTCGTTGTTCGGTTCGAAGCGGCTCGCGACGGCGAGCGCGTTGATCGCGTCGTCGAAGCGCGAGGCGGCGTAGAACGTCTGCGCGAGGCGAATCTGGACGTCGACGAGCCCTTCGCGCGCGTGCGCGTTGCGCGGGTCGATCTTCAGCGCGAGCTGATAGGCCACCGAGGCGTCGGGATAGTTGCGGTGCGAGAGGGCCAGATCGCCTTGGTGGTTCCGCTGCTGTACGATCCAGTTCGCGATCGTCGTCGCGCAGCCGCTGGTCCCGAGCAGCATTCCCACGCACGCGCAGAGCAGTCCAAGGCGTCGAATCGTTCGCGTCATCTCAGTGCTTCGTGGAGACGAAGATGTGGGAGGCGGCGGCGATGTAGACCGCCGCGGGGTAGAGCACGACCTGGGCGAGGAGCGTCCCGATGAACGCCGTCACGACGAGGCCGACCACCATCGCGTGCACGTGGCTCACCGGCCGCTCGCCGCGCACGGTCTGGTCGACGATGTACGCCGACGTCGGGTCGACGAACAACGAGAACGCGATCGTGCCGATCCCGTTCACGAGCCCGGACAGCCCGATCGCCGTGCCGCGCGCGTGCAGGTTCAGAACGCTGGCGTAGTATGCGGCCACGACGCCGATCGCGTACACCATCATGATGACCGTGTTTCCGATCAGAAGGCGCCGCGGGATCGCGCCGAACGGCAGCGTCCGCGCCTCGCGCAGCGAGGGCATCTTCACCTCGCGAATGAGCGCGATCTGCACGCGGGGGTCGAGCAGCCGCGTGAGCGCGACGGGGATCGAGCCGACGCGCTCGAACGCGCGGACGCCGCGCACGAACAGGAAGATGAACGCCGGCATGAGCAGTCCGCCGAGCACGATCCCGAGCGTCCCCGACGCGACGATGATCCGCAGCTGCGTATCGAACACGTGCAGCGCGGCGGGGCCGACGGCGTTCTGGTGCGCCTGGATGGCCGCGTTCGCCGGCGCATCGGCAAGGCCGCCGAGGGCCGGCGTGACGACGAGGTTCGCGAGGCGGCTCGCGGTGACGACCAGCGAGAACAGCGAGATCGCGGTCGCGATGCGGCCCGTCGTGACGCCGGCGACGCGCGCCGCGTACGCGCCGATCTGGATCGCCTGCGTGACGAGGTTCAGCGAGGCCGCGATCAGCAGGTTCGTGACGAAGACGCCGCTCACGCCGCCTCCGCGCCGCGCAGCCGCACGCCGCGCACCTCGCCCGGGCCGAGGACGCAGAGCCCGCGCGGCCCGCGGAGCAGCTCGCGCGCGAGCGCGTCGACCGCCGCCGTGTCGACCGCATCGAAGCCCGCCTCGATCTCCTCGGTCGGGATCTGCCGCCCGTGCACGAGCTCGTTGCGCGCCAGCCGCGCCATGCGGTTGAAGGTGCTTTCGAGCGCGAGGGTCAGGCTGCCCTTGAGGTGCTCGCGCGCACGCTCCACCTCGTCGCCGCGCGCGCCGTCGTGCAGCAGCCGGTCCAGCTCGTCCGAGACGACGTCGACGCACTCCTGCACGCGCTCCGGCGCGCACCCGGCGCTCACGCCGAACAAGCCGGACGCGCGGTAGCCCAGCTGAAAGGTCGCGATCTCGTAGGCCAGCGCGCGTTCCTCGCGCACACTCTGAAAGAGCCGGCTCGACATCCCGCCGCCGAGCAGCGCGTCGAGCACCGAGAGCGCGTAGCGCCGCTCGTCGCGCATCGAGAGTCCCGGCGTTCCGAGCAGCACGTAGGCCTGCTCGGTGTCGTCGATCGCGACGTCGACGGCCGCAGTGAACCGGGGCCGTTCCGCCTCCGGAGGGCGCGCACCCCCGCCGTACGCGGCGAACGCCTCGCTCAGCATCCGAACCAGCTCGTCGTGATCGAGATTCCCGGCGGCGGTGACGATCGTGGTGGCGGGGCCGTACCGCGCCGTCCGCCAGCCGACGAGATCGTCGCGCGTGATCGCCGAGACGGTTTCGGCGAAACCGATCGTCGGATCGCCGAGGTGCGCGCCGCGCCACAGCGCGCGCGCGAAGCGGTCGTGGACGACTTCGCTGGGCGAGTCGTCGTACATCCGGATCTCTTCGAGGACGACCTGCTGCTCGCGCGCCAGATCGCCCGCGTCGAACAGCGCGTTTTGCAGCATGTCCGCGAGAACGTCGACCGCTTCCGGCAGACGGCGGTCGACGACGTGCGCGTAGAAGCACGTCGCCTCCTTGTCGGTCATCGCGTTGAGCTCGCCGCCGAACGCGTCCATCTCTTCGGCGATGGCCCGCGCGGTGCGCCGCGTCGTCCCTTTGAAGACCATGTGCTCGAGGAGATGCGAGATGCCGCGGCGCTCGGGAGTCTCGGCCGCGGAGCCGACGTCGCACCAGACGCCCACCGTCGCGGAGCGGACGTGCGCCATCTGCTCGCTCAGGACGAGCATGCCGTTGGGCAACGTGGAGCTGCGAATCATCCCGCGCTCCCTTTCTCCAACGACGCCCGGAACGCCGGGTCCCAGAAGACGCCGCGTCCGTCGGGCAGGCGCGCCCGGTACCCCGTGCGGTCGGCGCGCGGTACGGTGATCGAGAAGACGGTCGCGGCCGTCGGCTTCGCGTAGTCGCCGCTCACGACGGCGCCCTTCCCCGCGTCCAGCGGGACCGTGGCCCAGCAGTCGATCTCGTCGGCGTCCGGGACGGCGCGGTAGGCGCCGTCGATCAGCGCCGCGATCTCGGCGTCCCACGACCGAACGTCCATCGTGCGGTGGAACTTCACGCCGGAGACGACGAGGCCGCAGTCGACGTGCGCGCCGGCCCGCTCGCACCGGACGTGCAGCAGCTGCGCGGGGTGCGGCCGGCCGAGCAGCGCCGCCGCGATGCGGCGTGCCGCGGCGAGATCGCTCCCGGCCGAGCGCGCCGCGACGCGCCGGTCGACCGCGCCGACCGCGAGCGGGACGAGCGCGAGCAGCGCCAGCGCGGCGGCCGCCGCCTCAGTAGCTCTGCGCGAAATAGGCCTGGTACCGCGCCGGCTCGCCGCACGGCACGCAACGCTCCGCGCGCGCCGGCTCGCGCAGGTTGCGCGTCGTCGCGCCCGTCGCGTCCTTCACCGCCGCCTCGCACTCGGGACGACCGCACCACGGCACGTCGATCATCCCCGCGCGCTCGCCGCACAGCCGGAAGAACTCGTCGCGATCGAGCGTCGCGATCGTGTGGTCCTGCAAGAACGTCTTCGCCTGCGCGAAGAGATTGTGCTGGATCCGCTCGAGCAGCGTCGGGATGAACGTGACCACCTGGTCGAGCGGAACCTGCTGCTTCTGCCCTTCTTCTTTCACCGCTTTATCGCGGCGAACGAGCGTCGCGACACCGGCGTCGAGATCGCGGTTGCCGAGCTCGATGCGCACCGGGACGCCGCGCATGTCCCATTCGTTGAACTTGTAGCCCGGCGACTGCCCCGGACGGTCGTCAAGGCGCACGCGCAGCCCGGCGTCCTTGCAGCGCTCGTACAGATCGCGTGCGGCGGCGTCGAGCTTCGTCGTGTCGCCGCGTGGGATCGGCACGATCACGACTTCGGTCGGCGCCATCTTCGGCGGGATGCGGAGCCCGCGATCGTCGCCGTGCGTCATGATCAGCGCGCCGAGCATCCGCCACGACATGCCCCACGACGTCGTCCACACGAACTGCTGCGTCTGATCTTCGGCGGCGAACGTGATGTCGTAGGTGCGCGCGAAGTTCTGCCCCAGCTCGTGCGAGGTCGCCGACTGCAGCGCGCGCCCGTCCGGCATCAGCGCTTCGATCGAATACGTGTGATCTGCGCCGGCGAAGCGCTCGGAGGACGACTTCTCGCCCTTGTACACCGGCACGCCGCACACGGTCTCGGCGACCTCACGGTAGATCTCCAGCATCCGCGCGACTTCTTCGGCCGCCTCTTCGCGCGTGGCGTGAGCCGTGTGCCCTTCCTGCCAGAGAAACTCGGCGGTGCGAAGGAACGGACGCGTGCGCTTCTCCCAGCGCATCACGTTGACCCACTGGTTGATCAGCACCGGAAGATCGCGGTACGACTGAATCCACTCCGCGTACATCACGCCGATGATGACTTCCGAGGTCGGCCGGATGGCGAGCCGCTCGGTGAGCTTTTCGTTCCCGCCCTCGGTGACCCAAGCGACTTCCGGGGCGAAGCCTTCGACGTGCTCCGCCTCCTTCATGAACAGCGATTCCGGAATCAGCAGCGGGAAGTAGGCGTTCTCGTGCCCCGTCTCTTTGAAGCGCCGGTCGAGCTCGGCCTGAAGCCGCTCCCAGAGCCCGAAGCCGTAGGGCCGCAGCACGAGGCAGCCGCGCACGGGCGCCTGTGAGACCAGCTCCGCCTGATAGCAGACGGCCTGGTACCACTCGGAAAGATCGGCGCTTTTCGGCGGGATGCGTTCCAGCGTGCGTTCCATGGGCAACCTGCCCCGGGTTCGCGCCCAACGGTGCATCGTTCCTGGCACGAACGAGATCGCCCTGAGTGGCCGGGCTCACGTCACATTGCGTCCCGCCGGCTCAGCAGCGACTGAACAGCGTATCCTTGACGAGCAGAAGACCGATGAGAAACAGGCCGAGATATGCGCCACCGAACCGTAACCTCACCGCGTATATCGCGTCTTCCGTCGCTCCCATGACCGTCATCAAACGATAGTACGCGGCGTTGAAGCGGCTCGGACGGCTCGGCCGCTTGAGAGCACTCCGACGGCTCATGTTCGTGAGTCGGACGAGCCCCGCTATGCCGAGGCCGACACAGAGCACCGCACTCGCGAGTTCGCCCCAACTCCCGTTGAAGCCAAAACGCGGCGGGTCGAGCAAACAGACGTCAATTGCAGAAGATACGTGCAATTCCGGGACACCTTCTGCGCGATCGCCCGCACGCGCTCGCCGGCCGAACGCGGACAGCTCCGCGGCCGAGGGCCGGTCTCCATAACTAGATCACGGTTCGCGCTTCAAGAAGTCGCTTGGCAGTGAATGTCCGGCAGGCACGATGATGTGAGATATCGGGTCGTCACCAGGACGAAGGCGCCGGATCCTCACGTTACTGCCCGAACTGAACGAAAAGCCCATCGCTTGCGTGCCGTCGATACCGAGCACCGTGCCGGTTACGCGCACGCCTTCGATGACTGCTCGGTACGCGCGCGCGCCTCGCGGCGCGGACGCCGGCAAGGGTTCGGGCTCGAACAGCCAGGGAGCGGGCTTTGTCGTGCGGACTACCGGCGGAAGGTGTGTTGGAGGCTGCGGTGCCCTCAAGGCTTTCACCGCCTCCGGCAGCGCGTACGAGGACGGCAACAGGACGTGCGATAGTTCGCCCGGATATTTCGGCCGCCGACTGACTCGTATCCCGTCGCCGATGCCGTACACGAAGAGCAGCTCTCCGGGTAGGCGGAGGTCGTCGTCGTGCACATCGACGCTTTGAGCGCGAATCACCACGTACCGGTGCCAATCCCGAAGCACGTAGGCGGAATAGCCCTTGGGAACCTTGATGTGCGGGCTCGGATCCGGTTCGATCACGGGCAAGGATCCGGAGACGGCATGAACCGGCGGCATAGCGAGCACCATCCCTATAAAGATCGCGACGATGCGCAATCCGACGGCGATGCATTGCAGCGTCCACTTCCTCGACAACCTAGGGCGCCGGTTCCGCGCAGCAGCGGAGGCGGCCTTTGGGCACGCGGCGCGGCCACCGCAGCCCGTTGACCCTGTCATGCGGTGCGCCTAGGCTTCGGTAGCCGCAGCGCAGGGCGGTGGGCCCGGCCTTCGAAACGCTCCGGACGGCATGCCGAAGCTGACTCGCATCTACACGCGGACGGGGGACGACGGAACCACCGGGCTGGTCGGGGGGCAGCGGGTCAAGAAGAACGCGCTTCGGATCGAGGCGTACGGGACGATCGACGAGCTGTCGTCGGTGATCGGGCTCGCTCGCACCGCGCTGACCGACGTGCGGCGGACGCGCCCGGTGCAGGACGTGAGGCGCGCGCACGACACGGCGGCGGAGCTGGACGCGTGGCTGGCGTGGACGCAGGACGTTCTCTTCAACCTCGGCAGCGATCTCGCGACGTTGCCGAAGGACCGCTGGGAAGGGATGCCGCTCGTCACGGCCGACGACGCGACCGCGCTCGAGCGCGCGATCGATCGCGCGCAAAAAGACCTGGAGCCGCTCGCGAACTTCATCCATCCGGGGGGCGCCTTTCCCGGGGCGTTCCTCCACCAGGCGCGCACCGTGTGCCGGCGCGCCGAACGGCTGCTGATCGCGCTGCGCGACCAGGAGTCGATCTCCGACGACGTCGTGAAGTACGTGAACCGGCTCTCCGACGCGCTGTTCGTGTGGTCGCGCTGGATCAACCACGCGCTCGACCAGCCCGAATACCTTTGGAACGCGAACACCGCGCCGCCGCCGCTCCCGTAACCCGCACGCGAAGGAGATTATGACCCAGCCCGCCCGCCCGAAGACCATCGTCACGATCTTCGGGACGCGGCCGGAGGCCACGAAGATGGCGCCGGTCGTGCACGCGATCGCCGCCGATCCCGCCCTGCGCGGGATCGTCGTCGTCACCGGACAGCACCGCGAGCAGCTCGACGACGCGCTGCGCGACGTCGACATCACCGTCGACTACGATCTCGATCTCATGAAGCCGGATCAGTCGGTCGATGCGCTCGTCGCCGCGGTGATCCGCGAAGCGGGCAAGCTGTGGAACGAGATCAAGCCCGACATGGTGATCGTCCACGGCGACACCGGAACGACGTGCGCGAGCGGGCTTAGCGCCTTCTTCAACCGCATCCCGCTCGGCCACGTCGAGGCCGGACTGCGCTCGGGCTCGCTCAAAGAGCCGTTCCCCGAGGAGGGAAACCGGCGCGTCGTCGACACGCTCGCCGATCTTCTGTTCGCGCCCACCGAGGGCGCGCGCGAGCACCTCCGGCGCGAAGGCCACGACGACGCCAAGATCATCGTCACCGGGAACACCGCGATCGACACGCTGCGGCTCTACGTCGAGAAGGCGCGCGCAACGCCCGTCCCGGCGCTCGACGACCTCGCGGCATCCTCGCGCATGGTGCTCGTCACCGCGCACCGTCGCGAGTCGTTCGGCGATGCGTTCCGCGAGCTGTGCATCGGTCTGAAGCGGATCGTCGACGAGAACCCCGGCGTCGAGATCGTCTACCCGGTGCACCTGAACCCGAACGTGCGCAAGCCCGTCTTCGAGATCCTCGGCGACGACAGGCGCATCCATCTCATCGAGCCGCTCAGCTACCTGCAATTCATGCGGCTGATGGACCGCTCGGAGATCATCGTCACCGACTCCGGCGGGATTCAGGAAGAGGCGCCGCAGTTCGGCAAGCCGGTGCTGGTGATGCGCGAACGGACCGAACGGCCGGAGGCGCTCGAGGCGGGGACGGCGCTGCTGGTCGGCACGTCGGCCGACCGGATCGCGCGCGAAGCGGGCCGTCTGCTGAGGGACCGCGCGCACTACGAGCGCATGGCGCGCGCGATCAACCCGTTCGGCGACGGGTACGCCGCCCAGCGCATCGTCGGGAAGATCAAGGAGTTTTTCGGGATCGTCTGAGCGCCGGCGCGCCGGCGTCTCCTACGCGTATTCCTCGGCGAAGACCTCGGGTTCGGGGACGGCTTCGATCTCGTCGGGCTTCGAGCGCCGGAAGCCGTAGGCGAAGAAAAAGACGAGTCCGGCCACGAGCGCGATGAGGAACCAGATCCACGTCGCGCGCGACAAGCCGAAGACGGCGAGGAACGCCGAGAACACGATCCCGAGGATCGGGAACAGCGGGACGAACGGGACGCGGAAGCTGCGCGGGATGTCGGGCTTGCGCGCGCGCAGATAGAGCACGCCGGCGCACACGACCGTGAACGCCATCAGCGTCCCGATGTTCACCAGGTTCAGCAGCTCGTTGAGCGGCACGATCAGCGAGAGCGCCGCGACCGCGAAGCCGGTCAGCATCGTCGTGATGACCGGCGTGCGGAAGCGCGGGTGGATCTTCGCGACCGCCGGCGGGAGCATCTTGTCGCGCGCCATCACGTAGAAGATCCGCGACTGGCCGAGCAGCGAGGCGAGCGCGACGCTCGTCGTCCCGGCCAGCACGCCGATCGTGATCACCCAGCTCACCAGCGGCCAGTGCAGCGGCGCGAGCGCCACGATCAGCGAATCCTTGACCGGCACGCTCGACCACGGCATCGCGCCGACCAGCACGATCGCCGTCGCACAGTAGAGCACCGTGCCGATCAGCAGCGCGCCGATCACGCCGAGCGGGATGTCGCGCTGCGGCTCTTTGCACTCTTCGGCCGTCGTCGTCGCCGTGTCGAACCCGATGTAGCTGAAGAACACGAGCGCCGAGATCGGCACGATCCCGAGCGGCTGATTCGCCTCGAGCGTTCCGCCGAACGGCACCATCGCACCCCATCCGTGGGGCGAGAAATCGGCGAGATACGCCGGGTGGAACAGCATCGCGCCCGCGCCGATGAACACGAGCAGCGCCGCGATCTTGAGCACGACGAAGACGTTGTTGGTCGAGGCCGACTCGCGGATCCCGACCGACAGCAGCACCGAGAGGCCGAGGACGAACAGCGCCGCGACGACGTCGCATTGCGAGTGCGCGAGGTCGTACGAGCCCGGCTGCCACCACCCGCCGTGGATCACCAGATTCGAGGTCTGCGCCCACGCGGGAAGGACGATTCCGGCCGATTTGAGGACGTCCTGGATCGCCGCGGAAAACTGCTGCGCGACCGGCGCCGCGCTGATCCCGTACTCGAAGATGAGCGCGAACCCGATGATCCACGCGAACAGCTTCCCGAGCGTCGCGTAGGCGAAGGTGTACGCGCTGCCCGCGACCGGAACCATCGCGCCGAGCTCGGCGTAGCAGAGCGCGGCGAAGAACGACGTCAGCCCCGCGAACAGATACGAGACAATCACCGCCGGTCCGGCGCCCTTCACGCCCGTCCCGATCGTCGTGAAGATGCCGCCGCCGATCATCGTCCCCAGCCCGATCGCGACGAGGTCCTTCGCCGTCAGCGCGCGGCGAAGCGTCTTGTTCTTGCTGAACTCGCGCAGCTTCTCGACGGAGCTCGTCGCGAACAGCTCGGAGACGAAGGACATCCCCGCGCCCTTCGCAGCGCGCGGGAGGCATCCCCCCGCCCGGCCGCCCTGCCGCCGTCAGGCCACGCGCATCGCGCCGGGGAGCGCCGCGAGCCGGTCGCGTGCTTCGCTGTACGCGCCGCACGCCGCGAGGCTGTGGCGGAACGCGTGGTGCAGCACCACGCGCCGCGCGTCGGAGACGCGGTCGTCGTCGCCGCGCCACGCGGCGAGCGCGGCGTGGCGCAGCGAACGGCCGTACGCGAACGTCAGCGGCCACGGCCGCCGGCGCGGCGAGGTCTTGTTCATCGCGCACAGCCGCTCGACGCCGTCCGGGCCGGCATCGGCGTCCGAGACGAACGCGATCCCGGCGACCGCGACGGGCACGGTCGCGCCCAGCACGCGCAGCGTCTCGCCCACGACGTCGGCGGTCGTGACGCGCTGCGCGGAATCGAGTCCCGGTGCGATCATGCCCGTTTGCAGGATCATCGCGTCGAGCGCGACGCCCGCTTCGGCGAGCTCGGCGAAAAGACGCCGGAGAACCCGCTCGCCGGCGTACGCGCAGGGCGCGACGTCGTGATCGCCGTCGGCCAGCACCTCCGCATCGACGAACGGCACGAGACCGCACTCCTGGGCGAGCGCGGCGAAGCGCGCGCTCGCGTGCGCGTTCGCGCCGATCGCGCGATCGCTCGGCGTCCCGTCGCCCACACCCGTGATCCGAAACGTCGCACGCCACGTGGCGAATCCGGCCCCGAGCGCCGCGTACTCGCTCAGGCGCGCGCGCAGTCCGTCGAGTCCTTCGGTGACCGTTTCGCCCGGCGAGAACGGCAGCGGCGTCGTGCCCGCGTCGACCCGCACGCCCGGCATGATCCCGCGCTCGCGCAGCCGGTCGGCGAACCGCGCGCCGTCGCGCGCCGACTGCCGCATCGTCTCGTCGTGCAGGATCGCGGCGCTGACGTAGCGCTCGATGTCGGGCGTCCCGAGCAGCAGCTCGCGATACGCCCGGCGCCGCTCCTGCGTCGGCGCGATGCCGAACGCCGGGAAGCGCGCGTTGTACACGGCGGGCGGCTCGTCGGCCGCGAGCACGCCGCGCCCGCCGGCGACCAGGAGCTGAGCGAGGGATGCCAGGTGACCGTGCATCATGGTGTCGCCCGACCGTACCGCACCCCGCGGGGCGCCGTCCCGGGCGGCCGCGCGAGACGGCGGAAATCGCCCCCGAAATGCACGGCCCGGCGCGCGGCGAAGGCTCGCCGATGCGGATCGTGCTGCGCAGCCGCTTTTTGGACGCCCCGCTCGCCGCGCTCGCCGCGCGCCACGGCGCCGAGACCGTCGTCGCCGACGACGCGGCCGCCATGCGCTCGGCCGTCGGCGACGCCGACGCGCTGTGGCTGTGGCCGCATTTCTACGACGCGGACCTCCTCGCGGCGCTGGAACGCGCGCCGCGGCTGCGCTGGCTGCAGCTCGTGACGATGGGCTACGATCCGATCGAGGAGCACGGCGCCCCGGCGCACGTCACGGTGACGAACGCGGGCGACGCGTACGCGCCGACCGTCGCGGAGCACGCGGTCGCGTCGCTCCTGGCGCTGGTGCGCCGCATCCCGGCCGCGCTCGAGCGCGCGCGGACGCAGACGTGGGCGCAGGCGGAGATCGGACCGCGCGTCGGGACGCTGAACGGCTCCACGGTCGCCGTGCTCGGCTTCGGGAACATCGGCCGCGCCGTCGCGGAACGGCTGCGCGGCTTCGACGTGCGAGTCGTCGCGGTCACGCGAACGGGCGCGCCGCATCCGCTCGCGGACGAGTGCGCGGCGGAAAGCGCGCTCCACGAGGTGCTCCGCCGATCCGACGCCGTGGTGGTCGCCGTCCCGCTCACCGCGCGAACGCGCGGAATGCTGAACGCGGACGCGCTCGCCGCGCTGCCGCCGCACGCCGTCGTCGTCAACGTCGCGCGCGGCCCCGTCATCGATCAGCGCGCGCTCGCCGACGCGCTCGCGAACGGCACGCTCGGCGGCGCGGCGCTCGACGTCGTCAATCCCGAACCGCTGCCGGAGAACGACCCCCTCTGGTCGGCTCCCAACGTTCTCATCACGCCGCACGTCGCGGGGTTCGGCGGCGACGTCGCGGCGCGCCGCATCCTGGCGCTCGTCGAACGCAACCTCGCCCTCTTCGCGGCGGGCCGGCCGCTCGAAGCGCAGGTGCCGGTCGGTGCCCATGCCGCTTCATGAGACGCCGTCCCCGGCGCGCGGCGCCGTGGTGCGCGCGGCGTTTCTGGCGAGCGTCGCGCTCGGAACGCTGAGCGCCGCCGCGAGCGCCGCGACGACACGCGCCGTCGCGGTGCAGCCGCTCGCGCCGAACGCGACGACGCTCCCGTACGCGCCGCTCCCGCAGCCGAACGAGCTCACGGCGATGACGGCGCGGCTGCGCGACGGGCTGCGCGACGGGCGACTGCGTCTCGTTCCCGCCGCCGCGGTCGCGAGCGCGCTGCGCCGCGCCGGCTACGATCAGCGCTCGGCGATCCGCGCCTGCGTCGACGCGCCGTGCGCGCGGGCGGTCGGGCGCGCGATCGGCGCGGACGTCGTCGTGTACGGCGCGGTGACGCGCGCGCTCGCGATCGTGTGGGGAACGCACGTCTACGCGCTCGACGTCCGCCGCGGAACCGTCGTCGCCGACCTGCAAGCCGGCTACAAGGGCGACGTCACGACGATGACGCTCGCCGAGAGCGGGCTCGGCGGGTGCGTCGCGCGCGTCATCATGGGGCGGCGCCGCTGTCCGCCCGACCCCGGCTACTGATCGCGCCCGGCTTCGGTCAGGCCGGCAGGCCGGGCTCGATCCAGCGCCGCGCCTCGATCGTGTAGCTGAACTCCTCGGGCGCGAGACAGTCGAGGCGGGCGCCGTCGACCTCGGCTTGCGGATACATCAGGAACGGAACGGCCGGCCCCGCCGACCCGGGAAGGCGCACGTCGCGGCCGTCGTTGAACGCGATCCAGTTCGTCTCCGACGTGCCGAACAGCGCGCTGCGCACGGTCTCGAGCTTCGCGGCGTTCGCACGGCGCCCGTCGCGCGCTTCTTCGGCCGCCGCGGCCCGCACGCCGGCCGGGTCGGCGGGAACCCAACCGGTGCCGTCGATCCACACCTCGGCGCGGCAGTCTTGCGCGTCGGTCACCGTCATGGCGTCGACGCCGAGGCTCGCGAAGCCGTAGCGGGACGGGGCGACGCGCAGCCCGGCCAGCGTCCGCGCCGGGAGCCCCGCAGCCCGCGCGAGCGCGACGAAGAGCCCGTTGAGGTCGGCCGACTTTCCGCTGGGGTTCCCGCTCTGCAGCATCGCGCGCACGTCTCCCGTGCCGCACCCGCGCACCGAGGGAGCCCACGTCGTGTTCGCCGCGACCCACTCGTACAGCGCGCGCGCACGCGCCAGCGGCGTCGTCGCGTTTCCGACGATGCGCTCGGCCGTCCGGCGCACGATCCCGTCGGTCGGAACGGCCGGCGTGCCCGCGGTGTACGCGGCGCGCGCGGCGTCGTCCAGGCGCGGAGCCGCGCTCGCCGTACCGAACGAGACGGTCCGATCCAGCAATTCGACGACGCACGTCCCCTGGAGCACGGGCTGCGGATCCTTCGGCGTCCACTCGGCGGCCAGCATCGGCGTCCCCGTCGCCGCGTCGGTGCGGATCTGCGAGACCGGCGCATTGGTGCGCCATTCGTTCGTGAGCGGCTGAATCCAGGTCTGCGAGGAGATCCCGGCGATCGGCAGCCACAGCTTCGCCGTGCGCTTCGCGGGCAGCCGCACCGTGGTCGTGACGACGTACGGCCGCCAGGCGTCGCCTCCCTCGCCGCCGTCGTGCGCCGCCGCACGGGCGTTGCGTGGAAGCGCGAGGGCGGCGAGCGTCGCCGCGCTACCGCCGAGAAACCGAGTCCGTGCGATCATCGTGCGCGCCGTTACCCCGCGGACGTCGCGCGAACACGCTCCGGCCGAATGCACGCGCCGTTCGGCGTCGCGGCATGAGCACGTTCGCTCTCGTCCCTATTCGCTCGCGGTGATACCCAGCGCGCGCCGCACCCCCGCGACATAATTGCGCGAGACCGGCACTTCGCTGCGCGCCTTGTCGTCGACCCGCAGGAGGTACGCACCGTTGAAGAACGGCTCCACTTCGACGACCCGCTCGGCGTTCACCAGATAGGCGCGGTGGACGCGCAGAAAGCCGAGCGGCTCGAGCCGCGCGGCCGCGTCGGCCAGCGAACCCTTCCAGCGAAGCTCGCCGTCGAACAGCCGCGCGGTCACGAGATGACCGTTCGCCTGCACGTAGCGGATCTCGGCGACCCGCACGAGGCGCGTCCGCTCGCCGTCTTCGAGCGCGACGCGCGCCGGTCCGGCCGGCGCCGCGGAGGCGCCGTTGTTCGCGCCGTTGCGGCCGCGCAGCCGCTCGACCGTTCGCGCGAGGCGCGCTTCCGAGACGGGCTTCACGACATAGTCGACGGCGCCCAACTCGAACGCGTCGACGGCGTGTTCCTGATAGGCCGTCACGAAGACGACCTGCGGCGCGTGCTCGAGCTTCGCGATGACGGCACTCGCCTCGATCCCGCTCAGGTTCGGCAGGTTGATGTCGAGGAAGACGACGTCGTACGCGTCCTTCGCGAGCAGCTGCAGCGCTTCAAGGGCGTCGGCCGCCTCCGCGACGCGCACGTCCGGCGCGACCTTCCCGAGCGCGTAGACCAGCTCGCTGCGCACGAGCGCTTCGTCGTCGACGACGAGCGCGCGCATTCAGCTCGCCGCGGCGGCGCCGACGCGCGCCGGCACCGTGAACGCGACGGTCGTTCCGTGCCCCGGCGCGCTGTCGATGCGCAGCGCGCTCTCCGGGCCGAAGATCTTCGTCAGCCGCGCGTTCACGTTCTCGAGGCCGATGCCGAGACCGCGCGGCGTCACGCGGCCGGGGACGAAGCCCACGCCGTCGTCGGTGACCGCGATCTCGATGCGCGAGCCGTCCGGCTTCGCGCAGATCCGCACCGTCCCGCCGCCCTTCTTCGGCCCGACCCCGTGGCCGATCGCGTTCTCGACGAGGGGCTGCAGCGAGAGCACCGGGACGAGCGCGACGCGCGCCCGCGGATCGACGTCCATGCGTACCCGCAGCTTGTCGCCGAAGCGCGCGTGCTCGAAGCGCAGGTACTGCTCGACGTGCTCGAGCTCTTCGTCGAGCGGGACCGATTCCGCGTGGTGCGCGAGCGAGTCGCGGAAGTACTCCGCGAAGTCGACGAGCAGGTCGTGCGCGCGGCCGGGATCGCGCCGGGTGAGCGCGGCGATCGTCGTGAGCGTGTTGAACAGAAAATGCGGTGAGATCCGCGCGCGCAAGGCGTCGAGCTCCGCCTGCGTGACGAGCGCTTCGCGCGCGTCCAGCTCCGCCGCCTCGAGCGAGACCGAGAACACGCGCGCCAGCCCGTTCGCCACGCGCTCGTCGTCCGCGTCGATCTGCGCGCCGGCTCGATAGAGCTTGAGCGCGCCGACGACGTTGCCGCGCACGACGAACGGCGCGATCGCGACCGAGGTCAGCGGGCATCCGGCGACCGGACAGCCGATCTCCTCGCGCGTCCGCGCGGTGATCGGCCGCCCCGTGTCGATCACGCGATGCGTGAGCCCGGTGAGCGACGGCCCGCCGACGAGGTGATGGTCCTCGCCGCGGCCGACGTACGCGAGGACGTGCCGCGTGTCCACGACCGCGCACGCGTCGAGCTCGAGGTTCTGGTACAGCAGCCGTGCGGTGAAGGAGGCCGACTCGGTTCCGAGCCCGCGTCGAAGATGCGGCAGCGCCTCGACGACGAGGTCGAGGACGTTCTTGCTCACCGGGTCCCCGCGGGACGCGCGCGGCCTTCCATCCGGCGGACGTTCGTCGCACCCGACGCACTCCGCTGCCCCGAGCGCCCGGCGGCGGCGCGGCCCAAGCGCAGCGAGTTGCCGACGACGAACAGGCTCGAAAGCCCCATCGCGGCCGCGGCGAGGATCGGTTGCACCTGCCCGAACGCGGCGAGCGGCACCAGCACGATGTTGTAGGCGAACGCCCAGAACAGATTCTGCCGGATCGTCGCCGCCGTTCTCCGGGAGAGCCGAATGGCCGCCGCCACCGCGCGCGGATCGTTCGAAAGGATCGCCGCACCGGCCGTCTCGAGGGCAACCTCGGCCCCGCCGCCCATGGCGAGACCGACGTCGGCGATCGCCAAGGCCGGCGCATCGTTGATCCCGTCGCCGACGAACGCGACGCGCCGTCCGGCTCGCTGAAGCGCGCGCAGGGCCTCGCCCTTCGATTCCGGCGTCGCCTGCGCGACGTAGTCGTCGATGCCGAGGCGCCTCGCGATCGCCGCGACCGCGACCGGAACGTCGCCGCTCACGATCCGCGTGCGAACGCCGAGCGTCCGGAGGGCCTCGATCGCCTCCGCGGAGGCCGGCCGCAGCTCGTCGGCGAGCTCGAGCGCGCCGAGCGCGACGCCGCCGCGCGCCACCCAGACCGGCGTCGCCGCTTCGTACGCCGGCGGCGCGACGCGCGACACCGTCGCGATGCCCTCGTGTTCGAGAAACGCCGCGGACCCGACCAGCGCGGGATCGTCGTTCACGCGCCCGCGCAGGCCCGCTCCGCGCTGCGTGACGACGTCGCGCGCCGCCGGCACCGCGACGCCTCGCTCGTCCGCAGCGGCCGCGATCGCGCGCGCCAGCGGATGCGTGGACGAGCGTTCGAGCGCGGCCGCGATCCCGAGCACGTCGAGCTCCGACGTCCCGGGCGCGGTCGCGACGTGGACGAGCGTCGGGTGTCCGAGCGTGAGCGTCCCCGTCTTGTCGAAAACGACGTCGTCGACGCGGCTCAAGCGTTCGAGCGCCGCCGCGTCCTTGAAGAGCACGCCGGCGCGCGCCCCCGCGCCGACCGCCGCCACGATCGCCGTCGGCGTCGCCAACCCGAGCGCGCACGGGCACGCGACGACGACCACCGCGACCGCCACGGCGAGCGCCTGCGGCCACGGATGTCCCGAAACGATCCAGCCGGCGAAGCTGAGGACGGCGATCCCCAGGATCGCCGGAACGAAGACCGCGGCGACGCGATCGGCGAGACGCTGCACCGGCGGCGTCGAGCCCTGCGCCGCGCGCACGATCTCCAGGATCCGCGCGAGCATCGTCCCCGCGCCCACCGCGGTGGCGCGAACGTGCAACGTACCGTCCGCGTTCACCGTCCCGGCGTGCACCGCCGTTCCGGGGCCGGCGTCCACCGGCAGCGGCTCGCCGGTCAGCATCGAGGCATCGATCGCGCTTCGGCCGTCGACGACGACGCCGTCGACCGCGATCCGCTCGCCGGCGGGCACCTGCAAGACGTCGCCGGCGCGCACGTCGTCGATCGAGACCTCGCTGATCGAGCCGTCGGGCGCGACGCGGCGCGCGACGATCGGCCGCAGCGCGAGCAGCGCGCGCATCGCCGTGTCGCTCTTTCCGCGCGCCGCCGCTTCGAGATACGTTCCGACGAAGATCAGCGTGACGATCGCGGCGGACGTCTCGTAATAGGCCGGCTGCCCGGCGAACGTCGCGAAGATCGAATAGCCGAGCGCCGCCGTCGATCCGAGCGAGACGAGCGTGTCCATGTTCGCGGCGCCGTGGCGCGCCTGCGCGAGCGCGCCGCGATGGAACTCCCATCCGACGACGGCCCACACCGGCACCGTCAGGGCGAGCATCACCCAATCCTTGCCGGCAAAGGCGGGAACGCCCATCCCGAGGATCGTCGCCGGTACCGTCAGCACCACCGCCACGGCGAGAAGACGTCGCGCTCGCCGAAGCTCGGCCGCGCGGCGAGCACCGTCGTCGTTCGGCGCGGCGCCGTCGGCCGCGGGCGCGACCACCGAAGCTTCGTAGCCGGCGCGCTCGACGGCGCGCACGAGCTGCTCGGGCCCGACCCCGTCATGGCGCACCGTCGCTTCCTCGGTGGCGAGGTTCACGGCCGCTTCGGTTACGCCGGGGACGCTGCGCAATGCCCGCGACACGTGCGCCACGCACGAGGCGCACGTCATCCCGGAAATCGTCAGCGTGCTCGTCATCTCCACCGTCCTCGACTTGACGGTTATAGCGCCGCTGTTCTAACCTGTCAAGTGAGGTTTAGGCGGTGAAGCTCGCTTCGACGCATGGGGCCCGGGTCGAGCCGGCCCTCGAGCCCCTCTTGGCCGTCGTCAACGGCGGCTGCTGTGACGAGGACCCGCTGAGCGGTCCCGCCGCGGTGCGGCGCTGGGCGAAGGCCGCGGGGTGGACGCCGCCGCGCGGCGCCGCGTCCGGGCTCGACGAGCTGCGCCGGTTTCGCGACACCCTCCGGGAGATCGTCGAGGCACGAATCGCCGGGCGGCCCATCCGCGACGACGCGCTCGGCTCGCTCAACGCGGCGTTGTCGCGGGACGCGGGCGCGCGGACGGTCGTCGCAGGTGCGGACGGCTCGTACGCGGTGGAGGAACGCTATCGGGTCGAAACGCTCGCCGACCTTCGGCTGCCGCTGGCGCACGCGGCGGTCCGGCTGCTCGTCGATGCCGACCCCTCGCGCCTGCGCCGCTGCGCGGGTTGCCGATGCGCGTACTACGACACGAGCAAGAACCGCACGCGCACCTGGTGCGACATGCGGCGGTGCGGCAACCGCGCGAAGGCCGCGGCGTACTACCGCCGTTCGCGCGGCGAGGTGGCCGAGGGTCCGGCGCGGGGTACCTCCATGCGGTGAGCCGCTCGATCGACGTCCTGCTCGGACCGCCGTGGCAGCCGGACGCCGTCCGCGACAAGCACGTGGCGGTCGTCGACGTCCTGCGCGCGACGACCACGATCGCGACCGCGCTCGCCAACGGCGCCGCGGGGGTGATCCCGGTCGCCACGGCGACCGGCGCGGCAGACCTCGCACGCCGCCTCGGCCGCGACGACGTGCTGCTGTGCGGCGAGCGCGACGCGAGCGCGATCGCCGGCTTCGACCTCGACAACTCGCCCGCGTCGTTCCGTGCCGAGATCGTCGCCGGAAAGACGCTGGTGATGACGACGACCAACGGGACGGGCGCGTTGCGCGCGGTCGCCGGCGCGGCGTCGGTTCGGACGGCGGCGCTCGTGAATCGCATGGCGGCCGCCGACGCGCTCGCGCAGGAGACG
>Ga0209810_1000725_pt1 | contig 63627 bp, 59 predicted proteins | sample Coa_R1_7_FD_187159 | JGI IMG/M metagenome (GOLD analysis project Ga0209810, IMG submission 187159) | Surface soil microbial communities from Centralia Pennsylvania, which are recovering from an underground coalmine fire - Coalmine... | ecosystem: Environmental > Terrestrial > Soil > Unclassified... | reverse complement strand
GCGGCCCACGAGCAGGGCGATCCTGCCGATCCGGTCGACCACCTCGGAAGCCTCCGCATCGAACTCGGGACGGAGCGCGGACCAGCGCTCCAGCACCCAGTCCGTCCAGTCCGTGGGCACCGATTGAAAGTATAGGGAATCAGTTGATCTCAACTGAGTTTGTAGATAGAAAGTATCTTGCTAGTGAGCTTTCTGCTCCACACGACGAGGAGGCGACGTGAAACGGTTCGTGCTGAGCGTGATGGCCCCCCTGGCCTTGGCGGCCTGTGGCGGCGGGGGCGGCATCTACGGGATGGCCGCCCAATCGCCGAAGCCGACGGCGCCCGCCGGCGGGGCGACCGTCCAGGTGACCGGCTCCCGGCTGGGGACGATCCTCACCGACGGTCGCGGGGAGACCCTCTACTACGACGCGCTCGACGGTGAGGGGCGCAGCGTCTGCACCGGGCAGTGCGCGGCCAGCTGGCGCCCGCTCGCCCCGATGGCCTCGGCCGGTCTCACCGGCACCGGCCTGAGCGGGAAGCTGGGGACGATCACCAGGCCCGACGGCGGCATACAGGTCACCTACAACGACCGCCCGCTCTACACCTTCGTCGGCGACGGGAAGCCGGGTGACACCAACGGCCAGGGCGTCGCCGGCGTGTGGTTCGTCGCCACTCCCGGTCTGAACGACCCCGACGCGGCCCCGGCGGCGATGCCGGCGTCGCCGCCCCCGGCCGCTCCGCCGGCCACCCGGGCGTCAACTCCGGCGCCGTCCTTCAACGACCACGACGCGGACAACGGCGGCGCTCCGAGCGACGGCGACGGCAATGGCTGATCCCGGACGGCGCCTCGTGGGTGGCGTCTCCCCACCCCGGGGACGGTGATCCAGACCCCTCCCCAGATGCGTCTGCGCCCGGAGGAGGGCGAGCGGCGCCACCGCGAGGCGCGCACGTCGATGGTGGCTCGGGCCCGACGGCCCGAGCCCGCCGGCGGCGTGGGCCGGCGGCGCCGGACGGCACTCGACCTGCCCCGGGCGAGATCGATCGCCGGGCTGCGGGTGCTGGTCGCGAACCTCACCGGCGCGGGGTGAGGAGACCGGGGCAGGGTCGGGCCAGTCCCGCGCATGATGTGTGGCGTCGTGCCCCACAGCGCCTGGGCCTTCCTCGACCATCCCGGCCCGCTGGCCTTCGCCCACCGCGGCGCCGGCGGCTGGCCCGAGAACACCATGGCCGCCTTCGAGGCCGCGGTCCGCCTCGGCTACCGGTACGTCGAGACCGACGTGCAGGTCACCGCCGACGGCGTCCTGGTGGTCTTCCACGACGACCGCCTCGACCGGGTCACCGACCGCTCGGGAAGGGTGGCCGAGCTCGCCTACGCCGAGGTGCGCCGGGCGCGGGTGGCGGGGCGGGAGCCGATCCCGACGCTGGAGGAGCTGCTCGGGACCTGGCCCGACCTGCGCGTCAACGTCGAGCCCAAACACGACGCCTGCGTCGGCCCCCTGGCGGAGGCGATCCGGCGAACGGGCAGCCTGCACCGCGTGTGCGTGGGTTCGTTCTCGGACCGGCGCACGGCGCGGGTGCGCCGGTGCCTCGGCCCCGAGCTCTGCACCGCCCTGGGGCCGCGGGGGGTGGCCTGGCTCCGTGCCGCCTCCTGGCTGCCCCTCCCCTGGCGATCGCCGGCGGCCTGCGTGCAGGTCCCGCTGAACGTCCGGGGGCTGCGGCTGGTCGACGCCCGTTTCCTGCGCGCGGCGCACGAGCGTGGTCTCCAGGTCCACGTGTGGACGGTCGACGACGCGGCCCGGATGGAGGAGCTGCTGGACCTCGGGGTCGACGGCATCATGACCGACCGTCCCGAGGTCTTGAGGGCCGTGCTCGAGGCCCGCGGTCAGTGGGCCTGAGCCCGATCCGGCCCGGTGGTCGCCCCGGGAGCCGGAGAAGCCGCTCCCCGGCCCCCGGCACGATCAGACGACCCTGGCCGGCTCGATGTCCTGCTCCACCCGCCGCCCGAAGCGAGCGCTTCCCAGCTGCTCGCCGAGCAGGTGGTGGTAGGGCACGCCGGTGAACAGGTGATGGCTGCGCGTGGGGACCTCCTCCGACCACTCCGCCCGCTGCAGCTCCAGGTAGCCGTCCTGGGCTCGGGCCTTGAGGGCCTCGGCCAGGCGGTGGAAGCCGTACCCCATGGCGTGCTGCGCCGCCAGGGTGATGAAGATGAAGCGCACCCCCTGGCTCGCCAGCTCGTCCCAGGTCATGGGGTCGGGCTCGCTGAACCACTTGAACGAGGAGGAGTAGTTGAAGGCGAAGCGGGCCTCCGGGAAGCGCTTGCGGATCTCCTCGTGGAACCGCTCCGTGGGCCCCCGCTCCGCGGTCGGGAACTCGCACCAGAGGAGGTCGGGGACGCCGCTGTCCAGGTAGCGAAGCCCGCGCTCGATGGCCAGCTCCAGGCCCCGCTTCGACTCGGGGGCCTCGGTGGCGGAGACACCATCGGTTCGGGCGATGATCACGAAGTCGCGGTTGCCCAGGTCGTCGGCCACCGCCCGCATCATGCGCAGCTTGGCGACGAACTCCTCCGCCGGGATCAGGGCCTTGCCGGCGATGTGCCCGCAGCGCTTGGGCATGACCTGGTCCTCGATGTGGGCGCCGGCCACCCCCGCGCCGACGTACAGCTCGGTGGTGCGCTGCACGTTGAACACGTTGCCGTACCCGACGTCCATGTCGGCCACCAGGGGCGGGATCTCCAGGTGGCGCGGTGGCACCCCGCGCTCGGGGTCGCCGACGGCCATCGTGAGCTGGAACTTGCGCAGCGCGCTGACGATGCGGCGGGCGCCGTCGGCGATCTCCACGCTGGCGTAGAGGTCCATGTCCGTGGTGCCCAGATGGCCGATGGCGAACGAGTAACCGCTGAAGTACACCGCCTCGAACCGGTGGTACATCACCAGCTCCGCCCCGTGGGGGTCGTACACGCCCGGAGCGAACACGTAGGGGCGGGAGTCGAGCTTTTCCCGCAGCACCCGGCTGGGCGGGGTCCAGCGCGAGGCGGGCACGGTGAAGCCCTCGGGGAGCAGGGGCGTCGTGGCCAGCTCCATGACCTCCTCCTTCTCGGCTGGCGGGATCAATCCGTCTCGTGGTCGCGCTGGCAGTCGTCGAAGCAGTTGCACTCGACGACCTCGGCCGTCGCGATCGGCCCTGACGCCGGAATCGATTGGCTTGTCCTATTCATATGTCCGAACCTATCAAAGTTCTGAATAAAATGGGCGCGGTTTTCGATCGCCTTTTTCGATCGCCGGATCGTCATTCCCGATAGGGCCCGAGGGCCAGGCGCCGTCCCTCAGGGCTCGAATCGGGTCTTCTGGAGGAGGTCCAGGAAGGCCGCCACCAGGCCCGTGGCCGGGCCCGCGTCTCGCCGTCGCATGGCCACGATGCTCCGCCGCATCGGCACCGCCTCGCGGAGCTCCACCCGGTGGAGCAGGCCGGAGTCGACCTCGCGGGTGACCGCGGTCCTGGGGAGGAGGGCGACGCCCAGGCCGCGCTCGACCATCTTCTTGGCGGCCTCGATGTTGTCCAGCTCCATGACCCCGTGCATGGTGACGCCGGCGGCAAGGAACGCCACCTGGGTCACCTCGTAGTAGCTGGAGGTGCGGTCGAAGAGGATGAGCTGCTGGGAGCCGAGCTCGACCATGGAGACGGCCCCGTGCCGGGCGAAGGGGTGGTCGGGAGCCACGACCAGCACCAGCTCCTCCTCGTGGAAGGGGCGGAGCTCCACCTCCGGATGCCGGAGCGCGCGGCCGAGCCCGAGCTGGACCTCGTCGCGCAGCACCATCTCGAGCACGTCCTCGGAGTGGCCGGTGCGGACGGCGACCTCCACCCTGGGATGCAGGGCGACGAACCGCTCCAGAACGGCGGGAAGGAGGTAGGTGCTCACGGCGGGCGCCGCCGCGATCGCGAGCTGTCCGGCGGTGGCGCGTTCCAGCTCGTCGATGGCGCGACGACCGTCACGAAGTGCGCGCAACGCACGTTCAGCGTAGGGGAGGAAGGCTCGCCCGGCGTCGGTCAGCCGCATGCCCTGACGGCCCCTGACGAAGAGGCGTTGCCCGAGTTCGCGCTCCAGCGCGTGCAGGCGGGCCGTCAGCGTCGGCTGGGTGACGTAGAGGGCCTCGGCCGCCCGGCTGACGCTGCCGAGTCGAGCCACCTCCAGGAACCCTTCGATGTGAACGAGCAGCATAGAAGTTGTCAATAGGTTAACCAGAAAATGAGGAACGTTTTCTATCGAAAGACAGGGACGCGCCGATCGATGGCAGGAGGTCCGGGGGTGGGGGATGGCACGGCACGGCCGGGCGCCGGCCGGTGCCGCCCGGCCTGAGGAGGCGGGTGGTGGGCGTCGTCCTCTACGACTTCGGCCCCCGGTACGCCCTCCCGCTGCCGCTTGTGGCCTTCCAGTGGGCGGGGGCGGCGGTGGTGGGGATCTCCTTCATCATGATGACCGTCTTCGCCGGGCACCGAACCGGCCGGGCGGCGATCGACCACCCCCGCCGGGAGCTGACCTGGCTCGCCTGGGTGCCGCGATCGTCCGTGCTGCGGAGGGTGGGGGCCACGGTGGGGGTGGTCGGCCTCGGCCTGGTGGTGGTGACCGGCCTGCTGGGGCCCGGGCGGCCGGAACGCAACCTGGCCGAGTTCCTCACCTGGATCTACTTCTGGGCCGGCCTCGGCGTGGTGACCGGCCTGCTGGGGCCGGTATGGGAGTGGCTGAACCCGTTCCTCGCCCTGGACGGGCTGGTCCGCCGCCTCCGCCGGGATGCCACCCCGGAACGAGCCGAGGACCCCCTGGCCCGGTTCGGCGTCTGGCCGGCGGTGGGGCTGCTCTTCCTCTTCGGCTGCCTGGACGTGGGCCAGGTCATCGGCCACCGCCCCCTGGCCCTGGGCCTGTTCACCCTCCTGTACACGGTCTTCACCGTGGCCGGCATGCAGCGCTACGGGTCCGCCTCCTGGCTCACCCACGTCGAGTTCTTCACCGTGTTCTTCGGGCTGCTGGCCAGGTTCGCCCCGCTCGAGGTGACGGACGGCCGGGTGTACCTGCGGCCCCTTGGGGCCGGGCTGCTGGACCGGGCGCGGGGCGGCTGGGATCGGGTGCTCTTCGTCATCCTGATGCTGAGCACCCTGGCCTTCGACGCCCTGGTGCTGACCCCGGTCTGGTCGCAGGTGGTGGCTTCGCCGGTGGGCCGCCTGGTCCTGCGCCTGGGGCCGCCCGGCGACGTCGGCCTCCGCGCCCTGGGCCTGGTGGCGCTCACGCTGCTGTTCCTCGCCGCCTTCATGGTGTGCATGGAGCTGGTGCTCTACTTCGGGGGGGTGGGCGTGGACGGCCCGGCCACCGCGACCGCCTTCGCCTTCACCCTGGTCCCGATCGCCTACGTGTACGACTTCGCCCACAACTACGCCAACCTGGTCGTGCAGTCGCAGCTCCTGCTGCCCCTGCTGACCGATCCACTGGGGCTGGGCTGGCAGGTGCCGCCCTTCTCCGGCTTCCACCCCAGCACGTTCCTGGCGCCGGCGATCGTGGTCTGGTACGTCGAGGTGGTGCTGATCGTGGGGGGGCACGTGGTCGCCATGTGGCTGGCGCACCTGCGGGCCGGTGAGCGCTTCGAGGTCGCCCAGAGCGTGCTGCTCAGCCAGTACCCGATCCTGGTGCTGATGGTCCTCTACACCATGACCAGCCTCTGGATCCTGGCCCAGCCCATCGCGCGCTACCCGTGAGGGGATGGGTGTCGTGGCCGATGGACCCGGTGGGGTGATTTGAACAAACGATTGATTGACCGTGTCGCTACCTATTGCCGTACGCCCCAGTACTTGATTGCACGGCCCAGGTAATGGGGAAAAACCAACCGATTCAGGCCATTTCTCGCCGGTTCATGGGCCAGGGGGCTTGCAATCCCACGAGGAAACAGGCACAATACGGGTGTCGCCCGAGGAGCCCGGCTCGAGAGGGCCAGGGCGGGGGCCGAGAAGAGGGTCCCCGACGGGGGCCTCGGGTGCTTGAGATCGACCTCACCCCCGCAGCCATGCTCGGTGGAGGTGCGAGGAGGGAAACCTCCTCGCCCACCCCGAGCGGGGCACCGGGATCCGCCCCCTCCTCGTTCGAGGGGCCTGCTGTTAGGATCGCATCGTGATCTCGCCAGAGCTACTCGAGATCCTCGCCTGCCCGAAGTGCAAACAGAAGGTGGAGCTGAGCGAGGACGGAACCACCCTGGTCTGTTCGGCCGACCGGCTGCGCTACCCGATCGTCGACGGCATCCCGGTGATGCTCATCGACGAGGCGGAGAGCTTCTGACCGAAGGCCGACCGGCGGGCCGCTCGGGGGCCGCCGCCGCCGAGCGGCCGCCGATCAGACGGCGCACGGATAGGCGGCGGTGTCCACGCCTCCTGTCCGCCCGAGAGCCTGCTGGACGTCGCCCTGGATCTCCGCCTCGGTCAAGGCGTAGGCCTGGTCGGGGTTGGTGCTGGAGGCGGCGAAGACCAGCCCCAGCACGTGGCCCTGGAGGTCCACCAGGGGGCCTCCCGAGTCGCCGGGCCGGACGACCCCGCTCAGGATCCAGATCTGGCGGCTGACCAGCTGGTCGTTGTAGATGTCACGGCCCTCGGCCTCCACGCTGGACTCGATCACCGCCGGGCTGATGGTCTCGTCCCCGCCCCCGGGGTATCCGATCACGGCCCCCTCCGTGCCCCGGCCACCGCTGGCCGGGACGAGAGGCGGTGCCGTCACCTGGGGCGCGTAGAGGACGGCGACGTCGCGCTCGGGGTCGAACAGCACCACCCTCGCCCGCACCCCGAGCGGCGAGGCGGCGCTCGTGATCGTGGTCCCGGTGGTCCCCGAGACGACGTGGGCGTTGGTCACCAGGTACCCGGGAGCAACCGGGAAGGCGCTCCCGCTGACCAGACCGCCGCAGCCCCGTCCCTCGACCCGGAGGACCGAGCCGGCGGCCGCCTCCACCCCGGGCGTTGAAGCCGAGGCGGGCGGCTGGAGCGGCGAGGACAGGATGGGCGGCAGATCGGCGAAGGTCTGGAAGGGCACGTCGGCCAGCACGCGCTCCACGCCCGCCAGGAAGGCCGGCGGCCGGGGGAAGAGGCCGTCCAGGGTGCGCAGGATGACCGAGCCCTGGATGAGCCGGGCGGCCAGCGGGCTCGGCCCCTGGGAGAAGGTGAGCCCGAGGAACCACCCCACCGCCAGGACGGCGGCCCCGGAGAACGCCGATCCGGCCAACCGCTCCACGGGGTGGAGCCGCACCCTGCCGCCCTCGGCCCGCAAGGTCTCGCCGGCCCAGAATCCGAAGGTGGAGCCCAGCGAGCCGCAGACGACCAGGATCAGGATGGCGCCCAGGGGCCGGAGCACCCCGCCGATGGCGAGGGCATGGAGGACCGGCGGCGCCAGGGCGGCGCCCGCCACCACACCCGCCACCAGCCCCGCGTACTGCGAGAGCGAGGGCCAGAAGCCCCGACGGTGCCCGTTGCCGAGGCCGATCAGGGTGGCCAGGATCAGGATGAGATCGACCAGGTTGATGGCCAACACCATACCGCCCGATACCGGCCCGGAGCCGTGCCCGGTCCCCATGCCGGTGCCCCGGAACGCCGATAATTGTCGACGTGCTCTACCTCTACGGCGAATGGATCACGGCCGCGTCCTTCATGGCTCTGGCCTTCCTGGTGGCCGTCGTGGGCGTCTTCGGTCTCGGCTGGTGGGTCATGCGCGGCGATGCCCTGAACCGCCGTCACGAGGCCTCCGACGAGGAGCGCGCCGAGCAGCACTGAGCCGCCCGCGGCGGTCGCCGCCCCCTCCGGCGGCGACGATGCCGGCTCAACCACGATGATGGTGCGATGACCACCGCCTTCGTCCCCTCACGCCGGGCCCTGGAGCTGGCCCGGCGTTCCCTGCGCCCCGTGACCGTCTCCAGCCCCGGACCCGGCGTGATCTCGCTGATCGCCGGGGATCCGGACTTCCCGACGCCCGATCCCATCCGTGAGGCGATGGTCGGGGCGGTCTCGTCCGGCTTCACCCGCTACGCCCACTCCCAGGGCGATCCCGACCTCCGTGAGTTCCTGGCCTCCCTCCTGAGCCGGCGCAGCCGACGCCCTTATACCTCGGAGCAGGTGCTGATCACGCACGGGGCCAGCGCCGCCCTGGCGGTGGTGATGCTGGCCGTCCTCGATCCCGGGCAGCGAGTGGTCATTCCCGAGCCGACCTATTCGCTCTACGCCGATCTGGCCACCGTGGCCGGGGCGGAGATCGCCTTCGTCCGCCACCGACCCGACCTCCACCTGGACCTGGACGGTATCGCCGCCGCGGCGGCCCGGGCGCGGATGGTGGTGATCTGCAACCCCTGCAACCCGACCGGCGCCGTCTATTCGCGGGCGGAGCTCGAGGCGCTGGCCGACATCGCCGCGGAGCACGACCTCCTGGTGCTCTGCGACGAGGCCTACGACCACATCGTGTACGAGGGGGTCGACTTCACCTCCGCGCTCCAGATCGAGGGGCTGGCCGAGCGCCTGATCTACGTCCAGAGCTTCTCCAAGACCTACGCCATGACCGGCTGGCGAGTGGGGTACCTGGCCGCCCCCCGCGAGGTGGTCGTCGCCGCCGCCGGCCTGCACCGAACCTTCAACGGCCCGGTCAACAGCGCCGTGCAGCGGGCGGCGCTGGCGGCGGCGACGCTGCCCGACGACCGGTTGGAGGACATGCGGCGCGAGTACCAGGCCCGTCGTGACATCGTCGTGCGGATGGTGGCCGGGTGTCCCGGCCTCCGTCTCCGTCCACCCCAGGGAACCTTCTACGCGCTGCTCGGCTACCGCCTTTCCCTCCCCTCGACCGAGGTGACGAGGCTCGCCCTGGAGCGTGGGGTGGCGGTTCGGGCTGGAGCGGAGTACGGCCCGGGCGGAGAGGGGTTCGTCCGCATCGCCTTCTCGACCGATCGCTCGCTCCTGGTCGAGGGGCTGGAGCGGCTGCTCCCCCTGCTCGCCGGCGAGTGACCGGCTTGATCGTCCCGGCGGCCCGGGGCCGTGGGCCGGCCCCGGTGGGATCGCCGGCGCGGCCTCCCGCTCGTCGTGGCCCCGGCCCGGAGCCGGCGAGACGGCGGCGTCCGGCGTCAGCGCAGGCGTCGGTAGAACGCGATCGCGGCCACCACCGCCGCCGATCCGACGCCGATCCCGAGCGTCCGCCAGCCGTCCGTGGTGTTGACGGCTTCGTCCACGAACCCGACCACGATCACCAGCACGAGCATGGACAGCACGGGTTCCTTGAGTCCGTCCAGGCTGTCGATCACGAGCCAGCTCGGAAGCCAGGTCGGGTGGCCACCCGAGGAGTTCGGCCAGAACAGCTCGAGCAGGCCGGCGGCGACGATGACCAGCACCACCCCGACCAGGACCAGATCCGTCATCTTGGCCAGCTCGACGGTGGCGCCGGTCAGGTTGGAATCCTGGCTCGAGAGCAGCCGCGCCGTCCCCGTGACCACCACGTCGATCGCCAGCGCGAAGGCCACCAGCGCCCCCAGCAGGAGGGGAACCACGGGGAGCACGATCCCGTACATGGCCAGCCGGGCCAGGCTCGCCAGCCGGCGTGGGGTTGGGCGCTTCTCCGTCCCGTCTTCGTCCATCGGGCGGGCATCTTTCACAACTCGAACGAGTATCGCCGCACCCTCTCTCCGGGGACCACCCCCGACCTGGAATCGGGCCGGGGATGGCTAGGGCCGGGGCAGCCGGGCGTGGAGGACGGCGCACACGCCGTCGCGGGTGCTGGCCAGCAGCCGCTCCACCGCCCCGGCCACCTGGGTCGGGCTCTCGACGACCATGCCCTCGGCTCCGCTGACGCGGGCCACCGCCAGGGGGTCCGCCTCGGCCTCCACGACCGGGTCGCCGGCGTCCTGCAGGACGCCGGCGGGCAGGGGTGACGGCGGCCGGTGGCCGCCGCGGCTGAGCACGACGGTCAGGAAGGCGGCGCCGAAGCGGTGGGCCGAGCGAAAGGCGGCGGTGGGGAGGCCGAAGTCGAAGGCCTGGTCGTCACAGAGGGCGACGACCGGACGGGTGGGATCGGCCAGGCGGGCTCCCAGCGCGGCCCCGATCGACCATCCCGGGCTGGCGGTGGCCCGGCGGAAGAAACGCCCGGGCGGGCGTTCCAGCTGTCGGAGGGCCGCATCCGCGTTGGCGGTGGCCTCCTCCAGGACCAGGGCGTCCTCGGGAAGCGTCCGGTTGAGCTCGGCCATCAGCGCGTCGGGGAAGTCATCGGGATGGCCCGAGGTGGCGCGACCGTGCCAGGCCTGGCGTGATGCGGCCAGGAACTCCGCCACCCGCCGCCGCCGGTCCTCCACCTCCCGGCGGCGGCCGCCGAGGCGGTCGGCGAGCATCTCCACGAGGTGCGGCAGGGCCTGTGCCGTGTCCGCCGTCAACCCGATCTCGACCGGATAGCACCAGCCGAGCAGGTCGGGCTTCAGGCAGTCGCTGTCGATCTGGAGGAGCCAGGCCTGGGTGGGAAAGGGGCCCAGGCCGGGCACGCAGGCGGTTTCGACGTCCAGGAGCAGGATGGCGTCCGCCTGCAGGAGCAGGTCCCGCCCCTCCAGCCCCGCGTTCAACGCGTGCTGCGGGGGCAGGTTGACGCAGTTTCGGAAGTCGATCACGGGTGCACCCAGGGTTTCGGCCAGGCGGGCGAGGCTGACCACCGCGGAGAGGTTGCGCCCGACCCGGCCGGCCACGATCAGCGGCGACCGGGCCGCGGCGAGCAGCTCGGCCATCTCCTCGAGGGCGCCCAGGTCGGGTACCGGGGGGCGCGGGGGCGGGAGACGGCGCGACGGCTGGGGGACGGGCTGCTCGAGGAGAGCGGGCGGAACCGTGAGCCGGGTCGGACCGGTGGGCTCGGCGCGCGCGATCTGGAGGCCGCGGCGTAGCAGAGGCCCGAGCTGGCTCGGGCTCCGCACCTCCTCCCACCACTTTCCCCCCCTGGACTCGACCGGCGGGGCGAGCCCGGAAGGGTCGGACCGGGGGCCGGCGGCGAGCACGGCGACCGGAACCCGATCCCTTTGCGCGTTCTCCAGCGCCCCCGCCAGCTGCAGGTGCCCGCCCGCGACGTGGGCCATCACCACCTGGGGCCCGCCCCCGACCAGGTAGTGGCCGTGGGCGGCCGAGAGGGCCAGGTGCTCGTGGCCGCAGAGCACGGGCTGAGGAATCGCCATGCCGGCGGCGCGGATCTCGGCCAGCGCCTCCCGCAGCGGCGGGACGAGCATGCCCGGGTTGAGGAACAGGTGGCTGACGCCCTCGTCGTACAGGATGGTGACCAGCTCGACGGCAGCCGTCCGCTGCTGGCTCATGGACGGTGATGACGAAGCACGTACGACCTCTCTCGCGACCTCGGCGCGGTGGACGGCCGGCCGCTACGACGGAACTCCCCGCCCCGCCGTCCTCGACGCGATCGGACCCGAGGGACGGCTCGGGACGGCGCTGGGCGATAGCGGGGCAACGTCCACCGGCGCAGTTGCTCAGGCTACCCGTCCGATCGGCGGCCGACCATGCGTGATACCCTGCGTTAACCATAGGTTTTTCCTCTGGGTTCGTGGAGCTCCACCAACTCCGTTACTTCGTGACCGTGGTCGGCGAGGGCACCTTCACCAGGGCCGCCGAGCGTCTCTACATCACCCAGCCGTCGCTCAGCGAGCAGATCCGTAAGCTCGAGGCCGAGCTGGGCACCCCGCTCTTCGAGCGGCTCGGTCGCAGCCTGAGGTTGACCAGCGCCGGGGAGGCCTTCCTCCCCCACGCCGAGCGCGTCCTGCTGGAGGCCGAGGAGGCGCGAAGGCGGGTTCAGGAGGTCCAGGGGCTGCGCCGTGGACGCCTCGGGCTGGGAAGCCTGCCGGGCCCGGCGATGCGTCTGGTACCGCGGTTCCTGGCCGAGTTCCACCGCCGCTATCCCGGCGTCGACGTGACCCTGCACGAGGAGGACAGTGGCATCCGCCTGGAGGACGCGGTGCATCGCGGTGAGCTGGACCTGGCCATCGTCCGTCTTCCCGGCCGCCGTTCCGACCTGGACGGCCGCCTGTTGATCCGGGAGCCGATGGTGGCCGTGGCCCCGGCCGAGCCGGTGCTGGCCGGGCGGCGCGAGGTGAGGCTGGCCGAGCTGGCCGGCCAGCCCTTCGTCGCCCTCCGGCGCGGGCACGAGCTGCGCGAGCTGCTCGAGGAGGTCTGTCGGGGCGCCGGATTCCGTCCCCGCGTGGTCCTGGAGACCGATCACGCCGGGACCGCCGTCGCGCTCGCCTCCTGCGGGTTCGGGGTGACCGTGCTCCCGCGCACGGCGGCGGGTAGGGAGGGGCGCCGGATGCCGGTGCAGGACCTCCACGCCGTCCGCGAGCTGGGGGTGGTGTGGCCTCACGGTCGCCCGCCCGCACCCGCGGCGGCGGCCTTCCTCGAGATCCTCGGCCGCCTGTCCGGCGAGCTGGCGGGCGGCCCCGGGCCGGGCCCGAGGGGACGGCCTCGGGGCGGCCGGGCGTAGGGGACCTGAAGGAGCCCGTCGACCTCGCCTCTCGGCGTCGCTCGACCGTGCCGACCGGGCGGTCCCGCGGGCACCGGGGCGGGGAGGCGGTCCCCGGACGGTCCGGGCCGCGCCCCCCGGCCCTCAGCCCGTCCGCCGTGCCGGCGAGAAGATCGGGTTGGAGAGCAGGTAGCGGATGGCGTCGGCCCGCTCGACGTCGACCGCCTCGTCGGGGAAGGCGTCGAGCATGGCCTGAAAGCGCTCCGCCGCTCCCTCCTTGAACTCGCGGTGGGTGAAGATGTAGAGGTCGTTGCGCCGGATGCCCTCGAGGACCCGGCGGCCGCACTCCTCGGGGGTCATCCAGAGCGGGGAGTTGGGCCGCCGCTCCAGGCGGCGCTCGCGTTCCAGGTAGCCGCTGTCCCGCCGGTACCGCTCCGGCCGCGTGCGGCCGCTCTCCCGGATGTTGGTCTGCACCGGTCCGGGGCAGAAGGCGGAGACGCCGATGCCCTCGGTCTCGAGCTCGCTCCGCAGGCACTCGGAGAGGCCGATCAGGGCCGACTTGGCGGTGAGGTAGATGGTGCTGCCGGGGATGGGCACCAGGGCGCTGGCCGAGGAGGTGTTGACGATGTGGCCGCCCTCCCCGTGGGACAGCATGCGGGGGAGGAAGGTCTGGATGCCGTTGACCACCCCGCCGATCATGACCGCCAGGGCCCAGTCCCAGTCGTCGTAACCGGCCTCGCGGATGGGGCCGCCGATGCCGATGCCGGCGTTGTTGCAGAGAACGTGGACCTTCCCGAATACGCGTTCGGCCTCCTCGGCGGCGCGGACGAAGCCGGCGCGGTCGGTCACGTCGAGCTGCAGGCCGTGGACGCTGGCCTCCCATCCCAGCCGGCGGAAGAGGGCCGCCGCCTCCTCCAGGTGGTCGCGGCGGAGGTCGGCGATCACGACCTTCATGCCCGCGTCCACGAAGGCCCTGGCCATGCCCAGCCCGATGCCGCTGGCCCCGCCGGTGATGAAGGCGACCTTGCCCTCCACGTCCCGCATGCGCGTCTCCCTCCCAGGATCCGGCCCGGCCGGACCGTCGGACGATCTCGGCGGCATCGTACCGCTGCCCGGGCCGGGATCGGGATATGGTTCCGTGGGCACACCCATACGGTTCTGGAGGTCGAGGATTCGTATGCGAGCGATCCGCGTGCAGCGATACGGCGGTCCCGAGGTGATGGAGCTGGTGGAGGTCGATCCTCCCCGGCCCGGCCCCGGCCAGGTCCTGGTCCGGGTGGCGGCGAGCGGCGTCAACTACGTCGACACCTACCAGCGCTCGGGCATCTACCAGGTGCCGCTGCCCCTGATGCCGGGAGTCGAGGGCGCGGGCACGGTGGTGGAGGTGGGCGAGGGCGTGACCGATCTCCGGGCCGGCGACCACGTGGGCTGGGTGGCCGCCCCGGGCAGCTACGCCGAGCAGGTGGTCGTGGACGCCGACCGGGCCATCCCGCTCCCGGCCGGCATCTCCGACGAACTGGCGGCCGCGGTCCTGCTCCAGGGGCTCACCGCCCACTACCTCTGCACCTCCACCTACGCCGTGCGGGAGGGCGACCCGGTGCTGGTCCACGCCGCCGCGGGCGGGGTCGGCCTGCTCCTGACCCAGATGGTGAAGCTCCGCGGGGGCCGGGTCATCGCCACCGTCTCCACGGACGAGAAGGCGGCGTTGGCCCGGGACGCCGGCGCGGACGAGGTCATCCGCTACGACCGGGTGGACTTCACCGCCGAGGTACGGCGGCTCACCGGCGGCGAAGGCCTGCCCGTGGTCTACGACGGCGTGGGCAGGACCACCTTCGACGGCAGCCTGGCCTGCCTGCGACCCCGGGGCATGCTGGTGCTGTACGGGGCCTCGAGCGGCCCGGTGCCGCCCTTCGACCCGCAGCGGCTGAACCAAGGCGGATCGCTCTTCCTCACCCGACCCAGCCTGGGCCACTACACCCTGACCCGGGAGGAGCTGCTGGGGCGGGCCGGCGACGTCCTGGGATGGGTGACCTCCGGCCGGCTGCGGGTGCGGATCGGCGGGCGCTACCCGCTCGCCGAGGCGCGTCGGGCCCACGAGGACCTGCAGGCCAGGCGCACCACCGGCAAGCTGTTGCTCCTGCCCTGAGCCCGGCCGGGCGGAGCGGCGCACCAGAGGCGGGCCAGGGGTCGTGGTCGACGCCGGGCGGCCCCTGAGGCGGCCGCTCCGCCCCGGCAGGTGGCGCGGGTTCACGCGGCTACGGTCCAGACGGTGAACCGGTCCGGGTGACGTGGGTCGGGGCGCGGGCGCGCCCGGACTCCGCGCCCCACCCGCCGGTGTTCCGGGCCCGCCCCTGGCCTCGGCCTCGAATGGCCGCCCGGCGTCCGGGGTCGACGGTGGGCCGGGCGAAGGTCGAGCGTCGCATCGGGGGGCGTCTCCGATCGGGGTCGTGGCCGTGAGACCGGCACGGTGACGGTGGGCGGTCACCGCCAGGTGACATCGATCCCGGCACCGGCGTGCTCCGGTGGCGTGAGTCCCTCGGTTCAGCGTCCAGACCGGACCCGGGATGGTGTCCGCTCGGTGGTCCGACGGTCGCGTTCGGGCACCGCGCAGAACGATACGTCTAGGTCCCATCCGAAATATCCGGCGGCCCGGGCTCTCGGCTGGAAACGTCTATGACATGAGCACGACCGCGGGTGAGCGGGCGGCGGTGCATCCCGTTCAGCTGCTGGTGATTGGCCGATTCGACGACGAGGTGCGCGCCCGGCAGGCCATCGAGGCGTTCCAGGTGTGGCGCCGGGCGAACCGGCACCTCGGCGTGAGTCCGATCGCCGTCGCCGGGCGACGCGCCTCCGGCGCCACCAGCTGTCAAACCCGTGGAGTGCTGCGCCCCCGTCAGGGCACGCTCATCGGCCTGGTGATCGGAGTGATCCTGCTGGCCCTGCCGGCGGCCGGAGCGGCGGCGCTGGTCGGATGGACGCTCGGAAGCCTCATCTTCGGTCTGGCGGGGCTGGTCGGCGCCATCCCGAGCGGGCAGGTGGGCGTGATGGTCCTCGGCCTGACCGCCGGTAGCGCCGCCCTGGCGGCGCTGCTGGCCGGGATCATGGGGGCGATCCTCGGTGGCCTGGTGGGGCTGATCGTAGGGGCGATCGACGTCAGCGCGCGCAGTCTGTCCCGCTCCGAGACCGCACGTGCCCTGGCGACGCTGAGCGCCGGTTCCTGGGCGGTGGTCGCTCGGGCGGAGCCCGGCGTCACGAGGCTGGTCCGCGACGAGCTGGCGCGGTTGGGTGCCGATCCCAGCATCGAGCTCCCGCCCCTGCAGGGTCGGTCGGCTCCTACCGATCTTTCTGGATCGCAGGCGCCCTCCCCACCGGCGACGTCTCCGCCGCGCACGGGGACGGTGGCGGGCGCCAACGACCCGGGAGAGCGCTGACACGTGGCGCAGTCCGGTCGATCGGTCGCCCCCGTCCGCATCTGGCTTGCCCTCGGTGCACTCGCCCTCCTGGTCCTGGGACTGGGGGTCACGGTCGCGGTGCTCCTGCTTCGACCGGCTCCCACGACCTCGCACGTGACGGGAGGGGCCCCCAGGGCGGGGCAGCCGCCCGTCTCTGCGAGCCCGGCACCGAGCCAGAGCCCCCCGATGGATCGGGGTGAGCAAACGCGGTACCGCGCCTACATCACCACCACGATCACCGGCGGTAGCGCGGTCGCCGGCGCCCTCGCCGGCCTCAAGGATTGTGAAGACGGCCGCGCTACGTGCATGCAGCGCCTGGGAGAAGCGAGAGATCAGGTGGGCAGCTTCGAGCAGGCGCTCGACGCGAACCCGGCGCCGTCGTGCCTGAGCACGACCGATGATCGTCTTCGGGATGCCTTGACCCTCCAGGACAACGGTCTGAGCCTGGCCCAGCAAGGTATCACCGCGAAGAACCGCCTGCGGATGGCGCAAGCCCTGCTTCTGATCGGCGTGAGCAGCTGGCGGGAGGGCCAGGCGATCGTGGCGGCCCGGCAGTCGAGCTGCTGAGCCTCGCTGCCGGCGGCCCGTGGCCTCGACGAGCCGAACAGCAGGACTCGTCGACGTGGCCGAGCGTGGACCCCGGGCGCGTCCGCGGTGGAGGCCCTGAGCTACCACTCGAGGCGCCCGAGATTACGTGCGAGGTCGACAGGCGGGACCGACCTGCGAGAGGAGACCCTGGATCACTTCGAGAGGCTACCCGGGCTCGTGGTCGGTGCGGATGGGAATGGAGGCGCCGTTTGCCACGAGGATGGGGCCACCTCGGGCCTTTTCGGGACGACGCGGGAAGATGTAGCTGACGGTGCGCGCCGCTGTCGAGTTTCTCGCTTCAGCCATCGCGCCGTGCGAGGTGTGGACAACCCGTGGGATCGTCCGACCCCTGCGGTCAGGGGCGGATCGCGGTTGGCCCGGACTGGTCGTCCCGGCCGCCGGGGGAGACGTGGCTGGAGGAGCCGGGCTGGCCCCTCCAGCGCGGTGAGGGCTCAGGGGTCACGAGATTGGAGACGACGACGGGCTCGTCGCGGTGGGGGCAGGACCCGCCGGCGCCGAGCCCGCGGCAGGAAGACGTTGCATGTCGCGCGGCGCTGCTGGCCGAGGGGGCGCTCCTCTCCGTCCGGGCACCGGTACACGACCGGGTGTCACGGGACCCGGCGCGGGGGCCAGGAGCGGGCATCGAAGAACGGGTCCGCGCGGCTCCCCGTGGCGACGAGCCGCCAGCGACGGTCGAGCGGGCGGCGATGGCCGGTCAGGCTGAACGGGGCCGGCGGTCCCGGGTGTCGGGTCGTGTCAGAGCAACGACCCTGTGCCTGCTTCACGCACCCCGGCCCGGCTGGTGGCGGCGGGTCGATCGACGTCCGGGCCGGGCGCAGCTTCTCTGGGTGAAGGTTGCGGCTTGACCCCTTTGTCCGGACGATCAGCCAACGGGGCCTTGCGATTCCCGCGGGGCGATGTTCCTCCACCCGGCGGTCAGGCCGTAGATGACCAGGAGATCGATCGCGATGATGGTCAGCGACCACCACGGGTAGAGGGCGACGACCAGCAGGTGCAGGAGCGCGTTGAGGCTGATCACCACGATGCCGAACCACCGGCCCCAGGACTGCCCGGACATGATGGCCAGGCCGGCAGCGATCTGCACCACGCCGAAGACGAGCAGGACCAGGGCCCAGATCCAGATCGAACCACCGATGGGCCGTCCGATGTAGTACGTCGCCCGGAAGAAGCCGAAGAGCCCGTCGAAGGCGTTGAACAGGCCGCTGATCAGAATCATGATCGCGGCGAAGAGCATCCAGCCGCTGGGCATCACGTTCCGATCCGGCACCACCGCCGGTTGTTGCGAATACGCGGACACGATGCACCTCCTTGGCATCGAGACCGGCGACGCTCGAAGGGGCCACCGGTCCGTTCGACGGCGCAGGAACACGCTCCATCATCCCCGCGGTGCCGGTGAAACCGGCCCGGGAGTGCCGGTGAGTTCGACGTAGGGTTCGACATCCGGGATGGGCGGGGCGGAGCGCGGGGCTCAGCGTCGCGCCCAGGGATCGTGGTCGACGTCGAGCGGCTCCTGGGGCGGACGCTCCGCCTCCGGCACGTGGCGAAGGTTGACGCGGATCCGGGTCCAGGTGGTGTAGCGACCGCGCATGGCGTCGACCAGGACGTCGTCGGGGTGCAGGCGCGCCCAGACCTCCGGGTGCCGTGCCCGCCAGCGCTCCAGGCCCGCCCTGGCCTCGGCCTCGGTGGCCGCTCTCGCCACCTCGATCAGAGGGGCGGAGGGACGGCGGCGGCCGGTGCCGGTCCGGGGAGCGGGTCTCGCCCCCTCGCGGTCGCCGGCCCGGCGGCGGGAGGGCTGCACCCGGAGCGGCTCGTCGGCCTGCTTCTCGAAGTGGGGAGGCCAGGGGGCGTCGGGCAGTCCCGCCGCCTCCTGGCGCGCCGCCAGCTCCAGCAGCGGGGCCAGGGAGCCGGCGGCGGCGTCCATGTCCCGCCAGGGGTCGCCGATCCGCGCCAGGCGTCGGGGCACGGTCTCGATGGTGAACGCCTCCGGCTGACAGGTGGCGACCTCGTCCCAGGCCAGGGGCGTCGACACCCGGGCGTCCGGGGTGGGGCGGACCGAGTAGGCGGAGGCCACGGTCCGATCCCGGGCGTTCTGGTTGTAGTCGATGAAGACCCCGTGCCGCTCCTCCTTCCACCACCGGCTGGTGGCGAGATCGGGGGCGCGGCGTTCCACCTCGCGGGCCAGGGCCACGGCCGCTCGCCGGACCTCGGTGAAGGTCCAGCGCGGCTCGATCCGGCAGTAGACGTGGAGGCCGCGTGAGCCGGAGGTCTTGGGCCATCCCGCGAGCCCGAACTCGGCCAGCACCTCCCGGGTCAGGAGCGCGACCTCTCGCACCTGGGACCAGGCGACGCCGGGCACGGGATCCAGGTCCACGCGGAGCTCGTCGGGGTGGTCGAGATCGTGGGCGCGCACGGGATGGGGGTTGAGGTCGATGCAGCCCAGGTTCACCACCCAGATCAGCTGGGCGGCGTCCTCCACCACGATCTCCTGCGCGGTGCGGCCGGAGGGGAAGCGCAGCTCGACCGTGGGAACCCATTCCGGCCGCGCCGACGGCGCCCGTTTCTGGAAGAAGGGCGGTGCCTCGACGCCGTTGACGTATCGCTTGAGGGCCATCGGCCTTTCCGCCACGCCCCTGAGCGCCCCCTCGGCCACGCTGAGGTAGTACCGCACCAGGTCGAGCTTGGTGGCGCCCAGGCGGGGAAAGAAGACCTTTTCCGGGTTGCTCACCGTCACCCGTCGGCCGGCGACCTCCAGGACCTCCCTGCTGGGCGGCACGATGGCACCATACGCGATCGCGCCGGCGGTGCCGGTGAGATCTTGCCGAAGCGGATTCGACATGCTAGTGTGCCAGCACGGCCCACGGCGCCCGGAGAAGGGCGAACTGGGACGGTGGAGCGCAGGGAGCGGTGGAGATGGGACACCGGGGGAGGGAGCGGGCTGGACGCGGCCGTCCTGGCGGCCGTGGGCCCGCCGCGGCCTGTCCCGGATCCCCTGCGGCCGAGGGCGGGAGGTGAGCATGGCCCAGGCCATCGAGGACGAGAGCCGTCCGGTCAGCGCATGGGAGATGACGGCCACCGGGGCCGGCGCGCTCGCGCGCCGGCCCACGATCGGACTCGGCCTGGTGCTGGCGGTCGGCTTTCTGCTCCTGGTGATCGTGGTCTCGCTCCTGGCTCCGGTGGTGGCGCCGTACGACCCCATTCGTCAGGACCTCACGCTCAAGATCGCCGGCCCGTCGCCGCAGCACCTGCTCGGGACCGACAACCTGGGCCGGGACGTGCTCAGCCGGCTGATCTGGGGGGCGCGCCCGGCGTTGCTCGGGGTGGTGATCGCGGTCGGCACGGCCAGCCTCATCGGGCTCCCCTGGGGCCTGGTCGCGGGCTACGCGGGCGGCCTGGCCGACCTCGTCCTGATGCGGATCGCGGATGCCCTGCTGGTGCTCCCGGGTCTGGTCCTGGCCATCGCCATCACCGGCTCGCTCGGCCCCAGCACGGCCAGCGCCATGACGGCGGTCGGATTCATCTTCTCGCCGGTGGTGGCACGGGTGATGCGCTCGGGGGTGCTGACGGTCCGCGATCGCGAGTACGTGGTCGTGAGCCGCATGTACGGGCTGCCGCCCCGTCACCGCATGCTCCAGCACGTGCTCCCGAACGCCCTCTCCCCGGTCGTGATCCAGATCACGCTGCTGGCCGGCCTCTCCCTGCTGGTGGAGACGGGCCTGGGGTTCCTCGGCATCGGTGTCCAGCCCCCTCAGCCCAGCTGGGGGGATTCGCTGGCCAGCTCGTACCAGTTCATCCTGGTGGCCCCGACCGCGACCCTGGCGCCCGGGACCACGGTGGTGCTTGCCGTGCTGGCCATCTATCGCATCGGTGACGCCCTGCGGAACCGCCTGGACATACCGGCCTGAACGGTCCCGGCGGGCCCGGGCGCCGACGCTCCCCATCATCACTCTGGAGGTGGCTCAGCGATGGCTGATCGGATCCTCGACCCCACCGGCCGGTCGGCAGGCAAGCCGGCCCTGACCATGGCTCCGCGGCCCGCCGGCCTGCGCGGGGCGACCGTCGGCCTGCTCGAGAACCGCAAGCACAACGCGGCCCGGTTCCTGCAGGAGGTGGGCCGGTTGCTGGTCGAGCGGCACGGGGCGAAAGAGCTGGTGCTGCGCAGCAAGGGGGGCTCCAACGCCCCCGTCGAGGAGCCGCTGCTGGAGGAGCTCGCCCGCCGGTGCGACGTGGTCGTCACCGGCGTCGGCGATTGAGGGTCCTGCAGCGCGTCGGCGGTCGCCGACGGGGTGCTCTTCGAGCGGCGGGGCGTGCCGGCGGCGGTGATCTGCACCGAGGCCTTCCGGGCCAGCGCCGACGCCATGGCCGGGGTGCAGGGGGCGCCGGGCTACCGCTACGTCACCACTCCCCACCCGGTGGCCGTGCTCGGCCCGGAGGAGGTGCGGGAGCGCGCCGTCCAGGTCCTTCCTGCGGTGGTGGGGCTCCTGGTGGCGGGGGAAGGGGAGAGGTGAGCGGACGTCCCCGGCCCTCCCGGGCCCTGGCGACGGGACCGGGGTTTCCCTCCCCGACGGGCTCGGTACAGTCCTGAGTATGACCACCAGGATCGAGAAGACCGAGGAAGAGTGGCGGGCGCAGCTCACCCCCGAGCAGTACCACGTGCTGCGCGAGCACGGCACCGAGCCCGCCTTCACCGGCCGGTACTGGAACGCCCACGAGGACGGGACCTACCACTGCGCCGGCTGTGGGGCGGAGCTGTTCAGCTCCGCGACCAAGTTCGACTCCGGGACCGGCTGGCCCAGCTTCTGGGCCCCGATCGACCAGGAGAAGGTGGAGCTGCACGAGGACCGCAGCTTCGGGATGGTCCGGACCGAGGTCCGCTGCCGGCGGTGCGGGTCCCATCTGGGGCACGTGTTCGACGACGGGCCGGCGCCGACCGGGCTGCGCTACTGCATGAACTCCTGCGCCCTGGACCTGCGCCCGTCCCGTTGAGCCGGTCCCCGGCCTCGGCCGAGGTTCGGCGGCCGGTGCCAGGCGGCGGCCGGGAGCGGTGGTGCCGGTGAGGAGGCGGTCGTGCCTGACCTCGAGTGCCGGCCGCTCATAGCTGCCCGCTGGGGCGATCTGGAGCGGCTGTTCGGGCCCCGGGGCGCCTGCGGAGGATGCTGGTGCATGTGGTTTCGGCTGTCGGGCGCACGTTTCCGGTCCGGGGCCGGCGACGCCAACCGGGCGGCGCTGCGCCGGCTGGTCGACGCCGGCGCCCCGACCGGATTGATCGCCTACCGGTCCGGGGCGCCGGTCGGCTGGTGCGCCGTCGCTCCCCGCCGGGACCAGCCGCGGCTCACGCGCTCGCCGCTGGTGCGAGCCGCGGAACGGCTCCGCCCCGCCCTCGAGCCGGTGTGGGCCGTCACCTGCCTCTACCTTCCCCCCGCCCACCGTGGACAGGGGGTGGCCCGTGCTCTGGTGCGGGCCGCGGTCGATCACGCCGGGTCCGCCGGCGCCCGAACCATCGAGGCCTATCCCCGTGACCCTCAGGCCCGGCCGGTCACGGCCGAGGCCGCCTACGTTGGCCTGCTCCCGCTCTTCGCCGACCTCGGCTTCCAGGAGGTCGCTCGGCCGTGGCCTGCGCGCCCGGTGGTCCGCCGCTCCCTTCCGATGTGATCACCGCCGGCGGCGCCGGCGCCAGAGGCGCTGGCCGCGCTCACTCGCTGTAGGCACGCGCCACCTCGGGACGCAACAGGCACCGGGCCGCGCCCTCGGCGACGCAGGTGAGCGGCCGCTCCGCCACCCGCAGCGGGAACCCGAAGGCGTCCTCCAGCAGCTGCGTGAACCCCTTCAGCAGCGAGCCCCCGCCGAAGGCCAGCACTCCGTCCCGCATGATGTCCCCCACCGCCTGGGGCGGGAGGTCGTCCAGGCAGGCGGCCAGGATCTGGACGATACCGTCGCTGGTGGGCCTGATCGCCTCCACCACCTCCTCGGCCCGGAGCGTGATCAGCTTCGGCCGGCCGGTGGCGGCGTCACGGCCCTCGACCACCAGGGAGCCGTCGGCCTCGTCGCGAACCCGCACCTTGACCTCCTCGGCGGTCAGCTCGCCGACCAGGAGCTGATGCTCCTGGCGGAGGTACTGGTGGAGGGCGAGGGTCATCTCGTCCCCGGCCACCCGGCAGGAGCGCGTGGTCAGGATGCCGCCGTAGCAAAAGCCGGTGACCTCGGCCGTCCCCCCACCGACGTCGACCACCATGTGCGCCCGGGGTGCGAGGGGGTCGAGGCCGCAGCCCAGCGCGCCCGCAATCGGCTCGGGGATGAGCGTCACGTGGCCGAAGCCGGCCTCGTCCGCCGCCTCGGCCAGCGCCCGGCGCTCCAGGGCCGTGGCTCCGGCGGGGATGCCGATCACGGCCCGCGGTCGCACCCGCTCCCAGGGCTTGCGGGTCACCCGGCGCAGGATGGCGACGATGAAGGTCCGGGCCGACTCCAGGTCGGTGATGACGCCGTCGCGAAGTGGCCGCACGGCCACCATCCCGGCCGCGGTCCGTCCGATCAGCTCCCGCGCCTGGCGCCCCACGACCACCGGACGGCGGTGATCACCGGCCACCAGCATGACCGAGGGCTCATCGAGGACGATGCCGCGGTGGGGATGGCATACGACCGTGTTGGCGGTTCCGAGGTCGATGCCGAAACCACCGGACAGCCAACCCAGAGGATCCCCCCCCATCACGACCGCCTCGTTCTCCATCTTAGGCCCGCCCGGGGCGAGCGGCGTCGTGGCGTTGCGCTCGGCGCCCTTCCGGCTCCACCGCTCTCGGGCGTTGGGCCCCCTCCCGGTCCGGCGGCCTGCTAGCGTGGGCGGCATGACCTACATCGGGCTCCACCTGCCCTCGTTCACCTTTCCCGGCGTCGAGCCGTCGCGGCTGTATCCACGGGTGCTCGAGATCGCGAGGACGGCCGAGGCAAGCGGCTTCACCGCCCTCTCGGTCATGGACCACTTCCACCAGATCGCCGGCCAGGGCGCGCCCGAGGAGCCGATGCTGGAGGCGTACACCGCCCTGGGCGGGATCGCCGCCCACACCTCGCGGGTGCAGGTGCTGAGCATGGTGGCGGGGGTCGTCTACCACAATCCCGCCCACCTGGCCAAGGAGGTGACGACCCTCGACCTCATCTCCGGCGGACGGGCGATCCTGGGCATCGGCGCCGCCTGGTTCGAGCAGGAGGCCCGCGCCTACGGGTTCGACTTCCCATCCCTCAGGGAGCGGATGGACCGCCTGGAGGAGGCGCTCCAGATCTGCCGTTCCATGCTCGACCGGGAGCGGACCACCTTCGAGGGCCGCTACTACCGCGTGGTGGAGGCCATCAACGTACCCCGTCCTGTCCGTGAACGCGTCCCGATCATGGTGGGCGGTGGGGGTGAGCGGCGCACCCTGCGCCTGGTGGCGCGCTACGCGGACCTCTGCAACGTGGTCGGGGACGTGAACACCTTCCGGCACAAGCTGGAGGTCCTGCGCGGCCACTGCGAGGCGGTGGGCCGTGACCCGGCCCGGATCGTGAAGACGGCGAACGCCGGCATGGTGGTGATCGACGAGACCGAGGCCGGCGTCCAGCGGCGTCTCCAGGAGCTGGCCGCCGCGCCTCCGCCCGCGCTGCGCGGTCTGGATGCCGCCGAGCTGCGCCGGCGCCTGGTGGCGGGGACGCCGGAGGAGGTGGCCGACCGGCTCCGGGCCTTCGCCGAGGCCGGGGCCGACGGGATCACGATGAGCGTCCGAGGGGCCTACGAGCTGCGCCCTGTGGAGCTGGCCGCCCGCGCCGCCCGGGCCGCGTTCGGGGTCGGGCGCCCGGAGGTGGGGCCGAGGACCGGCTGACCGGCCGCTCGCGGCACCGGGACCGGCGGGGCCCCTCAGCCTCGCCGGCCCCGGGAGGCGGCCGAGGACTCCCGCCGCCGCAACCGGGCGACGAGGTCGGCGATGCCCAGGTCGAGGATGGCCAACAGCCGCGACCGTGGTGGCCGATCCCGGCCGGTCCACCGCAGCTCGGCATCCCGAGCAGGGGCAGGTGCCGGGGCCTGCGCTCCAGCTCGCGTTCGCGCGCGAGCCGGCAGAGGATCTCGGTGGGCAGTGGATGGGACGTCACCGGCTCCCGGCCCGGGCGTTCCGGATGCCACACCGGAATTGGGGCGTCACATCTGTGTTCATGATGGTCCTCTCCTTCGCCGGGCCAGGGAACCTGGTCCCTGGATCCGGCTACGAAAACCGGGCGCTGGCCACGAGTCCGATTTCCGAACCTGCCACCACCGTCCCCGGCGCCCGCCGGCGCCCACGACCACCCGGCCTGGCCCGACCACTCGGCGACCACGGCCTCAGGTCACCCCCAGGAGGTGGAGGAGGGCCAGGAGCGCGCCGCCGCCGAGGATGGAGACCGAGCTTCGCCGGCTGAGCAGGGCCGCGCCCCCGGCCGCGACGACGGCGAGGACCAGCGCCGGCGACGGACCGGCTCCGCCGCCGGCGGCTGAGCCGGGCGCCGCCCGGCGTCGTCCGCCGTCTCCGGAGCCGGCCCGGGCGCGGGTGGGGCCGACTCGGGAACATACGCCGCGTGCCGACATTTCGTAATGATGTAATCAACAACCTCGAACAGGAGGTGTCCGATGGGCGCGTTCACCCTCGAGGAGATCGAGTACCTGCGCGGCCAGCGGCTGGGCCGGCTGGCCACCGTGGGCCGGGACGGGCGGCCCCACGTCGTCCCGGTGGGCTTCCGCTACAACCCCGAGCAGGACACGATCGACATCGGCGGCCACGGACTCGCCGCCACCAGGAAGTACCGGGACGTGCTCCGCGACCCCAGGGTGGCCTTCGTGGTCGACGACGTGGCCTCGGTCCAGCCCTGGCGCGTGCGCGGCGTCGAGATCCGGGGCGAGGCCGAGGCACTACCGGTGGGCGGGAAGACGGTCATGCCCGCCCTGGACGACGAGCTGATCCGCATCCGGCCGCGGTGGGTCCGGAGCTGGGGGCTGAACGGCGAAGGCGAAGGCGCCGTCGGCAACGTGGGCTGATCGCCCTCGCCGGCGGTCAGGAGCCGGGGCCACCCGTCTCCGCCCGTGACACCGTCCACAGCCACCGGTAGAGGCCGTGGGTGGCGAGCAGGTGGTCGTGGGTGCCCCGGCCGGTGACCCGGCCCTCCTCCAGGACCACGATCTCGTCCAGGCGCTCCATACCGTAGAGCCGGTGGGTGATCAGGAGCACTCCCGGCCCCTCCTGTCCCAGGAGGTCGTCGGCCAGTGCCCGGGCCGTGGCCGGGTCGAGATGGGCGAAGGGCTCGTCCAGGATCAGGAGCCGGAAGCCGGCCAGGAGCGCGCGGGCGAGCGCGATCCGTTGTCGCTGACCGGCGGAGAGCTGGACTCCCGCCTCGCCCACCGGCGTCTCCCAGCCGGCGGGAAGGGAGCGCACCCAGGCGAGGATGCGGGCCCGGGCGGCGGCGGCCTCGATCTCGGCCATCGACGCCCCCGGCCGGGCCAGGCGCAGGTTCTCCAGCAGGTTGGTGGTGAAGAGGTGCGGCTCCTGCTCCAGGAGTCCGATCGCGCGCCGCACGTCCTCGGCCCGGTAGGCCTGGAGCGGATGGCCGTCCAGAGTGATCACGCCGCCGTCCAGCTCACGGAAGCGGACCAAGACCTGGGCCAGGGTGGTCTTGCCGGCGCCGCTGGGGCCGACCAGGGCCACCCTGGCCCCGGCGTTCAGCTCCAGGTCGACCCCGTCCAGGGCCCAGGGGCGGTTGGGTGCGTAGCGCAGCCGCGCCCGCTCGACCGTGAGCCGGCAAGCGCTCGGCGGCCCCGGGACCGGCCGGGCGGGGTCGGTCACCGGTGGCGGCAGGCTGGCCATCTCGAAGAGGCGACGCCCCGCCGCCAGGCCGGCGACCAGTCGCCGGGCGGCGTCGGCCAGGGGGAGGATGGCCTCGAAGCTGCCCAGGGCGAGCAGGGCCAGGGTGCCGAGCAGCACGCCCTCCAGCCTCCCCTGGCGCACCGCGCCCAGGCCGAGGAGCAGCACCGCCCAGGTCGTGAGCGCGGAGACGAGGACGCCGAGGCCGTCGCCCAGCCCCGCCGCCAGTGCCCGCCGCATCTCCAGGCGGCGGAGCCGGGCGTCCAGGTCGATCAGGCGTCGCTCGGTGGCTCGGGCGGCGCCGAGGACGGCCAGCTCCTGGGCGCCGCGGAGGGACTCGACCAGGGCGGCGCGGAACCCGCCGCGTGCCGCCGCCAGCCGGTCGGCCGTGCGTCGCTCCAGCCATCCGGCCAGGACGGGGACCGCCACCGCCCCGGCCAGGCATCCTCCGGCCAGCGCCGTCGCGGCCTCCGGCAGCAGCCACCGGGCGGCGAAGAGGGCGGCCAGACAGACCAGGAAGGCGGCCAGCGAGGGGGCCAGGGAGCGCACGTACAGGTCCTGGAGGCCGTCTACGTCGCCGACCAGCCGCTGGACCACGTCTCCACTGCTCCCGGTCCCGAGCCAGGCCGGGAAGCGGGGCTCCAGGCGCTCATAGAACCAGGTCCGGATCTCCACCAGCAGGGCAAGACCGGCCTCGTGGGCGGTCAGACGCTCACCGTAGCGAAGCAGCGCCCTGGCCAGGGCGAAGGCGCGCACGGCGACGATGGCGACCATCAGGGAGAGCACGGGTGGGCGCTGGGCCGCCCGTGAGATCAGGTAGGCAGAGGTGGCCAGCAGCCCGATGGCGCTGGCCACGGTCAGGGCCGAGAGGAGACCGGAGAGGGTGAGGCCGCCCAGGCGCCGCCGTCCGAGCCGGATCAGGCCGGCGAACACGGCGGCGCCGTCGAGGCCGGTCATCGAGCTCCCCACGTGGCCCCGGCCATCGACCGGGGCCTCTCGGCCAGGCGGCCTCCGACCAGCTCCAGGACCCGATCGGCCTCGGCCGCCAGGCGATGGTCGTGGGTGGCGAAGACGGCGGTGACCTCCCGGTCCAGGCCCCGGATCAGCCCGGCCACCAGGTGCCCGTCGCCGCCGAGGTGGGCGGTGGGCTCGTCCAGCAGCAGCAGGCTCGGCCGGCGGGCCAGTGCCCGGGCCAGCGCCAGGCGCACCCGCTGGCCGCCCGAGAGCAGGCAACCCTCCTCGCCCACCTGGGCGTCGAGCCGCTGCGGGAGGCGTGCCACCCACTCCGCCAGCCCGGCCCCTTCCAGGGCCCCCCAGACCTCCCGGTCGGAGAGCCAGGGGGACCCGAGCCGGACGTTGTCGGCGATGGAACCGGAGGCCAGGTGCGGCCGCTGCGGCAGCCAGCCGACCTGCCGCCACCACGCCTCCCGGTCGAGGTCTCGGAGGTCGTGCCCGTCCACCAGCACGCGCCCCCGCGCCGGCGGCAACAACCCCAGCAGGACGGCCAGGAGGGTGCTCTTGCCGGCGCCGCTGGGGCCGACCAGGGCCACACGCTCGCCCCGCCGCAGTTCCAGGCCGACCCCCTCCAGGGCGGGCCGGGACCGGCCGGGATAGACGACGGTGACCTCCTCCAGGCGCACCTCGTGGGCGAGGCCGAAGATCGGGATCGTCCGGCTGGCTCGGCAGGCGGCGAGGGCCGGTTCCTCGAGGATCGGGCGCAGGCGATCGGCCACCGCCGCCGCCCCGGCGCTGGCGTGGAACTCGGCCCCGGCCGCCCGCAGGGGGAGGAAGACCTCCGGCACCAGCAGCAGCACCGCCAGGCCGGGCTCGAGATCGAGCCGGCCGGCGACCAGGCGCAGACCCACCTCGACCGCCACCAGCGCCGTGCAGACGGTCGCCGCCAGCTCCAGGACCAGGGCGGAGAGGAAGGCCAAGCGCAGGGTGCCCATGGTGGCCCGCCGGTAACGCTCGCTGACGGCCCGGATGGCCTCGCCTTGAGCCCGGCCGCGGCCGAAGACGATCAGGGTGGAGAGGCCCCGCATCACCTCCAGGAAGTGCACGCCGAGCCGGGTCAGCTCCCGCCACCGGCGCCTGGCCCGGGCCTGCGCCCCGGCCCCGGCCAGCCACATGAAGACCGGCACCAGAGGCGTGGCCAGGAGCAGGACCACCCCCGACAGGGGATCGGTGCGCAGCACCCAGGCGATGATCAGGGGCGGCGCCAGCAGGCCCAGGGCCAGCCTGGGCAGGTAGCGGGCGAAGTAGTCGTCGAGGGCGTCGATGCCCTCCGTCGTCAGGGCCGCGATCTCGCCGCTGTGCGCGGCGGCCGGGCGGGCGGTCCCGATGACGCGGACCGCCAGCGCCGCCCGGAGCGCCGACTTGACACGGGCCGCGGCCAGCGCTCCGATGGCCGGGGCCGCCCAGGCCGCCCCCGCCCGGAGGAGCGCCACGAGCCCGAGGCCGAGCAGGAGCGGGCGCAGCGATCCCGGACCGGCCCCGCCCAGGAAGCCGCGGGCGACGATCCCGGCCAGCAAGGTGGCCTGGGCGATGACCAGGCCGGTGGTGGCCAGGCCGAGGGCCACCGCGGCCAGGAGCGCGGCCCGGCTGGCCCGGGCGTGGCGCCAGAGCCAGGGATGGATCGGGCCCCTCATCCGGTCGGCGGCCCCGGTCAATAGCCCTCGGCCAGGTCCTCGCGGCCGATCCGTCGACGGAAGACCCAGTAGGTCCACCCCTGGTAGAGGAGCACCAGCGGGGCGAAGACGGCGGCGACGACGCTCATCACGCCCAGCGTGTAGGCGCTCGACGAGGTGTTGAAGATGGTGAGGTCGTAGGCCGGGCTCAGGCTGGAGACCATGACCCGGGGGTAGAGGTTGAGGAAGATCGTGGTCGTCAGCAGGAGGATGGCGGTCGCGGTGGCGACGAAGCCCCATCCGAGCCGGCGCTCCCGGAGCAACCAGCCGGTCGCCAGCACCGCCCCCAGCGAGACCAGGGGCACCGGACCCGGCACCAGGCCGGTGTCGTTGGCCGTCACCGCTCGCTCATAGGACCAGGCCAGGAAGGCGAAGCCGGCGACCAGGGCCGCGAGCCAGATCCGCTCGCCGGCGGCGCGGCTGCGCTCGGCGACCTCCCCCGTGGTCTTGAGGCCCAGGAAGACGGCCCCGTGCAGGGCGAAGAGGAGCAGGAAGGTGAGTCCGCCGAGCAGGGCGTAGGGCTGGAGCAGATCGAGGGGGGAGCCGGTGAAGTTGCCGCTGGCGTCGATCGGGATCCCGTGCAGCAGGTCGGCGAAGGCCACCCCCCAGAGGAACGAGGGCACCACGCTGCCCCAGAAGAGGGCGCGGTCCCACCATCGCCGCCAGCGGGCCTGGTCGTGCTTGCCCCGGAACTCGAACGCCACCGCCCGCAGGATCAGGGCCACCAGGATCGCGAACAGGGCCAGGTAGAAGCCGCTGAAGAGGGTCGCGTACCAGCCCGGGAAGGCGGCGAAGGTGGCGCCCCCCGCCACCACCAGCCAGACCTCGTTGCCGTCCCAGTGCGGTCCGATGCTGTTGATGAGCACCCGGCGATCGGCGTCGTCGCGTCCGAGCCAGGGCAGCAGCATCCCCACCCCGAAGTCGAAGCCCTCCAGGAAGAAGTAGCCCAGCCAGAAGAAGGCGATCAAAAAGAACCAGAGGTTCACCAGCGCCGTGTGGCTCATCGTGACTCCCCCATCAGAAGCTGGGCGCGGGCAGCGCCTCCGGCTCCTCCGTCTCGCCGCCTGCCTCCTGATCGAGGCCACCCCTCATCGTCCGCAGCATGAGCCAACCGTCGACCACGGCCAGCAGGCCGTAGAGGGCGGTCAACCCGGCGAAGGAGAGCGCGACCGACCAGCCCGGTACCCCGGGGGACACCGCGTCCCGGGTCTTGAGCAGACCGAACACCACCCACGGCTGCCGGCCCATCTCGGTGAAGATCCACCCCAGCCAGTTGGCGGCGAAGGGCAGGAACACGGCCGCGATCGCCGCCCGGTGGAACCAGCCTGCTCTCTCCAGCCGCCGCCGGTAGAGCAGCCACAGCCCGAGCGCGCTGAAGCCGAGGGCGAGGAAGCCGAGGCCGACCATGAGCCGGAAGCTCCAGTAGGTGACCGGGATGAGGGGCGCGTAGTCGTCGGGTCCGTAGCGGTGCTGGTACTGGGCCTGGAGGTCGTCGATGCCCTCGACCCGCCCGTTCCAGGTGTTGGTCGCGAGCACGCTGAGCAGGTGGGGCACGGTCGGGTTGAAGATCAGGTGCTTGCCGTCGAGCGTGCCCACGGCGAAGAGCGAGAACTCGGCCGGCCCCTGGCTCCGGTAGAGGGCCTCGGCGGCCGCCATCTTCATCGGCTGGACCCTGGTCATGACCTGGGCCTGGGCGTGCCCGGTGAAGGTGAGCAGGAGCGAGGCTACGAAGGACCAGAGCAACCCGACCTTCGCCGCTCGTCCGAAGGCGTCGACGTGGCGCCGGCGCAGCAGGTACCAGCTGGCCACGGCGAGCACGAAGAGCCCACCGGTGAGGTAGCTGCCGAACATGACGTGGGGGAAGGCCACCAGCAGCACCGGGTTGAGCAGGATGGCGGGGAAGTCGGTCATCTCCGGCCGGTGCGTGGTTGGGTTCATGGTGTACCCGACCGGGTTCTGCATCCAGGAGTTGGCGGCCATGATGAAGAGGGCGGAGAGGGCGGTCCCCAGGGCCACGATCCACATGGTGAGCGCGTGCAACCGCTCGGGCAGCCGGCCCCAGCCGAACATCCAGAGCCCGAGGAAGGTGGACTCCAGGAAAAAGGCGAGCAGGCCCTCGATGGCGAGCGGGGCGCCGAAGACGTCGCCCACGAAGCGGGAGTAGGCCGACCAGTTCATGCCGAACTGGAACTCCTGCCAGAGACCGGTGGCGACGCCCATGGCGAAGTTGATCAAAAAGAGGCGGCCGAAGAACCGGGCCAGCTTCAGGTCGGCGGGATTGCGTCTCCGCAGCCAGGCGGTCTCGAAGGTGGCGATGAGCGGCGCCAGGCCGATGGTGAGGGGGACGAAGATGAAGTGGTAGAGAGTGGTGGTCCCGAACTGCCATCGGGCCAGGGTCAGGGCGTCCACGGGCTCCTCCTCGGGGTCCGGCTGCAGTATCGGTGTGCCACGAGGCCATACTCTCCTCTCCCCTCCCCCCGGCCGCAACCGGGAGATCCCTCACGCCGGGGCGGGGAAATCCCTCCTCCCGGCTCGGCGCTCGGAAGGGTGAGCCCGGCCGGGTCCGGCCGGCGAGGCGCCGTGGGCGATCGCCGGCCGGATGGCGGTCGGGACGGACCGAGGGTGTGGCTCCCGGCGGCTCCCGCTCGAGTTCAGCGGTTGCGGAAGTAGTCGGCGTTGATCTTGATGAACTGGGTCCACTCGGCCGGGACCTCGTCCTCGGGGTAGATCGCGTCCACCGGGCAGGGATCGACGCAGGCGCCGCAGTCGATGCACTCGTCGGGGTCGATGTAGTACATCTCGGCCTCGTCGTCGGTGTGGATGCAGTCGACCGGGCAGACCTCCACGCAGGAGGCGTCCTTCACGCCGATGCAGGGCTGGGTGATCACGTACGCCACGGTCAGGCCTCCTTCGCCGGCACCTCGCCGGCCAGGTGCGCGTGGAGCGCGCGGCGCTCATCGGGCGAGAGCCGCGCCAGCAGGGGGAGGTAGAGCGTCTCCTCCTTCTCGAAGTGGACCTCGAGCAGGGCGTGGAGACCGTACAGGAGTCGCCGCGCCCGCTCCCGGTCGCCCTCCTCCAGGGGGCGGTCGGCGAGCGCGGCCAGCGAGTCCACCAGGGCGGCGATGCGGCGGTGGTCGGCGACCATGGTCGCGGTGGCGTCCCCCACCGCGCTCAGCACCCGCTCCACCGCCGGATAGACGGAACGCTCCTCCTCCTGGGCGTGGGGGAGGAGCCCCTCGCGGAGGAAGCGCACCGCCTCCCGGAGACGGACCTGGCCGGCTCCGGGGTCGAGCCCGGGGATCAGCTCCGCCAGCTCGCCCAGCCCTTCCACCTCCGCGTGCAGGTGACGGTGCTCCTCGCGGATCAGGGCCCCGACGTCGGGGGCCGACTCCAGGGGCGGCCAGGTGGCGCCGGGCCGGGGCGCGTGGTCGGAGTCGCGCGGAGGCGGGCTGACCACGTTGAGCGCCAGCAGCCGTCCTCCCTCGGCCCGCAGGCCGCGGGCGGCCCCGGCCGGGATCACGGCCACGTCCCCGGCCCGGATCCAGCGCGTCTCCTCGCCGGCCGCGAGCCGGCCCGTGCCCGCCAGCACGGAGACGACCAGGTCCAGGTCGGGCGCGTGGATGGGGATCTCCTGGCCGGGCTCCAGCGCCACCAGCACCGCCCGCATCCGTTCCCCGTCGAAGAGCACCCGGCGCCCGAACCCCTCGGTGGCGAAGGCGGCCAGCTCCCGTGCCGTCTCGATCAGGGGCTCAGCGGTTGCCATCCCGGCTCGTCTCTGTGTCCGCACGCCGGAAGACGACGCGGTAATCGCCACCGCCCAATGACCAGGTCTGGTGTTGGAAGCCGCGCGCGCCCAGCACCTCGTAGAGGGGGACCGGCTCGAGCGGCGCCAGCAGCTCGAACTCCTCGTCCGGCCCCAGTCCCTCCACCACCCGCATGATGGCCCCGAAGGGGTCGTTGCCCTCGGCCATCATCGGCCGTACGTCCAGTGTCGCCATGGATCCTCCTCCGTGCGTGGAAGTCGAGTTCGTGCCCGGCCCGCCGGCGGGGCCCTGACCCCGGATCGACGCCTCGCGGGGCGGGTCGGATGAGGGCCGCCTCCCCTCGCCGGTCACGTCGGCACCTGCCGCGCCGGCTGACCCAGCCGCTCCGCCCCCTGAGGCCAGACCAGCCGGGCCAGGTTGACGGCGAAGAGCCCCGCCCCGAGCGCGTAGCCGGCCCCGGCCACCTCGATCAGGGACGGGCTCGCCAGCAGCAATCCGGCCAGGACGCCGACGTATCCGACCAGCAGCAGCCAGAACGCGGTCCAGCCCAGCCGCTCGTCGACCATCTCCCGCAGCAGGGGGGTGGGAGCCGCTCCGGCCACGGCCGCGTAGCGCCGCAGCCAGGTCAGGAAGGGCACGATCTTGTACGACTTGCCCACGATGGCGAAGCCGAACCAGCCGATCAGGGCCGCATAGCCGTAGGCCACGGTCCAGGTCGGGGTCGGCGGGCGCCCGGCGGCCAGCACCACCCCCATCCCGGCCGCGACCAGCAGAGAGGCGAAGGAGACGAAGCTGTGCCACTGCTCCAGGGAGAGGCGCCGCCGGCGCCGGTGCCGGAGCAGACGGGCCATGTCGACCACGAAGATCGCCGCCGAGGCCGTGAGCCAGAGGGCGAAGGCCGTCACCAGGACGCTGTGCGGTCGCAGCCAGAGGCTGGCCGTCAGTCCGACCAGCCCGGCGTTCCAGATGCCGAGGTTCCAGATGCCGAGCCGCTGGTCGTGACCGTGGGCGAGCGAGAACATCGCCATCAGCTTGTAGCTGACCCCCATCAGGACCGGGCTCAGCCAGCCGGCCAGGCCCAGGTGGGCGTGGGCCGCGACCATGGCGTCGGTGATGGGGAACCAGCCGAAGCGCCAGTCGAGGGCGTAGGCCCCGCCCAGGCCGATGGTCAGGATCAGCCAGATCAGCCCGGTCAGGACGTAGAAGGCCATCGGATGCCAGATCCGCACCGAGGGGTAGCTGGCCAGCAGGTTGGCGGCGAAGGCCAGCACCGCGAGCACGGTCAGGCTGCCGAAGGCGGCCATCCCCGGCGGCCAGGCGAAGAAGAAGCTGGGGATGAAGCCGCTCAGGGCGCCGGCGTAGAGCCAGAGGTTCCAGCGGCCCAGGCGCGGGCTGCGGATGCGGGCCTGGAGGGCCACCGGGAAGAGCTGGTGGAGCGCCCCCATCATGACCATCGTGATCCAGCCCAGCACGGTCAGGTGGGTGAGCGCCAGCAGGTGGGGGGCGTCGGGGACGGCCAGGAGGTCGGGGGCCAGGAGGGGGACGCCGACCGACAGCAGCAGCAGGGCGACGGTGCCCGCGATCAGGTAGGGGAGGGGGATGTCGGCCGTGCTCGAGGCCGTCCCGGAGGGGACCGTCTCATTTGTTTTCCTGCTGATCACCATGAAAATCATCATAAGGCTCGGAAGGGGCGTACGTCCGGCTGGCGGAGCGGACCAGGGCCTCGCGCCGGCTGCCCTGGCGCAGCCAGGCCCGGGCGAAGCCCAGAGCGAAGAGGGCCAGCCCGACCCAGGTCAGGAGGTCGGCCAGGCCCAGCAGCCCCTGGTACCAGGCCGGTGAGGTCCCCTCCAGGAACGCCGCCACCAGTCGGGACCCGGTGCCGATCAGCAGCGCCAGCCAGACGGCACCGAGCGTGACCGGCCGTCCTCCGGGCACGGCCCGGGCCACGGCGAAGACCGGGGCCACCAGGCGGGCCATGCCCACGATCAGGGTGGTGGCCAGGCCCAGGCCGAGCCCGTGCAGGGCGGCGTCGTCGAGGCGGGCGGCGATCTCCCGGTCCCAGAGGCCGGTGATCGCGCCCGCGATCAGGCATCCCCCCGCCACCAGCGCCCAGCGGTTGGCGGTGACGACGAAGCGGGCGGCGGGCCGGGAGGGCGGACGCAGGCGATGGGGCCGCCCCCGGACGGCGCCGGTCAGGGGCGCCAGCCAGAGCACGCCGGCGCCGGCCAGGCCCAGGCCCGGCTGGCGCAGGGCGGAGCCGGGAAGGACGGCGGAGGTCAGGACCAGGACCGTGCCCAGGTTGTAGAGACCGAGCGCCACCGCCAGCCGCTCGGGCGGCCGGCGGCCGTAGAAGACGGGCACGCTGCGGGACTGGACGGCCCAGATCGCGTTGCCGACCGCCCCCAGCAACACCACCCAGGTGGAGACCCGGTCGAGGTCGGGGGGCACCAGCCCCCCACCGGCGGCGGCCCGCGTCCCGCCCCAAGCGGTCAGCGCCGCCCACGCCGCCCACCAGCCGGTGGCCGCCCAGGCCGCCTCGCGCCAGCCCTCCCGCTGCCCACGGCTCCGGACCAGGGTCCAGGCCAGGGCGGCCGCCACCCCGGCCAGCCCGGCGGCCTCCAGGGCGGCGGCGCTCAGCACCGGGAGGGGGTGGCGGCCGACGTGGCCCACCCCGCCCGCCAGGCGCAACAGGGTCCCGGCGCACATCAGCCCGAACAGGGACAGGGTCAGTGCCGTCGGCAGGGGCGGGCGGTGGGCGAGCCGGGGCACCAGGCGCAGGGCCATGCCCGCCACCACCAGGCCCAGCCAGCCCTGGAGCTGAACCCAGCCGTGGGCCTGGACCAGGGCCGCCTCGTCCAGGCGCCAGCCGAGGCCCGGGGCCAGGGGGACGAGGAACCCGAGCACCAGCCCCGCGCCCAGGGTCAGGACCAGGGCCGTGCCCAGGAAGAGAAGGTAGGAGCGCTCCTCGGCCGGTGGGGTGGGGCGGTGGGAGGCGGCCGGCCGCTCTCGTCCGGCGTCGGGGCTCATCGTCCCGGGACGGACGGCGGGTTGCCGGTGCTGGTTCCGTGGCCTCTTGCCGAGGACCTCCGCTGGCGCTTCGACGTGGGCCTCCCCGAGAGTTTTATCTGGCTCATACTGTGAATATGATGATCAGCATCGGGCGGCGTCTCCGGCAGGGTGGCGGGAGGTGCCCGTGAGCCCCTATCTCCACACCGTTCACGTACTCCTGGCCGGGGTCTGGCTGGGCAGCCTGGTCTTCACCACTCTGGTCGTCTCTCCGGCCCTCCGAGCCATGGAGTGGCGGGAGAGCGAGCGGGTGCTGGTCCGCTCCCGGATCGGCCACCAGTTCATGCGGCTGGCCAACCCGTTGCTGGCGCTGCTGGCCGTCTTCCTGCTCCTGGACGGGCTGACCGCGCCCCTCCCGGTCGGCCGGCTGGTCCGTTTCCTGGTCGAGCTGGGGCTGGTTCTGGTCGTGGCCGGACTGGCGGCGAGCCACGGCCTCGTCTTCGGCCGGAGGCTCCGCGACCTCGCCGCCCATGAGGCGGAGGCACCACCCGACGTCGCCCCCCGCCTGACCTCGGCCCGTCACCGTGTTCAGCGGATCTCGTTCAGCGTCTCGATCGTCAACCTGCTCGCCAGCCTGGCCGTCGCCACCCTGGCGGTGAACCTGTAGGCGGGTCGGGTGAGCGGGGCCGGGAGGTGAGCGCGATGGCCGATTCAGCGCCGGACCTGGACATCGAGGGAGGCGGCCGGGCCGGCCCGGGCCGGGCCACGGCAGTGCCGGCCGGGGCGGGGCCGGGGGTCGGGAGAGGCGCCCCTCCCGGAGGCGAGGACATCCCCCTTCCGTGGCCGCTCTTCGGGGTCCTGCTCGAGGTCGCGGACCGGATCGAGGCCGCCCTGGCCCCGCTGCCCCACGCGGCCGGGGATCCCCTCCGGCCGGGGCCGCCGGGATGGCTGCCGGACCTGCTCGTCGAGCGGGTGGTGCCCCGGCTCCGGGCCGAGGAGGAGGTGCTCCATCCCGCGCTCGAGCCGGACGCCGACCTCGCCTCCTGCCGCCGGGAGCACGATCGTATCCGGGGCGCGATCGAGGCCGTGTCCTCGCTGGTGGGTCGCCTCCAGGCCGGCCGGTACCCGAGCCGGTCGGCCGAGCGCGTGCTCCGGGACCGGCTCCGCGACCTCCGCGATCTCCTGCGGGACCACGTGCGCGAGGAGGCCCGGGTCTGCGCCCCGGCCCTGAGCGCGATGGGGGTGGAGCGGCGGGGCGAGCTGGAGCGGGCCATGGCCGCCTCGGAGGAGGCGGCGCGTCGGGCGGTGCGGCTGGTCGTGGGCCGGGTCCCGGACGCGACCGAGGCCGTGGTCCTGCGCTCCAACCCCCGCGCCGGCCGGGCGTTCGTGGTCGGGTTGGGCGAGACCCGGTCTCCCGAACGTGACCGGGGACCCGAGCCGACCTGACCTCTGAGGCACCGGCCGGCCCGGGTCCCAGCCGCGCTCCGGCCCCCTCACCCGGGGCTCTCGGCGGTGACGGGATCGTCGTGCGGCGCTCCGATGCGATGCCATGCCCCGACCTTCCACCGCGTGCCGCCGCCTCTCGGACGTGCCGGAGCCGGCCCGCCGCGGGCGCCGGCGGAGACGTTCCCGGCGCACCCGGATGGAGCGTCTTCCCCGGTAGGGGGTGCGCCGCCCGTTGGGCGCGACCTCCGGGCCGCGGATGGAGATGGAGGAGGAGGGCGAGGCCGGCGTGTTCGTGCGCCGGTCGGTGGCGGAGCCGCTCGCTCGCCCCGCACCGGCCGGGTCGGGGAGCGGTCGCGAGGTGACGTCACGACGAGCGAAATCGCCGGCGCGGCTCCGGCCCGGCCGCGGTCAGGAATGGATCGTCTCGCCCCGGCTCGACATGGCCACGTACGTCTGGATGCGCCGTGCCCGCGTCTCCGGCCGCTTCGCCGTCTGGATGCGGTACAGGATGGCGTACCGGTTGCGGCGTCCGGGGTGGCGAAGAAGGCCCGGGCGCGCCCGTCGGCGGCCAGGGCCCGCTCCAGATCCTCGGGGACGGCGGCGCGGGAGGGAGGGTCGTAGGCCGCCTGCCAGCGGCCGTCCGCCTTTGCCCGCTCCACCTCCCGCAGCCCGGCCGGCTTCATCTCGCCCCGCTCGATGAGCCGCTCCGCCCGCTCCCGGTTGACCTTCGACCAGGGGCTCCTGGGCCCGCGCGGGGTGAAGCGCTGGAGCCAGTGGACGTCGTCCAGCCGGCGCTTGCGACCGTCGATCCAGCCGTGGCAGAGGGCGCCGTCCAGCGCCTCCTGGTAGCCGATGCCGTCGGCGCCCGACCCCGCCCGGGCGATCTTCAGCCAGACCCCGAGCGAGCGGGCGTGCTCGCGCGCGAGCCAGCCTCCCAGGCGGCGCGCGACTCGAAGCCCAGGACCGGGTCATCGTCGAGGCTCCGGCCCTCCCCTCCCGCCGGGCGGTCGGGGCGGGGGTCACGGCCGGCCGGCCCGCACCCAGGCCATGTAGTCGACCTGAGGCGGCTCCACGCCGGCCTGGGTGAGGAGCGTCGCCACCTGGGCCAGGTGGTTGGAGGTGTGCAGGCTGACGTGGAGGAGGATCTCACCCACAGGGTGCTGCTCGGCGGTCCCGGCCGTGGTCCGGTAGGAGACGATCCGGCCCGCCTCCTCCGGGGTGAGGCGGGCGACGCGGGCCCGGTACTCGCTCGACACCTTCCGGAAGGCCGCTCCGACGTCGTCCAGGGTGGGCATCTCGGCCGCCCCGGGCAGGGTGGCGGGGGAGCTGCCGTCGAGCCGCGCCGACCAGACTTGGTGGGCGCCGACGACGTGGGCCAGGGTGGCGAGGATGGAGCCGTAGGAGCCGCGCCGCTCCCCGCTCAGCTCTTGGGGTGGGAGCCGCCGGCTCGCCTCCAGCGTGTTCTCCATCACCCAGGCGTTGCACGCGTACAGCCCTTCCAGCAGGCGGCCCAGCTCGGACACGTCGCTCTCCTCCACGTGGAACTCCGCCGGCGGCGCCTGCGTCCCGGCGCCGCCGATCCTACGATCCTGCCAGAGGGCGTGACCGTCGTGGGGCTGACGGCCGCGGGCGGCCTACGGGTTGACGCCGAGGCAGGGCTTTCCGCCGCAGACGTCGATCACCGCGCCGGTGTCGAGGAAGACCGCCTTCTGGAGCTGGGCCGCGGGCTGGTTGCGCGGCATCCCATGCGGGTCCTGGCCGTACTGGGGGCCGAGCGGGGGTGTGTTGGTCAGCGGCGCCGGCGGGGTGCCCGAGTCCCAGACGAACATGGCCGAGCCGTGGAAGGGGTAGGAAGGGATGGCCGGGATGCCCCAGTAGGGGAGGAGGTCCGGCGAGCGTCCCGGCCGCAGCGCCGGCTGGTGGATGAAGGCGCCGATGGTCCGGGCCTCGATGTCGGTGGCCACGTTGGCCACCTGGTGGTCGCCGAAGGCGACCTGGAGCAGGACCTGGTGGGAGGGGGTGCCGGGCAGGGGATGGCCGGTCATGTTCTCGGCGTAGCCGTCCGCCTCGCCCCGGTCCCAGAGCATCTGGAGGAGCCCGAAGATGATCTGCCGGATGAGGGGGTCGGGGTAGGCCTGGTCCATGATCTGGAGGAAGGGGACGGCGTCGACGCTGCGGTCGATCAGGATGGCGTAGTCCATCCCCGGCACCCCGAGCACGCCCCGGGGGATGTCCTGCGCCACCGCCATCAGGGCGCCGCCCAGGATGCCGCCCTGGCTGTTGCCGTCGTAGGCGAGAGGATCGTGCCGGTCGATCAGGGGCCGGCCGTCGGGGGACTGGAAGGCGGGGGAGCCGGCGAAGCCCCGGGGATGGGTCAGGAGCCGGCCCAGGAACAGCTCGTCGAGCAGGGCCTGCTGCAGGCGGTCGGGGATGGAGGGGAAGTTGGAGAAGTCCTGGAAGGTGCGGACGGCGTTGGGGATGTCCTCCTGGGCCATCCCGATCTCGGGCGTGGCGCAGAAGACGAAGTCGTAGGTGGCGGCCATGACCTGGACGTCGTGGGCCTCGACCTCGAAGGGCGTCCCCAGCAGGCCGTGCCCGTAGAGGGAGGGGTGGGCCGGGTGCTGGGGGCTGGCGCTGCGTGGGATCACGCAGACGAACTGGGCCTGCTGGACGTTCCCCGCCAGTTGCTCGGGCAGGCCGTCCGGCCCCAGGTTCAGCCGCGACCCCGGCGGCCCTCCCGGCCGGTCCAGGAAGCTGGGCACCTGGAAGGTCCCCACCACCAGCCGCTGCAGGAGCGGGTTCTGGTCGGGGCTGAAGTCGGTGACCTGGCTCACGGCGAAGGCCGGGGCGGCATCGCCGAGCTGGGAGAAGGCCACGTCGCGCATGTGCAACAGGCGGCCGGTGAGGTTGGCGGTCGAGGCCACCGTGAAGTCCCAGGCCAGGTACAGGCCCTGGCGGGGGACGTGGGCGCGGGCCAGATCGCCCAGGACCCGTTCGATCTGGGGCCGACGCTGCTCGACGGCGGGGTCACCGCCGCCCGCGTGGAGCAGGGCGGCGAAGGCGGGCGGGGGCGGGATCGGCTGCCCGTCGGCGGTGCGCAGGTCGCGCAGGGCCACGGCGTAGGTGTGGCCCTCGGTGAGGTTGCGGGCGGGATGGATGATCAGCGCCTGCTCGGCCGGGTCGGGGTCGTTGGCGTCCAGCTCGGCGAAGTAGGGCCAGCGCTGGCCGGTCTGCTCGTCGAGCAGGACGGCCCCGCTGTCGGGGTCCAGCGAGGCGCCGATGTCGGTGATCGGGGCCAGGTGGGAGCGGGCCGGGTCGAGGCCGGGGACGTGGACCAGGATGGGGGTGCCGGGGCTGAAGCCGTCGTTCAGGTTCCAGGCCGAGGGGTCGATCGGGACCCCGGCCGCGTTGACGGGCATGGACGGGACGGGGAAGGCGACCCGCCGTCCGGTGGGCGTGGAGCGGTCGGGGACGGTGTAGAAGTCGTCCGGGAAGGGCAGCAGGCAGGAGGTCGGGTCGAGCACGTCGCAGACCGGCGGCCGGGGCGGGCCGGCGGCCCGAGCCCCGACGGCGGAGCCGGAGAGGCTCCCGGCCAGGGCCAGCGCGCACGTGACCACCACGGCGGCCGATGTCCTTCGCCCGTCCATCTCGCTCCCCCCCTCGCGGTGCTGAGGCTGATTATCGCCGCCGAGGGGCGCGCGTCAAGTGCCGGTCGTGCGGCCGGTCCCGACCGGCTGGGACCGGCCCGCCGGCACGGTGCGGCTCAGCCACCCGATCGGGGCAGCTCGGGCCGGTCGATGATCCGGAGCCAGCTGCCGTCCGGCTGGCGGCGCGCGACCTGGATCCTGGCGCCGGCGTCGTCGGCAGGGCGGGTCGAGGTCAGGGCCAGGTCCCCATAGCGGAGGGTGGGCAATGGCTCCTCCACCTCGAACCGGGGCCGTTGGGCCAGCATCCGCTCGAAGACGGCCCGGATGGCCTCCCGGCCCACGGTCACCTGCCCGGGCGGATAGGCGAGCACCGCGTCCGGGGCGTACAGCTCGGCCAGCCCTTCGGCGTCGCCGGCTCGGGCCCGCTCGACGAACAGTCGCGACAGCTCCTCGGGCTCCATGGCCGGCCGGTATCCAGTGCTCATCGCTCACCTCCTGAACCGGGAGTTGGTTCCGAGCCAGGATTGGCTCCGCTCCCATCCTGGAGCAGGGAGCTCTAGAAGTCCAATGAATATTTATGCTGATAACTAGAATCTCCAGTTATGGAGATTCGCCAGCTGGAGTACCTCGTGGCCGTGGTCGACGAGGCGAGCTTCACCAGGGCGGCGGAGCGGCTCCACGTCACCCAGCCGGGGGTCAGCGCCCAGCTGCGCCAGCTGGAGCGTGAGCTGGGTCAGCCCCTCCTCGACCGCTCCGGCCGGGCGGTGCGTCCGACCCAGGCCGGGACGGCGGTGCTGCCCTACGCCCGGGCCGCGCTCCAGGCGGTGGCCGGGGCCCGGCTCGCCGTCGACGAGCTCACCGGGCTGGTGCGCGGGCGCGTGGCCGTGGGCATGGTGACCGCCTGCTCGTCCCTCGACCTGGCCGACCTCCTGGCCGACTTCCATCGGGCCCATCCGGCGGTGGAGATCACGCTGGTCGAGGCCGGCTCCGACCGGCTGCTGGCCGGGCTCCAGGACGGGTGCTTGGACCTGGCCTTCGTGGGCCTGGGGCCGAGGGTGCCGCCCGGGATCGAGGTCCAGGTCGTCATCGACGAGCCGATCGTGGCCGCCGTCGCCCGCTGCCACCCCCTGGCGAGGAGGAGGAGCATCGCCCTGGACGGCCTCCGCGAGGTCGCCCTGATCAGCCTCCCGCCCGGGACGGGCCTCCGCTCCTGCCTGGACGACGCCTGCGCTCGGGTCGGCTTCCGGCCCCGGGTCGCACTCGAGGCCAGCAACCTCGACCTGGTCGCTCGTCTCGCCGGCCGCGGCCTGGGCGTGGCCGTCCTGCCCCGGTCGACCGCCGCCGCCCGTCCGGAGGAGCTGCACCCGATCGCCATCACCCGCCCCCGGCTGCGGGGCCGCATGGCCCTGGCCTGGCGGGGCCGGGGGCCGTCCGGACCGGCCGCCCGGGCGCTCATCGAGCGCGCCCGGACCGCCTTCGCCTCCCCGGGCAGCGACGGCCCGGGAGGGGGGGACGGTCGCCCGCCGGGAGGGGAGGACGATGCCGGGCCGGGCCAGCCGGGGTAGGGGGAGCCGGGGCCACCGCGACTCCGTTCGGGGCGGCCGTGGCGACCGGGCGGCGCCGTCTTCCGGGCTCGGCGGTTGACGCCGGGCCCGGCCGGGCGGATGGTGGAGGCGTTGTCGTCATCCGTCCAGTCCGGAGCACACGACCATGAAGGGAGAGATCGACGAACTGCTGCGGTCCGCGGTCGAGCGGGGCGACGTCCCGGGCGTGGTCGCCCTGGCCGCCGACGACCAGGGCGTCATCTACGAGGGCGCGGCCGGCCGACGCGCCGCCGACGCCGAGGACCCGATCACGCCCGACACCATGCTCCGCATCGCCTCCATGACCAAGATGGTCACCACCACGGCCGCCCTCCAGCTCTGGGAGCGGGGCCAGCTCGACCTGGAGGCGCCGGTGGAGACCTACCGGCCCGAGTTCGCCCGGCTCCAGGTGCTGGAGGGCTTCGACGGCGACACCCCCCGGCTGCGCCCGCCGGCCACGAAGGCCACCGTGCGCCAGCTCATCACCCACACCGCCGGCTTCGCCTACTGGTTCTGGAACCGCGACATCGACCGGTACGAGCAGGTGACGGGCACCCCCAACATCCTGTCCGGGAAAAACGCCGCCTTCACCGCGCCCATGGTGTTCGATCCCGGCGCCCGCTTCGAGTACGGGATCAACATCGACTGGCTGGGCAAGGTGGTCGAGGCCGTCAGCGGGCGCTCGCTGGACCGCTACATCGCCGAGCACGTGACCGGCCCGCTGGGCATGACCAGCACCACGGCCAGGATGACCGCGACCCAGCGGGCCGCCTCGGCCCCGGTCCACGTGCGCGGCCAGGACGGTGCCTGGACGGTGAGCGACATCGACTGGCCCCAGCAGCCCGACTTCTGGGGCGGCGGTCACTTCCTGTACTCCACCCCCCGCGACTACCTGGTCTTCCAGCGCATGCTGCTCGCCGGCGGGACCTTGAACGGGGTCCGGATCCTGGACCGGGCCACGGTCGAGGCCGCTTTCCAGAACCAGATCGGCGAGCTGTCCTTCCCACCCTCGATCTCGACCGCCCATCCCGAGCTGAGCGCCGACGTCGCGCTCGGCCCCGGCTTCACGTGGGGGCTGGGGCTGCTGCTCAACGAAGCACAACAGCCGGGCATGCGGGCGCCCTGGAGCGGGGCCTGGGCCGGTCTCTTCAACACCCACTTCTGGGTCGATCCCACCAGCCGGGTGACGGCCTCCATCTTCTCCCAGTGCCTCCCCTTCGCCGATCCGGGGGCGTTCCAGCTCTACGTCGACTTCGAACGGGCCCTGTACGCGTCGCGGTGAGGCTGCCTCGGCCGCCGGGGCCTTCGAGCTCCCGCGTGGGCGCCCGGTCAGGGCCGCTGAGCGCCCGTCCGCACCCATGGGCGTCCCGGGCCGATCCGCGAGCGGAGGGATGGGCCGGCCCCGCTTTCCCCACCTCCGTGCCCGCCCGGCGCGGCCCGCGGGCTGCGATCGCGCGCTCCCGAGGGACCCGGGCGGACCCTCGCGACAGGGCGTGGCATCGCATGGGAGGCCGCGTACCGATCCCGGCGGCGCACCGCCGCTCGCCGCTGGTCCGGCCCGGAGATCACGGGCCCGGGTGCGGCGTCGATGGGCGGGATGCGGTGGCCGCCGGCTCGATCCGGAGCGGTCACCTGGCCGCGATGGTGGAGGTCGTCCACCCCGCCCGCGAGGACGGCCGGTCTTGGAGACCGAGGCGCGCATCGCTACCCTTGCTGTTTGACGGGAACTTACGAGGGGGCATGGGGGAATGAACGTCGCCACCCTGCTGACCAAGGCGGCCAGGGTCCACGCCGGGAGCGTGGCGCTTCGATACGGGGCGACGGAGATCGGCTACGCGGAGCTGGACCTCCGCACCGGCCGTCTGGCCTCGGGGTTGAAGAAGCTCGGGCTCTCGGCTGGCGATCGCCTCCTCCTCTGGCTCCACAACCGGCCCGAGCTGGTGGAGCTGCTGCTGGCGTGCTGGAAGGCGGGGCTGATCGCCGTTCCCGTGAACGTCCGGCTGCACCCTCGGGAGATGGCCTACATCGCCTCCGACTGCGGGGCCGCGGCGCTGGCCGTCGACGAGGCCCTGGTCGACGCCGTGGAGAGCGTCCGGCACGAGCTTCCCCCGGACGTCCACCTGGTGCGGGTGGGGGGCGAGAGCGGGCCGCTCCCGGGCTACGACGCCCTCCTGGCCCAGGACCCGCTGGTCGCGAGCGAGGTCGCCGAGGACGACGTGGCCTGGCTGTTCTACACCTCGGGCACCACCGGCCGGCCCAAGGGGGCCATGCTCACCCATCGCAACCTCATCGCCATGACCATGAACTGCCTGGCCGACATCTGCTCCTTCCAGCCCGAGGACGTCGTGCTCCACGTCGCCCCCCTGACCCATGGCAGCGGTCTGTACCTGCTCCCCGCCCTGGCCCGAGGCAGCCTGAACGTCATCTCCCCGCACCGGACGTTCGAGCCCGGGCAGGTGTTCGAGATGATCGCCGCCCAGGGGGTGACGGTGATCGCCTTCCTGGCGCCCACCATGATCGTGAAGCTGATCGACGACCCCGCCCTGGGCGCGCACGATCTCTCCAGCCTGCGGTGCGTGCCCTACGGCGGCGGCCCGATGTACGTCGAGGACCTGAAGCGGGCCATCGACCGGCTGGGACCGATCTGGGTTCAGCTCTACGGCCAGGGGGAGACACCGATGACAGGGCTCTACCTGAGGTCTCAGGAGCACCGCTACGACACCCCCGAGGCGGAGCGACGTCTGGGCTCGGCGGGGATACCACGCACGGACGTCGAGCTGCGCATCGTCGACGCCGAGGGCCGAGATCTGGGGGAGGAGGTGGTGGGTGAGATCCTGATCCGCGGGGCCACGGTGATGAAGGGCTACTGGGCCAACCCCGCGGCGACCGCGGAGACGATCCGCGAGGGCTGGCTCCACACCGGCGACCTCGGCTACGTGGACCGGGATGGCTACGTGTACGTCGTCGACCGGGCTCGGGACATGATCGTCAGCGGCGGCAACAACATCTACGCGCGCGAGGTGGAGGAGGTGCTGCTCACGCATCCCCAGATCGTCGAGGCGGCGGTGATCGGCGTTCCGGACCCGTACTGGGGCGAGTCGGTGCACGCCATCGTGGTCGTGCGGCCGGGAAGCGCGATCGGGGAGGAGGAGGTGGTCCGGCATTGCCAGACGGCGCTCGCCTCCTACAAGAAGCCCCGCTCGGTGGAGTTCGTGGGCGAGCTGCCGAAGAACGCCTACGGGAAGGTGCTGAAGAGGGAGCTGCGGGAGAGGTACTGGTCGGGGTACGAGCGGAGGGTGGGCGGCGGTCGCCAGGTCCCTCCGTCACCTCGGGGCGGCCGCCCCGACGGACGCGAGCCGGGCTGAGCCGGGGGCCTCGACCGCCGGCCCGGCCGAGGCGGGCCAGCGGCCGAGGTCGATGCCGAGGTGGCGCGGCCTCGTGGCTCGGCGGCGTCGAGGTCGGGCCGGCGCGGGACCGGGCTCGGGCGTCAGCCCGGGCCGCCCGCCGACGCTTCGCCGGCCCTCCGCCGCAGCCGCCCCCTCACGGCCAGAAGGGCCGCGCCCACCAGGGCCGGCGCCGCCGCCACCTCCCAGCCGGCGGGCAGCCCGATCGCCGCCACCGCCAGGGGGCTGCAGAGGGCGGCCAGGGCGTAGCCGGCGAAGATGAGGCCGAAGGCGGTGCTGGATGCGTCGGGTGCGGCCTCGGCCGCGATCCGGCCCACCAGGCCGGCGCCGCCGAGCGCCAGCCCTCCGACCAGGGCACCGGCCAGGAAGGGCGCCGCCGACCCGGCCGGGGGGAGCAGCGCCGCTCCGGCCAGCTCCAGGCCGAGCACGGCCGCCATCGGCCGGTCCACGCCCAGGCGGTCGGAGACCCACCCGCCGATCAGGCGGGCGACGGTGTTGCCGGCGGCCACCAGCACCACGGCGGCGGTGGCGACCGCGCCCCCCAGGCCGCGGGCGTCGGCGGCGACGCCGACGTCGACCGCGGCCACCGGGCCGAAGGTGTTGCCGGCGAAGACGACGGCGAAGCCGGTCCAGAGCAGGGGCCGGGAGATCAGGTCGGTGAGGGAGGGCGCGGTCGAGGCCGATCCGGCTTGCGACCTCGGGAGTGAGGGCGAGCCGGCCAGGCCGGCCAGGGCCAGGAGGGCGGTGGCCGCCGCCACCGCCGCCAGGGCGTGGCTCCATCCCAGCGCCGGGACGAGGGCGCTCACCACCGGCGCCTCCAGGATCGAGGCCCCGGCGTAGGTGGCGGTGACCGCGCCCGCGGCGGCGCCCCGGCGGTGGGGGAAGGCCCGGCCCATCGCCGCCACCGCCCCGGTCAGGGCGAGGCCACCGCCCACGCCGAGCGCCAGGAAGCCGTAGCCGGTGACGAACGTGGCTCCCGAGGGATGGGCGAAGGCGGCGGCCTGGCCCGCGACCAGCAGGGCGAGCGCGGCCGCGCACAGCCGGCGGGGCGGGAGGCGGTCGCCGAGGCGCCCGCCCAGGACGGTGCCGAGACCGTAGCCGAGCGGGGTGAAGGAGAAGACCGCCCCGGTCAGCGCCGGGGTCCACCCCTGCCGGAGGGCGTCGGGCGCGACCGTACCCCAGGCGAAGGCGAGCCCGAAGGGCAACTGGAGCGCCAGCATGCCGGCCGCGATCCGGATCCGGTCGGCCCGATGAGGAGCGTCGTGGGTGAGACGGCCGGTCCCGGGCGAGGGGCAGGTCGGGCCGAGCCTCCCGGCCTGCCCCCTCCCAGGCAGCTGGTTACTCCCCGGCGGCGGTGGCGGGCTCCGCCGCCACCTCGGCCTCGAAGCGGCTCCCGATCAGGCGCGCCGCCTCGGGGTTGCGGGCCCGGACGGCCAGGAACCAGACCAGGCCGGCCACGACCCAGGCGAAGAAGAGGTAGGGCAAGTAGGCGGTGACGCCGCTCAGGGCCGGGAAGAGCCCGCCCGGGATGAACTGGGGCAGCCAGCTGGCCCAGAACACGAAGCACTGGACCGCGGCCCCGATCACCGCTACCGCCACCGCGAACGGGGTGAGGCGGCCCAGCCGGGCCAGGAAGACGATGGCCGCGATGCAGACCAGCACGTAGGCGAGCATGAAGCCGAAGGTGGCCACCGTTCCTGCCCAGCCCGTCTGGTCGATGGGGCTGAGCCCGGCCAGGGTGAGCACGGCCGGGATCAGCAGCATGGGGACGGCCACCGTGGCCAGGGCCACGTGCGGGGTCCGGTGGGTGTGGTGGGTGATCGCCATCCGGGGTGCCCCGATGCCGTCGTGGGCCATGGTGAAGGCCATGCGGCCGCCGGCGTTGATGCAGGCCAGGGTGCAGGCGAACATGCTGCACATGATCCCGAGGTCGATGAGGGGGGCGAGGAAACCGAGGCCCATGATCTGGGCCAGGTCGGGCAGTGGGGCCTGGCTCTTGGCGAAGCTGTGGCCGCTGCCCTGGAAGCCGTAGACCTGGGAGTAGGAGACGACCGTGTAGAAGATGCCGACGATGAGGCAGCTGAGCAGGATGGCACGCCCCACCGCCCGGTAGGGGTTGCGGGCCTCCATGCCCAGCGAACCGGCGCTCTCGAAGCCGACGAAGGCGAAGACGCCCAGCACCACCCCGACCACGATCCCGCTCAGACTGCTGCCCTGGAGCCGCAGCTCGGGCATCGAGAAGACGGTGCCGTGGTGCACCCAGATGGCCACGCAGAGGGCGAGGATGATCCCGATCGAGATCGACTCCAGGACCAGGCTGGTCCGGGCCGAGATCCCCATGTCCCTGATGGCCACGGCCAGCGGGACCACGAAGTCGAAGACGAACAGGACGATGTAGACCCAGCGGGTGCCGGTGGGTACGCCCAGGTGGCCGAGCAGGTCGGCTCCGAAGATGGCGAAGCCGAGCAGGGTCGCGACCCCGGTGGCGATGTAGCCGAGCTGGAGCCCCCAGCCGGCCATGTACCCGGCTCCCGGCCCCAGTCCCCGCGTCACCCAGACGTAGAAGGAGCCGGCCGAGGTCATGCGGCGGGCGAACTGTGCCGCGCAGTAGCCCACACAGAGCATGAGCACCAGTGCGATCAGAAACGAGACCCAGGTGCCGTTGCCGGCGCTCAAGAAGACCAGCAGCGGCAGCAGCGACATGGCGGCGCTGGGGGCCGCGTTGGCGACCGACTGGGCCAGAACCTCGAGCATGCTGAGACGGCCGCGCCGGAGCGTCGAGGCTCCCGCCGCCTCCCCGGCCGAAACCAGGATCGTCCGCTCGGGCAGGTCGGAAACGCCCGATGGGGTACTGATGTCCGCCATCCTCCGGTGCCTCCCTACTGCGCCTGGTGGTGGCAACGCTCGGGCGCGGGGACGTCGAGCGCCGGGTTGCCGTCGAAGAAGCCGACCGGTTTCAGATGGAACCCGATCCGGGCCACGGGCATCACCGGCCAATCCTCGGGGCGGGGGACGTGGTGGGCGCCGAACGTGTACCAGACCACGATGTCCGTGTTCTCGATGGGCCGATCCCGCCGCACGTACCGGGGTAGGCCGTCGCCGCCCGGGTGCTGGTTCGGATAGTCGCCGGCGGCGTACATCTCGCTGGGGTCGTAGGCGGTGACCCACAGGTGCCGGGTGGCGAAGCCGGCCCGCCGGATGGCGTGGGCGTCGGGTTGGTAGAAGGGGAGCACGTTGTCACCCGGGAAGAGCCCGTAGGCGACCGGGTCGCCGAGCGCGTTGGACCGGTTGGGGTTGACGATCTTCCAGTAGCGGGCGCTGAGCGGGTTGACCACGCCCGCCGCCTCGGACTCCCTGGTCAGTGGCCTCTCGTTGACGACCCAGGCGTTGCCGTGAGGGTTGTCGGGACCCGGCGGCACCGCTTCGGAATCGCACTCGTAAACGGTGTTCTGGAGGCCGTCGACCATCACGTCCAGGCGCATGTTGAAGAAGTGTTGATGGTTGGGGCCGTAGAGGTTCGGCGCCACCCTGACCCCGTGCCGGGGCCTGACGCCGTCGGGCAGGGCGCCGTTGGAGATGACGCCGGTCAGCTTGACCTCGTAGCCGATGGTGCCGTCCTGGTAGAAGTACCAGAAGAAGCCGTACTCGTAGTTGCCGACGGTGGCGATGTTGGACACCACCAGCCGTCGCGAACGTCGCACCTCCACCTCGCCGGTGCGGAAGTCGGTGTGCTTCCAGAGGATGCCGAAATCCTCCTCGTGGAGGCAGACGGCGTTGGTGATGGCGTTCGCGTGCCCGTCGCCGTCGTTGACCACGGCGTCGAGGTAGCGGATCTCGCCCAGGCAGTCACAGCCCAGCTCCAGGCTGTTGGTGAGGAGACCGACGCCGTACTCACCCATGTCGAAGACGTTCTTTCGATAGTGGGTCGGGTTGGGATCCCCGTAGGGGATGAACATCTCGGAGATGGCGGCGCGGTAGAGGATGGGACGCAGGCGACCCTGGTCCTCGTAGCCCACCTGGTAGAGGACGAGGCCCTCGCGTGGGGTGAAGCCGATCCGGAAGCTCCACTTCTGCCAGCGCACCAGGTGTCCTTCGATCTCGAAGCTGGGTCCTTCGGGCTGGGTGATCTCGAGGCTCCGCTGGTCCCGACGGACGCCGTCGGGGAAGCGGGGGAAGTTCCGGGGATCGCTGATCTGATCGGCCCGATAGTTGGCGGTGCGGGGAGGGAGCGGCACCACCCCGTGGTCCTCGATCTCGGCCACCGCCATCCGGTCCAGGTCGACGCGTACCACCAGACCCTCCACCGGACGCGCGTAGCAGTGCTCGCCTGGGCCGGGTCTGACCCAGGTCAGCCCGCGCACGAAGCGCCCCTGTTCGGGCGCATCCTCGGGACCGTTGTAGCCCACCGACCAGGGGTCCAGGATGGCCAGCTCGAGCTCGGCCTCGGTGAGGCCGCGACGGCGCATCGCCTCCCGCCAGCGGGGGTCCTTCTTCACCGCCGCCTCGGCGGCCAGGAACTCCTCCAGCATGATCGGCGCTTGCACCCCCGGCACCTCGCGCCAGGACGTGACCCGACCTCGGTTCAGCGAGACGACGGCCTCATAGGTCGCGCGCCGGACGCGGTCGCGCAGGACCACCCTGGCCTCGCGCTCGATGGCGTCGCCGGGCCGATGGCCGAGCACGAGCTGCTTCGACGGCTCATGGAGCGTGACGTAGACGAAGCGCGTGGTGTCGGTGAGCGCCCGCTCGCGTTTCAGGATCGCGCTCGCGGCCTCGATCTCCTCCGCCGAGAGCGGATCGAGCGGGTGCCTGGTACGGGTGCCCGGACGGTCGACCGTCTGCATGCAGACACCTCCCTCCGTGTTCGCCCGACTCGAAGCCCGCTCGGGTCTTCTCGACGGGGCGACCACTCGATTTGGCACACCCAGTATGGGTGCCCCTTGAAAGGTCGTCAACCACCCGCCGCCGGCGCCTCAGGCCAGGCGGGTGATGAGGAACATGACCCCGACCCCGCCCAGGGTCAGGGGCAGGGCCTGATGGGGCGACAGCATCCTGGCCCGCGGCAGCAGCACGCTGGAGCCCGCGTACACGAAGAGCCCGGAGAAGAACCCGACCGCGATCGGGAGCACCGCCGGCGGCACCGCGGCCATGGCGGCCACGGCGGCGCCCAACAGCGGTGCGGCCGCGTCAGCGACCAGGAACCAGCGCGAGCGGCGCGCCGGCTGATGGTGGGTCACCAGGTAGGAGACGGTGTTGAGGCCGTCGGAGAAGTCGTGGCCGATCACGGCCAGACCCACCAGCACCCCGAGGGCGGCGTCGACCCGGGAGCCGAGCCCGATGGCCAGTCCGTCGAAGAAGCTGTGCACGATGAAGCCGGCGGCGCCGACCAGGCCGGCCTGGTGGGGGGATTCCTCCGCCTCGTGGTGGTGGTGGAGGAAGCGTTCCAGCACGTAGAAGGCCAGGAAGCCGGCCAGGGCCGTCCCCAGCGGCCACTGCGGAGAGAGGTGGAGTTCACCCGCCCGCTGGATGGCGTCGGGCAGGAGGTCGAAGAAGGCGGCCGCCAGCACCACGCCCCCGGCCAGAGCCGCCAGGGAGTGGGTGCGACCCGGCCAGCGCAGGGCGGCGCTGCCCCCGGCGAGGGTGGAGAGGAAGGCGACGGCGGCGAATCCCAGGGACGGCAATGCGTTCATCCCCCGTCCTCCCGACAGTCGGGACACCGGCCGGAGAAGATCAGCTGGTGGCCCGTGATCGAGAAGCCCGTGCCGGCCGTCACCTCCGGCTCCAATCTCTCCAGGGCACAGCCTGGCAGCGGGGCGAGAGCGCCGCAGCCCTCGCAGCGGACGTGGTCGTGGTGGGCGCCCGCCACCTCGTACCGGGCCTTGCCGTCGACCATCACCCGGGCCACCAGCCCCCGATCGTGGAGGTAGGAGACGGCCCGGAAGACCGACGAGGGGTCGGCGGGCCGCCCGGAGGCGACGAGTTCTTGGTGCAGCTCCTCGATCGACCAGGCATGGCGGCCCCCCCGCCGGAGGAGATCGGCGACCGCGTCCCGGACGCTGCTCGGCCGTGGCACGGAGTGCAGCCTACGTCATTTTGCAAGTCGCTTGCAGAATCACGGCCCGCTCCCGTCGAACCGGCCGGCGGCCGATCCGGCCGCGGTCACGGCTCGCGACGTGCCTCGGCCCGGTCCTGGAGCAGGGCCAGGGTCCGGTGGAGGCCGTGCACCAGCTTGCCGTAGGGAGCGGTGACGAAGACGCCCACCACCGTCCCCAGGTGCAGGATCAGCAGCGGCCCGATCAGCGGGGTGGTGCGCAGGGCGAGCAGGGCCAGCCCGCTCACCCCCACCGCCTCGCTCAGCCAGAGGAAGGCGCCGTCGAGCGTCCGCGATCGGGGGGCGTCCGTCGTGGACGCCCGGCGTCCGAGCCAGAGCAGGCCTCCGGCACCGATCACCATGGCCGCGCCTCCGGCCGTGCCCAGCAGCACCGGCACGCTCAGGAGTGGGTAGGGGGGCAGCCAGCCCAACAGGTCTTGTTCCACCGCCGCGGCCAGGGTGGCGGCGAAGGCCAGGGCGAAGCCCCCGAACAGCAGCTGGTGCAGGACCCGGCGTGCCCGCGAGGGGTGGAGGGGGTCGGGGTGGTAGCAGCCCCCGCCGCCCCCGCCCAGGTAGCGGAGCAGGAGGACGTCGGCCAGGGTGGCGGCCCAGGCCCCGGGATCGAGCGAGGCCCGGTCTCCGCCCACATCGCGCCAGAGGCGCCGGCCGCCCACCCCCAGCACCAGCACCACCAGGGCGGTGAGAGCCAGGAAGCCGGCCAGGAGCAGCTCGTATCCGATCAGCTGGTAGAACGCCCCGGGCCCGGTGTGGGAGCGAGCCAGGGCCCCCGGCCCGTGGCTCCAGACCACCGCCAGCAGGGCCAGCAGCATCCCCGCCAGCCCGACCAGCGCTGCCGTCAGCCGGGGGCGCCCGAACAGTGCCGCCAGCGCCCCCGGCCAGGCGTAGCGTCGATAGCCCGCCAGCCGGACCTGGCGCATCAGACCGGGGATGTCCACTCCGAACTCGTGCGGGGGCGCGAACATGCAGGCCTGGTGACAGGCCCGGCAGTCGTGGCAGAGGTTGGCCAGCTGGACCACGTCCCCCAGGGCGAAGGCCGAGCGCCGCTCGGCGGCGGGGAAGACCGCGCAATAGCCCTCGCAGTAGCGACAGGCGTTGCAGATGGTGAGCTGGCGCTCGGCCTCCGCGATCAGCTCAAGCAGCCCGGCCACAGACCGCCGCCTCCTCTCCGGCGATGCGCCCGAAGACGCTGCCGATGGTCATCCCGAAGCCGCCGAGGTAGCCGTTGAGGAGGACGTTGCCCGCCATCACCTCTCCGGCCGCGAAGACGTTGGCGAAGGGGTGTCCGTCCTCGCCCAGCACCCGCGCCCGCTCGTCCACCCCCACCGCCAGGTAGGTGAAGGTGATCCCGGGGCGCAGCGGGTAGGCGAAGAAGGGGGGTTGCTCCAGGGCCAGGGCCCAGTTGCTCTTGGGTGGGTCGACCCCCCGCGTGCCCCGGCCGTCGAGCCGGCCGGGGTCGTAGGGGGCGTCGCGGTCGACCGCCCGGTTGAAGCCCTCGACCGTCTCGATCAGGGCGACGGCGTCGATCCCCATCTGCCCGGCCAGATCCTCCAGCCGCTCCGCCCGGTAGGGGGGGTAGAGGGGCGGGATGAAGCGCCCCATTACCTGGCGGTCGAAGACCGAGAAGGCCAGCTGCCCCGGCTGCCGTGCGATCAGCCCGCCCCAGCTGGCGTAACGCTTGGGCCAGAGATCGGCCCCCTCGTCGGCGAAGCGCCGTCCCTCCCGGTTGACGACGATCCCGAAGGGAATGGCGTCGACCCGGGTCACGATCCCGCCCTCGGCCCGTGGCGCGCGGGCGTCGCAGGCCACGGCGTGGAAGCCATGCGGGTTGCCCCGCCGCCTGGCCCCCAGCTCCAGCAGCTGGCCCAGCAGCCGCCCGTCGTTGGCCCCGCTCCCCCGGACCAGGTAGTTGTCGGCCGCCTCACCGTGGGTGCGACGCAGCCACTCCCGGTTGCCCTCGAACCCCCCCGAGGCCACCACCACCGCCCCGGCCTCGATCTCCGCCTCGCCCTCCGGGGCGCGGACCCGGGCCCGGCGGAAGACGCCGTTCTCGATCTCCAGGGCGAGCACCTCGGTCCGGTACCGCACCTCCACCCCGGCCCGCTCCGCGTGCCGGTAGTAGGCGTTCAGGAGCGCCTTGCCGCCGCCCAGGAAGAAACGATTGGTGCGGCTGAGCTGCAGCGTGCCCCGCAGCGCCCCCTGCCACCTGGCGCCGTGGGCCTCCATCCACGCCGGCAGCTCGCGGGAGCGTCCGATGGTGAAGCGGGCCAGCTGGCGGTCGAGGTCCGGCCCGGTGACCTCGATCAGGTCGCGCAGGAACTCGTCCTCAGGGTACTCCGGGCTCGCCACCCGCACGTTGCGGGTGTACTTGCTGTTGCCGCCCCGCCACTCCGGCGCCGTCTTCTCCAGGAGCAGGACCCGGCCCCCCGCGTCCCGAGCCGCCAGAGCCGCGCACAGGGCCGCGTTGCCGCCCCCCACCACCAGCACGTCAGGGCGCACCGCCGCTCTCCCCGCCATCGTCGCTCCTCATCCGGCCGCGTACGAGTGTAGGCGCGCGCCGGTCGGCCAGGGAGGGCGGTGGCCGGCCGCAGGGGCCGGAGCCGGTCCTATGCTTGCGGGAGAAGGCCGGCGCGGGTCGTCGCTCGGGCTCGCGGGGAGAGGCTGGCCTGCGGTCAGCGCTGTCGAGGAGGACGTTCGTGGATCGAGATCCGAAGATCACCGAGGCCGAGGTGAGCCGGCTGGCGGAGCTGGATCGGAGCCACTGGCTGCACCCCCAGGGCGACCTGGGCGGGGGACCGGCCGTCGCCCCCCAGCTGATCTTCCAGCGGGGCCGGGGCTCCACCCTGTTCGATCTCCAGGGCCGTCCCTTCCTCGACGCCATGGCCGGGCTATGGAACGTGAACGTCGGCTACGGGCGGCCGGAACTGGCGGAGGCGGCCGCCGAGCAGATGCGCGAGCTGCCCTTCTCCTCCACCTACGGGGGTTTCGGGCACGCCCCTGCCATCCGGCTCGCCGCCAGGCTGGCGGAGCTGACGCCGGGTGACCTGGAGGTGACCTTCTTCGCCTGCGGTGGGGCGGAGGCCAACGACACCGCCTACAAGATCGCCCGCCTGTACTGGCGGCTGCGCGGCCAGCCGGAGAAGGTGCGGATCGTGGCCCGGCTCCGGGCCTACCATGGCTTGACCTACGGGGCCACCAGCGCCACCGGCCTCCCGATGTTCTGGGAGGGGGTGGGACCGCTGGCGCCGGGCTTCCTGCACGCCCCGGCTCCCCACCCCTACCGGTACGAGGGCGACGGCGCCCCCGGGGAGGGGTACGCCCGGGCCCTGGAGCAGGTGATCGTCGAGGCCGGCCCGGAGACGGTGGCGGCGGTGGTGGCCGAGCCGGTCCAGGGCGCCGGCGGGGTGATCGTGCCCCCCGACGACTACCTCCGCCGGCTGCGCGAGATCTGCGATCGCCACCACCTGCTCCTGATCGCCGACGAGGTGATCACGGGCTTCGGCCGCACCGGCCGCTGGTTCGGGGTCGAGCACTTCGGCGTGGTCCCCGATCTGCTGGTGTTCGCCAAAGGCGTCACCAGTGGCTATCTGCCCCTCTCCGGGGTGGTGGTGAGGCGCTCCGTCCACGAGGTGTTGCGCTCCCTGGGTGGGGTCTTTCCCCACGGCTTCACGTACAGCGGCCACCCGGTGGCGTGCGCGGTGGGGCTGCGGAACCTGCGCATCCTCGAGGAGGAGGGGCTGGTGGAGCGGGCCCGGGCCATGGGCGAGGTGCTGCGCGCCCACCTGGAGGGCCTCCGCCGCCACGAGCTGGTGGGCGACGTGCGTTCCCTGGGCCTGCTGGGCGGGGTGGAACTGGTCCGCGACCGCGACACCCGGGAGCCGTTCGCGGCCTCGGTGGGGGCGGCCCGCCGCGTGGCCGGGGCGGCCATGGAGGAGGGGGTGCTGGTCCGGCCCCTGAGCGGGGACGTGATCGCCTTCTCGCCGCCGCTGGTGATCACCGAGGAGGAGATCGCCCGGGCGGTGGAGGGGGTGAGCCGGGGGATCGAGAGGGTGTCGGCCGAGCTGGCGGCGACGCGCCCCTGAGCCTCGGACGGGGCGCCGCCGGCCACCCGATCCAGGCCGCCGGCCGCCCCGGGCCTCGATCCGCCTCCGGTCGGGAGAGCGATGTCACAATCGGCTCGGTGGGCGCCGGCAGGCGCCCGGACGAGGAGGCGACGCGTGCCGGAAACGATGGAGCTGCTTTTGCGCCTGCTGCTGGCGGCCGCCCTGGGAGGCGCGGTCGGCCTCGAGCGCGAGCTCTCTGGACAGCGGGCCGGGCTCAGGACCCATCTCCTGGTCGGCCTCGGCGCGTGCACCTTCACCGAGGCCTCTGCCTTCGGGTTCGGCTACCTGGCCGCGCATCCGCCGCTGACCACGCTGGATCCCTCGCGGATCGCAGCCCAGGTCGTCTCCGGGATCGGCTTCCTGGGCGCGGGGGCCATCCTGCGCTACGGCATCAACGTGCGCGGGCTGACCACGGCCGCCAGCCTGTGGGTGGTGGCGGCGCTGGGCCTGGCCAGCGGGCTGGGCCTCTACGTCGAGGGGGTGGTGGCGTGCGGCATCACGCTGCTGGCCCTGGTCGGACTGCGCCCGCTGCGGACGCGTCTGCAGCGCGTGAAGTCGGCTGCCGAGGAGATGCTGGTCGAGGCCGATCCGGACCTCGAGATCGGGAGCCTGGTTCGGCCGCTGAGCGAGTTGCAGGTCCGGGTGAGCAACATCCGGATCCAGGACGACGAGGACGTCCGCCGGGTCACGTTGACGCTCCGCCCATCCGGTGACGTCGATACCGTGCTGGCGCGGGTGGCCTCGGTGCACGGCGTCCGCGACGTCGAGTGGACGCGCCGGTGAGGAGACGCGTCCCCATCCGCGGCGCGTCCTGGCGGCCGGCGCCGAGGCAGAGTCGGGTCAGGGGGCGCGGACGCCGGCGGGCGGCTCGGACTGGCGCAGGACCAGCGCGTAGCCGTGCTGGAGTCGGTACTCCAGGTGGCAGGGGGCCTCGATCTCGGCCAGCCGTCGGCGCAGGCGCGAGACGTAGACCCGCAGCTGTTCCGGGGAGAGCAGGTATCCGCCCCAGGCCCGGCGCAGCAGCTGGTCGGCCCGGAAGTGCTGGCCGGGATGGTAGAGCAGCACCTCCAGCAGCTCCGCCTCCCGCACCGACAGCCGCCGCGAGCGACCCCCGTGCGCGATCGTGCGGGTGCTCGCGTCGTACTCCAGACCGGCCAGCTCCATCAGTCGTCGGCGCCAGAGCTCCCGGCGGTGGATCAGCACCTCCAGGCGCGCCCGGGCGCGCCCGATCGCCTCGGCCAGGGCCGGGCCCCCGCGGCCGTTCGAGGCGTGCACCTGCAGCCGGGCGAGGAATCCCTCCTGGAAGGCGACCAGCTCGCGATAGATGTTCAGCCAGTGACGGGCGTCATCGCTCCATTCCGTGCCCGGGTCCTCGCCGGGCAGCGGTTCGTCGAGCTCTCTCGAGGAAGAGACCGTTCTGTCGAGGTTCATTCAGGTTCCTGCTCACGAGGCTCCGAGCGCATCCCTCGAAGCGGCATCGAACTCGGTGGATCGTGGTCTCGGGCGCTCGCCGCACCGGTGGGGGTTCGGGAAGGAAGAGCGCAGACCAGCCCCAGCGCCTCGACCGGCCGGCGGCCGAAGACCGGCTCGCCCACGACCTCATCGCGGCGACGGGAACATGCCACACTGAACCACGCCTCCCACAGGCCACGCCCTTATACCTTCTCGCAGGCGATGACCCGTGTCAACCGCTGTCCGACCGGTGTTCGAGCGGAGCCGTGGCGTTCCACGCCTGCCGCCGGCGTCGGTCGTTGATCGCCGGCGGCCCGGCCGTCGGCGAAGCGTGCCGGGTGGGCGCGCGGTGACGGACTGCCGTAAGCTCTGCTCTCGGGGCTGGGACTCCGGCCGTCGGGCGCGAGGGTGGCGGTCGAAGGACCGCTCCGGCTCGGCAGGGCACGTTGCCATACCGCCGAGGTGCTCTCCGGCGAGAGGTCGATCGGCCCTTCCGTCCGGGGCGTTGGCCGAGCAGACTGAGGGTCGAGCCAGAGCGGAGTTCATAGGGTGATCTCACCATGACACCGACCATCCGGCTGGGAAGGCTGTTTGGGATCGAGGTCGGCTTCAACTGGAGTTTGATCGTCATCTTCGTGCTGGTGGCCTGGACGCTGGCCAGCTCGGTGTTGCCGGGCGCGGCGCCGGGCCAGCCGGTGCTGGCGTACTGGCTGGTGGGGCTGGCAGGCGCGGTGGTCTTCTTCGTGTGCCTGCTCGCGCACGAGTTCGCGCACGCCATCGCGGCCCGGCGGCGGGGGATGAAGGTCGGCGGCATCACGCTGTGGCTGTTCGGCGGCGTCTCCCAGCTGGAGGGCGAGCCTCCCAGCCCCGGAGCCGAGGCCCTGATCACCGGGGTCGGTCCGCTGGCCAGTCTCGTGGTGGCGGGCGTGGCCTACGCCGTGGCCGTCGCCGGCGCGACGGCCGGGGCGCCGGCGCTCCTCATCCAGCTCGCGGGCTGGCTGGCCTTCCTCAACCTGGCCCTGGCCGTCTTCAACCTGGTCCCGGCCTTTCCGCTCGACGGCGGGCGTCTCCTCGGCTCCTTCTTCTGGTGGCGCACCGGCAGCCGGCAGCGGGGTGTTCGCGACGCGGTCCGGGTGGGGCGGGTCGTCGCCCTGCTGATGATCGGGCTCGGGCTGGTGGAGCTGTTCGTGGGTTCGATCGTGAGCGGCATCTGGATCGCCTTCATCGGCTGGTTCCTGCTCTCGGCCGCGGGTGCCGAGCTGGCGGCGATGGAGGTGAGGACCACGCTCCGGTCGGTGCCGGTCTCGGCCGCCATGAGCTCCCCGGTGGTCACGGTGCCGGAGTGGATCAGGGTGGAGGACTTCCTCGCCTCGGCGGCCTCCCAGCACCACTTCACCACCTACCCGCTCCACGCCCTGTCGGGCGAGCTGACCGGTGTGGTGCGGTTGCGGGACCTGCTGCGGGCGTCGGCCGCGGACCGGGCGGCCATGACGCTGCGTGACCTCGCCCGGCCCATCGCCGAGATGCCGCGCGCTCACCCCGAGGAGAGCCTGGGTGTGGTGATCGAGCGAGTCGGAAGCGCGCTGGAGAACCGGGTGCTGGTGTTCGCCGATGGGAACTTGGTGGGCATCGTGTCTCCCTCCGACGTGGCCCGCATCCTCACCCTGCGGCAGGCGCTCGCCTCGCGTCATCCGAGGGCGGTGGCCTGAGCGAGCGGGTCGTGCGACCGGAGGAACGGGTCTCCTTCCCGTCGCCGGCGGGCTGCCCCTTCTGCGCCATCGTGTCGGGGACGGCTCCGGCCCACGAGGTGTGGCGAGGGGAGGAGGTGGTGGCCTTCCTGGATCGGAGGCCGCTCTTCCCCGGTCACTGCCTGGTCGTGCCCACCGCCCACGTGCCCTCCTTCCTCGACCTCACCTCCGGCCAGCTCCTGTCCCTGATGCGGCTCGCCCAGCGGATCGCGGCCGCCTTCGAGGAGGGGCTCGGTGCGCACGGGACCTTCCTCGCCGTCAACGACAAGGTCAGCCAGAGCGTGCCCCACGTCCACGTCCACGTGGTGCCGCGCCGCCGCGGCGACGGGCTGCGGGGCTTCTTCTGGCCACGCACCCGATACGGGTCGGAGGAGCGGGCCGTGGAGTGTCGGGACCGGATCCGGGCCGCACTCGGCGGGTGAGGCGCCTCCGGCCCGCCGCGACCGGCGGGCCGGTCCCGGGCCTCCGCCGCCGGCTCGGGGCGGCCGCTCGCCCCGCCCTCGACCGTCCTGGCGGGCGGCGCCGCCCGGTCAGGGCGCAGAGGCCCCGGCTGCGTGGTCGGCCGGCGCGATCTCGATCAACCCCTCCCTCTCCCGGACCTCCAGGTGGGTGCCGAGCCGCTGGCAGAGCCGGCGCATCCGCTCCAGGATCGGGTCCGCCTCGTCGTCCCGCGCCAGCCGTGCCCGGCAGCGCTCGATCACGGAGGGCCGGAGGCGGACGCGTCGGGGTCCGCCGGGGCCGGTCTCCACGAGGAAGACGACGGAGCGATCGTTGCGGGCGACGGGATCGACGGCGTAGTCGTCGATGAAGTCCCCGGCCGAGTAGAGAACGGGCTTTCCTGCCCGTACCTCGATGCCCCGGACGACATGACTGGAGTGGCCGACGACGAGGTCGGCTCCGGCCTCGGTCAGCTCGGCCGCCAGCTCCCGGTGGCCGGGCTCGGGCTCGTCCCCCCAGTTGGAGCCCCAGTGCAGGGAGACCACGGTGAGGTCCGCCAGGTGGCGGACGCGGCGGACCCGGTCCAGCAGCCCCCGGGCGGCGGGATGGCGGGGATCGATCGGCACGTAGTACAGGCCCGGGGCGCGCAAGGTGGCGGCCCAGTCCGGCTCGTTGTCGGTGCAGGCGATGACGGCCACCCGGGTCCCGTCGCGCGCCGTCGAGATCGCGGGCCGGGCCGCCTCCTCCAGATCGGCCCCGGCGCCGGCGTGGCCGATCCGGGCACGGTCGAGCAGGCGGAGCATGTCCAGCATCGCCTCGGGCCCGAAGTCGAGGCTGTGGTTGTTGGCGCAGGAGACCACGTCCACCGCCGCCCGGAGTGCGGCGACGTTCCGGGCTTCGGAGCGGAAGTGGAAGGCCTTGTCCGGCAGCCGGGGCGGCACCACATCGGAGATCACGCACTCCAGGTTGCAGAAGCGCCAGTCGGCCTCCTGGAAGAGCGAGAGCACGTCGCCCCAGGGCCACTCCGGCGGGGTGCCGCTCAGGGCCTCGTTGACCAGGCGGCCCAGCATCACGTCCCCCACGAGCACGAGCTCGGCCACTCCAACCTCTGGCTCTGGTCGATGGGTTTACGTCAGGACCAGACTACCCGGCCGGTGAGGCGGGGACGGGCTGGGCGGCCAACGGAGGGGGCGGCTGGGATCGACCCGGCACCGAGCGATAGGATGGTGACAGCATGGCCAGGCAGGGAGAACCGAGCGCACCGTCCCGGAGGCGGCCGGGAGCGGGGAAGATGAGGGATGCCACCGTGCCGGGAGCGGCGTTCCTGCTCGTCCTGACCGTGCTACTGGCCGCCTGCTCGACCTCCGGTGCCTCCGGCTCGGGCTCGGCGCCGAGCGTCCGCTCGAACCCGGTGGTCAGCCCCGGAGGGGACGCCGTGACCCTGGAGCAGACCTTCGTCCAGGTGGTCAAGGCCGTGAGCCCGAGCGTGGTCCAGATCACCACCCCGGCTGGCCTCGGCTCGGGCGTGGTCTTCGACGGGAAGGGGGACATCGTCACCAACGCCCACGTGGTGGGCAACGCCACCGCCTTCCGGGTCACGACCTCGGCCGGCAAGCAGTACGACGGCACCCTGGTGGGCTCCTTCCCGCCCGACGACCTGGCCGTGGTCCACGTCGACGCCAGCCTCTCCCCGGCCAGTTTTGCCGACTCCTCCCGGGTGCAGATCGGCGACATCGTGCTGGCCATGGGGAGCCCGCTCGGCCTGCAGGGCACGGTGACCGAGGGCATCGTCAGCGCGGTCGGCCGGCAGGTGCAGGAGAGCCCTCAGGTCACCTTGCCCGACACCATCCAGACCAGTGCCCCCATCAACCCCGGCAACTCGGGGGGCGCGCTGGTGAACTTGCAGGGTCAGGTGATCGGCATCCCCACCCTCGCCGCCAGCACGCCGACCCAGGAAGGGGGCGGTGGCCAGGCGCCGGGCATCGGCTTCGCCATCTCCAGCAACCGGGCCAAGGACATCGCCGGGCAGATCGTCCAGCACGGGCACGTCGTCAACTCCCACCGCGCCTACCTCGGGGTGGTGGTGGCGAGCACGCTCAGCGGCAACGTGGCGGTGGTGCAGGTGGTGGCGGACGGGCCGGCGGCACGGGCCGGCATCCAGGCGGGCGACCTGATCGTCTCCGTCAACGGCAAGCAGGTCCCGGACACGGCGACGCTGGCCTCGGTCCTGGCTCAGCTCTCTCCCGGACAAACGGTCCCGGTCCAGATCGTGAAGCCGAACGGGAGCAAGCAGACGGTGATGGTCACCCTGGGTCAGATCCCCGGGACCGGATAGGTGGTGGCGCTCTCCACGCCGGCGCGGTTCGTTCCCCCGGAGCCCGATGGCCGGGTCCGATGACGGGTCGCTGCCGACGCTCGGAGGTGGGTGGGAACCCGGCCCCGGCCGGAGAGGATGGTCCATGAGGAGGGCAGGCGCTTCGGTCCCCGGCGGCCACCGAACCGGGCCGCAACCCGACACCGGGGCGGCATGAGATCGAGGGGTTCGTCCTCGCCTCGAGACGGGGCGCGAGGTCGTCCTGCTCCCGGCCCGGAGGTCGTCGCCCCGCCCCCGCTCCTGTACCTCTTCCCGTTCCTGGCCGGGGTGCTCCTCGACCGCCTGGTACGGTTACAGCCCCTGCCCCGAGCCGTGCGGTTGGGCGTCGGACCGGTCCTCCTGGGCCTCGGCGCGGCGTGGTCGGTCTGGTTCATCCGCACCATGCGCGACGCTGGCACGCCCATCGATCCACGCCGCCGCCCCACCCACCTGGTGCAGGGAGGGCCGTTCCGCTTCACCCGCAACCCGGGCTACGTGGGACTGGCGGCGGTTTACACCGGTCTCGCCCTGCTGACCGGAGCGCGCTGGCCGCTCCTGCTCCTCCCGGGCGTCCTGGCGGCGGTGGACCGGGGCGTGGTCCAGGCCGAGGAGCGCTTCTTGCTGCGGGCGTTCGGCGAAGAGTACGAGCGGTACCGCCGCCGGGTCCGGCGCTGGCTCTGACGCTGGCGCCGCGCCTTGCCGCCCGGGGCGCGGACGGCTCGGCTCGTCGAACGCCGGTCACCCCCCGGACGGGAGGGTTCGGCCGGGCTTGCGGCCGTAGGCGACGGCGATCGTCCAGGTGGTCCGGTGCTCCTCGAACTCCCGTGTGGAGAGGCGGATGAGCTCCGACGCCTCTTCCGCGGAGACGATCGACCGGGAGCGCAGCACCTCGCCCATGCGCGTGCACAGGGCCCGGGCGTCGCTGGCCATGAAGGAGCCGACCCGGCCACCCCACTCCCCGATGGGCAGCTCGACTTCCCGACGCTCCACGGCCTCCAGGCCGGCCCGTCTCAGGTACCCGTCCAGCGATCCGAAGACCACGTCGGCGGTGTCCAGCCCCCGGCTCCCGGCCAGCTCGAGCAGCAGCCCGAACTGGCGCCTGCCCGCCGGCCCCAGGTACTCGGGGCTCACCCTGGGCTCGACCAGCTCGACCCAGCCCCCGGGCCGGGTCACCCGGGCCAGCTCTCCCACCACTCCCGGCCACATCGGCACCGGCACACCCGACATGAGGAAGCGCTGGTGGACGAAGTCGAAGACCCCCTCCCGGAAGGGCAGCCCCAGGAGCACGTTGCCCCGCACGTGCCGGTAGCCCGAGGGGTGCTCCGCCCTCCCCGGGATGAGATCCAACCCCACCACCAGCGCCTCGGGGTGCTCCCAGCAGACCTCGAACCCCCACTGCCCGGTGCCGGTGCCCACGTCCAGCACCCGCCCCGGCGATGAGATGGGGGCCAGGTAGTTGCGGCCCAACGCCTCGCGCAGGGCGTGGTGCTGGAGGTCGAGCCGGTCCGCCTCCCCC
>Ga0209810_1000724_pt1 | contig 63807 bp, 66 predicted proteins | sample Coa_R1_7_FD_187159 | JGI IMG/M metagenome (GOLD analysis project Ga0209810, IMG submission 187159) | Surface soil microbial communities from Centralia Pennsylvania, which are recovering from an underground coalmine fire - Coalmine... | ecosystem: Environmental > Terrestrial > Soil > Unclassified... | reverse complement strand
GGAGATTGAGCTGATTGCGCCGATTGCGATGGATGAGGGGCTGCGCTTTGCCATCCGCGAGGGCGGGCGCACCGTCGGCGCCGGCGTCGTCGCCCAGATCCTCGAATAACCCGGAACCCACGCGCCACGGACCGGGTTGCGGCCGCCGCCCATGGCCGGCAAGCCGGCAGGTCGGAGGGTGCGAGGGGCCGGGAGAGCGTCGCCTCAGGCGAGGGGATAGGAGTGTAGCTCAACTGGTAGAGCACCGGTCTCCAAAACCGGGGGTTGGGGGTTCGAGCCCCTCCACTCCTGCCAGCCCGCAGCGATCGGATCGGGGTCGGGGCGGGATCGTGCGCCCCGTTTCTGGAACAGCAGCGGGTGAGGCGCCATATATTATCGAGATCCGTTTGCCGGTCCCCGGATAATGGCACTGATGGCAAAGACGAACGTAGTCGAATTCATTCGGCAGGTGCGCCAGGAGGTCTCCCGCGTCACCTGGCCCACCCGTAAGGAGACCATGATCACGACCGCCTCGGTCTTCGTGATGGTATTTGTCGCCGCCACCTTCTTCTTCCTGGTCGATCAGGTATTTTCGGAAGGGGTACGGCTTATCTTCGGGCTTGGGCATTAGAGTGGCGAGGCTCAGATGACCAGCCGCTGGTATGTGATCCACGTCTATTCGGGTTTCGAAAAGAAAGTCGCCGCCGCGATCCGCGAGCAGGCCGCGCAGAAGGGGCTGTCCGACAAATTCGAGGAGATCCTTGTTCCGACCGAGGAGGTGGTCGAGGTCAAACGCGGCGCCAAGGTCAGCTCGGAACGCAAATTCTTTCCCGGTTACGTGCTGATCAAGATGGAGATGACCGACGAGACTTGGCACCTCGTCAAGAATACGGCGAAGGTCACGGGATTCCTCGGCGGCCGCGGCCGCCCCTCGCCGATCAGCGATGCCGAGGCCGCGCGCATTCTCAATCAGGTGCAGGAGGGGGTCGAGCGCCCCAAACCCTCGATAACCTTCGAAGTGGGCGAGCAGGTCCGCGTCTGCGACGGGCCGTTCACCTCGTTCAACGGCCTGGTCGAAGAGGTCGACGAAGAGCGGGCGCGCCTCAAGGTCGCAGTATCGATCTTTGGTCGCGCAACGCCGGTCGAACTGGAATACTCGCAGGTCGAGAAGGTGTGAAAGGTCGTGCGCATGCCGGTACCCCTCCTGCGCCGTCTCGACGGAGCTGGAGCCGGCGCGGAAAAGCCGATGTGCCGGGCGAGGTCGGTTCGGACCAATCTGGGAAAGCTTACTCATGGCAAAGAAAATCGTCGGTCTGATCAAGTTGCAGGTGCCGGCCGGGAAGGCCAATCCTTCGCCGCCGATCGGGCCGGCTCTCGGCCAGCGCGGGCTCAACATCATGGAGTTCTGCAAGGCCTTTAACGCCGCGACCCAGAACCTCGAACCGGGGGTGCCGATACCGGTCGTGATCACCGCCTATGCCGACCGGTCCTTCACCTTTGTCACCAAAACGCCGCCTGCGACCTATTTCCTCAAAAAGGCGGCGGGGATCGAGAAAGGGGCCACCGCCCCCGGGAAGGGTGATGCGGTCGGGCGCGTGACGATGGCCCAGATCCGCGAGATCGCCGAGAAGAAGATGCAGGATCTCAACGCCCAGGATCTCGAAGGCGCGTGCCGCATGTTGATCGGCTCGGCGCGCTCGATGGGGCTCGAAATCGTGGAGTGAGGGCGATGGCGAAGATCGGCAAGCGGCTCAAAAAAGCCTATGAAGGTCTCGACCCGACGCGGGCGGTACGCCTCGAGGAGGCGGTCAAGCTGATCAAGGAACGGGCCTCGGCCAAATTCGATGAGACGGTCGAGATCGCGATGAACCTCAACCTCGATCCGCGCAAGCCCGATCAGAACCTGCGCGGCACCGTCATGCTGCCGCACGGCACCGGCAAGCCGGTGCGGGTCGCGGTGTTCGCCCGCGGCGAGCGCGCCAGCGAGGCCGAGGCCGCCGGCGCCGACATCGTCGGGGCCGAAGACCTCGCCGAAAAGGTGCAGGCCGGACAGATCGATTTCGACCGCTGCATTGCGACGCCGGACATGATGGCGCTGGTGGGCCGGCTCGGCAAGATTCTCGGGCCGCGCGGGCTGATGCCGAACCCGCGGCTCGGTACGGTCACCCAGAACGTCGCCGAGGCCGTGCGCGCCGCCAAAGGCGGGCAGGTCGAATTCCGCGCCGAGAAGGCCGGGATCGTCCATGCCGGGGTCGGCAAAGCAAGCTTTACGGAGGCCGCGCTGGTCGATAATGTGCGCGCCTTTGTCGGCGCGATCACCCGCGGCAGGCCGAGCGGCGTCAAGGGCACCTATATCAAGAAGGTAAGCCTGAGTTCATCGATGGGGCCGAGCGTCAAGGTCGAACTGACCGGCCTGATGGAGGAAGCCCGGGCCTAGAGAGGGCGCCGTGCGGGTGGGAGCCGGCCCGGCGAGTTCGGAGAGCGAGCAGTGGATCGAGTGCAGAAACAGAAGGTGGTCGAGACCTTGCGCGAGGCGCTCGCCGAAACCGCCTGCGTCGTGGTGACCCGTCAATCCGGCCTCACCGTCGCCGAAGTCACGCAGCTGCGCCGACAGATGCGCGGCGCCGGCGCGCGCTTCCGGGTCACCAAGAACCGGCTGGCGCGGCGCGCCCTGGCCGGCACCCGCTTCGAGCCGCTGTCGCCGCTGTTCACCGGCCCCACCGCGATCGCCTTTTCGCGCGATCCGATAGCGGCCGCCAAGGTCGTGGTCGAATTCGCCAATCGTAACGAAAAGCTGACCATTGTCGGCGGCGGGCTTGCCGGACGGCAGATCGATGCGGACGGCGTCAAGGAGCTGGCAAGCCTGCCCTCGCTCGAGGAATTGCGCGGCAAGCTCGTCGGGCTGCTGTCCGCCCCCGCCGCCCGCCTTGTGGCGGTGCTGCAGGCCCCGGCAGGCCGGCTGGCGCGCGTTGTCGCGGCGCATGCGGAAGCCGAGGATGCGGCAAAGGCCGGCGTCGGCGGATCGTAATCAACCCAGAACCCAGGATCAGGAGCGGCAAGATGGCGGATTTGGCACAGCTGGTCGAAGATCTGTCGGCCTTGACGGTGATCGAGGCGGCGCAGCTTTCGAAAATGCTGGAAGAGAAATGGGGCGTGTCGGCGGCGGCGCCGGTTGCCGTCGCCGCCGCCGGCGGCGCCGCCGCGGCGCCGGCCGCGGAGGCGGCGCCCGAGAAGACCGAGTTCGACGTCATCCTGGCCGCGGTCGGCGACAAGAAGATCAACGTCATCAAGGAAGTCCGGGCGATTACGAGCCTTGGCCTCAAGGAAGCGAAGGATCTTGTCGAGGCCGCGCCCAAGCCGATCAAGGAGGGCGTCAACAAGGAAGAGGCGGCAAAAATCAAGAAGCAGCTTGAAGAGGCGGGGGCGACTGTCGAAATAAGATAGGATCTGCCACGGCTTTCCGAGACCGGAACCGGCAGCCGGTTGACGGCGGCTGCCGCGTTCCCTACCAGAGACCTGCAAACCGGGATGGGGCTTGCTGCCCATACCCGGCTTTTGCCGTCTCCGGATCGGGGAGTTTCGGCCGCAGGCGCCGCGGACGATTGGGGATCGAAGAGGCCCGGTGCGGCCGGCGGTGGCGAACACCGGGCGGATAGGATTGGACCATACCGGGCCGGTCCATAGCTGAGGAGCATTTATGGCTACATCCTTGATGGGCAAGAAGCGGATCCGCAAGAACTTCGGGCGCATCCCGGAGGTTGCGCCGATGCCGAACCTGATCGAGGTGCAGAAAAGCTCCTATGATCATTTCTTGCAGATGGGGGTGCCTCCGGAGCAGCGGGCGCATGTCGGGCTTCAGGAGGTGTTCAGATCGGTCTTCCCGATCCGCGATTTCTCGGACCGCGCGCAGCTCGAATTTGTGCGCTACGAGCTGGAGACGCCCAAATACGATGTCGAAGAATGCCAGCAGCGCGGCATCACCTACGCCGCGCCGCTCAAGGTGACATTGCGCCTTGTCGTCTGGGACATCGACGAAGATACCGGCTCGGGCTCGATCCGCGACATCAAGGAGCAGGATGTCTATATGGGCGACATGCCGTTGATGACGAAGAACGGCACCTTTATCATCAACGGCACCGAGCGGGTCATCGTCTCGCAGATGCACCGCAGCCCGGGAGTTTTCTTCGACCACGACAAGGGCAAGACCCATTCCTCGGGCAAATATCTGTTTGCGGCGCGGGTCATTCCGTATCGCGGCTCCTGGCTCGATTTCGAGTTCGACGCCAAGGATCACATCTATGTGCGCATCGACCGGCGCCGCAAATTGCCGGCGACGACCCTGCTGCTCGCGCTCGACGATGCCGCCACCGAAAAAAAGCGCGCTGAAGGCAAGGTTCTACAGCCCGGCGAGGCGAGCGGGATGTCAAAGGAGGAAATCCTTGGCGCCTTTTATGACACGCTCGTCTTCCGGCGCGGCCCGAACGGCTGGATGACGCGGTTTGATCCGGACCAGTTCAAAGGCAAGCTGACCGCCGATCTGGTCGATGCCCGGACCGGCGAGGTCAAGGCCGAGGCGGGCACGAAGATAACTCCGCGCCTTGCCCGCCGCCTGCGCGAGGAAGGGCTCAGCGATGTGCTCGTCGCCGAGGAGGATCTGATCGGCCGCTATTTCGCGGTCGACGTGATCAACGAGGAGACGGGCGAGGTCTATTTCGAAGCCGGCGACGAGGTCACCGCCGCCGCCCTGGCGCAATTGGGCGAGCTCGGCCTCACGGAGCTGCCGGTGCTGGCGATCGACCATATCACCGTCGGTCCCTACATCCGCAATACGCTGGCCATCGACAAGAACGCGACGCGCGAGGACGCGCTGATCGATATCTATCGGGTCATGCGACCGGGCGAGCCGCCGACCCTCGAGACCGCCGAAGCCCTGTTCCACGGCCTGTTCTTTGATCCCGAACGCTACGATCTGTCGGCGGTCGGCCGGGTCAAGATGAACTCGCGGCTGGGGCTTGAGAGCGAGGATTCGGTGCGCACACTGCGCAAGGCCGATATCCTGGCGATCCTCAAAATGCTGGTCGAATTGAAGGACGGCCGCGGCGAGATCGATGATATCGATCATCTCGGCAACCGCCGGGTGCGTTCGGTCGGCGAGCTGATGGAAAACCAGTACCGCGTCGGTCTGTTGCGCATGGAACGGGCGATCCGCGAGCGCATGAGCTCGGTCGAGATCGATACCGTGATGCCGCACGATCTGATCAACGCCAAGCCGGCCGCCGCGGCGGTGCGCGAATTTTTCGGCTCCTCGCAGCTCTCGCAGTTCATGGACCAGACCAATCCGCTGTCCGAGATCACCCACAAGCGGCGATTGTCGGCTCTGGGTCCGGGCGGCTTGACGCGCGAACGGGCGGGGTTCGAAGTGCGCGACGTCCACCCGACCCATTACGGCCGCATCTGCCCGATCGAGACGCCGGAAGGCCCCAATATCGGGCTCATCAACAGCCTGGCGACCTATGCGCGGGTCAACCAGTACGGCTTCATCGAGAGCCCGTACCGCCGGGTCAGGGATGGCCGGGTCACCGACGAGGTGGTCTACCTCTCGGCCATGGAGGAGGGCCGCTATGCGATCGCCCAGGCCAATGTCGAGGTCGATGCCGAAGGCCGGATTACGGCCGAACTGACGAGCTGCCGCAAGGGCGGGGAATTCGTCATGCTGCATCCGCGGGACATCGATCTGATCGACGTCTCGCCGAAGCAGCTCGTCTCGGTCGCGGCGGCGCTGATCCCGTTCCTCGAGAACGACGACGCCAACCGCGCGCTGATGGGTTCGAACATGCAGCGCCAGGCGGTGCCGCTGATCCGTTCCGAGGCGCCGCTGGTCGGCACCGGCATGGAGGAGACGGTCGCCCGCGATTCCGGCGTCACGATCATCGCCCGCCGCTCGGGAGTGGTCGATCAGGTCGACGGAACGCGCATCGTCGTGCGTGCGACCGAGGAGACCGCGGCCACCGCCTCCGGGGTCGACATCTATAATCTGCTGAAATTCCAGCGTTCGAACCAGAACACCTGCATCACCCAGCGGCCGCTGGTCAAGGTCGGCGACCGCGTCGAGGCCGGCGATATCATCGCCGACGGCCCCTCGACCCATCTTGGCGAACTGGCGCTCGGGCGCAACGTGCTGTGCGCGTTCATGCCGTGGAACGGGTATAATTTCGAGGATTCGATCCTGATCTCCGAGCGCATCGTCGCCGAGGACGTGTTCACCTCGATCCATATCGAAGAATTCGAGGTGATGGCGCGCGACACCAAGCTTGGCCAGGAGGAGATCACTCGGGACATCCCGAATGTCGGCGAAGAGGCGCTGAAGAACCTCGACGAGGCCGGGATCGTCTATATCGGCGCCGAGGTCAAGCCGGGCGACATCCTGGTCGGCAAGGTGACGCCCAAGGGCGAATCGCCGATGACCCCCGAGGAGAAGTTGCTGCGCGCGATCTTTGGCGAGAAGGCTTCGGATGTGCGCGACACCTCGCTGCGCCTGCCGCCCGGCGTCTCGGGAACGGTCGTCGAGGTGCGGGTCTTCTCGCGCCGCGGGGTCGATAAGGACGAGCGGGCGTTGGCGATCGAACGCGCCGAGATCGAGCGTCTGGCCAAGGACCGCGACGACGAGCGCGCGATCCTGGAGCGCAATTTTACCGTGCGCCTGAAAGAGCTGCTGCTGGGCCAGATCGCCGTCGGCGGCCCGAAGGGCCTCAAATCGGGCACCGAGATCACCGAGGCCGTGCTAGCCGCCTACACTCCCGGCCAGTGGCGGCAGATCTCGATCCGCGACGATGCCCGCATGGCCGATATCGAGGCTTTGAAAAAGCAGATGGACGACGCCGAAGCCGAGCTCGCCGCCCGCTTCGAGAGCAAGGTCGAAAAATTGCAGCGCGGCGACGAATTGCCGCCCGGCGTGATGAAGATGGTCAAGGTCTTTGTCGCGGTGAAGCGCAAATTGCAGCCGGGCGACAAGATGGCCGGCCGCCACGGCAATAAGGGCGTGATCTCGCGCATCGTCCCGGTCGAGGACATGCCCTATCTCGAGGACGGCACGCCGGTCGACATCGTGTTGAACCCGCTGGGCGTGCCGAGCCGCATGAATGTCGGCCAGATCCTTGAGACCCATCTTGGCTGGGCCGCGGCCGGACTTGGCCGCAAGATCGGCGAGGTGCTCGACAAAGTGCGCCGCGGCACCGGCGATGGCGAACTGCGCCGCCTGCTCGGCGAGATTTACGACGGGCCGGAAAAGGCCCAGATCGATGCGCTCTCCGCCGATGAGCTCGTCGAACTCGCCGACAATCTGACGCACGGCGTGCCGATGGCCAGCCCGGTTTTTGACGGGGCGCGCGAGGAGGACATCGTGGCGATGCTGCAAAAAGCCGGCCTGTCCTCTTCGGGTCAGGTCACGCTGATCGACGGCCGCACCGGCGAGCCGTTCGATCGCAAGGTGACGGTGGGCTACATCTACATGATGAAGCTTCACCACCTTGTCGATGACAAGATCCACGCCCGCTCGATCGGCCCCTACAGCCTTGTCACCCAGCAGCCGCTGGGCGGCAAGGCGCAATTCGGAGGCCAGCGGTTCGGCGAGATGGAGGTGTGGGCGCTCGAGGCCTACGGCGCCGCCTATACCTTGCAGGAGATGCTGACGGTCAAGTCCGACGACGTCTCCGGCCGCACCAAGGTGTACGAGGCGATCGTGCGCGGCGACGACAATTTCGAGGCCGGCATTCCCGAATCCTTCAATGTGCTGGTGAAGGAGCTGCGCTCGCTCGGTCTGAACGTCGAGCTCGAGCAGCGCAGCTATTGAGGGTGGTCGAGAGACAAGGCGAAGGGCGGCGTGCCGCCTGCGCGGACGGCGCCCGCTGACCAGCGGGCGCCGTCCGCGACACCGTTTTCCGAAAGGGGTCGTTCATGAACGAATTGATGAACATCTTCGGCCAGGTCAGCGGGCCGCAGAGCTTCGATCAGATCCGCATCTCGATCGCCAGCCCCGAGCGCATCCGCTCCTGGTCGTACGGCGAAATCAAGAAACCCGAGACGATCAACTATCGGACGTTCAAGCCCGAGCGCGACGGTCTGTTCTGCGCCCGCATCTTCGGGCCGATCAAGGATTACGAATGCCTGTGCGGCAAATACAAGCGCATGAAGTATCGCGGGATCATCTGCGAGAAATGCGGGGTCGAGGTCACCCTGTCGAAGGTGCGGCGCGACCGCATGGGCCATATCGAGCTCGCCTCGCCGGTGGCGCATATCTGGTTCCTGAAATCGCTGCCGAGCCGGATCGGCCTGTTGCTCGACATGACGCTCAAGGATCTCGAACGCGTCCTCTATTTCGAGAATTACGTCGTCGTCGAGCCGGGGCTGACGCCGCTGAAGCTGCACCAATTGCTGACCGAGGAAGAGTATCTGAAGGCCCAGGAGGATTACGGCGAGGAGCAGTTCTCCGCGGCGATCGGCGCCGAAGCCTTGAAGACGATGCTGGCCGCGATCGATCTCGGCGAGGAGAGGGAAAAGCTGCGCGCCGAGCTGCGCGAGACCAGTTCCGAAGCGCGGCGCAAGAAGCTCGTCAAGCGCCTGAAGCTGGTCGAAGCGTTTATCGAATCGAACAGCCGGCCGGAGTGGATGATTCTCGATGTCATCCCGGTCATCCCGCCCGAGCTGCGGCCGCTCGTGCCGCTTGATGGCGGCCGTTTTGCGACCTCGGATCTGAACGATCTGTACCGCCGCGTCATCAATCGCAACAACCGGCTGAAACGGCTGATCGAGCTGCGCGCCCCCGACATCATTGTGCGCAACGAGAAGCGCATGTTGCAGGAGGCCGTCGATGCGCTGTTCGACAATGGGCGCCGCGGCCGCGTCATCACCGGCGCCAACAAGCGGCCGCTCAAATCGCTGTCCGACATGCTGAAGGGCAAGCAGGGCCGCTTCCGCCAGAACCTCTTGGGCAAGCGCGTCGATTATTCGGGCCGCTCGGTCATCGTCGTCGGCCCCGAGCTCAAATTGCACCAATGCGGCCTGCCGAAGAAGATGGCCCTCGAGCTGTTCAAGCCGTTCATCTACTCGAAACTCGAACTCTACGGCCTGGCCAGCACGATCAAGGCGGCCAAGCGCATGGTCGAGAAGGAACGGCCCGAGGTCTGGGACATTCTCGAAGAGGTGATCCGCGAGCATCCGGTGCTGTTGAACCGCGCCCCGACATTGCATCGCCTCGGCATCCAGGCCTTCGAGCCGGTGCTGATCGAAGGCAAGGCGATCCAGCTGCACCCGCTCGTCTGCACCGCCTTCAACGCCGATTTCGACGGCGACCAGATGGCGGTGCACGTGCCGCTGTCGCTGGAAGCGCAGCTCGAGGCGCGCGTGTTGATGATGTCGACCAACAACATCCTGTCGCCGGCCAACGGCAAGCCGATCATCGTGCCGTCGCAGGACATCGTTCTCGGCCTCTATCACATGACGATGGAACGCGACGAGCGTCCGGGCATGGCGCTGAAGATCAGAAGCGTGGCCGAGCTCGAAAAGGCCCTCGCCAGCGACAGCGTGTTCTTCTACGCCCCCGGCAAGTCGCAGGCCGAGATCCGCGGCGACGGTCTCGACGGGCTGATGGACAAGATCGCGCGGCGCGAGGTCACCGCCCATCGCAAGATCGCCGTCAGCAGCCGCGCCGAACTCGAAGCCGGGCTGGCGCGCGGCGAATTGCGCGTGTTCGACACCGAACGCGGCGTCCCCGCGTCGTGGTCGACGCCCGCCGAGATCGAGAAGGCGATAGCGGAGGGGCGGGCCTTCCTCTATCGCATCCCGGTATTTCGCAACGACGCCGAGGTCGAGGAGGCGCTGCATGAGGGGGTCATCACGCTGCAGTGCAAGATCAGGGTGCGGCTCGGCACGCCCAACGGCCACCCCGCCCGGCTGGTCGAAACGACGCCGGGCCGCCTGTTGTTGTCGGAAATCCTGCCGCCGCACCCCAATCTCGGTTTCGATCTGGTCAATCAGCTATTGACGAAGAAGGAGATCAGCAACGTCATCGACCAGGTCTATCGCCACTGCGGTCAGAAGGAGACCGTGATCTTCTGCGACCGGCTGATGACATTGGGCTTCCAACAGGCGTGCAAAGCCGGAATCTCGTTCGGCAAGGACGATTTGATCATCCCCGACGCCAAGCGGCGGCTGATCGCCGAGGCGCAGGAGAAGGTCAAGGAATACGAGCAGCAGTATCAGGAAGGCCTGATCACGCAGGGCGAAAAGTACAACAAGGTCGTCGATGTGTGGTCGGCCTGCACCGATAAGGTCGCCGACGAAATGCTGAAGATGATCCGGGCGACGAAGCCGGGCGAGCCGGTCAACTCGGTGTGGATGATGGCGGATTCGGGGGCCCGCGGCTCGGCCGCTCAGATCAAGCAGCTGGCCGGCATGCGCGGGCTGATGGCCAAACCCTCGGGCGAGATCATCGAGACGCCGATCATCTCGAACTTCAAGGAAGGGCTGACCGTGCTCGAATACTTCAATTCGACGCACGGGGCGCGCAAAGGCCTGGCCGACACCGCGCTGAAGACGGCGAATTCCGGCTATCTGACCCGCCGCCTGGTCGATGTGGCGCAGGATGCCATCATTACCGAGGAGGATTGCGGCACGACCCGCGGCCTGGCGACGCGCGCGGTCGTCGAGGGCAGCGAAATCATCGCCCCGCTCTCCGAGCGCATTCTCGGCCGCACCCTTGCCGTCGATCTTGTCGATCCGCTCTCCGGCGAACTCGTGCTGGCCGGCGGAACATTGATCGACGAGGGGGCCGTCGCGCGGATCGAGCAGGCCGGCATCGACGAGGTGGTGATCCGCTCGGTGCTGACCTGTGAATCGAAGAGCGGACTGTGCGCCAAATGCTACGGGCGCGATCTGGCGCGCGGCACCCTCGTCAATGTCGGCGAGGCGATCGGGGTGATTGCGGCGCAATCGATCGGCGAGCCCGGAACGCAGCTGACGATGCGCACCTTCCACATCGGCGGCGCCGCGCAGCGCGGGGCCGAGCAATCCTCGATCGAGGCCGCCTTCGACGCCACCGTGCAGATCAGGAATCGCAACGTCGTCCTGAATTCGAGCGGCGTGCCGATCGTGATGGGGCGCAATTGCGAGATCGTGCTGTTGGACGAGGCCGGCCGCGAGAAGGTGCGCCATCGCGTGCCCTACGGGGCCCGGCTGCTCGTCGACGAGGGGCGGCGCGTCGCCCAGGGCGAGCGTCTCGTCGAATGGGATCCGCATACGATCCCGATCATCACCGAGCGCGACGGCATCGCCCATTATGTCGATCTGATCATGGGCGTCTCGATGCGCGAGGAGGTCGATGAAGCGACCGGCATCTCCTATCTGCATGTGACCGACTGGAAGCAGCAGCCGCGCGGCAGCGATCTGCGGCCGCGGATCACATTGCGCGACGAGAAGGGCGAGGTGGTGACGCTGCCGAATGGTCTCGAGGCGCGCTACTTCCTGCCCGAGAAGGCGATCCTGTCGGTCGAGAACGGCGCGCATGTAAAGGCCGGCGACGTCATCGCCCGCCTGCCCCGCGAATCCTACAAGACGCGCGACATCACCGGCGGTCTGCCGCGGGTTGCCGAGCTGTTCGAGGCTCGCCGGCCCAAGGATTTCGCGATCATCAGCGAAAGCGACGGCCGCATCGAGTTTGGCAAGGACTATAAGACCAAGCGGCGAATCCTGGTGATCCCGAACGAAGAGGGCAAACAGCCGCTCGAATATCTGATTCCGAAGGGCAAGCACATCACCGTCCAGGAAGGCGACTTCGTACAGAAGGGCGACCTTTTGATGGACGGCAACCTCGTCCCGCACGACATTCTGCGCATCCTGGGCGTGGAGGCGCTGGCGAGCTACCTGATCCGCGAGATCCAGGAGGTCTACCGGCTGCAGGGGGTGCGCATCAACGACAAGCACATCGAGGTGATCGTGCGCCAGATGCTGCAGAAGGTCGAGATCGAGGACGGCGGCGATACGACGCTGCTGGCCGGCGATCAGGTCGATCGCGCCGAATTCGAACGCGAGAACCTGAAGGCCGAAAAGGAGGGGCTGCGCCCGGCCACGGCGCATCCGGTCTTGCAAGGCATCACCAAGGCGAGCCTGCAGACGAACTCGTTCATCTCCGCGGCCTCCTTCCAGGAGACGACGCGGGTCCTGACCGAGGCCGCGGTATCGGGCAAGGTCGACCGGTTGACCGGGCTCAAAGAGAACGTGATCGTCGGCCGGCTGATCCCGGCCGGAACCGGCAGTGTCGTCGCGCGGCTGCGCGAGATCGCCGCCGAGCGCGATCGCGAGCTTGCGGCGATGGCCGCGGAAGCGTCGCCGCCGCTCGTCGAGGCCGACAAGCGCACGGCCTAGCATCGCGGCGGTCGCGCCCCTATATCTGCCTCCCCCTCTCCGCTTCGTGCGAAGCGGAGAGGGGGAGGAGGATGCTGCTTGACCGGGTGTGCCGACGCCAATAGTATGCGCGCTCTTTCGCCGGGCTGGCGGTAGGAAGCCACCTAGACGCAGCGGATTTCCGAATCATGGCTCGGCGCCCTTGCGAGGGGGCGCGAACAACTCGTAGGTAGAAAGGTTTGACCGCCCGACGTGAGGTTGGCGCCGGGCGGGTCGCGTTTGACGAGGTCGCAGGATGCCGACGATCAACCAGCTGATCCGTAATCCGCGCCGGCCGCAGAGTGCGCGCAACAAGGTGCCGGCGATGGAAGCCTGCCCGCAGAAGCGGGGCGTGTGCACCCGCGTCTATACGACCACCCCGAAGAAGCCGAACTCGGCCCTGCGCAAGGTGGCGCGGGTCCGCCTGACCAACGGCTTCGAGGTGACGAGCTACATCCCCGGCGAGGGGCACAATCTGCAGGAGCACTCGGTCGTGCTGATTCGCGGCGGCCGGGTCAAGGACCTGCCGGGCGTGCGCTATCACATCATTCGCGGCACCCTTGACACCCAGGGCGTCAAGGACCGGCGGCAGCGCCGGTCGAAATACGGCGCCAAGCGCCCGAAATAGCGAGGGGGAAAGAAGCGATGTCGCGCCGTCGCGCCGCCGTCAAACGCGAGGTCCTGCCGGACCCCAAATTCGGCGATGCCGTCCTTACCAAGTTCATGAACTGCCTGATGCATGAGGGCAAGAAATCGGTTGCCGAGCGGATCGTCTACGGCGCCCTCGATCGTATCTCGAAACGCAGCGGGCAGGATCCGCTGCGCGTCTTCCATGACGCGCTCACCAATGTCCGCCCCGCGGTCGAGGTCCGCTCGCGCCGGGTCGGCGGCGCCACCTACCAGGTGCCGGTCGAGGTGCGTCCCGACCGCAGCCAGGCGCTGGCGATACGCTGGCTGATTGCCAGCGCCCGCGGGCGCTCCGAGAATACGATGGAAGAGCGGTTGTCGGGCGAACTGCTCGACGCCGCCAACAACCGCGGCGGCGCCGTCAAGCGGCGGGAGGACACGCATCGCATGGCCGACGCCAACAAGGCTTTCTCGCACTATCGTTGGTGAGGCGCCAAAGACACTTCGATTGACCCTGTTTGCGCGGGCGCCGGCAACAAGGCGCCGCCGGAGCTGAATCTCTATGGCACGCACGACCCCTCTCGAGCGCTACCGCAACATCGGCATCATGGCGCATATCGATGCCGGCAAGACCACGACCACCGAGCGCATCCTCTATTACACCGGCCGCTCCTACAAGCTCGGCGAGGTGCATGAAGGCACCGCCACGATGGACTGGATGGAGCAGGAGCAGGAGCGCGGCATCACGATCACCTCGGCGGCGACCACCTGCTTTTGGCAGGGCCATCGCATCAACATCATCGATACGCCGGGGCATGTCGATTTCACGATCGAGGTCGAGCGCAGCCTGCGCGTGCTCGACGGCGCCGTCGCCGTGTTCGATTCGGTGGCCGGGGTCGAGCCGCAATCGGAAACCGTATGGCGCCAGGCCGACAAATACGGCATCCCGCGGATCTGCTTCGTCAACAAGATGGACCGGATCGGCGCCGACTTTCCGCGCTGCGTGGCGATGATCGACGAGCGGCTCGGCGCGCATCCGCTGGTCTTGCAGCTGCCGATCGGGGTCGAGAACGATTTCGTCGGGGTGGTCGATCTGGTCGCGATGAGAGCCATCAAATGGCGCGAAGAGACGCTGGGCGCCCAGTTCGACATCACCGCCGTCCCGCCCGAGATGGAGGCGGAAGCGAGGGCGTTCCGGGCGAAGCTGGTCGAGACCGCGGTCGAGCAGGATGATGAGGCGCTGGAAGCCTATCTCGGCGGCGAGGAGCCGAGCCTGGAGAGGCTGCAGCACTGCATCCGCAAGGGCACGATCGCCGGCGCGTTCGTCCCGGTCCTGTGCGGCGCGGCCTTCAAAAACAAGGGGGTGCAGCCGCTCCTGGACGCGATCGTCGCCTATCTGCCGGCGCCGACCGATGTCGCCGCGATCAAGGGGGTCAAGGCCGGTACCGATGAGCCGGTGGTGCGCCGCTGTTCCGACGACGAGCCGTTCGCGGCGCTGGCCTTCAAGATCATGACCGATCCGTTCGTCGGCTCGCTGACCTTTGTGCGCGTCTATTCCGGGGTCCTGGTCACGGGCAGCCAGGTGCTCAATACGATCAAGAACACCCGCGAGCGGATCGGCCGCATGCTGCAGATGCATGCCAACCATCGCGAGGACATCAAGGAAGCGCGCGCCGGCGATATCGTCGCGCTGGCCGGGCTCAAGAACACGACGACCGGCGACACGCTGTCGGACCCGGCGCATCCGGTGGTGCTCGAACGCATGGAATTTCCGGAGCCGGTCATCGAGATCGCCGTCGAGCCGAAGACCAAGGGCGACCAGGAAAAGATGAGCCAGGCGCTGGCCCGGCTGGCGACCGAAGATCCCTCGTTCCGGGTCAGCATCGACCCTGAAAGCGGGCAGACGATTGTCAAGGGCATGGGCGAGCTGCACCTGGAAATCATCGTCGATCGCATGCGGCGCGAGTTCAAGGTCGATGCCAATGTCGGGGCGCCGCAGGTCGCCTACCGCGAAACGATCACCCGCACGGCCGAGGTCGACTACACGCATAAAAAACAGACCGGCGGGGCCGGCCAGTTCGCGCGCGTCAAACTGCGCTTCGAGCCGCTGCCGCCGGGCTCGGGCTTTGTCTTCGAGAATGCGGTGGTCGGCGGCGCCGTGCCGAAGGAATTCGTCCCCGGCGTCGAGAAGGGGCTGCGGGCGTCGGCCGAAACCGGCGTTTTGGCCGGATTTCCGGTCATCGACTTGAAGGTGACCCTGGTCGACGGCGCCTATCACGAGGTCGATTCGAGCGTTCTCGCCTTCGAGATCGCGGCCCGCGCCGCCTTCAAGGAGGGGGTCATGAAGGCGGCGCCGAAACTGCTCGAGCCGATCATGCGGGTCGAGGTCGTCACCCCGGAGGAGTATATGGGCGACATCATCGGCGATCTGAACAGCCGGCGCGGTCAGGTCACCGGCATGGATACGCGCGGCAACGCCCGGGTCATCAACGCGATGGTGCCGCTCGCGAATATGTTCGGCTACGTCAACACCTTGCGCTCGATGAGCCAGGGCCGGGCGCAGTACACGATGCATTTCCACCATTATGAACAGGTGCCGCAGGCGGTCGCGGACGAAGTCTGCGCCAAGATGGCCTGATCCGGCCCTTTGGGAATGAGCGGAGAGTAAGAATGGCGAAGGCGAAGTTTCAGCGGACGAAGCCGCACTGCAACATCGGGACGATTGGGCATATTGACCACGGCAAGACGACGTTGACGGCGGCGATTACGAAGGTTTTGTCGGAGCGGGGCGGGGCGACGTTTGTGCCGTTTGATCAGATTGACAAGGCGCCGGAGGAGCGGGCGCGGGGGATTACGATTGCGACGGCGCATGTGGAGTATGAGACGGAGAAGCGGCACTATGCGCATGTCGACTGTCCGGGGCATGCCGATTACATCAAGAACATGATCACCGGGGCGGCGCAGATGGACGGGGCGATCCTGGTGGTTTCGGCGGCGGACGGTCCGATGCCGCAGACGCGCGAGCATGTGTTGCTAGCGCGGCAGGTGGGGGTTCCCTCGCTGGTGGTATACATGAACAAGGTGGACATGGTGGACGATCCGGAGCTGCTGGATCTGGTGGAGCTGGAGGTTCGCGAGCTGCTGACGAGCTATCAGTTTCCGGGGGATGAGGTTCCGGTGGTTCGGGGCTCGGCGCTGGCGGCGCTGGAGGGTCGGGATCCGCAGATTGGGCGGGATTCGATCCTGGCGTTGATGGCGGCGGTGGATGAGTACATACCGCAGCCGGAGCGGGCGAAGGACCGGCCGTTTTTGATGCCGATTGAGGATGTGTTTACGATTTCGGGGCGGGGCACGGTGGTGACCGGGCGGATTGAGCGGGGTGTGGTCAAGGTTGGGGATGAGGTGGAGATTGTGGGGTTGCGGCCGACGGCGAAGACGGTGGTGACCGGGGTTGAGATGTTTCGCAAGCTGCTGGATCAGGGCGAGGCGGGGGACAACATTGGGGCGCTGCTGCGCGGCACCAAGCGCGAGGAGGTGGAGCGCGGTCAGGTTTTGGCGGCGCCGGGGTCGATCACGCCGCACACGCGGTTTCGCTGCGAGGCTTATATTTTGACCAAGGAGGAGGGGGGTCGGCACACGCCGTTTTTTGCCAATTACCGGCCGCAGTTTTACTTCCGCACGACCGATGTGACCGGCACGGTGCATTTGCCGGCGGGGACCGAGATGGTGATGCCGGGGGACAACGTGTCGATGGAGATTGAGCTGATTGCGCCGATTGCGATGGATGAGGGGCTGCGCTTTGCCATCCGCGAGGGCGGGCGCACCGTCGGCGCCGGCGTCGTCGCCCAGATCCTCGAATAACCCGGAACCCACGCGCCATGGCTGACGGCCAGAACATCCGCATTCGCCTGCGGGCCTATGATCATCGCATCCTCGACCAGTCGACGAGCGAGATCGTCAACACCGCGAAGCGGACCGGGGCGCGGGTTCGCGGCCCGATCCCGCTGCCGACCAAGATCGAGAAGTTCACGGTGCTGCGTTCGCCGCACGTCGACAAGAAGTCGCGCGAGCAGTTCGAGATCCGCACGCACAAGCGCCTTCTCGACATCATCGACCCGACGCCGCAGACCGTGGACGCGCTGATGAAGCTCGACCTTGCCGCCGGCGTCGACGTCGAGATCAAGCTCTAGAAGGAGGGGCGATGCGCACCGGCCTTATTGCCCAGAAACTCGGAATGACGCGGCTCTTCGACGAGGAGGGGAATCATGTGCCGGTGACCGTGCTGAAGGTCGATCATTGCCAGGTCGTCGCGGTCAGGAGCGAGGAGAAGGACGGATATACCGCGCTGCAGCTCGGGGTGGGGCGGGCCAAGGTCAAGAACGTCTCGAAGCCGCAGCGCGGTCATTTCGCCAAGGCCAAGGTCGAGCCCAAGCGGCGGCTCGCCGAGTTCCGCGTTTCGCCGGATGCCGTGCTTCCGGTCGGGGCCGAGATCACCGCGGCCCATTTCGTGCCCGGCCAGCGGGTCGATGTCAGCGGCACCAGCATCGGCAAGGGCTTCGCCGGCGCCATGAAGCGGCACAATTTCGGCGGGCTCGGCGCAAGCCACGGCGTCTCGATCTCGCATCGCAGCCACGGTTCCACCGGGCAGCGGCAGTCGCCCGGGAAGACGTTCAAGAACAAGAAGATGGCCGGCCATCTCGGGAGTGAGCGGGTGACCACGCAGAGCCTTCTGGTGGTGGCCGCCGACGCCGAGCGGGGGCTGTTGATGATCAAGGGCTCGGTGCCCGGCAGCCCGGGCGGCTTCGTGCTCGTCCGCGATGCCAAGAAGCGGCCGCTTCCCGCCGGGGTGCCATTTCCGGCCGCATTGCGCGAGGCGCCGGCCGCCGCCGCGGAGGCATCCTGACATGAGGCTCACCGTTCGCAATCTCGACAATCAGGAAGTCGGCGACATCGAGCTCGCCGACGAGGTGTTCGGGCTGCCGGTGCGGCGCGATATTCTTGCGCGCGTCGTCAATTGGCAGCTCGCCAAACGCCGCGCCGGCACCCACAAGACCAAGGGGATCAGCGAGATCAGCGGCACCACGCGCAAGCCCTATCGCCAGAAGGGCACCGGGCGCGCCCGTCAGGGCAGCCTGCGCTCGCCGCAATTCCGCGGCGGTGCGCGCATTTTCGGCCCGGTCGTGCGCAGCCATGCCTTCGGGTTGCAGAAAAAGGTCCGCCGGCTCGGCCTGAAGACCGCATTGTCGGCCAAGCACAGCGAAGGCAAGCTTGTCGTCATCGACGCCGCCCGCATCGCCGAGGCCAAGACCAAATCGTTGCGCCAGCGGCTCGAAGCGCTCGGCTGGGAGTCGGTGTTGATCATCGACGGACCCAGTGTCGATGAGGGCTTTGCCCGCGCCGCCCGCAATCTGCCGCAAGTCGACGTGCTGCCGCAGCAGGGCGCCAATGTCTACGATATCCTGCGCCGCGACATGCTCGTGTTGACGCGGGCGGCGGTCGAACATCTGGAGGCACGCCTCAAATGAGCCGCTTTCGCGTCATTCCGCGCATCGAGACAAAGCTCTCGCGCCAGCAGATGTTCGACACCATCCTGTCTCCGGTCATCACCGAAAAGGCGACCAATATTTCGGAGCACAACCAGGTCGTCTTTCGCGTCCCGCTGAAGGCCACAAAGCGCGAGGTCAGGGCGGCGGTCGAGGGGCTGTTCAATGTCAAGGTGACCGCAGTCAATACGATCCGGGTCAAGGGAAAGCTGAAGCGCTTTCGCGGCCGGGTCGGCCGGCGCTCCGACTACAAGAAGGCGATCGTGACCCTTGGCGAAGGCTCGCGGATCGACGTGACCACCGGAATCTAGCCCGGGGAGCGAGAGGATGGCGCTGAAGACTTTCAAACCGACGACCCCCTCGCAGCGGCAGCTGGTCATCGTCGACCGCCGCGAATTGTGGAAGGGAAAACCGGTCAAGGCGCTGACCGAGGGTCTGCGCAGCACGGGCGGGCGCAACAATGCCGGGCGCATCACCGTGCGCTGGCGCGGCGGCGGCCACAAGCGGCGCTACCGGTTGATCGACTTCAAGCGCAATAAGACCGATATGCCGGCGACGGTCGAGCGGCTCGAATACGATCCGAACCGGACCGCCTTTATCGCGCTGATCCGCTACGAGGACGGCGAGCTCGCCTATATCCTGGCGCCGCAGCGGCTGCGGCCGGGAGACACGGTGATCTCGGGCGAAAGGGTCGACATCAAACCCGGCAATACGATGCCGATGCGCAACATGCCGGTCGGCACGATCATCCACAATATCGAGATGAAGCCCGGCAAGGGCGGCCAGATCGCCCGCGCCGCCGGTACCTATGCCCAGCTCGTCGGCCGCGACCAGGGTTATGCGCTGCTGCGCCTTGCGTCCGGCGAATTGCGCATGGTGCGCGCGGAATGCCGGGCCACGGTTGGCGCGGTCTCGAACCCCGATCATCAGAATATCGTCATCGGCAAAGCCGGGCGCAGCCGCTGGCTCGGGCGCCGGCCGTCGGTTCGCGGGGTCGCGATGAACCCGGTCGACCACCCCCATGGCGGCGGCGAGGGGCGCACCTCGGGCGGTCGCCACCCGGTGACGCCCTGGGGACAGCCGACCAAGGGCAAGAAGACCCGGCACAACAAGGCGACGGACCGCCTGATCCTGCGCCGTCGCCATAGCAGATAGCGGAGAGGAGCGTGGCGCGCTCAGTATGGAAAGGGCCGTTCGTCGACGGCTATCTTCTCAAGAAGGCGGAGAAGGTGCGGGCGGCCGGGCGCAACGAGGTGATCCGCACTTGGTCGCGCCGCTCGACGATCTTTCCCCAGTTCGTCGGGCTGACCTTCGGGGTCTATAACGGCCACAAGTTCATCCCGGTCCTGGTGACCGAGAATATGATCGGCCACAAATTCGGCGAGTTCGCCCCGACCCGGACCTTCTACGGTCACGCCGGCGACAAGAAGGCGCGGAGGAGCTGAGATGGGCAAGCAGAAAGCGCCGCGCATTCTGGCGGAGAATGAGGCGCAGGCGCGCCTGCGCGGCGTGCATACCAGCCCGCGCAAGCTCAACCTTGTCGCCCGCCTGATCCGCGGCAAGACGGCCGCCGCCGCCCTTGCCGAACTGACCTTTTCGCGGCGCCATATCGCGCGCGAGGTCAAGAAAGTGTTGCAGGCGGCGATCGCCAACGCCGAGAACAACCATCAGCTCGACGTCGACCGCCTCTACGTCAAGGAGGCCACGGTCGGGCGCGCCTTCGTGTTGCGGCGTTTTCATACTCGCGGTCGCGGCCGCTCGGCGCGGGTCGAAAAGCATTATGCGCATCTGAGGGTCGTCGTCGGCGAGCGCCCCGAAGAGAGCGGCTGAGGAGGCTCGAGAATGGGTCAGAAGGTCAATCCGATCGGGCTGCGGCTCGGCATCAATCGCACCTGGGATTCGCGCTGGTTCGCGCGCAAGGAATACGGCGCCCTCCTGCTCGACGACATCCGTCTGCGCCGGTTTCTCAACCAGCGTTTAAGCCAGGCGGGCATCTCGCGCATCGTCATCGAGCGCGCCGCCCGCAAGACGCGGATCACGCTCCATTCGGCGCGCCCCGGCGTCGTGATCGGCAAGAAGGGCGCCGACATCGAAAAGTTGCGCAGCGATCTCGGCAAGATCACCAACAGCGAGGTCAGCCTCAACATCGTCGAGATCCGCAAGCCCGAGATCGATGCCAAGCTGATCGCCGAGGGCATTGCGCAGCAGCTCGAACGGCGCGTCGCCTTCCGGCGGGCGATGAAGCGCGCGGTGCAATCGGCGATGCGGCTGGGGGCGCAGGGGATCCGGATCAACTGTTCGGGGCGGCTGGGAGGGGCCGAAATCGCCCGCATGGAATGGTATCGCGAGGGCCGCGTCCCGCTGCACACGCTGCGGGCCGATATCGATTTCGGCTACGGCACGGCCAAGACCACTTACGGGGTGTGCGGCGTCAAGGTATGGGTGTTCAAGGGCGAGATCCTGGCCCACGATCCGATGGCCCAGGAAAGGCGCGCGCTGGAAGCCCAGCCGGCGGCCGGACACGAACGCGCGCGCCGCGAAGCGGCGGAGTAGGATCCGATGCTCAGCCCAAAACGCAGCAAGTACAGAAAGGCGCATAAAGGGCGCATCCACGGCCTGGCCAAAGGCGGCACGACGCTCAATTTCGGCGCCTTCGGGCTGAAGGCCCTCGATCCCGGGCGGGTCACGGCGCGCCAGATCGAAGCGGCGCGGCGCGCCATCACCCGCCATATCCGCCGCACCGGCCGCGTGTGGATCCGCATCTTTCCGGACGTGCCGGTCTCTCGCAAGCCGGCCGAAGTGCGCATGGGCAGCGGCAAGGGATCGCCCGAATTCTGGATCTGCCGGGTCAAGCCGGGCCGCATCCTGTTCGAGCTCGACGGCGTCTCGCCGGAGGTCGCGCAGCAGGCCTTCGCTCTGGCCGCGGCGAAATTGCCGGTCGGGACCCGCATTGTTGCGCGCGCGAGCGCGGAGGGCGCGCCATGAAAGCAGCCGATGTCAGAGCCAAGACCGACGACGAGCTGTTTGAGGATCTCAACGTTCTCGGCAAGGAGATCTTCAACCTGCGCTTTCAGAAGGCCAACAACCAGCTCGAGAACACCGCCCGGATCCGTCAGGTGCGGCGCGACATCGCCCGCATCAAGACGATCCTCGGCGAACGGCGCCGCCAGGGGCGAGGGAAGCAGTAATGTCGAGACGCATCCTTCAGGGCGTTGTTGTCAGCGACGCTTGCGACAAGACCGTGATCGTGCGGGTCGAGCGGCGCGTCATGCATCCGATTTATAAGAAGTTCATCACGCGTTCGAAAAAGTACGCGGCGCACGACGCGCATAACAGCTATCGCGTCGGCGATGTCGTGCGCATTGAGGAGAGCCGGCCGCTCTCGAAGCGCAAGCGCTGGGTCGTGCTGGAAGGGCCGGAGGCCTCCCCCGGCCGGCGCTTTGCCGAGCGCGGGAGCGGGACGGTCCTCGCCGCGGAAGGAGCGGAGGGTGCGGCATGATCCAGATGCAGACAAATCTCGATGTCGCCGACAATTCCGGCGCCCGCCGCGTGCAGTGCATCAAGGTGCTCGGCGGCTCGAAGCGCAAGAGCGCGACGGTCGGCGATGTCATTGTCGTCTCGGTCAAGGAGGCGATCCCGCGCGGTCGCGTCAAAAAAGGCGACATCCATCGCGCCGTCGTCGTGCGCACGGCGAAGGAGATCCGCCGCCCGGACGGCAGCGCCATCCGCTTTGACCGCAATGCCGCGGTCCTGATCACGCCGCAGGGGGAACCGATCGGGACGCGCATTTTCGGCCCGGTCACCCGGGAATTGCGGGCGCGCCGCTTCATGAAGATCGTTTCGCTGGCCCCCGAAGTGCTGTAGCCATGCCGAAGCTGAAGATCAAAAAGGGCGATACCGTCGTCGTCATCAGCGGCCGCGACAAAGGCAAAAAAGGCGAGGTGTTGCGCGTCTTTCCGGCGGAATCGCGCGCCCTCGTCCAGGGCGTCAACATCGCCCGACGGCATACCAAGCCGCGCATGGGCGAGCCCGGCGGCATCCTTGAGAAGGAATTGCCGATCCATATTTCGAATCTGGCCCATATCGACCCGCAATCGGGCAGGCCGACGCGGGTCGGATACAAATTTCTCGAGGACGGGCGCAAGGTCCGGGTCGCGCGCCGTTCCGGGGAAGTCATCGACAGGTGAGCCATGGCCGCAAGCCGCTTGCAGGAACGCTACGAAACCGTTCTGCGTCCGATGCTGATGAAGGAGTTCGGCTATAAGAACCTGATGCAGGTTCCCCGCCTCGAAAAGATCGTCGTCAACATGGGGGTCGGCGAGGCGGTGCAGGACGCCAAAAAGATCGATGCCGCCGTCAACGATCTGATGGCGATCACCGGGCAGCGGCCGATCGTCACGCGGGCGCGGCGCTCGATCGCGGCGTTCAAATTGCGCAAGGGCATGCCGATCGGTTGCAAGGTCACGTTGCGCAGCCAGCGCATGTACGAATTTCTCGATCGGCTGATCACGGTGGCGCTGCCGCGGGTGCGCGATTTTCGCGGCATTTCCGGCAAGAGTTTCGACGGGCGCGGCAATTTTGCGCTCGGCCTCAAAGAGCAGATCGTCTTTCCCGAGATCGATTACGATCGCGTCGATGCGGTGCGCGGGCTCGACGTCATCGTCGTCACGACGGCGCGGACCGATGCGGAGGCAAAAGCTCTGCTCAAAGGCTTCGACATGCCGTTTGTCAATTGACGCCCTTTGGAGTTGGGGTCATGGCCAAGAAGAGCGCAATCGAAAAGAATGAAAGACGCCGCAAACTGGCGGCGCGCATTGCCGGCAAGCGGGCGCGGTTGAAGGCGGTGGCGCTCGACCGGCAGGCGGCTCCGGAGGAGCGCTTCGCCGCGCAACTGAAGCTTGCCGAACTGCCGCGCAACGGTTCCGAGACGCGCATTCGCAACCGCTGCGCATTGACCGGCCGCCCGCGCGGCTATCATCGCAAATTCCGGCTGTCGCGGATCGCCCTGCGCGAGCTTGCCTCCTCCGGGCAGATCCCGGGCATGATCAAGTCGAGCTGGTAGCGGAGCGCGCCGATGACGATGAGCGATCCTCTCGGCGATATGCTGACCCGCATCCGCAACGCACAGCGGGCGCGCCAGGCCGCGGTGCGCGCGCCGGCCTCGAAATTGCGCGCCAATGTGCTCGAGGTTTTGAAGCGCGAAGGTTATATTCGCGGCTATACGCGCGAAAACATCCGTCCCGGCGTCGACGAGCTGAGGATCGAGCTCAAATATGCCGACGGCGAGCCGGTGATTCGCGAAATCGCGCGGGTATCGAAACCGGGGCGCCGCATCTATTCGAAGATCGCCGATCTGCCGCGCGTCTATAACGGGCTTGGCATCGCAATCCTGTCGACCCCGCGCGGGGTCATGTCCGATAATGAGGCGCGCGCCGCCAAGGTGGGCGGCGAAGTTCTGTGTCGCGTGTTCTGAGGCCCTTGATGTCGCGCATCGGCAAGAACCCGGTACCGATCCCGCCCGGCGTCGAAGTCCAGCTCGCCGGCGAGCGGATGACGGCCAAAGGCCGGCTCGGTACGCTCTCCCTCGTTCTGAGCAGCGAGGTGACGGCGGCGATCGCGGACGGCGCCATCACGATCAGGCCGACGAGCGAGACCAAACAGGCGCGCGCGATGTGGGGGACGACCCGCGCGCTTGTCAACAACATGGTCACCGGCGTCTCGCAGGGCTTCAGCGTCACTCTCGAGATCAACGGCGTCGGCTACCGGGCCGCGGTTCAGGGCAATGCGCTCACCCTGCAGCTCGGCTTCAGCCACGAAATCGTCTACCCGATCCCGCCCGATGTCAGGATCGTCTGCGAGCGCCCGACCACGATCACGGTCAGCGGCCCCGACCGCCAGCGGGTTGGCCAGGTGGCCGCGGAAATTCGCGCTTTCCGTCCGCCCGAACCCTATAAGGGCAAGGGGATCCGGTATCTGGGCGAAGCGGTGCGCCGCAAGGAAGGAAAGAAGAAGTAGGCCGCCATGTCGGATAAAGCCAAGGCCCTGTTCCTGCGTCGCCGCCGGCGGGTGCGCGCCAAATTGCGCCGGGCCGCGAAGGGCCGTCCGCGCCTGTCGGTGTTTCGCTCCTCGCGCCATATCTATGCCCAGATCATCGACGATGCCGCCGGGCGGACGCTCGCGGCGGCTTCGAGCCTCGATAAGGGGTTGCGGGCCGCTCTGAAGACCGGGGCCGATATGGCCGCAGCCCGCGCGGTCGGACGGTTGATCGCGGAGCGCGCCAAGGCGGCGGGGATCGAACGGGTCGTCTTCGACCGGGGCGCCTATCTGTTTCACGGCCGGGTCAAGGCCCTGGCCGACGCCGCCCGCGAGGGCGGTCTCGATTTCTGAAAGGGGCGGCATGGCACGCACACAGACACGCACTCAGGGCGAACGGCGCGGGCGCGGCGATCCCGAGCGGCAGCCGCGCGAGCGGGAAGAGAGCGAGCTTGCCGAGCGGCTGGTCAGCATCAACCGCGTCGCCAAGGTCGTCAAAGGCGGCCGGCGCTTTGGCTTTGCGGCGCTCGTCGTGGTCGGCGACCGCAAGGGCCGGGTCGGTTACGGTTCGGGCAAGGCGCGCGAGGTCCCGGAGGCGATCCGCAAGGCCACCGAGCAGGCGCGCCGCAACATGATCCGCGTGCCGCTGCGCGAGGGACGCACGCTGCACCACGACATCAAAAGCAGCTACGGCGCCGGAAAAGTGATCGTGCGCGCCGCCCGGGCCGGCACCGGCATCATCGCCGGCGGGCCGATGCGGGCGATTTTCGAGGCTCTCGGCGTCCACGACGTCGTCGCTAAATCGGTCGGCAGCCCCAACCCGCACAATATGGTCAAGGCCACCTTTGCGGCGCTCGCGCAGGCGGCAAGCCCGCGCGCCGTGGCGGCGCGGCGCGGCAAAAAGGTTGCCGAGATCCTGGGGCGCCGCGAAGGCGAGGTCCGGGAGACGGCGTGATGACGGGCCGCAAGACCATCACGGTCGTCCAGATCGGCAGTCCGATCGGCCGCCGGGCGGACCAGGAGGCGACCCTGAAAGGGCTTGGCCTCAACAAGCGGCATCGCCGCCGCGTGCTTGTCGATACCCCGGCGGTTCGCGGCATGATCCGCAAGGTTCAGCACCTCGTCCGGGTCGAGGAGGAGCGATGAAACTCAACGAGATCCGAGACAATCGCGGGGCGCATCGCCGCGCCAAGCGGGTCGGACGCGGCATCGGCTCGGGCAAGGGCAAGACCGCCGGCCGCGGCGGCAAGGGCCAAACGGCGCGCAGCGGGGTCGCCCTCAACGGCTTCGAGGGCGGGCAGACGCCGCTGCACCGGCGCCTTCCCAAACGCGGCTTCAATAACAAGATATTCCGCAAGGATTTCGCGGTGGTCAACCTGGGGCGCCTGCAGCTCGCCATCGACCATGGCCGGCTCAAGCCCGAAGGCGTCATCGATGCCGCGGCGCTGACGGCTTGCGGCGTGCTGCGGCGGGCGCGCGACGGCGTCCGCCTGCTCGCCAAGGGCGAGCTTAAGGCCGCGATCACGATCGCGGTCGCCGGCGCCTCGAAAGCGGCGATCGCGGCGGTCGAGCAGGCGGGGGGCAAGGTCATCCTCCGCCCCGCCCGGGCGCCCCGGGAAGGGCCGCCGCCATCCGCCGCCGGTTGAAAGAACCGGCTGCGGCCGGGTATTGTTAGGGAATACAGCGCATGGCCTCAGCCGCCGAACAACTCGCCGCCAGCCTCAACCTCTCCGCCTTCGCAAAGGCGACCGAGCTCAAAAGCCGCATCTGGTTCACGCTGGGCGCGCTGGTGGTGTACCGGCTCGGCACCTACATCCCGATCCCCGGCATCGATCCGACCATCCTCAATCAGGTCTTCTCGCAGAACGCCGGCGGCATTCTCGGCATGTTCAACATGTTCTCGGGCGGCGCGCTCGGGCGCATGACGATTTTCGCCCTGAACATCATGCCGTATATCTCGGCCTCGATCATCATCCAGCTGTTGACGGCGGTATCCCCGAGCCTCGAGGCCCTGAAAAAGGAGGGCCAGAGCGGGCAGCGCAAGCTCAACCAATATACCCGCTACGGCACCGTGCTGCTGGCGTTGGTCCAATCCTACGGGATCGCCGTCGGGCTCGAAGGCATGCGGGCCGGCGCCCATTCGGCGGTGCTCGATCCCGGCCTGTTCTTCCGCCTGACCACGGCGGTGACGCTGACCGGCGGCACCGTGTTTCTGATGTGGCTCGGCGAGCAGATCACCGCGCGCGGCGTCGGCAACGGCATCTCGCTGATCATCATGGCCGGCATCGTTGCCAACCTGCCGCACGCGCTCGCCGCGACGCTCGAGCTCGGCCGCACCGGCGCGCTGTCGACCGCCTTTATCGTCGGCTTCATGATCATGGCGGTCGCGGTCGTCACCTTCATCGTGTTCATGGAGCTGGCGCATCGCCGCATCCTGATCCAGTATCCAAAGCGCCAGGTCGGCAACAAGATGTTCGGCGGCGATGCCTCGCATCTGCCGCTCAAGATCAACAGCTCCGGCGTCATTCCGCCGATCTTCGCCTCTTCGCTGCTGCTGCTGCCGACGACGATCGCCAATTTTATGGCGAACGGTCAGGGCCCGGGCTGGCTGGCCACGATCAGCGCCTATCTGGCGGGCGGCTCGCCGCTGTTCCTGGCCCTTTATGGCGGGTTGATCATCTTCTTTACGTTCTTCTATACCGCGATCGTGTTCAACCCGACCGAGACCGCCGACAATCTGCGCAAATATGGCGGGTTCATCCCCGGCATCCGGCCGGGCAAGAACACCGCCGACTATCTCGACTATGTGCTGACCCGGCTGACCGTGGTCGGCGCCCTCTATCTCGCAGCGGTCTGCCTGTTGCCGCAGTTCCTGATCGCGGAATATGCGGTTCCGTTCTATTTTGGCGGCACCAGCCTGCTGATCGTCGTCAGCGTGACGATGGACACGGTGGCGCAGATCCAGTCGCATCTGATCGCGCATCAATATGAAGGGCTGATCAAGAAGGCGAAGCTCCGGGGACGGCGCGGATGAACCTGATCTTGCTGGGGCCGCCGGGCTCGGGGAAGGGGACGCAGGCAAAGCGGATCGAGCAGAAATACGGCCTTGTCCAGCTCGCCACCGGCGACATGCTGCGCGCGGCGGCGCGGGCGGGCAGCGAGCTTGGCCGCAATGTCAAAAGCATCATGGATAGCGGCCAGCTCGTTCCCGATGCGATCATCATCGCGATGATCGCCGAGCGCATCGCCGAACCCGATTGCCGGAACGGCTTCATTCTCGACGGGTTTCCGCGCACCGTCCCGCAGGCCGAGGCGCTCGATGCGATGCTGGCCGAGCGGGGCTTGAGGCTCGACCATGTCATCCTGCTTGAAGTCGACGAGGCGGCGCTGATCGATCGGCTGTCCGGCCGCTGCGTATGCCAGCGCTGCGGCGCCAGCTATCACCGGCGCTATCACCCGCCGCGGGTAAAGGGCGTGTGCGATGTCTGCGGCAGCGCCGAACTCGTCCATCGCCGCGACGACGAGCCCGATGCGGTGGCGGCGCGCCTTGAGGTATACCATCGGCAAACGGCCCCGATCCTGCCCTATTACCGCGCGCGCGGCATCCTCGTGACAATCGACGGAATGGCGGATATCGATGCCGTTACGCGCGCGATCGATAGTGTGCTCGCCGGCCGGCAGGATTGACGCAGATGTTTTCCTCACTATTATATAAAATTCCTGCGGCAGGCCGCAGATGTCTTGTGCCGTCTTTGCGAAGGAGAGATGCAGGTGGCGCGCATCGCTGGCGTCAATATCCCGAATCAGAAGCGGGTCCCGATCGGGCTGACCTACATCTATGGCATCGGCCGCAGCAAGGCGCTCGAGATCTGCAACCGCGTCGGCATCCCGCTCGACCGGCGGGTGCATGAGATGACTGATGAGGAAATCCTGCGGGTTCGCGAATTGATCGACCGCGAATACACGGTCGAGGGCGATTTGCGGCGGGAAGTGGCGATGAATATCAAGCGGCTGATGGATCTCGGCTGCTATCGGGGGTTGCGCCACCGCAAGGGGCTGCCGGTACGGGGGCAGCGCACCCATACCAATGCGCGCACGCGCAAGGGTCCGGCGCGTCCGATCGCGGGCAAGAAGAAATGAGGCGGCGGCAGCGGACGGCGGAAGCGTAAATGGCAAGAACGGCGGCGGCGGCGCCGCGCCTGCGTCGGCGCGAGCGCAAGAACATTACGTCGGGGACGGCGCACGTCAACGCGACCTTCAACAATACGGTGATCACCATCACCGACGCCCAGGGCAATACGATCGCATGGTCGTCGGCGGGCAGCCAGGGTTTTAAGGGGTCGCGCAAATCCACCCCCTACGCGGCGCAAGTGGCGGCCGAAGATGCCGGGCGAAAGGCGATGGAGCACGGCATGCGCACCCTCGACATCGAGGTCAAGGGGCCGGGTTCGGGGCGTGAATCGGCGCTGCGCGCCTTGCAGGCCGTCGGCTTTGTGATCACCTCGATCCGCGACGTTACGCCGATCCCGCATAACGGCTGTCGGCCGCCGAAGCGGCGCCGCGTCTGAGAGAGGCCGCGCCGCGGCATCCGGCGGCAAACCGTGCCGGCCGCCGGGCGGCCGGCTCTGTGGCGGAGGCATCCGCCGATAACGACCGAGGTCGGAGTCGTGATTCAGAAAAACTGGCAAGCTTTGATCAAACCCAAGCAGCTCGCCGTCGAGGCGGGCGAGGATCCCAAACGGGTCGCCACCGTCGTCGCCGAACCGCTCGAACGCGGCTTCGGCCTGACGCTCGGCAATGCGCTGCGCCGCGTCCTGCTGTCCTCGCTGCAGGGGGCGGCGGTGACGGCGATCGAAATCGAGGGCGTCCTGCACGAATTCTCGTCGATCCCGGGCGTGCTCGAGGACGTCACCGACATCGTCCTCAACGTCAAGGGCATCGATCTGCGCATGTATGGCGAAGGCCCCAAGCGCATGCGCCTGCGCGCCACCGGCCCCGGCGAAGTGCGCGCCGGCGCGATCGAGACCGGGCACGATATCGAGATCATGAACCCCGATCTCGTGATCTGCACGCTCGACCAGGGCGCCCGCATCGCGATGGAGCTGACCGTCGAGAGCGGCAAGGGATACGTGCCGGCGACGCAGAACCGCCCCGAGGACGCCCCGATCGGCCTCATTCCGGTCGACGCGCTGTTCAGCCCGGTGCGCAAGGTCTCCTATCGCGTCGAAAACACCCGCGTCGGGCAGGTCACCGATTACGACAAGCTGTCGATGCGGGTGGAGACCAACGGGACCGTGACGCCCGAGGACGCCGTCGCGCTCGCCGCCCGCATCCTGCAGGACCAGCTGCAGCTTTTCATCAATTTCGAAGAGCCGCGGCATCCCGCCGAGGAGGCGCGGCCGAGCGAATTGCCGTTCAATAAGAACCTGTTGCGCAAGGTCGACGAGCTCGAACTGTCGGTGCGCTCGGCCAATTGCCTCAAAAACGACAATATCGTCTATATCGGCGATCTGGTGCAGAAATCCGAGGCCGAGATGCTGCGGACCCCGAATTTCGGGCGCAAGTCGCTGAACGAGATCAAGGAGGTGCTGGCGCAGATGGGGCTGCATCTCGGCATGGAAATTCCGAACTGGCCGCCCGAGAACATCGAGGAGCTGGCCAAGCGCTTCGACGAGCCTTACTGATTGAGAGCGGCCCGAGGGTCGCGAGAGGAAAGCCATGCGCCACCGCGTCAATCACCGCAGGTTCAGCCGCACCTCCGAGCACAGACAGGCGATGTTCGAGAACCTCGCGGCCGCGCTGTTGAAGCACGAGCAGATCACGACGACGTTGCCGAAGGCCAAGGATCTGCGGCCGATCGTCGAGCGGCTGATCACGCTCGGAAAGCATGGCGGGCTCGCCAATCGGCGGCGCGCGATCGCCCGCTTGCAAGACGCGAAACTCGCCGACAAGCTGATGACGACCTTGGCCGAGCGCTATGCCAACCGGCCCGGCGGCTATACCCGCATCATCAAGGCCGGTTATCGCTACGGCGACGACGCGCCGATGGCGATCATCGAGCTGGTCGATCGCGACCCCGCCGCCAAGGGCCAGGATTCGGGCCCCAAGCCGGACGAGAAAAACGAAGAAGAGACGGCTTAAGCGCCGGCCTCCGCGGGCGCGAGCCTGTCGCGGCCGCGCATCCCGACGGCGGGCATGGCGAGATAGGGCGTGATTTCTTCGCCTGCCGCAGCCGCGCGCCGGGAATAGACAAAGCGGGTCGTCATTTCTGCGACGTGCGGGCCTTCGCGGCGCTGGCGATGATCTCCCCAACCCGGCGCTCCATCTGCGCCTTCGCCGTCCCCAGATCCAGATACTGGCGCAAGGCGCGCAGCATGCCCGCGAGCGCGGCGGACGCTACACCGTCGGGCGGGCGGTGAAGCCGGCGCTGCCGTCGTCCTCGGCCTCCATAACCTCCACTCCGGCGACGCGGGCGGCCGGAGGGCCGCGGCGGCAGGCGGCGATCATCGCCTCGACCGCATCGGCGGGCCCGCTCACCAGCATCTCGACGCTGCCGTCGGGGCGGTTGCGCACCCAGCCGCAGAGCCCGAGGCGCTCGGCGGTCGCGATCGCCCAGGCGCGGTAGCCGACCGCCTGCACCCTCCCGGTAATGCGCAGCCGCACGCTCCTTCTCGCCGAGGCCATAAGGATCAGACCGGTTCGAGCGGGCGGTGCGGCGGAGGCGGCAAGACGGCGCGGATCGGGTCGCCGGGCTTTACCCCGCCGCCCCGCGGCACGATCGCCATGATGCCGGCCTTGCGCATGAGAGGGCCGTGCGCATCGCGTATCACTGTCGTTGCCATCGGCCCGGGCTTTATATGGTTCAGTCGGGCGCAACGGTGGCGCAGCCCGGCCCTCTTGGCAACGGCCTCATCGCCGGGATGAAGCCGCGCACCCCGCGGCAATGTCGGCGGCGCAAGAGCGCGCGTCATGACGCTCTCGCCCCTCCGCCCGGGCGCCACGACGAAGCCGGCGGCCGCCAACTCCTCGAACGGCTCGGCAGGGAGCGGACGCAATTGGCGCGGATCGGGCCGGCTCGGGCGCGGCGACGGCGGCGTCGGTCCTACGGCTTGGGCAAAACCCCGGAGCACTCCAGCACGAGCAGGAGCCACGCCAATGCCAGCAGCGCCCAGACGACATGCCTGCCCCACTGGCTCTCTTCCTTCTCGGCAAAGCGACGGATTTCGGCCTCGATCTCGCGATTCCATTCGCGCGCGATGCGTTTGGGGTCCGGCTCCATGACCATCCCGGCGCCGCCCGGTCTAGCTCGGCCCGAAGCGGCGGGACAGGAAGTCGCGCACGTCGGCGGCGCAGCGCTCGGGGAAGGCGTCGCAAATGTTGTGCGGCGCGCCTTCATAGACCCGCATCTCGACATCCGGGACGAGGCGGCGAAACGGCTCGTAATTGGCAATCGAGCCGATCGGTTCGGCGCCCGGCGCGACGACGAGCGTCGGGCAGCGGATGCGGCCGAGCTCCTCGCTCCAGTCGTAGCTTGCCATCAGCAGCACGAATTTCGCGATATAGGCCGGATCGTTCTTGGCGGCTTCGTCAAGAAACCATGTGACGAGGCCGGGATCGACCTGGTCGAGCGGCAGCCGCTCGGCGATCGTCTCGGCAAGAAAGGCGCGCAGGCCCTTCGCCTGGATCTGCGGGATCCAGCTCGGCGCTTGGCTCCGCTTCAGGCCCGGGGTCGAGGCGAACAGCGAGAGGCTCCTGACCCGCTCGCCCCGCGTCATCGCCAGCCGCTGGGCGAGATAGCCGCCGGCCGAATTGCCGACGATATGCGCGCTCGCACAGCCGAGATGGTCCAACAGTTCGGCGACGTCATCGACGAGCCGCTCCAGGGTCAGCGCCTGCTCCGGCGGCGGGATCTGCGAGGCGCCGTGCCCGCGCAGATCCAGGCGCACGACCCGGTAATGGCGGGCAAGGCAGGGAACCCAGGCATAATAGCGCCGCGCGCTGCCCATCGCCGCATGCAACAGCAGCAATACCGGCGCGTCCTTCCACGGATCGGTGAAATCGTCGATGACATAGGCGAGCCGCAGCCCGTCGCTTGTGACAAAACTGTCCATGCCGCCGGCTTCCTTCCCTCCACGCCGATCACGCCGGACCGGCCGCGGCCGGCAAATCTATCGCGCCGGCGGCGGGGAGGGCAATGCGCCGGCGTCAGCCGCGGCCGAGGCTGTAACGCCCGGGTCCGGTGACGAACAGCAACAGCAGACCGCCGGTGATCGCCATGTTCTGCATGAACTGGACGTACTGGGCGGCCGCGGCAGCCCCCGACAGATGCCAGAAGCGATGCGAGATCACGGCCATGACGACGGTGAACGCGGCCATCAGCAGCGCCGCGTAACGGGTCAGGAAGCCGAATACGATGGCGAGCGCGCCAAAGAACTCGACGCAGGCGCCGACGACCGCCATCGCATGCGGCGCCGGCACGCCGTGATACGCCAGAACATGCGCAAAGTTGTCGATATGGGTGAGCTTGCCGAAACCGTCCGGCACGAAGATCGCAGCGATCAACAGCCGCCCGAGCAGCAGAGTGAAGTTTGCCAGCATCTGCTTCGATTGTCCTCCACCCCCAGGATCGGTCCGGTCCGCCGTCAACGATCCGGGCGGACGGTGCGGCCGGTCGATACGGCGGCGGGCGTTGGTCCGTTCCCGCCGCCCGCGCCCGCGCGGCGATTATAGACGGCATCGCGCGAACCGCTCCGCATGGCCGCTCCCGGTTTCGGCATTCGACAGGCAAGCCGCGGCGGCGTTAGGCTGACCGCGGGGCGGCCGCGGCGGCGGGCAAGAGGAGGGAAAAGGGCATGGCCTATGATCTGTTGATCAGGAACGGGACCGTCGTCGACGGCACCGGGGCGCCGGGCCGGCCGGCGGATGTCGCGGTCACGGCCGGCAGGATCGCCGAGATCGGCAGGCTCACGGGCGGCGCCGGACGGGTCATCGACGCCGCCGGCGCCGTCGTCGCGCCCGGCTTCATCGATCCGCACACGCATTATGACGCGCAGATCTGCTGGGACCCGGCGCTGACGCCGTCCTCTTGGCACGGGGTCACGACGGTCGTGATGGGCAATTGCGGCGTCGGCATCGCGCCGTGCCGACCGCAGGCGCGCGAGATCGCGATGCGCGACCTTGTCAATGTCGAAGGCATTCCGTTCGAGGTGTTGGAGCGGGGCATCACCTGGGAGTGGCGGAGCTTTCCCGAGTTTCTCGAGGCCGCGGCGCGGCGCCGGCCGGCGCTCAATCTCGGTTTCCTCGCGCCGCTGACGCCGTTCCGCCACGAAGTCATGGGCGAAGCCTCGATGGAGCGCGCCGCCAGCGCGCACGAGACGGCGCAGATCAAGGCGCTGCTGCGGGAGGCGCTCGCCGCCGGCGCGCTCGGCTTCTCGACCACCATATTGAACCAGCATATCGGTTATCAGGGACGCCCGCTCGCCTGCCGCAATGCCAGCCGCGCCGAGTTGCAAGCCTATGCCCAGGTCCTGAAGGAAGCAAAGAAAGGTGCGATCGAGATCGCCCTGACCCGCAAGGTCTCGGTATTGGACGAGGAAGAGCGCGACCTGCTGCAATTCCTGCTCGACGAGAGCGGGCGGCCGGTCACTTTTCTCGCGCTGTTCGATCGCGACGACGCCCCCGACGCGTGCCGGGAAACGTTGCGCAAGGCCGGACCCCTGCTCGAGCGCGGCGCCGTGCCGCAGACCTCGCCGCTGCCGCTGACGCGCGAGGTCAACATGCGCAACCCGTTCTCCTTTGCCGCCTTTCCGTGCTGGCGCCGGGTGTTCGCGGACAAGTCGAAGGAGGCGCAGCGGGCGGTTTATGCCGATCCCGCCTTCCGCAACGCCTTCCGCGCGGAGCTCAAAACCGCCACCGGCTTCAGCGGCAATTGGGCGCGCCTGAGCGTGTACGAAGTCAGGAACCCCGCACTGAAGCCGCTCGAAGGCCGCACCGTCGCCGATATCGCCCGCGAACGCGGCACCGACGGGGTCGACGCCTTTCTTGACCTGACGCTCGCGGACGATCTCGACATCATGTTCGTCCTCGCGCAATTCAACACGCGGGTGCCGCAGCTGCAGGAGCTGCTGGCCGATCCGCGAATCCTGATCGCATTGGGCGACGGCGGCGCCCATGTCGACATGCTGTGCGATGCGGGCTACCCGACCTATCTGCTCGGCACCTGGGTGCGCGAGCGCCAGGCCATGCCGCTCGAGCACGCCGTCGCGCGGCTGAGCGCGCAGCCCGCCGCCCTGTTCGCTCTCAAGGACCGCGGTCGGCTGGCGCCCGGCTTTGCCGCCGATATCACGATCTTCGATGCCGCGACGGTGGGTTCCCCGCATCGCGGCGAGCGGCGCTATGATCTGCCGGGCGGCGGCAAGCGCATGGTCGTGCCGTCGCGCGGCGTCCTCTATACGATCGTCAACGGCGAGATCGTCTATGCCGAGGGCCGCCTGAGCGGCGCCACCCCCGGCCAAGTGCTGCGTTCATAAAACCGTCAGGCGGCGGGGCGGGCCGGTCCGCCTCACAGAATAAGGAGGGGTGAAATGGCCGATGGAACCGATGTCTTCGAGATCATGCATACGACCCGGGCGATGCGGCGGCTCAAACCCGATCCCGTTCCCGACGCGCTGATCCACAAGATCCTTGCCGCCGGGCAGTGCGCCGCAAGCGGCGGCAACAGCCAGCGCTGGCGCTTTCTCGTCATCAAGGATCCGGAGATCAAGAAGAAGGTGCAAGTCTATTACAAACGCGCCTTCGACGAGGTCATCGGGCCGCGCTATCAGACCAGCGAGCCGCCGCCGGGCGTGACGCGCGAGCGCTATATGCGCCAGCATGCCGCGGTCAAATACCTGACCGATCATTTTCATGAGGCGCCGGTGTGGATCGTCGCCTGCCTCGAGGACGGACCGAACCCGAACCGCGCTTCCGGCTCGTCGATCTATCCGGCGGTGCAGAACATGCTGCTGGCGGCGCGCGCGCTCGGCCTCGGCGCGACATTGACGACCCGACACCTGCTTTACGAGAAGGAGACCGAAGCGGCGATGGGCATACCGCCCGGCTTTCACTCCTACGCGATCCTGCCGATCGGCTATCCGATGGGCCGGTTCGGGCCGGTCGGCCGCGGGCCGCTCGCCGACGTCGTCTATCTCGATCGCTGGGGTCAGCCCTATCCGGGTCTGTGAACGGGGAGGTGAGAATGGCAAGGATTGCGCCGATCAGCGGCAAAGCCGATGTCGCGGCCGAATACCACCCCATCGTCGATGCCGTGCTCAAGGTCTTCGGTCAGGTGCGCGGCCCGTTCAGCATCCTGCTGCACAGCCCGCCACTGGCCGAGCGCGTGCTGCCGCTCGTCACCTTCTTTCGCGAAGAGAGCGTCGTCGAGCCCCGCCTGCGCTCGCTGGCGATCCTGGCGGCGGTGCGCGAGCGCGCGGCGGCCTATGTGTGGGCGGCGCAGGTCGGCGCCGCGCGGCGCAACGGCGTGCCGGAGGCGACAATCGATCTGATCCGCGCCCAGGGCGATCCCGCGACGCTGTCCGCGGACGAGCGCGACGTCATCCTCTATACCCGGCAGCTAATGCGGACAAACCGCGTCGACGAGGCCGTGTTCGACGCCCTCAAGGAGCGGCACGGCGCCCGCTGGCTGGTCGAATTGACCGCGGCGGCGAACTACTTCGCCTTCCTGTCCGGCATCGTCAACGCTTTTGACGTGCCGGCCCCGCCCGAGGGCGACAAGCTGCCGGGCTGAAGGCTTCCCGCCCCGGCCGCCGATCCGCGGATCAATCCGGGGGCGGGGCGGGCATCGGAACAGGACGCCTCTTATACCCAGATCCCGATGATGAGAACCTATACTCCCCCTGTCATTGCAAGGAGCAAAGCGACGAAGCAATCTCGGCGGCATATTGCACCCGGCGCGGGATTGCTTCGCTTTGCTCGCAATGACAACTGTTTCTTTCTATGGGCTCTGATCAGAGAGAGTTGGCATTAATCCTCACTGTCCTCACTGGCTCTCTGTTAATATTATTTCACAGGGAGACAGTGAGATCAGTGAGGAAGAAAACAATCAGAGAACGCTATAACGCGCCTGCGGCGCGCAAAATGTTTTTCTGATGCCTTATACCGACCTGAGTTGACGTTGACCTGTAGAGCGGGTTTCGGCGGTGAGTGGCCCTGGGTGGGTCGTTCGCACCCCTCCCAGGGACAGGTTGATGATTAATCAGGCTGGTATTATACCAGATCCCGATGATGAGAACCCGTATTCCCCCCTGTCATTGCGAGGAGCAAAGTGACGAAGCAATCTCGGCGGCATACTGCACCCGGCGCGAGATTGCTGCGCTGCGCTCGCAATGACGGCTGTTTCCATCGGTTCTGATCACAGAGATTTGGTATTACTCCGCCGCGCCGCGGCGATGCGAGAAGGCCTGCTCCTGGCTGGTGATGAATTCGAGCAGCGCCGCCCGGCCCTCCTCGGTCTGCCGGCGGGCGCGGCGGATCGCCTCGCCGATCGCGGCCGGGTCCTCGACCCGCTCGCTCCAGCCGCCGAGCTCGCGCGCAATCGCCGCGTAATTGCCGCCCAGATCGCGCGCCCTGTAGCGCTGATGCGACAGCCGCATCGCCTGCGTCTCGATCGCCATCGTCGCATTGTTGAGGACGATCGTGCAGACCGGAATGCCGCAGCGCACCGCGGTCTCGAAATCGAGCCCGGTCATGCCAAAGGCGGCGTCGCCCATGAAATTGACGCAGAACTTGTCGGGGGCGGCCACCTTGGCGCCGATCGCAAGGCCGAGCCCGGTGCCGAGCTGGTGCGACTTGCCCCAGCCGAGATAGCCGCGCGGCCGGGTCGCGCGATAGAACGGATGGAGCTGCTCGCGCGGGCTGCCCGAATCGTGGGTGACGATGGCCTCGGCCGGATCGACGGTGCGCATAAATTCGGCGATGACGCGATAGGGGTTGATCGGCCGCTCGTCGGATCCGAGCTTCGGCTGCCAGCGGGCGAGCCACAATGTGCGTTCTTTTTCGATCTCGGCCGCTCTCTCCGAGCCGCGCGGCCGACCGCCGAGGCGGTCGCGGACGGCCTCGGCGAGCTGCGCCAGCACCAGCTTGGCGTCGCCGAGGATCGGCAAATCGATCGCCATCGCCTTGTAGAGGTCGCGGGCGTCGTTGGTCGCATGAATGAACCTCTTGCCGGGCGGGATCACCGGCGTCGTCACGCCGTGCCGCGTCAGGCTGCAGCCGACCGCGAAGACGAGATCGGATTTGTGCAGAAAATGCCGGCCGTGCCCGGTGAAGGAGCCGCCGCCGGACCCCAGCGCCAGGGCGTGATCCTCGGGAAAGGCGCTCTTGCCGTCGACCGTCGTCATGACCGGGCTCTGCAGGAGTTCGGCGAGCCGCACGAGTTCCGGCGTCGCCTCGGCATAGAGGATCCCCTGGCCGGCGAGGATCATCGGGCAGCGCGCCTCGACCAAAAGGCGCGCCGCCTCGTCGATGTCGCGCGGATCGCCGGCCGCGCGCGCGGCCCGGACCGGACGGTAATCGAGCGGGCCGTCGCCGAGCTCGAAGCCGACGACATCGGCCGGGATCTCGACCATGACCGGCCCGCCGCGCCCGTTCTTCAATGCGCTGAAGGCGCGCCGCATGACATGCCCGACCTGATCGGGCAGGATCATCTCCTCGACTGATTTCGTCACCGAGGCGTAGGTGCGCGCGGATTTGAACATCGGAAAGAGCTGCGCGGTCTCGCGCGGGTGGCCCAAGGGCAGGAACAGCACCGGGCTCGAATCGGAATAGGCGGTGGCGACGCCGGCAAAGGCGTTCTCGGCGCCGGGGCCGTACTGCATCGCAAACACCCCGGGCGGGCGGCCGTTTGCGACCCGGGCAAAGCCGTCCGCCATGTGCACGCCGACCCGCTCCTGCCGGCAGATGATCGGCCGGATGCCGGCGGCGACCGCCGCTTCGATGATCGGCGTCGTCGGAAAGCAGAACAGCGTCGAGATGCCTTCGCGTTTCAGGATCTCGGCGATCGCATCCATCACCTGCATCGATCATTCCTCCCGGTTGCGCGGCAGCCGGACGGCCGCTTTGCGCCGGCGCCATCGGCAAGTGTAGCGGCCTGCGCCGGAAGGCGCCAATGCCGCAGGCGGGCGGCGGGAGCGGCGGCGCTGCGAGGCAATAGCGCCTCTGTGCCGGCCCCCATTGCGCCGATGCGGATCGTTGAGCGGAGAAGCGGAGGCCGGCCCGGCGGCAGCGGGATTGCGGCGCGGCTGCTGCGGCTCGCCCGTTGTTCCCGGATGCGCGCGCAGCCGGCCTCTATGCCGCCCCGTTATCGCGACCGCGTGATGCCGTTTGCGAGGGTCGGCAAGGAGCGAGCGGTCCGGCGCGCGGCCGGACAACCGCGGCGCGCATGCGATTGCGCACGGTGCATAAATTTATGCCAAAATGCCCAACCTATCGGACAGGCTTGCAAATGTTCCACTTTATGCGACAGTAAGCCGCACAGAATAGGGGTTTAAAGGCGAAGCCGCGCCGACCCGCGGCGGCGGCCGCGCGCCGGTCCCGGCGGCATCGGCCCGGCCGCATGTCCGCCGCGGCGAGTATGCCGGAGATCAGCGCGCCGTCGCGGGCGGAACGTCCCCGACCGGGAGGCTGCATGCTCGTCTCCGTCATCGTACCGGCCTGCGCGGCCGAGGCAACGATCGGCCGCTGTGTCGCCAGCCTTTTGGCGCAGACCTATCCGCGCTGGGAAGCGATCATCGTCGCCGATGACGGGCGGGATTACGCCGCCCTGCTCGCCGGGATCGGCATTGCCGATCCGCGCCTGCGCTTTGTTTCGACCGGCGCGGTCCGCTCCGGCTGCCACCGCGCCCGCAATGTCGGATTGGCGGCGGCCGGCGGCGAGATCGTCGCCCAGCTCGACGCCGACGATTGCTACGCGCCCGACCGTCTTGCGGCTCTGACGCCGCTCGCCGCGGCCCACGGCGCGGTGGTCGACAGGGTCGCGGTCATATCCGATACCGATGGCGGCGTGCTATATACCGCCCCTTCATATACCGCCCCTTCATGCGGGCCATCGCCTCCCCGGCTGTCGGCGGAAGCCCTGTTGGATCTCGGCGTCCCGCTTTTCCCCGTCCTGCGCCGCCCTTTTGCCGCCCCGCGCCTGGCCGGCGTCGAATATGCCGAGGACGTCATCGCCAATCTGCGGCTTATAGAGGAGCTGGGGCCGCTGCCGGTGTTTCCGCGCGTATTCTACCAGTATCGCGTCGCGCCCGGATCGCTCTGCCACAGCGAGAATTCGGGTCCGCGTTTCGAGGCCGCCTATTCGGCCTATCTGGCGCGGTTGCGCAGCGGCGACGGTTTCGGTTTCGTCGGCACGCGGGCGGCGGCGTTGCGGGGCTTCGCGCGCAAGCGGGCGGTGAACCGCCTGTTCATCGACGCGCAGCGCCGGCGGCCGGGTTTGACGTTCCAGCACTTCATGGCGCGCCATCGCGGCTCGGTCTCGCGCGCGCTCGCAGCGCTTGCCCGGCCCCGGCCGGCCGCCGCGACCGCGCCCAACCCGCCCCGGAGCGGCCGCGCGGCCCGCGGCCCTTCGCTTCGAGGGCGGCCCCTCAGCCTTCCGCCCCGGGCATGATGCGGGCAAGGGCGCGGATCGTCCGCCTTTCCCTCAAGCGATGCGCGCGAAGACGCTGTGATCGCGGATGGTCAGCAGCGGGCGGATCTTCGCGATCCAGTCGCCGAATTCGGCGGCGGTCTGCCAGGCTTTGCTGTCCAGCACCGCCGGCGATTCGATTTCATACAGCGTCAGGTAGCGCGCCATGCCGGGCTTGGTCGAATGTTCGAGACGATAGCGCGCCGCGCGCAGCACGCCCGGCACTTTGGACAGCATCGGAAAATGCTCGGTGTCGTAGACGCGGTTGAACTCGGCCTCATGCTCGGCCGGGATGTCGAGCTGGACCATGAACAGATGCGGCATCGGAGGATCCTTCCGTTTCAGGCGATGCGGCGGAATACGCTGTGCTGGCGGTTGGTCGTATGCGGCCGGATCTTCGGCTTCCACTCACCCTTGTCGATGGCCTCAAGCCAAGCCGCGCTCTCGATGATTTCGGGACTGTCGAGCTCGTAGATCGCCAGATAGCGCGGCATCGCCGCATTCGTCGAATGTTCGAGCCGGTAGCGGGCGCAGGAGCGCACGCCGGGCACCTGCAGGATCGTCGGCACGTGATCCTCGTCGTAGATGCGATTGAACTCGGCTTCGAGTTCCTGCGGGATATCCATCTGCACGGCATAGATGAAGGACATCGGGGGCTCCTTTTCCGGTGCGGATGAGCCCGAGCTTAGGCGAAAGCCGGATCGATCACGACAGGATTTGACGGCCGGCGCGGCCGGCGGCGCCCGAGGCGGCGAGCGGCATCATCTCGATGTCCGCTCACACTTCCCCCGCCGCCTCCGGGACGGCGCGCGCATGCGGCAAGGTGCGGCGCGCCACCCATTCCAGCGTCAGGCCCTGGACGACGATCGAAAACACGACGACGCCATAGGCGATCGTCAGGATCGGCGCCTTGGCGGCGCCGGCCGGCAGGGAGAGCGCCATGGCCACCGACAGCCCGCCTCTGAGCCCGCCCCAGGTCAGCACCGCGAAGGATCCGAGACGGGTCGGGAGCCTGCGGCTCAACGGCAACGCCGACAGGGCGACGCTGGCCCAGCGCGCCAGCAGCACGACCGGGATCATCGCCAGCATGGCGAGAAGCGCCCGCCGGTCCGGCTGCAAGGCGGCGAATTCGAGCCCGATCAACAGGAACAGCAGGGCGTTCAGGATGTCGTCGACCAACAGCCAGAAGGTCTTCAGATTGGCCCGGGTCGTGGCGCTCATCGCCAGTTCCATGCCCTGATTGCCGATCAGGATGCCGGCGACGACGACCGCGACCGGTCCCGACAGGCCAAGCCGCCCGGCCAGGCTGTAGGTGCCGGTCACGAGCGCCAGCGAGATCAGCAGCTCGACGGGATAATCGTCGACGCCGCGCATCATCAGAAAGGCGAGGGCGCCGAGGGCGAGACCGAGCAGGCCGCCGCCGCCGGCCTGCAACAGGAACAGCCCGGCGATGCGCAGCGGCTCCGGCGGGGCGGCGTTGCTCCCGGCGGCGGTCGCCAGCGACAAGGTCAGCGTGAACAGGACGACGCCGACCCCGTCGTTGAACAGGCTCTCGCCGGCGATGACCGCCTGCAATGCGCGCGGGATGCCGACCCGTTTCAGGGCCAGCAGCACGGCGACCGGATCGGTCGGCGAGATCAGGGCGCCGAAAACCAGGCACCAGGCGAGCGGCAGGCCGAGCGAAAAGGCCGTCGATATGCCGGCGAGCGCGCCTGCGACAAAGCCGGTCGACAGGATCGTGCCGATCGTGGCGAGGGCGAGGATCGTCCATTTGCGGGCAAAGAGCTCCTCGAGATCGACCTCGAGCGCGCCGGCGAACAACAGAAAGCTGAGAAAGCCGTTGAGCAGGGCCGAGGGCAGATTGACCTGCCCGAGCAGGTGGCGCAGCGCCGGCCGCAGCGCCAGCTGCGGCGCCGCCATGTCCAGCGCGATCGCCGCCACCGATCCCAGCAGGGCCAATACCAGCAGCCCCACCGTCAGCGGCAAACCCAGAAACCGGCGATTCACGTAGCCGAAACAGGCGGCCAGCGCCAACAGCAGCGCCAGCAGATCGAAGCTTGATTGCATAACCGCGCCAGCCGAGATCCGCCACGGGGAGAGGGGATAATATGAAGCGGTCGCGCTCCCGATCCACCTCGGGCGGTCCGGGAGAGGCTGCGGCCGACGCCGCGCCCGCGCCGGTCATCGGCGGCTTGCCGCCGCGGCGAGCGGCGCGGGCAAGCGCTTCTCGCCTACGCCGCCAGCGCGTCGGCGTAGATTTCCAGCAGCCGCCATGCCGCGGCGCCGGCCCTCTCCCGCCAGCGCCGGTAGAAATCGCCAAGCCCGTCGCGGAAGCTTGCGATCTCGGCCTGCTCGATCCGCATGCCGCGGCGCGCCAGCTCGGCGGCCGCGGCGGCGTTGACCCGCTCGCTGTCGGCGCGCTGCAGCAACGCAAACTTTTCGGCGTTGCGCGCGACGATGTCCTGGAGGTCGCGCGGCAAGGCGTCCCAGGCAGCCTTGTGGGCGAGCAGCGTGAACCCCGACCACCAGTGGCCGGTCAGGGCGAGACAGCCCTGCACCTCGTAAAGCCGCAACGACAGGACGACGCCCAAGGGATCGCTCTGGCCGTCGAAATGTCCCGCTTTCAAGGCGTCGTACAACCCGCTGAACGGCACCATTCCCGCCTCGGCGCCGAGGGTGCGGAAAAAATCGGCGGCGATCGCGCCGCCCGGGCTGCGCATCTTGAGGCCCCGCAAATCGGCGGCGGTGCGGATCGGCCTGGCGCGGGTGGTCAGATGATGAAAGCCGTTCTGCCAGCAGTGGCGAAAGGCATGAAGCCCGCTCTGCGCCAGCTCGCCGCGGATGCGCTCGCCAAGCGCCCCGTCGAGGGCGGCGAACACCGCCTTTGCCGTGGCGAACGCAAAGGGCATCAGCGGCAAGACGCTGCTCGGCGCCAGCGCGCCGAGCGTCGCGCCGGCGAGATAGAATTCGAGCGCGCCGGCGCGCAGAGCGGCCAGCATCTGCGGGTCGGGCCCGAGCCGGCTTTCCGGAAACACCGCGATCACCAGCCGGCCGTCGCTTTCCGTGCGGATCGCCGCGGCCATCGCGGCGAGCCGCCGCGCGGTCGTGCTGTCGGCCGGCTGGTTCGATCCCAGGCGATAGGTGAAACGGGCGGTCTCGGTCATTGTCGGCGCTGCGGCAGGGTTCGGGGCGGCGATGCTAGCAGAAAACCTCGCGGTAAACCCGTCTGCGGGATCGCCCCCGCTTTTGAAGGCGCGCCCGAGTGGCGGCCCCGGGCAGCCGATGCTGAAAATCTTTAACACAGGATAGTGTCGAAATCCTGAACATATGGATTGCGCAGCTCGCCGTCCGGGTGTCATACAGTTATAACACATATTAACTTTTTGCATCGGGATTATCCAAATTGCTTTTATATTTGACAGGAGAGGTATATTTTTGTGAAATATTGTATAATTTACATTAATTTATAACATATGTTAATGTAAATATTTTGTACACTTCTCTGACGTGACCGGTGAATTTGATCTGCAAGCGCTTGAGACCATGAGAGAGGATCGAGATGGCATACGGCTTGCAGGTACGAGGGTGCTGGCCGAGCGGGGCTGGGAGATACGACAGTGAAAGCGGGCCTTCCGATGGCGGCGGCAGTGCTGGCGGGGTCGCTCGTGGGAGCTTCTATGGCGCGGGCGGGGCCCTGCGTCTCCGCCACTTATGATACATATCTTGCGTCCGGCTTTTCGTGTAGCGTCGGCGACCAAACCTATTCCGATTTCTCGTTTTCGGCCCCCGCTCAAATATCGGCCGCCGAGATAACCGTCGCACCGGATACGAACGCGCCGGCCGGCAGCTTCGGGTTGCTATTCAATACCGCCAACGCCCTGTCGCTTACGGGTCCGCTCAGCGCCGATGTGACCATCGATTATACCGTTGCCACGCCAGGCCCTATTCTCACGGATGCGTATCTGGCAATTTCAGGAACAGTAACGGGTAGCGGTTCGATTACTCTCACCGAAGAATTGAACAATGGCGCCACCTTGAGGGTCGGGCTCCCGACGCCCGGTCCCAGCGGCAGCGTGACATTTCCGGCCACGGCCACGCTGAGCACCATCAAGGATGCGTTGGTCTTCGGAGGTGGAATTACGGGAGGCGCCACCCTTGACACGATTGAGAACGACTTCTCCGAGACCACCAGCGTCCCCGAGCCGGCCTCGCTGACCCTGCTGGGCACGGCATTGTTCGGCCTGGGCCTGCTCGGCCGCCGCCGCAAGCGGGTGTAAAATAAGCCGACACTCCCGTCCAAAGGGCAGGGACGATCGCGGCGCTGTCGGGCGCCGCCCTCTGCGCCTTGCGGCCGTTCCGCCGCTGTTCCCAAGGCGGCTGTCCTGTTTCCTGCTGCGGGCCGGCGCGCCGGATCTCGCGGCGCGGCCGGCCGATCATCGAGACCCGCGGCGGGGCGCTGTCCCGGCGCCCTGCGCCCTCACCCCTCCTCCCCGGTCAGCAGCCGGGCGACGCGCTCGCGCTGCCAGGTGGCGTCGCCGAAAGCGACCTCGCAGGCTTTGGCGCGTTTCAGATAAAGGTGGAGATCGTGCTCCCAGGTCATGCCGATGCCGCCATGCAGCTGGATGCCGGCGGCGGTGACCTTGCGCGCGGTGTCGGAAGCGTAGGCCTTGGCCATCGCGGCGGCGAGCGGGGCTTCCGCCAGCCCCTGGTCGAGGGCCCAGGCGGCGTAGTAGGTCAGCGATTTCGCGTTCTCGATGTCGACGAGCATGTCGGCGAGCTTGTGCTTGACCCCCTGATAGCTGCCGATCGGCTTGCCGAAGGCGATGCGGATCTTGGCGTATTCGGCGGTCATTTCGAGCACGCGCTGCGCCCCGCCGCACATTTCGGCGGCCAGCGCGACGAGGGCGCGATCGCGCACCCGTTCGAGCGGCGCCCAGCCGGCGTGCAGCGCGCCGAGCAGCGCCTCGGCGCCGACCCTGACCCCGGCGAGCTCGACCTCGCACAATTGGCGCGTCGGGTCGATCGTCGGCAGCACTCTGATCGACAGCCCGTCCGCGCCCTTCGGCACGAGGAACAGGCTGACGCCGTCGGTCATCGCGCCGGCCTCGCGCGTGCGCAGGGCGACGACCAGTACGTCGGCCTGATGCGCCTCGGCGACGAACAATTTGCGGCCGGACAGGATGAAGCCCGATCCCGCCGCCCGCGCCGAGGCCGTGATCCCGGCGGCGTCCCAGCGCAGGACGGGCTCGCTCCAGGCGAGCGTCGCCCTGACTTCGCCGGCGGCGATCTGCGGCAGCCATTGCCGGCGCTGCGCCGGGCTGCCGGCTTCGAGGATCGCCGCGCCGCCCAGCAGAACGGTGGCGAAGAACGGCCCCGGCATGACCGCCCGCCCGATCTCCTCCATCAGCACGACGAGGTCGATGACCCCGAGCCCGCTGCCCCCGAGCTCCTCGGGATAGAAGATGCCGAGCCAGCCCTGCTCGGCCAGCCGCTGCCAGAAGCGCGGGGTCAGGCTCTCGGGTTCGGCCATGTACCGGCGCACAAAGGCGCTCGGGCATTCGGCCTCGAGAAATTTGCGCGCGCTCGCGCGCAGGATTTCCTGCTCCTCGCTGAAGCCGACATCCATCGCCGCTACCCTTTCGGCAGGCCGAGCACGCGCTCGCCGATGATGTTGCGCTGGATCTCGCTGGTGCCGCCGGCGATCGTGTACTGCCGGGCGCCGAGCACGCGCTGGTACCAGCGCGGCGCGTCGGCGACCGCTTCGGTCGGGGCGTCGATGGTGGCGTAGGGCCCGAGCAAGGCGCCGGCGAAATCGGCGATGCGCACGCCCAATTCCGAGCCGAACAGTTTGAGGATCGATCCCTCCGGCCCGGGCGGCTCGCCGCGCAGCCGCCGCGTCAGGCTCCTGAGCCGCGTCACCTGCAGCGCCTTGGCCTCGATCGCAAGCTGCGCCAGGTGCTGGCGCACATGGCCCTCCCGCCAGGCCGGCTCCTGCCGGCTCGGGAACGTCCGGGCGAGCTCGACGAGGCGGGCGATCTGCGCCATGTGATCGCGCCCGCCGGCGCCGCTGCGCTCGAACATCAGGGTCGTGATCGCGACCTTCCAGCCCTCGTTGAGCGGGCCGACGAGGTTCTCCTTCGGCACCTTGACGTCTTCGAAAAACACCTCGTTGAAATGGCGGTGGCCGTTCAACAGCACGAGCGGGCGCACGGTGATCCCCGGCGTCTTCATGTCGACGAGCAGATAGCTGATGCCGTGATGCTTGGGCGCCTCGGTATCGGTGCGGGCCAGCAGGAAGCACCAATCGGCGAAATGGGCGCCCGAGGTCCAAACCTTCTGCCCGTTGACGAGAAAATGATCGCCGCGATCGACGGCGCGGGTTTTGAGGCTGGCCAGATCGGCGCCGGCGTCGGGCTCGGAATAGCCCTGGCACCACAGCTCGTCGGCGGCCAGGATCGGCGGCAGAAAACGCTTTTTCTGCGCCGGCGTGCCCCAATGGATCAGGGTCGGACCGAGCAGGTTGAGCCCGCTCGCCCCCGGCAGGATTGGAGCGCGGGCGCGGGCGTATTCCTCGTCGAAGATGACCTGCTCGATCAGGCTGGCGCCGCGGCCGCCATATTCCTTGGGCCAGGAAATGCCGACCCAGCCGGCGGCGTGCATCGTTTTCTGCCAGCGGATGCGCTGCGCCAGCGTCTCGCGGTCGGGGGCGACGCGCTGATCGGCGGCGTCGTCGACGCACAATTCGGGCGGCAGATTGGCTGCGAGCCAGCGGCGAACCTCGGCGCGAAACGCCGCCTGCTCGGGACTGTCGGCGAAATCCATGACCCCGTTTCCTCCCGCAGGACCCCGGCCGCGAGGCTATGGGGAACCGCCGCCGCTGGCAAGCCTCTGCGCCCGGTTGCTGCGGCCGCCGCGGCCCCCATCTTGACGCCGAAAGGCCTTCCTCACAGCGCGGCGGCGCCGGGCGGATGAGCGCGATCATCACCCTTTCCCTGTGCGGCGACGTGATGCTCGGGCGCGGCATCGACCAGATCCTCCCGCATCCCGGCGATCCCGCCCTGCGCGAAGCCTATGTGAGCTCGGCGCGGACCTATGTCGCGCTCGCCGAGAGCGTGAACGGCCCGATCCCGCAGCCGGCGGATTACGCCTATGTCTGGGGCGATGCGCTCGCCGAGTGGCGGCGCCTGGCGCCGGATGCGCGGATCGTCAATCTCGAAACCGGCATCACCACGAGCCGGGATTACGCGCCCAAAGGCATCCACTACAAGATGAACCCGCGCAACATCGCCTGCCTGACCGCGGCCGGCATCGATTGCTGCGCGCTGGCGAACAATCACGTGCTCGATTTCGGCGCAAGGGGCTGATCGAGACGCTGGACAGCCTGGCCGCGGCGGGCATTCGCAGCGCCGGCGCCGGCCGCGATGCGCAGGCGGCGGCGGCGCCGGCCGCGATCCCGCTTGGCCATGGCGGGCGGATCCTGGTCTTCGCATTCGCGACCACCAGCAGCGGCGTGCCCCGGGAATGGGCCGCCGGCGCCGGCCGGCCCGGCGTCAATCTGCTGCGCGATCTGTCCGAGCGCACGCTGGGCGCGATTGCGACCCGCGCCCGCCGGGCGCGGCGCCCAGGCGATATCCTGGTCGCCTCGATCCATTGGGGCGGCAATTGGGGTTACGGGATTGCCGACAGGGAGGTCCGCTTCGCCCACGCCCTGATCGATGCGGCCGGCTTCGACGTCGTGCACGGCCATTCCTCGCACCATCCCAAGGCCATCGAGATCTACCGCGAGCGGCCGATCCTCTACGGCTGCGGCGATTTCCTGAACGACTACGAGGGCATTTCCGGGTATCAGGCGTTTCGCGGCGAGCTTGCGCTGCTTTATGCGCCGCGGCTGGCGGCGGCGACGGGCCGGCTCGTCGATTTCGTGCTGTCGCCGTTCCGGATCCGCCGGCTGCGCCTCGAGCGCGCCGGCGCCGAGGACAGGGCTTGGCTGTGCGCGCTTCTCGACCGCGAAAGCGCGCGGTTTGCCACCCGCGTGCTGCCGGCCGAGGAGGGCGCTTTGCGCGTGCGGCCGCGGTGATGCCGCCCGCGGGCGGCGGCGCTTGCTTCCGGCCGCCGCGCGCGGCACAATCGGCGGCCGCCGCGGACGGCGAACGAACAAGCGGCCGAGCCGGCGATGCGGGCGTGGCGGAATGGCAGACGCGGCAGACTCAAAATCTGTTGTCCGCAAGGACGTGGAGGTTCAAGTCCTCTCGCCCGCACCAGCAAATCCATAGGATGAAGGAAGGCGGCGGAAGAGCCGGCCGGGATCGGCCGTCCGGCGCGCTCCGCCCCGATCCGCCCCGGTTGCGGCGGCGAGCGCCGTCGCCGCGAGCCCGGCATCGGACGGGCTCGGCCGGCCGCCGGCGCCCGGCTGGGGCATCCCGCCGCACGCCGGTCATATTCGTCCATCGCGGCCCGTCCACGGCGACCGCGCTGTGGTGGCCGCTCAGGTCGATTTCGAGGCGGACGCGGGTTGCGATTAAGGCGGGCGCGCGCGATCGGTGCGGGCCTTCCGCAAAGGCGAGGATCCCGAGCTGCGCAAAGCGCTTCAGGTGCGCGAGAGGCGCGCCTGCTTGCGCCCGGTGAGCGCCGCCAGCTCCCGCAGCGATGCCGGCTTATACCAACTCTCTCTGATCAGAACCCAGAGAGACAGCCGTCATTGCGAGCCAAGCGAAGCAATCTCGCGCCGGATGCAATATGCCGCCGAGATTGCTTCATCGCTTTGCTCCTCGCAATGACAGGGGGAGCGTAGGTTCGCATCATCGGGATCCGGTATAGGGAATAAGAAAAAGATGATGCGCGCCACAGGCGCGTTATAGTGTTCTCTGATTGTTTTCTTCCTCACTGATCTCACTGTCTCCCTGTGAATTGATATAACAATGAGCCAGTGAGGGCAGTGAGGATTAATGCCAACTCTCTCCGATCAGAGCCCATAGAAAGAAACAGTTGTCATTGCGAGCGCAGCAAAGCAATCTCGCGCCGGGTGCAGTACGCCGCCGAGATTGCTTCGTCGCTTCGCTCCTCGCAATGACAGGGGGAGTATAGGTTCTCATCATCGGGAGCTGTTTAAACCTCCAGCGCTGCAGGTAGCGGCCGACCGCTGGCAGGGCCGGCAGCACGCCGGTCGCGCGTGCGATCAGCGCCCGGACCGCTTCATGCGTCCAAAGCGCGAAGGGGGCTGCAATTGATCGGGACACGCCTTGGCGATCAGTTGCGCAACCGGCTTTTCTGCGCCGCTGTCAGCGCCCGCTGCTCGTTCGGGCGGCGGCCGCGCCGCCGCTTTGACCCATTCACCGACAAGCCGGCGGCTCATCCCAGCCGCCGCGGCCGCTTCGATCCGCGTCTTTCCCGCAGCGACCATCTCCACCGCAACGCGGCGCAACTCGGCCTGCATCGCGGGAGGCAACTTGCAAAAATCCCGTTCGCGCGCCAATGGCAGTCCTCCATGGCAATCCGACAGCAAGGCAATCGGATGAGTGCTGTCCGCTTGCGGTTCGGCTTAATAAACATCAGTTGATGAATCAGCTCTATTGCATATGCACCTGAGATTTTGATACGGGTTCTTCCCCGCTCTGCGGGTAGGGGAGGAAAAAGCACATGAAGGCCAGGATCCCAGCGGCCGTTCTCTCGTTGGCCTCGGTCGCTCTCGCCGCGGCTCCGCCAGCCCACGCCGCGCCGGCGCCGGCGCCCGGAACCTACGCCGCCAATGTCTATGTCGCCTCGGCGGTCCCGGTCCCCGGCGGCGCCTGCCCCGACAGTCCGGGTGCCGACTATCTGGGCGTCGTCCGTTTCGACGGCCTCGGCGCCGGTACGCTGATAGCGCATTTCGCCTTCGCCGGCCTGCCGCCCTTCATCTCGCGTCAAGTGCTGACGATCACCAACGGCGCCGGTACAACGCGGCCGAGCGGCACTTTCACCGCGCAGCTCTCCACCGGGGGCGGAGCAACCGGGAACTTCGCCGCAGCTTTCCGCCTCTTCGACCGCAGTTCGTTCACCGCCGCGCTGACCGAGGTGGCCCCGGCGCTCGGCTGCACGGAAAGGTTCACCATCGCGCTTGTGCGGATCGGGCCATAGCCGGGAGAGAGGCGCCAAGGGATCATCGGACGGGCGGCCGGGCTCGGCGCCCTCACGGCGTTTGCGTTTTCCCGGCACCCGCCGGCGGCGGGTGGGCTCGGCCGGGCGCCGGCTCCCGGCTGGGGCATCCCGCCCGGGGGCGGCCAGGGATAGGGTCGTCATGGCGGTGTCGCGCCGCGACACTACCAGCGCCACGCCGGTGTCGCGAGCCGGGCACACGCACACCGCCCCGACAATCCAGGGTTTCCCCGCCCGCGCGGGGATCGCCCCTTCTCTCGCAGAAATAGGGGATCATTCCGTCCCCATGCCCGCCTTTGCCGCGCGGCTGTCTGCGGGATGGAACGCGGCCGCGCGCCGCCACAGATAGGGCAGGAGGCCGATCGCGATGCTGCCGGCGCCGAGGAGGTTGGTGGTCAGGTCGAAATGCGGCACGCTGTAGACGACGATCGCAAAGCAGAAGCCGACGCCGAGCAGCGGCCACAGGCACAGCAGCACGAATTTGCCGACGCTCTGGAGCGCCGCCGTCCGGAAATACCAGGCGCAGGCGAGCCCGGTCAGCCCGTAATAAAAGGCGACCTGAAAGCCGACGGCGTTGATCGAATCATCGACGACGGTCTTGAGGCTGCGCAGCCACAGGGATCCGCCCAGCAGCAGGAGGCCAAGCCCGGTAATCACCAGCGTGGCGACCCACGGGGTGCGATAGACCGGGTGCAGGCGCCCGTAGCGGGGATGCAGCGCTCCGTCGCGGCTCATCGCGAACAGCGTGCGGGTGAATTGCAGGATCGAGGTCTCAAGCGTACCGATCGTGCTCAGCATGACGGCGACGACGGCGAGATAATCCCAGGGATATGGCAGCAGCTTGCGCGCCACGGCGGAGACGACGGCAATGCCGGCGCGGCTGATCTCGGCATCGCTCAGCAGCCACAACGCCAGGGCGTTGAAGCCGACCAGCAGCAGGACGACGATCGCCACCGCGACGATGCTGCCGGCGCCGGCGATGCGCGCGCCGTCGCGGGTCTCCTCGTTCAGATTGGCGGTGACGTCCCAGCCGCTCAGCGCGAACAGCGCGGTGGCGGCGCCGCTTGCGAACAGCGCCGGGGTAAAGCCGGCGCCGGTGAACCAGGCGGCGGTGAAGGCGTGCGCCGGCGGCGGGGCGGCGAGCGCGGCCAGCGCCAGCAGCAGCGCCAGCACGCCGACCTCGACCACCGTGAAGCCGATCTGCAGATAGCTGCTGAGCTTGATGCCCTTGGCGACGACGATGCCGATCGCGGCGAGCCACAGCGCGGCCGCCGCGGTGACGGCGCCCTGGCTGCCGACCAGAGCGGGCGCCAGCAATTTCAGCGTCGCGGCGGCGGCGGGCAGGGTGCCGGAGACCATGAACACGACCGAGCTGATGAGCAGCGCCCAGCCGGCGAAAAACCCGAGCGCCGGCGAGAAAATCGCCGCGACCCAGGCGTAGGAGGCGCCGGCGTTGACCGCCATGCGGTTCAGATGGCGGAAGGCGAAGACGATGCCGAACATGACGAGGCCGCAATAGAGCAGGCTGGCCGGCGCCAGGACGCCGACGGCGCCGATCAAGGTCGCCGTGCTCGCCGCGACGCTGTAGGCGGGGCCGCTGCCGGCGATGCCCATGATCACCGATTCGGCAAAGCCGAGCGCGCCGGCGCGCAGCCCCGGGGCGGCGCGCGCCGCGCGCTCGCGAACCACCTCCGCGGGCGGGATCGCCTGGGGGTCGCGTTCGTCGGTTTTCCTCAGCGGGGCCATGTCCCTCCGGCTCCTCATTGCCCGATCCGAGGGAGTGATTATTCCGAATAGGAAGGAGAGGGAACCGGCGCAAGCGGCGGGCCGCAAACCGGCCATGCCGGCGCGCCGCGCCCGGCCTTGACGCGAGCGCCGCCGCGGATCAACCGTAGCGACCGCCCTGCGCCCGGCAATCCGGGCGAGGAGATGCCACCGCCGGCGGCGAACGGGACCGGCGCACTCATTTTTGCGGGAGGAAACGGCCATGACACGAGTCGGCGCAGGCCAATACGCCTACGAGCTGATCCGCGATTTTCTCAAATTGCCCGGCGGAGAAACGTTCGGAATGGTCAGCCGGGTGGCGAGCGACGCCCAGGACCGCATTTACGTGTTCCAGCGCAAGGATCCCCCGGTCGTGGTGTTCGACCGCGAGGGCGAGTATCTCGACGCCTGGGGCAGCGGTGCGATCAGGGATCCGCACGGTCTGAAAATCGTCGGCGACGTCGTCTACACCACCGATCGCGCCGACTCGGTCGCGATGTCGTTCACGCTGGACGGCAAGCCGCTGCAGCAGCTCGGCCGGCGCGGCGTGCATTCCGACACCGGCTGCGAGGGGCCTCCCTGGCTCGCGCTGCGCGCGGCCGGGCCGTTCAACCATCCGACCGAGATGATGGCCCATCCGAACGGCGACATTTACGTGACCGACGGCTATCGCAACTCCCGCGTGCACCGCTTTGCGCGCGACGGCCGGCTTCTCCACTCCTGGGGCACGCCGGGCAAGGCCGCGGGCCAGTTCCATCTGCCGCACAGCCTCGCGATCGATCCCGACGGCAGGCTCTACGTGGCCGATCGCGCCAACAAGCGCATCCAGATCTTCTCGCCGGAGGGCGATTTTCTCGGCATGTGGACCGGCATGGGCGGGCCGAACGATATCACCCGCGGCCCGGACGGGCTGTTCTACATCGCCGAGCAGGAGGACGACGGCAAGCCCGCCTGCGTGTGCATCCGCGATGCGCGCGGAACCGTGCTTGCCCGCCTGCACAGCCGCCACGTCCACGGCGTCGGCGTCGACTCGCGCGGCGACATCTACGCCGGATTGACGCAGGACCGCAGCGTCGACAAGTTCGTGCGGATAGGCTGATGCCCAATCTCTCTGATCAGAACCCGGAGAGACAGCCGTCATTGCGAGCGCAGCGAAGCAATCTCGCGCCGGATGCAGTACGCCGCCGAGATTGCTTCGCCGCTTTGCTCCTCGCAATGACAGGGGGAGCGTAGGTTCGCATCATCGGGATCCGGTATAGGGAATAAGAAAAAGATGATGCGCGCCGCAGGCGCGTTATAGTGTTCTCTGATTGTTTTCTTCCTCACTGATCTCACTGTCTCCTTGTGAATTGATATAACAATGAGCCGGTGAGGACAGTGAGGATAAGGGAAGGAGAAAAAAGATGTTGTGCGCCACAGGCGCGCCATAGTATTCTCTCATTGTTTTTTCTCACTGATCTCACTGTCTCCCTGTGAATTGATATAACAATGAGCCAGTGAGGACAGTGAGGATTAAGTAGGGAGGAAAAGATTATGCGCGCCACAGGCGCGTTATAGTGTTCTCTGATTGTTTTCTTCCTCACTGATCTCACTGTCTCCCTGTGAATTGATATAACAATGAGCCAGTGAGGACAGTGAGGATTAATGCCAACTCTCTCCGATCAGAGCCCATAGAAAGAAACAGTTGTCATTGCGAGCGCAACGCAGCAATCCCGCGCCGGGCGCGGTATATCTCCGAGATTGCTTCGTCGCTTTGCTCCTCGCAATGACAGGGGAGTATAGGTTCGCATCATCGGGATCTGGTATCAGGGCCGCCGGCTACGCTTTTTCCGCGGCGCGGATCGCCTGCCAGACGCGCGCGGGGGTGGCCGGCATCGCGAGATCGGCGACGCCGAGCGGGGCGAGCGCATCCAGGATGGCGTTGATCACGCACGGCGTCGCGGCGACCGCGCCGCCCTCGCCGACGCCCTTGACGCCGAGCGGGTTCGACGGGCTCGGCACCGGGCTGAAGGCGACCGTGAAGGCGGGCAGATCGGCGGCGCGCGGCACCGCGTAATCCAGCAGCGAGCCGGTCAGCATCTGCCCGCTTTCCTCATAGAGGATCGCCTCGGCGAGCGCCTGTCCGGCGCCCTGCGCGACGCCGCCCATGACCTGGCCTTGGGCCAGCAGCGGGTTGACGACCCGGCCGAGATCGTCGACGACGGTGTAGCGGTCGAGCGCGACCGCGCCGGTCTCGGGATCGACCTCGACTTCGCAGATATGGCAGCCGTTCGGAAAGCTCGGCCCGCCCGGAGAGAAGCCGCCGGCGCCCTGCAATCCGACGCCCAGCTCCGAGGGCAGCCCGGCCGGCATGAACGAGCGCCGCGCCAGCTCGACGAGCGAGATCGCGCGATCGGTGCCGGCGATCGTGAAGACGCCGTCGGCGAAGACGATGTCGGCGGCGTCGGCTTCGAGAAAATGCGCGGCCAGGCGGCGGCCGCGCGCGATGACTTCGTCGGCGGCGGCGCGCAGGGCGCTGCCGCCGATCATCATGCTGCGCGAGGCATAGGTGCCGCGGCCGATCGCGATCGCGTCGGTATCGGCCTGCACGAGGCGGATCCGCTGCGGCGGCAGGCCGAGCCAGTCGGCCACCATCTGCGCGTAGCTCGTCTCGTGCCCCTGGCCGTGCGACAGGGTGCCGGCGAAGATCGTCACATCGCCGTCGGGATCAAAGCGCAATTCCATGCGCTCGTTGAAGACGCCGGTATTGTCGAGATAATAGACAAGACCGCGGCCGCGCGAGCGGCCTCTTGCCGCGCTCGCCCGGCGGCGCGCCTCATAGCCGGACCAGTCGGCGAGGGCCTGGCATTTATCGAGCGCGGCCCGGTAATCGCCGCTGTCATAGGTCCAGCCGGTCGGCGTCTTGTGCGGGAAGGCCTCGGGCCGCAGCAGGTTTTTCTTGCGCAATTCGGCCGGGTCGAGAGCCATCTCGCGCGCCGCCCGGTCGACCAGGCGCTCGATGATATAGACGGCTTCGGGCCGGCCGGCGCCGCGATAGGGGACGGTCGGGGCCGTGTTGGTGAAGACCAGGCGGCTTTCGACCGCGACCGCCGGGATGTCGTAGACGGTCGGGGCCAGCATCAGCGAAAAGATGATCGGGATCGCGCCGGCGCCCTCGATATAGGCGCCGGCATTGTGCATGCCGCGCCAGCGCAGCGCGAGAAAGCGGCCGTCGCGGGCGAGCGCCAGCTCGGCCTCGACCTGCTGGTCGCGGCCCTGATTGTCGCCGAGAAACGCCTCGCTGCGCGCGGGGATCCATTTGACCGGCCTGCCGACCCGGCGCGCCGCCCACAATACGACCGCCTCCTCGGGATAGACCTCGCCCTTCATGCCGAAACCGCCGCCGACATCGCGGGCGATGACGCGCACCCGGCTTTCCGGGACGTGCAGGATGTGAGCGAGGACATGGCGGGCGCCGTGCACGTTCTGCGTGCTGGTCCACAGCGTATAGCGGCCGGCGCCGGCATCGTATTCGCCGATGGCGCCGCGCGGCTCCATCGTCACCGCCGTCACCCGCTGATTGCGCAGGGCAAGCCGGGTGATATGGGCGGCATTGGCGAACGCGGCCGCGGCCGCCTCGGCATTGCCCAGGCGCCAGGTGAACGAGACGTTGCCGGGGGCGCCGTCATGGACCAGCGGCGCGCCGGGACGGATCGCCGCGGCGGCGTCGACGACGGCCGGCAAGACCTCGTAATCGACCGCGATCCGCTCGATCGCATCGCGCGCCGCAGCCTCGCTGAGCGCAATGGCGACCGCGACCCGCTCGCCGACATAGCGCACCCGCTCCTGCGCCAGCGGCGGCCGCCGCGTCCGAAAGCCCTTGGGGCCGCCCATATCCTCCGGCATCATCTCGGGGTCGAGCGTGCCGAGCCCGTCGGCGGCCCAATCCGCCCCGGTCAGCACGGCGAGCACGCCCGGCAGCGCCGCCGCCGCTTGCGTGTCGATCGCGCGGATGCGGGCGTGCGCGTGCGGCGAGAACAGAAAGGCGGCATAGGCCTGCCGCGCCAGATCGATATCCGCGACGAAGCACCCGCGTCCGGTCAGAAAGCGCGGGTCCTCGACCCGCGTCACCGGCTGTCCGATGCCAAAACGCATTGGCGCCTCCTTGTCTTCGCGCCGAAACTATCCCGCCGCCGCCCGGATTGCGAGCGGGCGCGAGGGAAGCCCCGCGGCCGCCGCCCGCCGCCCCGGCCGGAACCGCACGCCGCCCGGGCTCATCCGTAGTCGGGCCGGCGCTTCTCGCGGAAGGCGGCGATGCCCTCGCGGAAATCGGGGCCGTTGCGCACGCGCTCGCCAAGCTGCTGCTCCAAGGCCTCGCGGCTGCGGGCGTAGTCGGCGATGGCGGCGCTGATCTGCTGCTTGACCGCCTGCACCGCGCTCGGGCTGTTGGCGGCGATCGTCTCGGCCGTCGCGCAGGCCCACGCCATCAGCTCCGCGGCCGGGACAAGGCGGTTGACGAGGCCGAGCCGCAGGGCGGCGTCGGCGTCGATCAGCCGCCCGGTCAGCAGCAGATCCATCGCATGCACATAGCCGATCTGATGGACGAGCTTCACCGTCGCCCCGCCAAACGGGTAGATCGACCACCGCACCTCCGGCAGGCCGAAGCGCGCCTGCGGCACGGCCGCGCGGATGTCGCTGGCGAGCAGCAGCTCGAGGCCGCCGGCGACGCAATCGCCGTTGACCGCGGCGACGATCGGCTTGGCGAACGGCGTGGTCTTCAGCAGCGCGCGGTTGATGATCGCCGCCGTCTCGGGACCGGCGCTCAGATCGCCGCCGAGATCGGCGCCGGCGCTGAACGCCTTGTCGCCCGCCCCGGTCAGGATCACGCAGCGGCACTGCGAGGCCTCGATCCGGTCCCACAGAGCCGCCAGATCGGCCAGCATCGCGCGCGTCATGGCGTTGCGGCGCCGCTCGTTGGCGATCGTCACGACGACGATGTGGCGGCCGTGATCGCGCGTCTCGATCCCCATATGCGACCTCCTGCAAAGGGCGACAGCGGCGGGTCAATTGATCAATAATACCATCATGCCGATGCCCGCAGCCCGAACCCTGCCGGCCCTGCTCGACGAGATGGCGCGGCGGTTCCCGACCCGCGAGTTCCTCGTCGACGGCGAGCGGCGCTGGACCTATGCCGGCTTCCGCGAGGAAGCGCGCGCGCTGGCGAAGGGGCTCATGCGGCTCGGCGTGCGGCCGGGAGACAAGCTCGCGCTGCTGATGGGGAACCGGGCGGAGTGGCTGCTCGCCGCATTCGCCGCGCTGGCGGCGGGCGCGACGCTCGTCGCCGTCAACACCTGGTTCCGCGCCCGCGAGCTCGGCTATGTGCTGCACCATTGCGACGCCGCGAGCCTGATCACCGCCGACCGCTATCTCGGCCAGGACTATCTCGGCATGTTGCGCGAGATCGAGGCCGGCGGCGCGCGCCTGCCGCTGCTGCGGCACCGCGTCTGCCTGGCGGAGGAGGGCGTCGCGCCGCCGCCCGGCATGACGCCTTTCGGCCGGCTCGCCGCGCTTGGCCGCGATGTTCCCGACGCCGCGCTCGACGCGGTTTGCGCCCGATTGCGGCCCGACGACATCGCCTACATCCTCTACACCTCGGGCACGACGGCGATGCCGAAGGGCGCCCAGCTCCGCCACGGCGACATCGTCGAGAACGGCTTCCACATCGGCGAGCGGCAGCATCTGCGCGAAACCGACCGGTTGTGGATGGGGATCTCGCTGTTCTGGGCTTTCGGCTGCATGAACGCGCTGCCGGCGATGATGACGCATGGCGGGACGATCGTGCTGCAGCGCCGTTTCGAAGCGGCCGCGGCGCTCGCGCTGATCGAGCGCGAGCGCTGCAGCGTCTATTACGGCACCCCGAACATGACGGCGGCGCTGGTCGAGCATCCCGAGCGCAAGACCCGCGATCTCTCCAGCCTGCGCACCGGGCTGACGATCGGCGGCGCGCCGGCGGTGCGCCTGGCGGTCGCGCTCGGCGCCCGCGAGATCTGCCAGTGCTACGGGCTGACCGAGGCCTGCGGCAATTCCGCGGTATCCGACGCCGCCGAGCCGGAGGCGCTGCGCGGCTCGGCCTGCGGCAAGCCGTTGCCGGGCACCGAAATCGTCATCGCCGACCCCGAGACCCACCGGCCGCTGCCGGTCGGCGAGATCGGCGAGATCAAGATCCGCGGCCATCTGATGGCCGGCTACTACAAGGATCCGCAGCGCAACGCCGCGGCGTTCGACGCCGACGGGTTTCTGCTGTCCGGCGATCTCGGCTGGCTCGATCGCGCCGGCTATCTCCACTTTCACGCCCGCCGCAAGGAGGTGCTCAAATCGGGCGGCATCCTGGTGGCGCCGCGCGAGATCGAGGAATTTCTCGCGGAATTTGCGGAGATCGGCGAGGCGCATGCGGTCGGCGTGCCGGACCCGTACAAGGAGGAGGTCGTCGCCTGCGCCGTCGTGTTGCGCGCGGGGGCGCAACTGGACGCCGAAGAGCTGCTGGCGCGCTGCCGCGCGGGGCTCGCCGCCTACAAGGTGCCGGCGCATGTCTGGTTCGCGCGGCCGGACGAGCTGCCGCGCACGGCGACCGGCAAGGTCCAGAAGTTCCGGCTGCGCGAAATGTTCCGCGCCCGCATCGGCGCCGATCCGGCGCCGCAGGCGGACGCCGCCCCGCCGGCCGGGACGGTTTCGGCTGCGCCGCCGCCCGCCGCCGAAGGCTAGCGCCGGACAATTTGCCGGCGCGCGGGCGGGCCGCGCCGGATCGCGGGAGGCGCTGATGCCGGGGTGGATATGTCGGCGCTCGTTTGTCTATGCTCTCGCCAAGGCGGCCGGGGATGTGCTGTTGTTAAAGGACGGCAAGGCCCGTGCGCGCCGCTGTCGGCCCGGCCGTGACGGCGGCGGTCGCGGCACGGAAGGCGCAATGCGATCTCGGGGGAGCCGGGGATGAAGGCGGATTACGTGATTGTCGGCGCCGGCTCGGCGGGCTGCGTGCTGGCCAACCGGCTGAGTGAGGACGCCGCCGCTCGGGTGCTGTTGATCGAGGCCGGCGGACGGGACTGGAACCCGCTCATTCACATTCCGGCGGGTTTCATGAAGATGCTCGATCACCCGAAGCTGACCTGGGGCTTTTACGCCGAGCCCGATGAGGGCACCGCCGGGCGCGCGATCCTCTATCCGCGCGGGCGCGTGCTCGGCGGGTCGAGCGCGATCAACGGCTTGATCTATGTGCGCGGCCAGCCCGAGGATTTCGACCATTGGGCGCAGCTCGGCAATCGCGGCTGGGGCTGGGAGGAGGTCCTGCCCTATTTCAAAAAGGCCGAGAACTGGCAGGGCGAGGCGAATGAATGGCGCGGCAAGGGCGGCCCGCTCTTTACCGCCCCGATGACCGACATCCCGCCCCTGTGCGCGGCGGCGATCAAGGCCGGGCAGGAGATCGGGCTCGACTATCGCGAGGACGTCAACGCCCTGCCGCATGGCGGCATCGGCTATTGCCAGCAGACGCGCGGCGGCCGGCGGCGGGCGAGCACGGCGCGCACCTATCTGCGGCCGGCGATGCGGCGGCCCAATCTGACCGTCATCACCGACGCTCTGGTCCGCCGGATCATTCTCGACGGGCGGCGCGCGGTCGCCGTCGAATACGAGCGCGGCGGCGCGGTGCAGCGCGCCGAGGCCGGGCGCGAGGTCATCCTGTCGGCCGGCGCGATCGGTTCGCCCCATATCCTGCAGCTCTCCGGGATCGGCGCGCCCGAGCATCTCTCGCGGGTCGGCATCCCGGTTCACCACGCGCTGCCCGGGGTCGGGCAAAACCTGCAGGATCATTACATCGCCCGGATCAGCTATACCGTCGACGGCGCCCCGACGATCAACGAGCGCTCGCGCGGGCTGGCATTGGCGCTCGAGGTCGCGCGCTATGTCCTGACCGGCAAAGGCATGCTGACCTACAGCGCCTCGCTGGCGGCGGCTTCGGTCAAGGTGCTGCCCGAATCGGCGACGCCCGACGTGCAGTGCGTCTTTGCCCCGGGCAGCTTCAAGGACGGGCAGATCGGCGCCCTCGACGAGTTTCCCGGAATGACCGCCGGGGTCTGGCAGATGCGGCCCCTGTCGCGCGGCACCGTCGAGGCGAAATCGCCGGACCCGCGCGCCGCGCCGGCGATCAATCCGCGCTATTTCAGCGACCCGACCGATCGCCGCGCGATCGTCGCCGGCCTGCGCTATCTGCGCCGCTTCTTCGCCGCGCCGGCGCTGGCCAGATACGCCCGCGCCGAGATCCTGCCGGGCCGCGAGGTGGAGAGCGACGAGGAATTGCTCGATTACGCGAAGCGCAAGGGATCCACCGTTTACCACGCAAGCTGCACGTGCAAGATGGGTCATGACGCAATGGCGGTCGTCGACGACCAGTTGCGCGTCCACGGGCTTGAGGGGCTGCGCGTCGTCGACGCCTCGGTGATGCCGACCGTGACCTCGACCAATACGAACGCGCCGACGATCATGATCGCCGAGAAGGCGGCCGATCTGATCCGCGCCGCGGCGCGCGCCTGACGGCGGCGCGCGCCCGGCGCCGCCCGAGAGCGGGGCCCTCTCTCCCGCTTCCGGCGCCGGCGCGGAGGCCCGCACCCGGCCCCGCCGGAAAATATGCGCCAAGGGGCGTCGCCCCGGGCGATGCCGCCGCGGCGGCGGCATGCCTGCCGCGGGGAGAGGGGAGATGATCGGGAAGCCATCCTGCCGGCGGGGAACCCGCCGGTGACCAGCATCGCCACCCTGACCCTCGTCATCGCCGGCTTTCTTGCCGTCGTCAGCCTGATCCAGCCCGCCGCCCGGCGGCTTCGTCTGCCCTATACGGTGCTGCTTGCGATCGCCGGGATCGCCGTCGGCACGCTGTCGTCATTGCTGCTCTACACGCCGCTGACCGAGATCGTCGCGCCGCTGGTCAACCTGCCATTGCGCTCGTCGATCTTTCTCGACATCTTTCTGCCGCTGCTGCTGTTCCATGCGGCGCTGACGATCGATCTGCGCGAACTCGTGCAGGACGCCGCGCCGATCCTGACCCTTGCGATCCTCGCCGTGTTCGCCGCCGCCGCCGCGGTCGGCCTCTCCCTTTCGTTGGCCGCGGTCCCGTTGACGACCGGGCTGCTGCTCGGCGCCATCGTCGCGACGACGGATCCGGCCGCCGTCGTGGCGATCTTCCGTGAGGTGGCGGCGCCGCCGCGGCTGACCCGCCTGCTCGAGGGCGAAAGCCTGCTCAACGACGCCGCCGCAATCGTGCTGTTCACGACATTGATCGGGATGCTGACCGTCGGCGGGCCGGTGAGATATGCCGAGGTCGCCGGACATTTCGCCGCGGCGTTCGGCGGCGGCCTCGCCCTTGGCGCCGCCGGCGGGCAGCTGTTCGGGTTCGCGCTGCCCAAACTCGGCGGCGCGCGCCTTGCCGAGACGACGCTGTCGGTGGCCCTGCCCTATATCGTCTATTTCCTCGGCGAGCACGTATTCGCCGTCTCCGGCGTCGTCGCCGTCGCCGTCGCCGGCCTCTCGGCCGGCGTTTTCGGGCGCGTCCGCCTCGTTCCCGACAATTGGCGATACCTGCAGGAGGTGTGGGAGCAGACCGGGTTCTGGGCGAGCAGCCTGATCTTCGTGACCGCCTCGACGCTGGTTCCGAAGCTGCTGGCCGGCATCCATCCGCGGGATCTGCTGCTGCTGGTGGTGGCGATCGCCGCCGCCTTCCTCTCGCGCGCCGCGGTGCTGTTCGGCCTGATGCCGCTGTTGAGCGCCTTCCGCCTCAGCCGCGGGGTCGGCGGCGCCTACAAGCTTGCCATCACCTGGAGCGGCTTGCGCGGCGCGATCACGCTCGCCCTGGCGCTTTCGGTAACCGAGAATATCGCGATCGCTCCGGCGGCGCGGGATCTGGTCGCCGTGCTGGCGACCGGGTTCGTATTGTACACGCTGGTTATCAACGGCCTGACGCTGCGGCCGCTGATGCGGCTGTTGCGGCTCGACCGTCTGTCGCCGCTGGAGGCGGCGGTGCGCGGCAGAGTGATGGCGCTCTCGCTCGCCGATATCCGCGACTGCATCGCGGCCGCGGCGCGGACATACGATATCGACGCCAGGACCGCGGACGCCGCGACGCAGCGCTATCAATCCCAGCTCGACGCGCTGGCCGCGCAGACCGATCCGGAAAAGGCGCTCTCGGACGCCGCGCGGGTCCGGATCGGGCTGATCGCGCTCGCCAACCGCGAGCGCCGCATCATTCTCGACCATCACGCCCAGCACACCGTCTCCTGGCCGGCGATCGAGCGGCTGGTGCGCGGCACCAACCTCCTCATCGATGCCGCCAAGACCGAGGGGCGCGCCGGCTACAATCGCGCCGCCGGCTCCTTGCTGCGCTATTCGCGCGGTTTTCGGGCGGCCATCTTCCTGCACCGCAGGACGGGCTTCGACCGGCCGTTGCGGCGCCAGGTCTCGCTGCGCTTCGAGGCGCTGCTGGTTCGCCGCCTCGCGCTTGACGAGCTCCAGCGGGTTACGATCGACCGCCTGCGGCCGCTGCTCGGCGAACGGGCGGCCGCGCCGCTGGGCGAGGTGATCGCCGCCCGCGCCGCGGCGACAAGGCGCGCGCTCGACGCGCTGCGTCTGCAATATCCGGAGCACGCCGAGGGGCTCGAGCGCCGCTTTCTGCAGCAATCCGGCTTGCGCCTGCTGATCTCCCGCTATCGCGATCTCTATGAGGAAGGTCTGATCGGGCGGGAGCTGCTCGACGCTCTCGAGCGCGAGCAGACGGCGGCGATGCTCGGAGGCGCGCTGCCGCCGCTCGATCTGGGGCTGCGCACCGAGGCGCTGATCCGGCGGTTTGACATGTTCGCACGGCTCGGCGAGAGCGAGGTAGAGGCGCTGGCCCGCCTGTTTCGGCCGCGGCTGCTGGTGCCGGACGAGGCGGTCGTGCGCCGGGGGGAGCGCGGCCACGCGATGTTCTTCATCTCCTCGGGCGCGGTCGAGGTGGTATTGCCGAACCAGCGGGTGCGGCTCGGCAGCGGCGATTTTTTCGGCGAGATGGCCCTGCTGAGCGGGCGGCGGCGGCAGGCCGACGTCATCGCCCTCGGCTATTGCCGCGTGCTCGTTTTGAGCGCCGCGGATTTTCGCCGTTTTCTTCGCCGCTACCCGGCGGCGAAGGCCGAGATCAGCCGCACCGCAAAAGCGCGCGCCCGCGCCAATGCGCAAACCGGATCCGGCGCGGGCGCCGGCGCCGATCCTCAGGGGCCGGCCGCCCGGGAGAGGGAGCGCACGCGCGGGGCGGGCGGCCTTGCGCCGGGCGGTCATTGACGCGGCCGCCCGGTTTTGCCGCATGGGCGGGCGCCGCTCGCGGCTTCCTTTCCCAGGCCTGCGCAACGGGTTGACGGCGCCGGAAACCGGGTTCAGGCTTGCCCGGACCCGCTGCGCTGCCGATTGCCGGAGGACGGCCCATGAAGCTGATGTGGTTTCACCTGATGCCCTATACCGAGCTGCCCGAGGATTTTCGCGACAAGTATCCCTCGGTGTGGGTCGACATCCCCTCCGCATTGTTCGACCCCGGGCGCGCCCATCTGATGTACAACGACTTCATGGACGAGC
>Ga0209810_1000722_pt1 | contig 63841 bp, 51 predicted proteins | sample Coa_R1_7_FD_187159 | JGI IMG/M metagenome (GOLD analysis project Ga0209810, IMG submission 187159) | Surface soil microbial communities from Centralia Pennsylvania, which are recovering from an underground coalmine fire - Coalmine... | ecosystem: Environmental > Terrestrial > Soil > Unclassified... | reverse complement strand
GTAGGTCACCCATGTGTTCCTCACCCGTCCGCCACTCCCTCGTGGAGCGAACCCCACGAGGACGTGCGACTTGCATGTGTTAGGCACGCCGCCAGCGTTTGTCCTGAGCCAGGATCAAACTCGCCATTCAGAAGTTATATCTATCTCTCGTACTCGCGAGAGATGAATTACTGTATGAGCGAGTTGTCACAAATTGACAGGCTACAAATGTTAGTCACCTTACCACTCTTCAGTTGTTCAGGGTACTGAAAATGCTTTCCGCATTCACCGCGCCTCTCCGTTTCTTCCGGTCCGGCGCAAGTGAGATAATACCACTGCCCTTGCATGCTGTCAAGAGGTTTTTTTGGGAATTTTGGAAAAATATAATTTTGTAAAAAAATTGTCGCCGCTTACCAGCAAAACTGGACTATTCCTTTGTCGCCGCAACCTACGCCATCCTGGCCATCCAGCCAGCCTCAATTCATCCCATGGTGGAGCCAGCAACCTCCGCAATTTATGCAACCTCAATTTACACAGCAATGGGGCCAGCAATCCATATTACAAGGATGGGGGCAGTAGGGTATGCAACCCATGCAAGATTGGGAACAATCATAGCAGTCCTGAGCAGGAGCTTCCTGAACTTACGGAAATAAAGGGAGGTAGTTTAAACTGTAATATTTCTGCCTCAACTACCTCTTTTCTACATTGACTGCTTGCTCATTTTCCAGGTATACTCTGTGTAGAGAATATAGAACATATATTCTATATCTTGCGTTGTTTGAGGCGAAGCGTATGTACCCAAAAGTCCTCCCTCTGCTGAAAGGGATTATTTCGTGCGGTTTCCCGTCCCCGGCTGATGATTATGCTGAGCGCCGTTTGGATCTGGATGAACTGGTGGTGGCGCATCCCGAGGCAACATTTTATGTGCGCGTGACGGGCGACTCGATGAACCGGGCGGCTATTTATGATGGCGATATCCTGGTGGTTGATCGCGCTCAGACGCCAGCCCATAATAATATCGTTGTTGCCATCCTCAATGGGGCGTTTACCGTGAAACGACTCTACCTGAAAGGAGATACCGTTTATTTGCTCCCGGCCAATCCGGCGTATAAGCCGGTGCGGGTAGAGTCGGGGATGGATTTTCAGATCTGGGGGGTCGTCACGTATTGTATTCACCGGGTGCGATGAAGGAGCGCGTGCTGGCACTGGTGGATTGTAACAACTTCTACGTCTCGTGTGAACGCGCATTTCACGCGGCAATTCAGCATACACCTGTGATTGTACTTTCCAATAACGACGGGTGTGTGGTGGCAAGAAGCAATGAAGCAAAGAAATTGGGCATTAAGATGGGGCAGCCGGTTTTCGAGTGCGAACAGCTGATTCGGGAGCATAAGGTACAGGTCTTTTCCTCAAATTATTCGTTGTACGCCGATATCTCGGCCCGCGTGATGAGTGTCCTATCTCAATTCACTTCGCGCCTGGAGACGTATTCGATAGACGAGGCGTTTCTCGACCTTACCGGGCTGTCATTGGAAGACAGGGTTGAGTTTGGGCACGAGATCAAGGCCCGGGTGTGGCAATATACAGGTATTCCCGTTTCGGTCGGCATCGCTTCCACAAAGACGCTCTGTAAAATTGCCTGCGAAGTGGTCAAACAGGAGCCTCAATATGGCGGCGTCCTCGACCTGCTGCGCTTTTCAGAGGCGGATATAGATGTGCTGCTGGCGAAGGTGGAATTGCGCGATGTATGGGGCATCGGTCCCAAATATACGCGCTTCCTGGAAAACTATGGTTTTCGTAACGCGAAGGATCTGAAATATGCCGACGAGCGCTGGATTCGCAAATACCTGACGGTAGTTGGCGAGCGCACCGTTCTCGAACTGCGCGGCATCTGCTGCCTGGCGCTCGAAATTGCGCGTCCGACTAAAAAAGGTATCATGTGCGCGAAGTCATTTGGACGCGACATCACCTCGCCGGATGAGCTACAGGAAGCGGTTGCTAGCTACACCGCTCGCGCCGCCGAGAAACTGCGGGAACAGGATACCCTCGCCTCGCAGATCACCGTTTTTGTGCATACTAACGCCTTTCACAAGGATGAGCCGCAGTACTCTAACTCGTTCACCATTCGCCTGCGCCATCCCACCTCGTTCACGCCGGCGCTAATCCGGTATGCTCTCGCAGCACTGCGCGCTATTTATCGAAAAGGCTATTCGTATAAAAAAGCGGGCGTGTTGCTGAACCATATCAGTGCGGGCGATTCCGTTCAGCCCGATTTGTTCGGCGAATTTTCCATTCCTGAGCATGAACAGCAGGCGCGGCTGATGGCGATTGTCGATGCCATCAACCAGATTTATGGGCGCAACACGCTCTTTTTCGCGGCGCAGGGACTTAGCCGCCCCTGGAAAATGCAGCAGCACCGGCTCTCGGCCCGCTTCACGACACGCTGGGATGAGATATTGACGATTGAGAATGGCTGACTTTGATATAACCGGCAAAAATATATTGACAGGTTAAACCTTAATGGAGTATAATATAACTATCTAAATCTATTTAGATAGTTATATTGCTGATAATTGATGGCAAATGTTTGTTTGTTCCCGCAAAGGAGTAAACTTTATGGTATCCACTCCCCTACTCGATATACTACTTGTGCTGGTTACTCTGTTATTGGTTGGTGCATTTGTGGTTTACCAGATTCACCGGTTCAGGTGGCTCACCTCTCATGGGAAACAGATCAGCGCTGTAGTCACTTCAATCCAGCATGAAACAGGAAAAACGGCATGGGGATTGTCGCGGAACAACTACTACCTCACGGCGAGGTGGACGAACCCTCGCACAGGGCAGACCTATACCTTCTGGACCTGGATTATAAACTCCAACCCGGCTTATAGGAAGGGCAGCCTGGTTCCGGTCCTTATTGACCCCAGGAATCCGAAGCGTTTTGCGCTGAATCTTTCTTAATGGCGACGAGCTTCCATTGGTGCAATATGGATTCCAACGGCGATGGCGCTACATGGACAGGCTCCAGGAGATGGGCGCTTGGTGCGCCCATCTCCTGGAGCCTGTTTACCTGTCTGCTCAAACGTATTCCCTACGCCCGTTTGAGCAGTTCCTCGTGTTTAACGTCATACGGAATGAGTCGGCCCTCGGGCATCAGCAGCAGCGTATCGGGCTGCAGGTAGCGCACGAATTCGACATCGTGGGTCACGGCGAGAATGGTGCCGGGATACCCTGCCAGCGACTCGCCGATGATGTTGCGCGATTGCACATCCAGGTGCGTCGTTGGCTCGTCCAGCACCAGCAGGTTTGGGCCATCGAGAACCATCTTTGCTAATGCAAGGCGCGTCTTTTCACCGCCGGAAAGCGTACCTATCTGCTGGAAGACGCGGTCTCCATTGAAGAGAAAACGTCCCAGTACGTTGCGCACGCGCTTGATGTTTTCGGGTAGCACCTCGTTGGCCTCGTTCAGCACAGTATTCTCGTAGTTCAGTCCCTCGTTTTCCTGCGCGTAGTAGCCGAGGCGCACACGGTCGCCAATCACCACCTTTCCGGTGTCGAGCGGCGTTAACCCGAGCAGGGTGCGCAGCAGCGTGGTTTTGCCTACGCCGTTGAGGCCAATGATAATCAGGCGCTGGCCGCGCTCGACCGAAAAGCTGATATCGCGAAAGATCACCTTCGGGCCATAGCTTTTCGCCAGGTGTTCAGCCTGAATGACCAGAGGACTGCTCGGATAGCGCACGTTGAAATCGATGTTGATGCGGCGGCTGCTCGGCGGCAGGTCTGGCTTGCTCTTTTCGAGCTGCGCGATGCGTTTGTCGATGGCGATACGCTGGCTGACGCGGCTCGCGCCGAAGCCGCGCAGCTTCTCCGATGTCTTGCGCAGCCTTGCAATCTCTCGCTCGTGCTGCGCTCGCGTGCGTTCGATGAAGGCCAGCGCGTCACCGCTCTGCTCCAGGTAGTTTGAATAGCTACCACGATAGACCTCGATTTTGTGCGTGAACTCGTTGAGGCGCAATATTTTGCTGATGCTGCTATCGAGCAGGTCGAGATCATGTGAGATCAGCAGCAGCGCGCCCTCGTAGCGTTCCAGGAACTCCATCAGCCAGCCGGTGGCCTCGACGTCGAGAAAGTTGGTCGGCTCATCGAGGAGCAGGAGTTCTGGCGATTGGAAGAGCAGGCGCACCAGGGCCAGCTTCGTTTTCTGGCCGCCGGAGAGCGTGCTGACCTGCCTGTCGAGCGTTACTCCACCGAGATTCAGCCCGTCAATCAGTTGATCGGCGCGAGCTTCGGCATCATAGTATCCCAGGTGGTCCAGCCGCTCCTGCACGCGCTCGAATTGCGCCAACACATTGTCCAATTCTGTGCCGGAGACCTCGGCCATGCGTTGCGTCAATGCTTCATAGTCATATATAGCCTGGTCAAGTCCGGTGCTGCTGAAGATGTAATCACGGACAGTGCCTCCATCGGCTACCGGCGTTTCATGCGCCACGTCCTGCGAGAGGTAGCCGAAGCTGCGCGAGCGACTGACGGTACCGCTATCAGCGGACTGAAGACCGGCAATAATTTTTAACAAAGAGCTTTTGCCCGCGCCGTTGACGCCGATCAGCCCGGCTTTTTCGCCCGGCGCGACTGTGAAGGAGACATCGTCCAGGATGAGACGCGGCCCATATGAAAGATGAATATGTTGTACCTGTAACATAGTTTTACTCTGCTTTCTACCATAGATTGGGAAACGACTGCCTTGCGGAAGGCATGCGAAAACAAGGGTGTCGAAGTGGGCCACGTTCTTAATGAGGGTGTGTTTGGCGGAGCCGCGAGCGATCCGGGACACACGATAAGAACGTATGACCCGGCGACACACGCCAGAGAAAGAGGAAAGAAAGAGAAGCGAAAAAGATGCAGGAAATCGAGAAACGATACCGAATTACCGCTCGCAAAAAGGCAAGCAGCCAGATGCATCAATTTGTTGCCGCTTTCTTACCCGCGCAGGCCCGGCGTGATCGCCTACGCGGGAGCGACAACTGTTAGCGTGTATTCCTGAGTATCAAATTCCTGTTTCATGGGTTTCCTGCTTTGTGATTTGTAAGAAATGCTGAAGCAAGCTTACCATCTGATTTGCGAATTGTCAAGGTTTTGGCTGACAACAAAAGCAGCCTTGCTCCGTATATAGGTTGGAAACAAGAAAAGCGAGTTTTCAGGGAGAAAGATGCATGTCACAGACCAATTCCCAACCATTGAGCCTGGCCGATGGTTTACAGCCACAGAACCTTGCCAACCCCTATCCATTATATGAGCAGTTGCGCGAGTCTGGTCCCGTCTATTGGGACGAGCGGGTAGGTGGATGGACGGTGACCGGTTATGCTGAGGTGGCGGCGCTGCTGCGCGATGGGCGGCTGTCGGCCTCGCGTTTCATGATAGATACAAGCTGGATACCCGAGGGAGCGCGTGAATACCTGGAGCCGACGGCGCGAGCGCTATCGCGCCAGATGCTCTTTCGCGACCCGCCCGATCATACGCGATTGCGCATGCTGGTGGCAAAGGCCTTTACGCCGCGCATGGTAGAGCAGCTTCGCCCTACAATTACGCAGATCGCGAATGAACTCCTTGATAAGGCCGAGGGAAGCGGGCAGATGGAATTGATGCGCGAATTCGCCTATCCTCTGCCCGCCATTGTGATTGCCACTATGCTTGGTGTGCCGCCCGAGGACCGCGACCAGTTCAACCGGTGGTCGCAGCACTTCGGTTCGCTGCTAGATGGTGGAGACTACACGATGGAGGGCCTTTTCGAAGCGATGGTGGGCGTCACCGAGTTTATCGCGTATTTCCGCGATATGATTCACAAGCGCCGCACCACTCCAAAAGATGACCTGATGCAGGCTTTGATCGATGCAGAGGAGCGCGGCGATGCCTTGAACGAGGATGAACTGCTCGGTAACTGCGTGCTGCTGCTGGCGGCCGGGCATGGCACCACCATGCACCTGATCGGCAATGGGACGCTCGCCCTATTGCGCAATCCGGAGCAACGGAACTTGCTTCAAAAACATCTTGACGATCCGGCCTTTTTGTCACTCGCAGTGGCCGAATTGCTGCGCTACGAGAGTCCGGTGCAGATGACCTCGCGCAACGCCCGCGAGAGTCTGGAGATTGGTGGCAAACAGGTGCAGGCCGGGCAGGAAGTCATTCTTTGTCTCGGCGCGGCCAATCGCGATCCGGCGCAGTTTCATGACCCGGACCGCTTGAACCTGGGGCGACCGGAGAATAAGCATCTCGCCTTTGGATTGGGCATTCATTTCTGTCTGGGCGCGCCGCTGGCCCGCCTGGAAGGAGAGATTGCCTTCAGCACGCTGTTCCGCCGTTTTCCTCACCTGCGGCTGGCAACAGAAGAGGTCGAATGGTTGCAGAGCCTGGTGTTTCGCGGCTTGAAAGAGCTACCCGTTGCGCTCGCGTAGGCGGTTATAGGCCAGGCGCAAACCTTCGAGCGTCAGGTACTGGTTGACGTGCTGGATTTCGGGAATAATCGGGTGCATGAGTTGAGCAAGGCCGCCATGCGCGATGATTTTCACTTTGTTGACATCTGAGACGCCAGGAATTTCCGCGCGCAGGCGGCTAATCAATCCCTGCACCAGCCCCACATGGCCGAAGATAATGCCGGATTGCATGTTTTCGATAGTATTCTTGCCCAGTGCCGAGCGCGGCGGTGTGAGATCGACACGATACAGGCGCGAGGCGGCACTGGACAACGCCTCTGCGGAGATCATCAGCCCGGGGGCAATAGCGCCGCCCAGGAAGTCACCTTCGGACGAGATGACGTCAAAGGTGGTGGCGGTGCTGAAGGCGATGACGATGGCCGGGCCGCCGTAGAGATAATGCGCGGCGATGCTGGTCGCGATACGGTCGGAGCCGATCTCCCAGGGATTGTCTACCAGCAGGCGCAGCCCGAGATCGAGCGTGTAATCAAGGACAATGGCCTCTTTGCCACAGTACCGAATCGCCAGTTCTTGAAAGACCGGAGTGAGCGGGGGAACGACGCTTGACATGATAATATCGTCAATCTCCGTAAGTTGGTGTCCGGCATGGCGCGCCAGGTCGTTGAGAACCATCGCGTACTCGTCGGTGGTGCGCTGCCGGGCTGTGGAGACCACCCAGTGGTTTTTCATGGTCTCGCTATTATAGAGGCCAAACTTGATATTGCTGTTGCTGATATCGATGGCGAGCAGCACTGCTACACTCCCTTCCTCAGGTCATACCATATATTTGGCGACGTATTGTTTCAAATGAGCGGCGATGGCAAAGGTATCTCCATAAGCATTGTCGGTAGCTACAACGACCTCGGTATCGGTGCGCGAATCCAGGAAGGCCAGTGTTGTAGGAGTACGCATCCGACGACGGCGCTGGCGCATACCCGAAGGCACCATGCCGCGTCCAAAGAGAAAGCCCGCCATATTTTCGCCCGCGCGCGGAATCTCCTGCATGGTATTTTTTGGCGCGCTCTCAGGCGGTGGCGCGCCACGCGCCGTGACATGCCGCACGTACATGAGCGGGACATGAATAATTTTCTGTCCCTCTTGCTTAACGAAGTCGGTTGGCGTGATGACAATGATATGGTCGTTCGCGTTGCGCAGGCGGTGAATGTCAGTAATTAAGGCCCACAGGCTGCCCACGCCGACAAACAACAGAACGCCGAGCATAATGAGTGTGGCAATGATGGAGAACGTCCCATGCTCAAAGTTTCCCGGAATAACGATTTTAGCGACAAGTGCGAAGAGGCCTAAGCCCAGAATAACACCAAAAATCCAACCAAGAATACCTACCGCGACTTTATTTTTCTGTAAAGGCAGCACAATCCACCCCTGCGGAAGGTCTGTGTCAGTCTTCGCCCTCTCGAGTATTTCCGTTGCTTCCATAGCAGCACCCTTTCTTCAATGGAACATCAGGATTAACAGAATTATACTACCGTTGATGTGGGTTGGATAGGGCGCGAAGGAGGCATGTTTTTTAGCCTCTTATGCCTATCTCAGGTTTTCCCCTTTTCATTCATCTTAAGCAAATAGTTGGGTACACAAACAAAGAGAGGCCGCTTGCTCAACGTAGACAAGCGGCCTCTCTTTGTTTGTATGAGTTCAGAATTTTTTAATGCAGTCGTTCCAGGATTTGAGTGAGTAGTCTTTCAATAGAGCCAAGACGCTGCTCGACACTCTTTAAACGTTGTTCAACGGCATCTAAACGCTGCTCAGTCTTATCCGCCTTTACCTGTAAATAGTTAAGATGAGCGTCAATTGCTTCCAGGTGTGTGTGTACCTGTTGAGCTTGCTGTTCTATTTGCGATTTGAGCGAGGTCAGGCGTTTTACGGCGTCTTCGGTAAGCCCTTTGACCATCACTAACTCGATGGCCGTTTCGCTGTAGGCCTTGATAGTTTCGGTTTTGAAGCGGCTAAGATCAAATTCCAGCGTTTGCAATCGCTCCTTTTGTGTCGGCATAGGCAAGCCTGCTTTCCGCCCTTAAAATGAAAGATTTAATTGTATCACGATTGATGAAAGCTGATCAGTAGTCAATTCAAATAATTTCTGCAAAAATGTGTCTCCTATGCTCCGGCCTGCTTATTCGACGTAGACGAACCTTGAGATGCCTGCGCACCGGCCCAGTCTGCCAAAAAAGTTGCGGATAACGTCTTTACACAATCGGCATTTTGAATGATGATGCCTACTTCTCGGTTGTAATTGAGCGATTCACGTGTCAGGTTTTGGGAGCCGATAAAGGCAAGGCGTTGATCGATAATGATGAGCTTGGCGTGCATATAGTATTGGCCCTGAGTTGTAATGGTGATGGCGGGAGCGGCGGCCTGGAGATCGCTAATCGCCGCGTGGTTATCTACGGTGGGCATGGTGGTGATAGTGCCGGATAGGGGTGGCAGCATAATTTTGATGTCTTGCAGGTTACGGGATTGAACAGCATCCAGCAATGCGCCTTCGATGCTCTGGCTCTGTGCCCAGCGACCGCCAGCTTTCGGGTCAGCGAGAGCTTCGACCTGAATATAGATGCTTTGTTGTGCGCTATTCAGCAGCGCATGCAGCATGACATGAGCATTCATATCGGTTACGACGAGGTTAGGAGCCGTTTGTGGGGGGAGCGCCGTTCCCTGTTTATCAGCTTGAAAGATGGCCTGGAGCATATGAATGTCCTGCGGGTCGGTGTCGCATATGATGTATTCTCGGTTGGTGGCCTGGGAAGTGCCACCGAACGCCGCTTCCGTGAAATTAGCGGTCATGATGTAGGCAATGCTGCCATCGATAATTATGAACTTGGCATGACAAAAGCCAGCAGGAGTTCCATCCGTTTTCACTGCCTTATTTGGCTGTGCCCACGAAGGGAGTTGTTGCCCGTTGGACGACAGGACAGCAGGTAAGCTTTTCTGGTCGTAGAGGAGCTGTACATCAAGTTGAGGATTAGCGGCTTTTTTCGCCAGCAGCTTGTTAGCTATAGTGCCATCGGTGAACTGGTACATCTCGATCCAGATCGAGTGTTGCGCTGCATCAATGGCGTTGAGAATCACATCCGCTTTGCTTTCAGGCTCCACAAAGAGCGTGACGGTAGCATCTGCTCCCGAGGGTAAGACGAAGGAAGGTGTACTGGTAGAGGGCTGTTGATGAAAATTGCCGAAGCTCATGATATGCTCTTTTCTTCCTCTCGCCCCTGCCCGGCAGAAGGAGAAGATACTATTTACTCAGCAGTAAGTATAGCACATGCTTGTATATAGGTGCGCATCACGACTGTATAGAGAATATTCCTGGAAGCCACCCGCAAGGGGATGTCTCTACAGCGACCCCAAAGAGTAGAGATATCCCCTTGCGGGTGGCTTTCGGTGGCCTACTTGTTAGGGGGTGTCTTCCGGTTGTCCCCCTTTACCTGCATGGTACTGGCCTATCTCCTAGACCTGCATGATAAAATAGAGCAACAGGACTTGCAGGCGAAGGATGTTCTATGGACGAGCAATTGCAATTCGAGGCGCTAGAGGCGGCGCGTCTTCTACTACGGGCTTACCGGGAAACCCATCCGGCATGGACGAACGATAGAACGCCTATTGATGAGATGGTTTCGTGGCTTGGCCTGGAAGTGGCGACCTTTCACCCCGACGATTATCCTGCTGGCACCTATGGCTTTCTGGAAGAGGGCGAAGACCTGATCTGGCTCTGTCGCGACCTCTCTTCTACCTTACGCCGCTTTACGCTTACCCATGAACTCGGGCATGTGGTGCTGCACCGCAATATGCATTTGCCTGTCATAGAAAGAATTCAGGCGCTTTTGCAAAACGCCGGTATCGACTACAAGGGGGCATCGCGAGAGGAGCCGTGTTTCGCGCAGGATGTGCGCGAAGAGGTGACGGGTCTGCTTTTCCAGGAAACGGCGGAAGAGATGCTGGGTATTGGCGTGGCATATGATCCACGAAGTCAACGCGAACTGGCCGCCAATCTCTTCGCCGCCGAGTTGCTGATGCCCCTGGAACGTGTGCGCGCCCTCTACCTGTCGCATACCATTTCTCCGGGTAAGCTTGCCGGACTATTTGATGTCTCTCAGGCGGCATTGCTGAATCGCTTAGCAGGCATCCTCACACCTAACGCGGAGACGAACCAGCAAGTAAAGAAAGTTGCTCCGCGAGGAGAGTCCACAAAGCGCTACGATGAATTTCAGCAGGCCGCGATTGAGGCCCCAACTCCGGCGCTGATTGTGGCCGGGCCAGGGAGCGGCAAGACCAGCACGTTGATCGGGCGCGCTGCTTATTTGATACATGATCTGGGCGTGAATCCCGAGCGCATTCTGGCGTTGACCTTTTCGCGCAAGGCGGCGCAGGAGATGCAGGAACGTTTGCAGGCAGTGCTGGAAGAGGGAATGACGCCGCCGATGGTCAGCACGTTTCATGCCTTCTGCGCCGAGTTGCTGCGCAGCTATGGCACACTGGTAGGGTTGAGAAAAGATTTTGCCTTTGTGGATGAGGCTGAGGGCTATTTCTTGCTGCGGCGGCTGGCTGCTGAACTGTCTTTGCACCACTACCAGAACTTGAATAACCCGACCGCCAATTTTCCGGCCCTGCTGAGCGCAATTTCGCGGGCAAAGGATGAACTGGTAACGCCCGCGAAGTACCGCGAACTGGCGCAACAGATGCTTAGCGAGGCAGGTGAAGATGAAAAGGAGATCGAACGGGCGGAGAAAGCACTTGAGGTAGCTGAAGTCTACGCGATCTACCAGCGACAATTGGAGCGGCAGGGCGATACGGATTTTGGCGGCCTGATTATGCTGGCGGTGGAGTTGTTGGAGCAACACGCGGATGTGCGAGCAGAGGTACAGGAGCGCTACCAGCACATTCTTGTTGACGAGTTTCAGGATATCAACCGGGCCAGCGGCGTGCTGTTACGTCTTCTAGCTGGCGAGCAAAGGCGTGTGTGGGTAGTCGGTGACGCCAATCAAGCAATCTACGGCTTTCGGGGTGCTTCGCCCGCCAATATCGCCAATTTCACCCAGGACTACCCTGATGCCGTAGTGTTGCCGCTCAGCCGCAACTATCGTTCAAGGCCGGATATTGTGAAGGCGGCGGATGCCTTTCGTTGCGATAAGCTTGAACCCGAGGCGCAAAAGGGGTTGGTGCAAACAGCGCGGGAAGCTCTTGAAGACGTGTATGTCACACTGGCTGAGGCAAAGGACGAGGCGAGCGAGCTAGAGGGCATCGTGCAGGATATGCGCCGCAAGCACGACCGGGAAGGTTACGACTATCGCGATATGGTCGTTTTATGTCGCACGCGGACGCAAGCGCGCAAGGTCGGACGAGCGTTACTGCGCGCAGGTCTACCGATTCTCGAACGAGGCAGCCTCTTTGAGCAGGAGCATATTCGCAATCTGCTCTCGGTCTTGCTCTTGCTGACCGATAATGGCGATATGGGCATCCTGCGCGCTGCCCGGCAGAGCGATCATCCTTTCTCGCAGTCGGATGTAGAGGCGCTGATTCTGTCTGCGCATGTAGAGCCAGCAGTCAGCGAGAACGGGCAGAACGCATTTAAGCATACAGTTGCGCAAAGAATACAGCGCAGTATAGCTCCCCCCAACCTTAGTTTTGATGGCAAACAGTCTCTCCATCGTCTCTCAGAAATCCTGCGCTCACTGCTATTTACTACCAATTCGATCTGGCCGCTGCTCGCGCAATACCTGTTCATCGAAAGCTCGATTGGGCGCTCTTTGCTCAATTCAACCGCGCCAGAAGTTGAGGCCTGGCGTGACGATTATGCCCGTTTGCTCAAAATGGCGCGTTATTTTGACCAGCAGCAACAGCAGGTACGGGCACAGCGCGAAGCCGAGACGCAAGCGCGTGGAGAAGTTCACGCACTGGAAACGTCTATGCAGGAGCAGGTGAAGGGCTTCCTGGATTATCTGACAGTGTTGATGACGCTAAGACAGGAAGGCAGCAACCGGCGTGAGAGCGCGGAAGAGGATGGCGAAAGCGTGCCGGATGTGATTCGCATCATGACCGTTCACGCCAGCAAGGGGCTTGAATTTCCGGTGGTCTATTTGCCCTACCTGGTGAACCAGAAGTTTCCGGCGCAGCGGCGTGGACATGTTGCGCCGCCACCTCGCGGTCTGGTGGCTGGCGAGGACGACGAGAGCAGCGCGCATGAAACGGGCGAATCCTGCCTGTTCTATGTCGGCACCACGCGGGCGCGTGACCAGCTTGTCTTGAGCTATGCGCAACAATATGGCAAGCGCAGAGCCAAACGCTCGAGCTACGTGGATGCGCTGGTTATGGGATTGGGCAATGATCGCGTTCGCCGACTCTTGTGGCAGTACGAGGTTGCGTCCAACGGAGAGGAAGAGGAACAGGAGAACTTCTCATCGCAGCCGAGCGAGGCTTTTATTGAAGCGATGGAGCCGAAAACGCTGCATGCCTCGCATATCGAGACCTACCAGCGCTGCCCGCGCCAGTATCTTTACAGCACCATCTACGCCTTCCCTGGTGATGCCGCCGGATATCAACTGTTTTGGAGAGCCACCCGCGAAACGCTGCGCTCGATCCAGCATCGTTTAGAGGAACTGAACGCCGGAAATGGCGGTGCGCCACTGACTAGCGAGGAAGTGCAGGAGTTGTACACTCGCTACTGGCAGGCCGAACAGGGACATCTGCATCCCTTTGCGCCAATGTACGAACGACACGGACACGAAGTAGCCGAATTACTGCGCCGCAAGCTCTTAAGCAGCAAAAATACCAACTGGCAGTTACAGCAGCGCCTGACGGTAGACGTGGCGGGGAAGGCAGTTGAAGTGACCATCGACCGCGTTGAGGGCGAGGCTCAAGAAGGCGGCGAGGCGGGTACAGGTGAAGGCAAGCAGGTCCGCTTCGTCAAAACAGGCTTCGGACGGAACAGATCGGCTGTGAATCCGACCACTCGCGAATTGCTATATACACATGCCTACCGCCAGCATCATCCAGGCAAGACGGTCTCGCTGCACTTCCACAACATGAGTACGGGCGAAACCTTCGATATTCAACTCTCCAGCAAGAAAGAACAGAAGCTCTACGACGAGTTAGAGCAGGCGATACATGGGATGGAACGGCACGAATATCCGGCGAAGCCGGATGCGTTTACCTGTCCGGGGTGTCCGTTTTATCTGATTTGCCCGGCATAAATAAATCCCTGCTATCTCCACATCTCTTCCGCAATCGGCAGCGTAAACCAGAACGTCGTATACTCCCCCAGGCTGCTTTCCAATCCAACTTTGCCGTGATGCTGCTGAATAATCGCCTGGGCAATATACAATCCCAGGCCGAGGCCACCCCCTGGCCCGCTCCGTTGCCCTTGATAAAAGCTTTCCCAGGCACGCTGCTGTTCGTATGGGGCGAGTCCTCTTCCCTGATCCTGGACTGCGACGCGAGCTTCGGAGTTGAGAACTTCCAGGCGCACGATGATTGGGCGGTCGGGCGGCGAGAATTTGAGCGCGTTGGTGAGATAGTTGGTCAGCACCTGACTGATGCGGGCGGCGTCAGCTATGACAGGCACGAGTTCATCGCCCGGCAATTGGAGTTCGATACGGCGTTGCGGCGCGAGTTCCACGTGCCGCAGCGTGGTTTCGCGCACGATTTCTACCAGATTGCCCCAGGTTGGCGCGAGGGCGAAGGTGTTTGTCTCGATGCGCAGGGCATCAAGCAGGTCGCCAACCAGGCGGGTTTCGACTCCTACCTGGCGTTCGGCGCGCGAGAGCAGGTCTTGCAGCTTCATGAGCAGGTCGGTCATACTGGATGCTTCTGGCTCTACACGCTGGATGAGCCGGTTCGCCAGTTGTAGCGTGCCTTTCAGGGTGCTGAGTGGGGTTTGCAATTCCTGGCTGACGACGCTGATAAATTCGCCCATGCGACGCTCAATATCGTTGCTTTCCTGTCCCTCGCGCTCTTTTTCAAGCATGAACACAATATAACCGGCAATTTTTCCCTGGTCGTAAAGTGGCGAACAGGAGCAGAGGGCGGGGAGCGCGCTTCCATCCTTATGCCAGAAGACGATTTCCATTAAGTGAATGGGCGAATCGTGAATCATGTCGCGGCAGAAAGGACATTCTTCGATGGGAAATGGCGAGCCATCCGGTCGCTGGTAATGCACAAGCTCATGCAAGTTCTTGCCGAGGCATTCCTCAGGCGTATAGCCAAGCAGCGCTTCTGCGGCGGGATTGAGATAGATATAGCGCCATGCCAGGTCGAGCGCCACATAAACGTGCGTTACCTGGTCGAGGATAGTCGAGAGCGGCAGGTTCAGTAAAGGATGGTGGTCGGAATTATTGGTGAAAGGGGAACTCTGGGCTTTCCGACGGCGCTGGTCGAGAAAGTCCTGAAAATCCCTATCTTCAATGCGATAGCCTGCACGACCAAAGGGCGTGCCTTTCAATTCACCGCTGCGCAGCCAGCGACGAACTGTATCAAGACTGACGCCCAGACGTACAGCTACATCGGACGTGGTGAGATAGGATGGCATAGAGTTCTCATCCTTTCAAACAATCACCAGATAATATGTTATCATAAGACATGAGTTGTGGTTATACGACACGAATGATATGCGGCGGCTTTCCAGGCCGCGATAAAAAGCGTGTTCGGCACTAACCTCAAATTCTTATTTTTTTGAAGAAGGGAGCATTACCAGCTATGCCTCGGAAGAAGACTGCAACTACCAGGCGAAGCCAGGCAACATCCCGTTTTCCTCGTCGGCCCTTCGAAGTAGATATCTTTATGGATCAGTTCCTGACTCTCGTGTGCAATACCAGTCGGCGTTATATTTTGGAATTGCTTGCTCAACCCGATGAAGAACATTCTGACGGTCCATACGAGCGGCGTTCAGGAGAGATTGCCGAAGAACTTGGCTTGAGTACAGCAACCACTTCTGAACACCTGCACCTGCTTGCGAATGCCAACCTGATTGTTGCGCGCAAGCAAGGAACTGCGGTCTATTATCGCCTGGCCAACCACACGCTTGTGCAGGCTTTTCAGACTTTGCTCCAGGCGCTTGACGATCACTACCGGCAGCGGCAGGCTGATGAGCCTGCCAGTTATGAATAGCCAGTTTTCCTGTTGTAAGGTCAATGCTCTGAATACTGCATGTAGTTGAGCAGGACAACTTCCCTCGGGCGCGAGCTACGAACTGCTCCTTATCTTCTCATTATCCTCATCTATTTCGGTCATGACCGAGATACCATTCTATAGTGGAAAACGTGTGTGTGGCAAGAGAGGTTTCATGTAGAGAGAAAAAAGTTCTAGGAAAAAGTACTTTTTCCTCGAAAACAAATTTTTCCGCTTATGATGCTGGTTGGTCAGGCAGTTTTTCGCCCGCAGGGACTTCCTCTACCGGAGCGATTGGTTGCCCTACCGGCAAATCAGCATAGACGCCCCGGTATTCGGGCGGCAGCATGGCTGCGATGCGCCGCATAATCTCGTCGGTAGCTTCGTCGATATCCTCGCGTGTAACTTTGCTTCCCTTTGGTTGCAAGATCACAGGCTGGCCATAGCAGATGGTAATGCGCGGGCGAAACTTTTTAAACGAATATTCGCTGCCCCAGATGGCAACTGGCACAACGGGAACGCCGGAGCGCAGGGCAATCATACCCAATCCGACATGTCCCTTCGCCATCATACGGCTTTTGCTGCGCGTGCCTTCGGGGAAGATGACGAAGACCTTCCCTGCTTTCAGCAGCGTCTCTGCTGCGCGCAGGGACTGGCGGTCGGCCTCGCCGCGTTTGACGGGAATAGCGCCCAGGAAGCGTACCAGCCAGCCTATTTTCCCGCGAAATAGCTCTTCTTTCGCCATGTAAACCACTTTACGCGACATATAGGCGGGAATAAACGGCACATCCATCCATGATAGGTGATTGGCTGCCACAATAAAAGGTCCTTCTTTGGGCAGATTCTGGCGACCGCGCAGGTGGATGTTGAAGAGAAGCGCGAAGACAACACGCGCTATGGTGCGCAGGGAGACCCAGGCCCAGGTGGGTGGTTCGTATGGCTCGTACAGGTTTTTCTCCGGTTTGCCGTTTTTTCCGCCTTTCAGCGGAGTGGCAGGGGCGGAACTTGATTGCTGACCATTGTTGGAAGCGGCGCTGCTATCTTGCGTCATGAAAGTCCTCCAGGTACCCGTAAATCATCTCTAAGACCTGCGCAACGGTCAGGTTATCGGTCATAATGACGATGGCATCATGTGCGGGTCGCATATTTTCTTTATCGATCTCATCTCGGCTGCGAATCTCGGCCTGCACTTCTTCGAGCGAGGGAAGGGCGGGATTACCCGAGCCTAACCGTTCGGCCAGTTCGGCGAAGCGGCGGCGGGCGCGTTCTTCGAGGCTGGCCGTCAAATAGATTTTGAGTTCGGCATCGGGCAGCACGACCGCGCCAATATCACGCCCGACCATCACCACGCCATCGTGTTCATGCGCAAGAGCGCGCTGCCGGGCAATCAAAATGGCGCGCACCTCGGGATGAGCCGAGACAGGCGGCACTGCGCGTGTGACATCGGCCCCGCGTATCTCCCAGGTGATATCGCGCCCGTTGACGCTGACGGTGTACTGGCGGCCATCGGAAATATGGGGATGAGTGATGGCGATCTGGCACTGCTGCGCCAGTTGTGCCAGAGCTTTGCCGTCGAAAATATCTACTCCCTCATGCAACGCGAGCCAGGCGACTGCGCGATACATTGCTCCGGTGTCGATATACAAATAGCCCAGGCGTTGCGCCAACTGTTCCCCCACCGTACTTTTGCCAGAACCCGCCGGTCCGTCGATTGCGATTCGCGCTGGCCGCTGCATGCTCGTTTTGTCGCCTCCGTGTATAAGGTGATGTGTACTGTAGGGGATTATATCACCTCGGTTTCAGCGTTTGCTAGGCATTTTACGGCGGCTTCTTGATTTTTTATAAGGGAACTAAGGAGCAATAATGCTTGCTAACTCCTGAATATAGGCAAGATGGGTATCAGAGTCTAATGGCGCTCCACTGAAGTAAATGTTATCTTCAGGCCGTGTTCCTGAACGAATAGCAAGGGTAAAAGCGCGAGTATCATTAGCGCCGGGCGCTCCTGGAAGTACCTGGTTACCAGGAACAGCTTGTAAGGCTAAAGTTGGCATAAGTATGGTATTTTTGCTGTGACTGGCATTAGCCATTTTGCTGAATAGTCTTCTTAAAGATCGTGTAAAAATGGTATCTAATGCAACTGGAAACTTAGCAGTAATTTCTGAATAGTTAAGAACTTGCTCTGGTTCACCAATCACAGGAGTTCCATCAACAGCATGGAGTTCTGATAGAAAATGGAAAAGTCGCTCTGCAATTGCATCTATCACAGAAGTCGTTCCTGCAACGTCGATGACAATACGATTCTGTTCAAAATGAATAAAGCGAATCGGAACAATTTGATTGCCTTCATGGAACCATACTCCTAAGTTGAAAGCAACTCCAGGAGGATAGGTCATGGGAACATCACCGAACGTTGGGATTGGAGAGCCAATGCTAGAGGATTGGAAGTTAAAAAGTTGTTGAATTTGTTGTTGTATTGGCTGAAGGCTAAGGGTTGATAGACGTAGGTCATCAGGACGAAATTCATAAGCTCTCCGGCTTGTTAAAATTTTTACTTGCTCAAGCATCTTATGCCGCCACCTTTTCTTGTGGATATTCTTCAACATTCAAAATGGGGTTGGTAGGTTGGTATACCAATTTCACTGTATTGCCTGCTTGTATGGGAGTACTCATAGTCTGAATTGTTTGGATCTTCAGCGGTTCTGTTGTTGCTTGTCGTACAGCCCAGGCATAAAAGTCAAGCTCTGTTTCTCTTGCTTGTGGATTTTCTAAAATGTAATCGTATACCTCTTTCAACGAGACCATTGATATTTCATGAGGTTTAACTCCGCATGCCAAAGCATAATCTACATACCGACTGAGAGACATTGTTCCCTCTGTATCCGCTTCTAACCTGGCTATTGCCGTTTGTTTTGTGTTCAGCCTTTCAGCTACCTGAGCCTGTGTAAGCCCAGCTTGATGTCGCACTTTAATGAGTGTATCAACCGCCGCTTCTAAAAATTTGGCTTTAACATATGCTTTAAAGAATTCTTGACCCTCTTCGGGATCAGTTAGCATTTGGACTATAAATTCAGCGGTAGTTTTTGCGGTTAGGGAATCATCTTTGTGTCTCATTTTTCTCCCCTTTCATTCCAAAGCGCCCTTGCTTGTAACTTCGCGGAAGCGATTCCTTGAGCCTGGTTTCCTTTTTTAAATACTGTTATCCAATGGCATTCTGCTATTCCATTAAGAAACATCAAGATGGCTCGATAATCAGAACCGAGCCGAATTTGATGGATTGTTGGATTGCGGTCGATAATTTTGAAATCATAGCCAGCGGGTAAATCTTCTGTAGTTTCTCTCCAGACTTCTTGAAAACGGTTTATAAGTACCATAATCTTTGCTCTGGAAGATATATCCAACGATTTGAGGGCTTTCTGAAAACCTGGCTCTACGAAAAACTCTGTATCACTTCTTGATCCCAAGTAGAGGCCATCCTTCCTTGCACAATCATTTTCCACCTTTCCCTTTCATGCATCATGTATATTGATGTTGCAGTTTGCCCCTATCTGGTTGGCCTCTTCCTGCTCTTAAAAAATTATAACATAAATGTTATATCATGTCTACTGAAAAAGGTTTTTTTAGGAAGAAAATCCAGAATTGAGTCCAAAAAATGTTGAAATGGGTCTTTAAGCATGAGGATATTACGCTTTTTGTAAAAATAAATGATAGGAATTATTCTACTATCTCGTTTTCTTATTGCTCTAGTTATTTCTGTTTTTGCCGCCTTCTCTTCTCGCCAGAAGAGAGGTTTTCCCGTATGACCTCGTTGGCGTTTATCACATTGCCCATCCCTTTCGAGGAATAAAGATCATCTAGCGCCGAACCCGAACGCCGGTTAGGTGTCTTCTGAGTGTTACCGAAGTACATCGCGGCGGCAAGTAGCAACACCAGTATACCAATGAATATCAGTATGCCGAGCAGTTGCATAGCCTTCCTCTCTTTGGAATTGTTTTATGAAATGCCTGCAAACTTTCTTTCTCTCTTACTATACGTTGGCTGGGAAAGAGAATCAAATATCTACTTCCCCTCATGTTCCGCAATAAACGAATCCACCAGCCCCATTACCTCAGCCTGTTTTTCGATATGCGGGGAATGGCCGCAATCGGGAATCATCACCTCTTGAAATGTGCCGCCGTTGGCCTGGTAGTCTTTCAGCACGTGGCGCACCTGGGATTTCATGGGTTGAGGTGGATAGACCTCTGCTCCGGGCCAGCCAGGGACTGCGCCGAGTTGTCCCAAGAAGCCAAAATCAAAGAGCGAGGTGTCGGATACGATCTGGTCGTCCGCGCCGTGTATCCAGAGTACGGGCGGTTTGGAAGCGATGGTCGCGAAATCGCTCTGGTTCAGGTATTTGGGCGAGAGGGCGTTGTTGACGCCCTGCGTGCCTGGAGCGACGTTGGGCCAGTTGTTTGATGGGGTCATATCGCCGGGGTAGTTGCCGGGCGTCACTTTTGTTGTGAGGAGCGAGGTGAGATAGAGTTCTTCGCGGTCGGGTGGCAGCTTGAAGGTGGGTTTGATGTAGAAAGTGTTCATGGTGGTGCGCGGCGAGAACTGGTCGTTTCCTCGATCTCCCTGCGCCAGTCTTTGCACAAATTCGGGATTAGCTGTGCCGCCGCCACTGCCTGCGAAATCGGACCAGGTAGGCGTGCCTTCAACATCCTTTGTACCGCCGAAGCCGAAGGGTGAGCCGGGCGCTTGCAAAATAAGCGAACGTAGCGTACCAGGATAGTCTATGGCGTATTGCATGACGATGTTGCCGCCGAGCGACCAGCCAAGCAAATGGAAGGAAGACAGATTGACGGCGCGCGCAAATGCAGCCAGATCATCCGAGAAGTCGCGCACTCCACGAGCCGCATCTACGGGAAGCGTCTGGCTATCACCATAGCCACGCATATCGGGCGCGTAGATCATATAGCGACCGGTGGCTGCCAGCGCGAGCATGAAATCCTGAAAGAACAGCGATGACGAGCAGTTACCATGCACAAGTACCAGGGGCGTGCTTCCCTCGCCAGCCGAGAGATAGGCAACCTCCAGGCGCTCTGTCGATACTTTCTGCTGTGAAATGCCTGGAAAGATAGAACTCATGAAATGACTCTCTTTCTAGCTATACATATGTTGAGGTTATGTCGATATTGTATCACCTGAGAACAGGTTCTTATTTCTTTTTCTGTAAGGACTTCACTTCATCTTCCGTTAAATATCGCCATTGCCCTGGTGGAAGATTGCCCAATGTGAGCGGGCCGATAGCGACGCGCTGAAGTTCGAGGACGGGATGACCAACGGCGGAGAGCATGCGGCGCACCTGGCGTTTGCGTCCCTCGTGTATAGTGAGTTCGACCCAGGTATTCGTTCCATCCTTGCGCAGAATACGCGCTTTGGCAGGTGCGGTAGTATATGCCTGATTCTCTACAACGATGGAAACGCCTTTGCGCAGCATCTCCAGGGCCTCCGAAGAGGGCTGGCCCTCGACAAGCGCGTGATAGCGTTTTTCCAGGGAGTAGCGCGGATGCGTCAGGCGCAGAGCAAAGTCGCCATCGTTGGTGAGCAGCAACAGGCCACTGGTATCGCGGTCGAGGCGACCGACGGGATAGACGCGCTGGCGGCGTAGTTCTTCGGGAAGTAGATCAAGAACAGTAGAGCGCCGCTGCGGGTCTGAAGCAGTGGTAACGTATCCAACGGGTTTGTGCAGCAGAATATAAACATAGCTGGTAACCGGACGAACAGGCCTGCCATCAACGGTCACAAGGTCGCGCTCAGGCAAAATGCGCGTTCCCTGCGAGGTAATGGTTTCGCCATTGACCTGCACGCGCCCGGCTGCTATCAATTCCTCGGCGTGGCGGCGCGAGGCAATACCAGCGTGGGCAAGGAAACGCGCCAGTCGTTCACCTTCGCTCTGAGTCATGGTCTGCCTCCCAGCATGCAATCTAAACAACGCTTTTCGCGGCAGGTCTGGGCGTAAATGAAATGCAGTCCTTGCTGCTGGCAGGCATTTTTCGGCTCGCCTGATAGTTGCAACTGTCGCGTCATAGCGCGTGTCACCGAGTTGGAAGCCAGTTTGGGATAGGTCTGGTAGATACTCCTGGCCTGCTCAAGCAGCCGCGTATCGTGTTCCAGATGAGCAACAGCAGCCGCGAAAGGGAGCATTACGTTGCAAATGGCGATATCTGCGCGTGCCATGCTCAGACCTGCCAGCAGGGAGCGCAATTGTTGCACTGGAGTTTTCTTGAAAGAAGCATTCGCCTCTCGCTCGCCTATATCGCTCAGAAGATTTCTTATAGCCGTAAATAGGCTTGTATCTCGCCATTGTTCGACTAAGGCAGACAGGATACGCAGGCGTCCGGCATCAAGCGGAGCCGGTTGTAGAGCGCGACCGGATGGTTCAGGAAGCTGGCAATCCTGACCTATCAGGCGCAAACCTGCGGCGCGGAAAAGCGCGCGGTCGCGTCCATAGCCGAAGGATTCCGCGAGCGCGGGAATCAGGCAGGCATCGTAGGCGCTAAATGGCTCGATAGGCGCGGTGGATTGTAGTTGAGCGAGCAAGGTCTGGACTTTTTGCTCGAAGCGCAGCATACCGGCCTGTTGTAAAAGCGAAGAGAATTCGTGCTGCTCCAATGTGAGGAGGTGGCAGGGCCAGTCCTCCTGTTCCAGAGGAGTTCGCAAGGGATCATTGAGGGAACAGACAGGTATAGCGCTGCCATCCTGGCGCAGGATAGGCCCGGCAGTGTCAAATATCAGTACAACATGCAAGATAACGTTGTTGTAGCGCGTGTCGAGGTGGTGCTGGTGATGATACCAGTCGCTGGCGCGGATATGAAACTCGACGTCGCCAAAGCTGTAATGTTCCTTGTCGCCAGAGAAGCTAAGTACGGCGTCGTGAATATCTGGCCCCCACTGGCCGCCGGGGCGACCGGAATAGATAAGTTCGCAATGTGTACCATCAATCAGTTGTAATTGGGTTCCGGGCGTGAGGACGAACCAGCGCGAGGCGAGGTCGATTTCGATGGGATATTGCCCGGCTTCGCGTAGTGTGCGGCAGCCGGGACAGGCACAAGGCCCCCACAGCCCATCTACCCAGCCCCCTGTCCCTACGGGTGGGGTTGTTTCTTTGATCATTCCTGGGGCCGCACGATAGGGATTTTCATGGTGATGTCTTCGTCGTCGCTTTCTAAAGGTGGGGCTGGCTCGGATGTTGCTGGTTGTTCCTGCGGCTGCTCTTGAAGCTCATTTTCTGCCTGGTCGATGGCGGCGAGGGCCATGCCTTCAGCGACTTCAGCCTCTGCTTCGGCGTTCATGGCGGCGTTACGGGCCTGTTCTTCAGCCGCTTCGGCGTCAGCAAGGGCCGCGTGAGCGCGTGTCACCTCGTTTTCCGCCTGTTGTAGCGCTCGTTCGGCCTCCTCTTCCCACAGGGAGCCATCACGGATGGCGAGGCGCACCTGTCCAAGCCTCTGCTCGGCTTCACGAACGTGGCGGCGAGCATCACGGGTCTGGGCGCTGAGTGCTTCGGCCAGCGCTTCAGCCTCGGCGGCACGTTCGGCGGCGATATGCGCGGTGCTGGCTGCCGCAAGCGCAGAGAGCAGCGCCTCTTCCTCCTCAATTTCGCTAATGCTCTCATCCGAAAGGCGGGGCGTCATTGAGGGTTCTGCCTCATGATCTACCTTTCGCGGGGCGTGAGGAGTAACGGATACCTCCGGCTCGTCATCCACTTCATGAAGGTTTGTCTCGGCAGCTTCAATCGACTCCTCCTGTTCCTGTAGCTCCACCTGCGCGATGATTTCATCGACTTCTTGAGGCGTTACGGCTTCAACTGTTTCTGGGGCTGGTTCGCTCTGCTCAACGATGGCTTCGATCTCCTCGGGAGCGGTTGCCTTCTCAATCGCTTCATCCTCTGTGGCTTCTAGTTCGACCAGTTCGACGACCTCGCTCATGTCTTCCTGCGCTACTGCCTCGGGTTGTTCCTGCGCGAGTTCTGCTTCAGAAATGGTTTCTCCGGTGTCCTGGCTGGTGGCGCGAGCCAGTTCCTGCTGCATTTCGACTATCCATTGCTCGGCTTCCTGCGCGATGCGTTCAGCTTCGAGGGCGGCTCGTTCGGCTTCCTCGGCCATTGCATTTGCGCGGTCAACCTCTTCCTGTAGCTGGGCCAGCTCCTGCGCCAGGTGGCGCGCCCCCCCGATATGTTCCAGGCGCTCATTAGCCTGGGCTGCGCGTTCTGCCGCCAGGCGCGCATTTTCTTCCGCAGCCTCTGCCGCCTCGCGTGCTGACTTCACCAGCGCCAGCGCCTCCTCGGATGTTGCAGGCCTTTGCGGTCTCGTTTCAATGTTATTTAGCTCATCGAGTTGAATGCTTTCGGCTATCTCGTTGCTGGGGGGTGTTTCAGCGCTTTCACCGCTAGCAGCTTCGATGTTCGTTGCTGTATTGCTGGTGGGAACGGCATCTTCACCTATGGTCTCGGTTTCCAAAGCAGAAACGGTGTCGCTATCAGCGACATCCGGCTCTACTGTTGATGGAACGAGAATGCTGCCGGTCGTATCATCCTCGACATCCGGCTCTTCATGTGTCACTGGAATGGTGTCAGAAATGTAGGGATGCGCTTCATCGCGCCCTACCTCCAATTGCGTCTGATCGATACCGCTCTCAATGGAATCGGAAATGCCTGTGTAAGGACGCACTTCATCGCGCTCTGTCTCCAATTGCATCTCAGTATCGATGGAATCGGGAATGCTCGTGTAGGGACGCGATTGATCGCGTCCTGCCTCGGATATCGATTCTGCGGGTTCTATAGAGGGAAATGGTTGCGGCGTTGAAACAGGAGCATGAGAAAGTCTATCCAGTTCCTGGCGAATAATGGCGATCTTGCCTTCGATGCGCTGCACGCGGGCGGTACGTTTGTGCAGGCGCATTTCGGAGCGGCGGAAGCGCTCGAGAGCCTTTGCCTGCGCCTGTCGCGCCTCTTGTAGCCGCTCAAGGGCACGCTGTTCGCGTTTATGCAATTTCCGGCTTATCTCTTCATTGCTCTTTGCCTGATCGTCATGTTGGGAAGAGGGCGTAAAATCGGCCATGATCTATGTCCTCCAGAAAAGCTGGCTGTATACCATTCAAAACGGGAAATCGAAACGCTTTTTCGTATCTACATCTTTTATTAGCTTGCTATTACAATCCTGTCTCCAGACGTCATCCTGAGCGCAGCGAAGGACCTCCGTCGCCCAACAGGATCGCATGCCCACCCCAGAGATCCTTCGCTGCGCTCAGGATGACAGGCGGGAGGGCCTTTTTCATGGCAGGCAATTGACCTCGACAAGAGGATACAGCAACTTTGGCGAGAATGCAATTAGCAATTTTTCACCAGCGCATCCGTTCTTTCAGGCTGATGAAACGCTGGCTGCCAATGATGATGTGATCGACCAGTTCGATATCGAGCTGATGTCCGGCCTGAACGAGTTGCTCGGTGATGGCGATGTCTTCTGGCGAGGGAGTTGGATCGCCGCTTGGATGATTGTGACAGAGGATGATGCCGGGACAATTGCGCAGAATGGCCGGACGATAAACCTCGGCGGCGCGCAGGACAGAACTGTTGACAGTACCTTTATAGCGAGTAATGTTTTCAACGACCTGATTTTTTGTGTCAAGGACGAGAATGCGAATCTGTTCGTGATCAAGCGGGGCCATTTCGAGCATGACGAGGTTGGCGGCATCGTGCGGGGACTTGATTTGATATTTTTCCTCTGATTTTAAGATACTCAGGCGTTTCCCCAGTTCCAGGGCGGCCTTCAACTGGGCTGTTTTAGCCTCGCCCAGGCCGTGTTCCTGGCATAGCTCCATAAATTCGGCGCGCATTAATCCTGCCAGCCCGCCGTATTTGGCGAGTAGCTTGCTGGCTAATTCGATGACGTTATCCTGCGTGGTGCCGGTGCGCAGGATGATGGCCAACAATTCGGCATGAGAAAGGGCCGAGGGGCCATGATTGCGCAGGCGCTCGCGGGGTCTTTCATCGGCGGGTAGATCATGAATGGTAGGATGATATTCGAGGCGTAGAGGAAAGGGCAGTATTTTCTCGCTTTCAAGAACGGACATGTGGGCGCATTCTCCTTTGTGCGTGGATGTAGGCTCAACACTAGCAGGAACGACGAAAAAAAGCAAGAGGTAATAGGCAAAATTGGAAATGTGCATCGCAGGGTTTGGGCTATCTCAAGCGTTATAGGAGTGACAACAAAAAGGGGCGCAAAGAGAGGACAGAGCAATGTTTTCAGCCATATCCGGCGACTTTATCGATGAGCCTGCCCGCCAGGAAGCCCCGGCTATTTCTTCAGAGGTGGCGGAGCAGGCGCGAGCGGGCGATAGCCAGGCTTTCACTACCCTTTTTCAGACATACAACAGCCAGATATGTACCTACCTGGCGCGGCTGGTGGGAAACGATGAAGTGGGGCGTGACCTTGCCCAGGAGACCTTTATGCGCGCCTGGGAGAGCCTGCCCGCTATGGACCAACCATTACATTTCAAGCCCTGGCTCTATCGCATCGCAACCAATTGCGCCAAATCATATCTGCGACGAACGCGGCTCATTCGCTGGCTTTCCTGGAAAGATGAGGAGACGGGGCCACTTGTGCAAGGCCCGGAAGAACGTACCGGGGAGACCGAATGCGTGCAGCAGGCTATGGCGAGCCTATCGCCACAATGTCGCACCTGTTTACTACTACAACTCGTCGGTGGATTCTCGCAGCGTGAGATCGCGGAACTGCTGCATATCAGCGAGAAAAGCGTGAGCGCTTATGTCAGTCGCGGGCGCGAGCAGTTCCGGCGAGAATACCGGCGCAGGAAAGGAGAAACCGCGTGAAGCAGCTCATTGACATCCAACCCTGCCCGCAATGGGCCAAAAAACTTGCTGCACTGCACCCAGGCGACCTGACATCAGCCGAGCAGGCGAATCTACAGGCACATATTCAGTCCTGTCCGGCCTGTGCCGCAGTAATTGCCGAATATCGCGAGATGGATGCGCGTATTCTTGCCTTGCCCCCGGTAGCGCCCTTACCTGATCTTCCGCTTCCATTGCGCGCCGCCTTTGGAGAAACGGCACAGCAAGAAACGATTCACGTTACAGAACAGGCACATGCATCGCGGCATTCAACCATCCTGAAGCGAAAACCGCCCAGGCCTACCAGCCGCTTCGCGCGTGCTGCCAGTGCCTTTGCCGCCGTCCTGGTGGTTGCCGCGCTTATCGCCGGTTTCCTGCTGCTTTTTACCGCTCATCACAGCGATATTGGTAATGTTCCATCGGGAAGCAAGGTGGTTGTTGTCGCTTCCGAAAGGAACGATGGCACTATCTATGCTATACGTCCGAGTGATGGCGCGATCTACTGGCATCAGAGCATTGGGAAGCAACTCACGGGTGCGCTCGTAGTTACCAGGGATGTTGTAATTGTGGGCAGTTATAACGGGCACGTCTACGCTGTGAACAAAAGGGACGGCTCTGTGCTGTGGGATCGCTCTATTGGTACGGCTGCTCTCCCGCCCTTCGCGAGTGATGGTACGGCGGTGTATGTGAGTGGGGAGAATGCTGTGTACGCGCTGCGTACCAGCGATGGGGAGATTTTGTGGCACAGGGGCAAAACACAGGGATGCGATAACGGAGCATGTACGAATGTGGCGATGGGTGCCTCTGGTGGAAAGGTTTTCGCGTTTTTCCCGGATGGCCTGTATGCCCTGCGTGCTGCCGATGGAACTATCCTGTGGCGCAATCCCGTGTTCCGTTTTACCACGCGCTCGTTTGTCCTGCTGAACGACAAACTGTATCTACCTGTCGAGGCGAAGGGGCTGGTCTACGTCCTGAGTACAGGCGATGGAAATATGGTTCATTCACCGTTATCCTTCATCAAGGATCAACCAATTGAAATGGTTGCCTCGAGCGATGTGGTCTATGTTGATAGCGGCGGCCAGGAGATAACCGCGATACGCGCAAGCGACGATAGAGCGCTGTGGCGCAAGCATTTCGATACTGTGATAATCGGGCTTTCATCAAGCAGCGACGGACGGTTATATGTTGCTCAAACAACAACCTATGTTTCGTCAATACAGATCATAGGACAACCACAACCGACTGTCACCTCATCTGGCTACTCAACGGATGTGTATGCCCTGAATGCTTCTGATGGTTCTATTCTCTGGCGGTGGCAACCAACGAATGCTAGTGGTGGCTCAAGCGATATAGCGGCGGCTGATGGCAATATGTACGTAGTGATAGGAGACAGCCTCTATGCGCTGCATGGAAGCGATGGGAAGGTGCTGTGGAGAGCGTTACAGGGCGAGCAGCTTAGCAGCCCGGTTATAGGGTGACAATTGGAAAAGGCCATAACCGATCAAAGGTATGGCCGCCTCATCCCTCCACCCTGTCATTCTGAGCGCAGCGAAGGATCTGCGGCGTCGGCATACGAATCGTCGGGCCACGGAGATCCTTCGCTGCGCTCAGGATGACAGAGGGCGAGTATTCATGACAGAGGGCGAGTCTCCCCTTCTATTTTTTTATCAGGATCATCAATGTTGCTGCCTCATCCGTATCTTGGTTGAATCTTGCGTATCAAATTCGCGATCAGCGCAATCCTCTTCGGCAGGTAATCCAGTTCGATGTATTCGCCTGGATTGTGGGCCAGGCCGCCTCCCGCGCCGAGGCCATCCAGGGTGGGAATGCCCATCGCTGCGGTGGTATTGGCGTCGGATGCGCCGCCACTGCCGACGTCGTGTATGGATATTCCAAGTTCGCTGCCAGCCTCTTTTACCAGCTTCACCAGTTGCTCATTGTTTTTGTTGCGCTCGAAAGGCTGGCATAACATGCTGCCGCTCAAGGTAATGCGCGTGTCCTTTAAATGGTGCTGGGTGACGACACGCTGCATAGCGGCGTAGAGAGCGTCGTGAGCGGCGGCATCGGCGGCGCGCACGTCCATGTCGAAGTAGGCGTAGTCGGGTACGACGTTGGTGCGGTCGCCGCCGCGAATGATGCCCACACTGAGGGTTGCGCCTGGAACGGTGCTGTTGAGGGCCTGCATTTTTTGCACTTGATAAGAGAGTTCGAGGATGGCGTTGCGCCCTTTGTCCGGTTCGACGCCAGCATGCGCGGAGACGCCATGCACTTCGACGCGATATTGCCCGCAGCCCCGGCGCGAGGAGACGACGGTTCCCTCGGCGCGTCCTGGCTCCAGCACCAGCACTGCGTCGGCCTGCTGCGCCAGTTGCCGGATCAGTGGGCGGCTGCTGGGAGAACCTATTTCTTCATCACTGTTGCAGATAAAGACCGCTTCCGCATAGTTGTCCTCATGTGCCGAGTTGAGCAGGTGCAGGGCGTAGATGCCCATCAAGACGCCGGATTTCATATCAAGAACGCCTGGCCCGGTGGCGATGCGCCTGCCCTTTTCTTCCCGCGTGGCGAAAGGACGCCGCTCGGCCTCGCCTTCTGGAAAGACGGTATCGATATGGCCGATCAGCAGTAGCTTCGCGCCTGTAGGAGTGCTGCCGGAACGGGTGGCGACGAGGTGATTGCCATATTCGGTCTGTCTATCGAACGAGGTGGAGAAGCCGAAATCGGTGAAACGCTCTTGCAAATAGGCTCCTACACGGTCGATTCCGGCCTTTGTGAAGGTGCCGGAGTCGATATTGACGATGGCTTTGAGGTCTGCGAGGAAGGCATCCATGACCTGCTCGGACTCGGCAAGGTAGGGATTGCGACGGCTCATATCACGCCTCCCGTCCGAAAGCCTTCGATCTCTTGCTCGCTATAGCCAAGTTCTTGTAGCAGGGACTGGGTATGCTCACCCATGCCAGGGGCAGAATAACGCTGCTCCTGCTCGACGCCCGAGATGCGGGGGAAGCTGGGGAGCGTGCGGAAGCTTTCGCCGCCCTCTCCTGGTGCCTGGCTGATGACGCTGACACCGCGTGCCTGGGCCTGTGGGTCGTTCAAAGCCTCGTCAAGCGTGTAGACGGGGCCAACGCAGGCATCGATATCGGCAAGTTCGGCCAGCCATTCGTCGCGCGTTTTGGTTTTGAAGATGTTGCTGAGCAATTCGATAGCCTGCTCGCGCTCTCCTGGCCCGACGGGTACATGAAAGGGGAGCAGTTCGAGATGCCCGATGCGCGTGCAGAAGGTGTGCCAGAATTTATATTCGAGCGCGGCCAGCGTGACGTGTTTGCCGTCTTGCGTCTCGTAGATATTGTAGCAGGGCAGGCCGCCATCGAGGGCGGAATGGCCGGGGACGGGCGCTTCTCCGGTATTTAAATAAGCGGTGGCAAAGAGCGGCAGCAGGGACATCACGCCCTCGGTCATTGAGACATCGACCATGCGTCCTTCCCCTGTTTGCGTTCGGCCCATCAGGGCGGTCAGGATGCCGATGACGGCCATGAAACTGCCTCCGGCGAGGTCGCCTAGCTGAGTGGGTGGCATGGTCGGCTCGCCCTGTTTGCTACGGTTGTAGTGCAGCAGACCGGCATAGCCCGCGTAGTTCAGATCATGCCCGGCGCGCAGTTTGTATGGCCCATCCTGGCCGTACCCACTGATGGCGCAGTAGACCAGGCCGGGCTGCAATTCTTTCAGTTGCTCGTAGCCGAGGCCCAGCCGTTCCATCACGCCGGGGCGAAAGCTTTCCAGCACCACGTCAGATTTGCTTACCAGGCGGCGAAAAATCTCGCGTCCCTCGTCTGTTTTGAGGTTGAGCGTCATGCTGCGTTTGTTGCGGTTGATGGCCAGGAAATACAGGCTCACGCCACCCGCGCCATGTGGGGGCATGAAGCGTCCATAATCGCCGCTGCCGGGTTCCTCTATCTTGATGACGTCCGCGCCAAAATCGGCGAGCATTTGCGAAGCATACGCTCCTGGAAGCAGGCGTGAGAGGTCGAGAATGCGTATACCGCTAAGAGGCAGGCTCATGCAGGTCTCCTTCTACGGAACAGGGATCAACACATCTTGTCAAAAGGGTAACAGGCTCAGAGGGGCTTGTCAATGATATTCGGGGCTAAAGCCAGGGCGACCCTGGCGGTCGCCCTGGCTAACTGAAATTGTCCTGATAATTGATGGAACTGGTTTTCGTGATACAATTCCTGCACAAGACTTTTTCAAGGAGACTTATCCATGCCTATTTCCATTATTGTTCACGGCGGGGCGGGAACTGTTACGCCCGAGCGGGCCGAGCTTGTGCAGGTGGGATGTCGAGAGGCCGCGCTTGTCGGCTGGCGAGTATTGCAGGCGGGTGGTTCCGCGCTTGAGGCGGTGGAGGCTGCGGTGCGGGCGCTGGAGGATAATCCGAATTATAATGCAGGCACTGGAGCCAGCCTGAATAGTGATGGCAATATTGAACTGGATGCCGGGATGATGGATGGTGCGCGGCTGCAAGTGGGCGCAGTGGCTGGCATTGAGCGGATCAAGAATCCAATCTCGCTGGCGCGCAAGGTGTTGGAAAGTCCACACGTGTTGCTGGTGGGAAGAGGCGCGGAGCAGTTCGCGAAGGAGCAGGGCATTGAGCAATGCGCGCTGGAGGAGCTGATAACGGAGCGGCAGCGCAACATCTGGCTGGAACATAAAAAGAAGGAGACCGAGCCACGCTATCACAGGCGTGAAGTGAGGAGTGTGGAGGCGCGTCCAGAGAAACATGGCACAGTGGGAGCGGCGGCGCTGGATGCGCAAGGGAACCTGGCGGCGGCAACTTCAACGGGCGGTCTTCACTACAAGTATCCCGGACGGGTGGGCGATTCGCCACTGGTAGGCTGCGGCTTCTATGCCGATGAGAACGCGGCTGTTTCCTGTACGGGCGATGGAGAAGATTTCATTCGCCTGTTGATCGCTAAACGAGCGGCTGATTTCGTAGGGCGCGGGCTGATTGCGCGTGAAGCGGCTGAGGCGGCCATCGCGGTGCTTGGCGCGAAGGCCGAGGGCACAGGCGGCCTGATTATCGTGGATCGCAAAGGCAATGTCGGCTATGCCTGGAACAGCCAGAACATGTCACATGCCTTCATGATCGAGGGGCTGCCGGAGCCGAAGAGCGGCGTTTGAGCCGGGCTAATGGATTAGAAATTGCCCGGCAAAGTAGCCGATGACAAAGAGCGCGACAAAAGCGATCAGGCCGATCAGCAGGATCAGCAGCGCGGGAGAGTGCGTTTTTCCCTCTGGCTCGGTTATAGGATAGACAACCGGTTTGGCGGTCGCCAGCTTCACCGGCACGTCGGCTATAGTTGGCGCGGATGGCGTGACATCTGCGACCGGCAGTTTGGTACTCTGGCTGGGGCGGTAGGCGCTCAGTCCTGGTTGTTCGGTATCTCGCACAGGCAGAGCAGTAGCGAGTTTACCGGCTGTTGGTGAGAACGGGCGAGCGACAAGAGGCTCCTCAGGCATGTAAGCGGGGGCTGAAGGTGTCACCACCGGCGCTTCCAATGCTTCTGCCAATGGTTTCAGTTCGGCATACAGGGCTTCGGGCGCGCGAATATGCTGTGGATGCTGGCGCACGACTGCGCGAGCCACTGTCTCGCAGAGTTCGGGCGGCGTGTTGCGCTGGAAACGCAGGCGACCATCGGGTGGCGGCCCCCCGAGGCCGCTCGTGGTTTTCCCGGCCAGGAGTTGATAGAGCAGCAGGCCAACAGCGCGGGTATCGTCGTCTTTGCGCCCCTCGCTTTGCGCGCCCCAGGGCAGTTCGGGATCGGAGAGAACGAGTCCATCAGCGCCCATCACGCTCCAGGCCTGGAAGTAGTTGAGGTCGCTGGGGAGCGCGAAGTTGTTGACGCGCACCAGTCCGTTATGATCGCGCATCACTGCCGATGGCGTCAGGTCGCCATGCGAGACTTTGCGCGTGGAGCTTCCGGCATACATCAGGGCCTGACAGATCTGTATGCCAATGTCGGTTACCTCGAAAGGCGAGAGTGATTTTTGTTGTAAAGCCAGCAGATCCTCGCCATCGACATATTCCTGCACAAGGTAAAGGCTCTCTGCTTCAAGAACGAGGTCGTATAAGCCAACGATATTGGGATGCGAGAAATGAGCCGTCATCTTAATGGCAGCGCGATAGGCCGCAACTTGCGACGCGGGAACCGCCTTGACCGTCACAATACGCTGCAAAACCTGATCTATGCCTTGATAGACCACGCTGAATTGTCCCTGTTTAATCAGGCGTTGTAAAAGATAGCGCCTGCTAATTACCCGGCCTGTTTCCACAATATGCCTCGTGTCCTTCTGTGGCTGCTTTTAGAGACAACCGTTTGACAAATGTTCATTCATACATGTATAGAAGCCGCGCCCATATCTTCCAGGTGGTATGCCAGTTACATATCTTGCAGGGCCAGTGTAACGGCCCCGACGCTATTTGCTTCAGAGCCAAACGCGCTTTGAACGACGCGCAGGCCGGAGTTCGCGGCAGCTAGACTTCGCTCGCGAATCCTCTCTTCTAGAGGAGCGGTGAGCAGCCCGCCGGCGAGTGCGACCTGACCACCCAGAATAATTACCCCTGGATTGATGAGATGCACAATATTTACCAGCGCAATAGACAGCGCTGAAATGACATTTTCTACAATACCACTTGCCACTGCATCGCCCTCGGCGGCCAGGCGAAAGACCTGTTCGGCAGTGATGCGCTCGGCACGTTCTCCCGTAACCCGTCGAATTGCCGCTTCCGTTTCGGGATGCTCCACGGAAAGGCCGATCATGGTTCGGGAGATGGCCTGCGCTGAAGCAATGGCTTCCAGGTGTCCATAGTTGCCGCAGGAGCATTTCGGGCCATGCTCATCTATCAGCACATGGCCGATCTCACCTGCTGTCGAGGACGCGCCATGAAATATTTTTCCATTGATGACCAATCCGCCACCGATTCCTCGTCCCAGCCCGATATAGAGCGCGACTCGTTCCGCACAATGCGGACCGTTGTATCCTCCATCCATGCTGGATGCCGCGCCGTACATAACTTCGGCGAGCGCCGCAGCATTTGCATTGTTATCTATTATACAAGGAACCGCAAGCCGCTCAGATAGGTAGTCCTGCAACGGAAAATCCTGCCAGCCATGCGCGTGATGTAGGGAACGCACTACGCCCTGCGCTGAGTCAACCAGCCCGCCAACCGCGACTCCCGCCCGCAATATCCGGCCATTGGGCAGGTGTTCGGGAGTGAGTACTTCGTCAAACATTTGATCGAGCAGACTCAGTACTGTTTGCGTATCGGGCACGTAGTCCAGCGGCCTTCTTGCGCGATACAGGATGTGACCGTCAAGGTCGGCCAGCGCCACCGATTGCCGTGAACCACTACCGCTAATCTCGATGCCAACGACGTAGCCCTGCGTTGCCAGCAGTTTGCCAGTCGTTCTGTTCGCCGATAGCGGACCGGATGCCCTGGTAAATGTACCCTCGTGCTGTGTAAACATGGCGCTCCCTTCTTCATGCAAGCTTACCGCACCAGCGGCATTAGTATACCATATTGCCTCATCTACGCAAAGAAGTATAACCCTCATAGGTATTTCCAGATATACGTTGAAATACGTTTATATAAAACGGAATGTAGCCAATTTTCGCTAGAGCAGGCGGCATTTCTTGACCTGTGTAATGGATGGTGTTACCTTTCTTCACAGTACGACAATGGCTATTTATTAAAAGAATACAGTGGTTTTATCGATAAAGGGGATGTAATTCATGCTCTGTCCAACATGTAATGCCTTCAGACCGGCGAGCGCCGCGCCCTGTCCAAATTGTGGCGCACCCTCGCCGTTGAGTGAAGATGCAGGGGGTTTTGCTTCCCCGGCAGCGAATTGGGGAGCTTCGTCCTGGAATAACCAGATGCCTTTTGCTCCGCCCCCGGCCCAGGACAATTCCTTGTGGCCACAGGCAACACAGAGCGCCGTTCAACAGCAACCGCAATCATTGCTGCCTGTGCCCTACGCGCCTCCTGCCCAGGCGCAGCAGGGATTGATGCCTTTGTCGCCTGGCATGACGACCATTCAGCTTGGCGGGGCGCAGGTGCCGATGATTCCGGCAGAAACGGGAGTGGATGCTCCGGTCTACGTGCCGCCCATGTATACGAAGCCACGTCCAATTATTCCCCGTTATCGCGCCATCAGTGGCCTCATCAGTTTTGTGGTGGTGATTGCTCTGCTCTGTACGGGCGCGGGCTTTTATGCCAAAGCCAGCGGCAAGCTCTCCTTTATCCATAGCATTCTTGGCGACTCCAGACCGGCAAACATCACGCCGTCACCGGCGGCCAACCTGCGCATCCCTCCTGCTGTGCCTACCTATGGGCCTGCGGTGAATGTGATTAATTCGGCAACCACCGCTTCCAGCATCACGAACACCAATCAGCCCAAATTTCCTACCAATCAGTTTCACGTTGGAGATACGATCTACCTGACCTTCAGTGCGCATCCAACAAAATCGGGTTCGGTAGTTGTCAAATGGTATACCGGCAACAATTACAATTTTTACGCCCAGTCCTCAACACCCATCAATGAAACAAAGGGCACCTCGTTTGGCTATACGGAGATTCGCTTCTCGCTGCCTGTAGAGGGAATGGTGGAATTGTACTGGAACGACCAGTTCGCCATTCGTTTGTATTTTGTGGTGCTACCGGCGTAAAAAATGTAGGCCGTGATGATGGTTGAGAAATAAAGAGGGTCTCTCAGGAATGTCATCCTGAGCGCAGCGAAGGATCTGCGGCCTCACCACACGCATCGCTTGGCACACAGATCCTTCGCTGCGCTCAGGATGACAGGGGGCGAGTATTCCCCCATATGTTGTCAAAGGTCATGATCGCGTCCCTACATTTTGCACAAGGTTTCGACGTTGACGTCTCCATAGACCTCGACCTGGCAGGCCAGGCGCGTGTTGGGGTTTTTGCGCAGGTCTTTACGCAGCCAGAATTTTTCCATGAAGGTCAGTGGATTGGTGTTGTCGGCTGGCGAGACGGCCACGCGGTCGGTTCCGCAGAGGCCATTACCGTGACAATTCAAGAACTTCCACATACCACAGTAGACATTAACGTCATGTTCGAGGGCTGGATAGCGAACATGATCTCCTTCTGGTACTTCCACCTGTATATTTTCGCGCACAAAAGTAATCACAGGCACAGCTCTATCCTCCTGGATGATTTTGTTGGGGTAGAGGTGAGAAATAGAAAGCGTAGCGCCACCTCTATCCTCTTTATAGGAGTGTAGCACAGCCGGTAAAGAGCGTCAACGAAAGTTCATCACGTCACATTCAACTGCACTGTCACTGTCTGTGGCGCGACCTGCGTGTTGGCGTCGCTATCGCTAATGATGAGCGTGGCTGTGAACGTGCCCGTATTCAGATGCGAACTGTCGCAAGCGACAGTCACATAGATAGAGCCACCTGGACCTACTGAGCCACTGGTGGTATCCACCGAAACCCAGCTAATGGGTGAGCTATTGTTAATCGATAGCGACCAGTTGAGTGTAGCAGAGCCGGTATTGGTGATGATGAGCAGCGCGCTTGAGCTGGTGATGTTGCTCGTGTGATTGAAGACCAGCACGTTCTGGTTGACGCTGATCTGGGCCTCATTCAGGATGTTGGCGCTAATTTTGACCTGCTGGCTCTTGACGGTAGTGCCGCTATCAGTATCCGAGACGGTAATTATGGAGGTAAAGCCGGGAGCCTTAGCGGAAAGCACATTGGGCGTGACTGTGATGGTGACGGAGCCGCCGGGAGCAAGGCTGGCATGGGTTGTCGAGAGCGGCAGGTAGGTCTGGCCGTTGGCGTCCTCGCTGATACCCCAATCCAGGGTTGCGCTGCCGGGATTGGTGATGGTGAAGCTCTGTGCCGCCGGATTTTGCCCCTGTATAGCTGTGAAGACGAGTGAAGAAGGCTGCACGCTCAGATTGGCCGAGGGCGGCGCGCTGACCTGCAAGGTGACGCTGACCGGCGTCGCGCTTGCTCCAGTGTAGCTTAAGGTAACGGTGCCGCTATAGGTGCCGACACTCAGACCCGCCGAATTGGCCGTCACGGTCAGCGTCGCGGACTGACCGGCTTCGAGGTGTCCCGAAGTACTGGAAAGGAAAAGCCAGTTGTTGCCATCGCTGGTTGAGATGCTGGCGTTCCAATCAAGCGGTTGCCCGCCGGTATTCTGTACGGATAGCGATTGCGCTGCTGGATTCTGGGCAGGCGTGCCCTGAAACGCCAGCGCGGCATTGGAGATAACCAGGTTAGCAGAGGGAGGATTGACGCCCATTGTCACCGTCAGCGTCTGTGGCTGGCTGCCTCGTGGGGTGAACATGATCTGCCCGGTGTAGGCCTTTGGTTGCAGGTTGCCTCGATTAACGCTGATCTGCACTGTCATGTTTTTCGTGAACGCGCCATGATCAGGCGAGAGGGTTAGCCAGCGCTCTCTGGTGCTGCTCTGCCATGTTAACTCTCCACTGCCATCGTTGGTCAGGGTGATGGTTTTATGGGTAATGGTTCCTGCGTTGTCGGTGCCGAAATCGAGACGAGAGACGGATAATTGCAGGCGTGGCAGACCGGCGACAGGAGTTGAAGCTGGTACAGACCCTGGAACGGCTGTATGCGTCACCTTTGGTATAGGCTGGCTGGTGGCTGGTACCTGGCTGCGTAAGACCATGAAAGCTGCCGCGCCTGTACCAATCAACGCGAAAAGCACCGCAAGTAAGACCAGGACACGGGCAACTGGTATCCCTGGTCGGTGTTGCTGTGGAGCGAAAGGCTCGGGGAAAGGCGTTACCGGTCGCGGCAGCACTGCACGTTCCGGTTGTTGTGCCACAATAGGCTCAGGTTGGGCATCGTCATACGGATCGAGCGGTAGAGGGGTCTGTCGTTGCAGGCTGCGCTGCTGGCGGGGCAGCGTTTGTGGAGCAAGCGCTGCAATACTCCGGCGTCGAGCGGCGCTGTTTTGCGCTTCAACGACAGGCGAAAGCTGGATGATCTCCGGTTCTGCCACCGGACGCGCAGGCGCAACGGGACGCTGCACCGGCATAAAGCTTGATTGGTAGGGCAGATCCTCGGGATGAAGACCGGAGTAATGCCCGGCACGATGAGGAGACGCCGGAGGATTCGAGGGAAACGAGAGATCCTCGTCGAAATCCGGTACTTCCTCTATTTCAAGCTCCACGTTTACCTCAGCAGTCGCGGTACGAGGCAGACGAACTGTATTACGCGCGCGAGCCGCTTGCGAAAAATCATGTCCGCCACAGCGACTGCACTCCTGAGCGTCAGCACGCAGTATTTTATGGCAGCGCAGGCAACGTTTTGTATTCATGCCCCTCTCCTTGATGCGTCCCATACAGCCGGATGTGCAGGTGTTACTTCCCCTTCACATATACGCAGCAAGGCCTATAAGATCAAATTGACGCGAAAACAAATGACATATTTAGAATGATGCATGTTGATACAGTGTTGCACAAAATGGAAGAATTTGCAAGTGTTTTCACCGGTTTTTCGCGCCTGGAAGGGGTACGGAAGCCACCCTGCAGACACGGGGTCAGAAAGCCACCGCAAGGAGACCGAAAGCCATCCCCTTGCGGGTGGCTTTCGGTCTCCTTAAAACCAGGACAAGATAATGCCGGATGCTGACCAGGAGCATCCGGCGTTACTAACTGCTCGAAGCGCGTTACGTCGAAGCTGGCCCCGGAGGCGGATTGAGGGGCAACACCAGGGGCCGACGCGGTGCCTGCGAGAAATCGAAATCGCTGGCGAGATTCCCCAGGATGGAGACGTTTTCGCGCACTGTTGGGCGTGGGTCGGGCCGTCCATCTGTCTTTGGGTCAAGACGCTGACCGTTCAGGAAATCGTCTTCGATGAATTTCAGGTAGGCATCGAAACTAAGTGTCTGGTGATCGATGTATCCCTGCTTTGCGTAAGGGCTGATGACAATGCCGGGAACGCGCAGACCATAGCCATTCTCGTCCACCTTTGGCGGGACGACATGATCGTAAAAGCCGCCCCAATCATCCCAGGTAAGGAAGATAGCGGTGCTGTTCCAGTTTGGTCCCTGCATCACGGCGTTAATCAGGCCAGTCACGTAGGATTGGCCGACGCTTACCAGGGCGGGCGGATGCTCACTTTCTTTGCCATTCGGCGTGATCCACGAAACGGCGGGCAGAGTACCATTTTTGGCTGCGGCATAAAATTTGTCCACCGATTGGATATTTGAAAGCTGCCCGTCCTTTTGCACCGTGTCGAAATTCGGCAGCGGGTTCCAGATACCGGGCGTTTTTGCCTTTTGAGCGGTAGGAGTACACGAGGCGGCGTCATTCTCGCAGTCCGGCTCGGTTCCAGGCGCAACGTAATAGGCCCAGCTTATATTGTACTTGTGGAGCAGGTAAGTAAGATCGGTCCAGGCGTAATCGGCTGTGTAGCGATTGGCCTGCTGCAAACTTACCGGCCCTTTGATATTGTTGACACAGCTTTGCGGATCGCCTTTTGTAGTACATGCCGCGGACCAGGCCGACACCATGAACAGGTGAGAAGGAAGGCTCCAGGAGGCAGTTGGCTCGAACATGTGATCTTGCAGCACAAAGTTTTGGGCATAGGCCCAGTAGTTGGGAATTTCTCGGGCGTCGTGATAACCCATCACATCGGTTTGTCCCTTCGCGCTGCACGCCGGGTCATCCGGGTTGGTGCAACTGCCTTTGCCACGCTCGGCCTGGGCGACGAAGCCATCCATTTTGCCGTTGTCGATATCCGCGACAGCATTAACCGCACCATGCGGTCCGCCGTGATTGAGATCTTGCGGGTCATGATAGGGTTTAATGCACTGACCAGTGAGGGGATCATTGGCGCAGACGGTCGGGACGCCATTTTGCATCGGAATTCCATCGGCTCCTGGAAAGGTGCCGAAGTAGGAGTCGAACGAACGATTTTCCTGCATGATGATCACGATATGCTGAATTTTGTGTATCCCGCTGCCGGCTGTGTTATTCTGCTGCTGCGAGCCAGCGCAGGCGGCAAGCGCCGACGTAGTAAGCGAGACGATCAACAGCATTTCCAGGTATTGCCAGAAGCCTTTCTTCGCGTTTCCTTTGAGCATACTCATCTCCGGGACTTCCTTTTCGTAGCTGTTTTTCTGTTACGAGTACATTCACTCAGGGCCTGCCATGACTGTTCGATGAACAAACATGGTTTACATTGAGTATAGGAGCGAGAACTCAAGAAACCGTCAAGGATGGTTCTTTATTTGTTCAGGAATTGTTGGGGGTGTGAGGTAACCACTGCTATGATCTACCTCTCAGATTGATGCCCGAGGAGAGAGCGGCTTTTATCCAGGAAAAGCCTGGATAGTGAAGCCGCTCATGTTTCCGGTTACGGATAATGGTACGGAGGTGTTATAGTGTGTGCCGCCGCTATCGGTTCCACTAACGGTGACAGTATAGTTGCCCAGTGTCAACCCGTTCAGCGTAAAGTTGCCCGAGGAGTCGGCAGTGACGGTGAGAACTATCGTACCCGAGCTATTGGTAACGGTGATGGTGGCTCCGGCAAGCGGCTGCGGATTGGGACAGCTTGTGCCCGGGCCTGAACAGGCAACCACAGTACCGCTCACGCTTAAGCTATTGACCACAAGCGTTACCGCGATCGTTTGTGGGCTGCCACTGACGGCAGAACCATTGCTGGCGGTTGCAGTAAGCGTAATCGTGCCTTTATAGGTGCCAGGAGCGAGACTTGCCGGGCCGACATTCACGCTGAAGCCGCCGGAACCGCTAATGGTTCCAGAACTGTTACTGACCGAGAGCCAGGAGGCGCTACCTGAATCCACGCTTGTCACCCACGAAAGGGAGGGACCGCAGGTTCCTGCTTGCGTGAGCGTAACAGTCTGCGCTGAGCCGGAGGAAGTGCCCTGCGGCACAGAGAAATTCAGCGAGTTCGTAGAGGTCGAGAGTACACACTGTGGCTGTACTGTCAACGTCACAGCGAACACCTGTGGGCTTCCCTGGGCCAGCGTTCCGGCGGTATCAGCCGCGCTAATGCTGACTTGCGCGCTGTACGTGCCAGCCGCAAGTCCGGCGGTGTTGACTGCCACCCCAATGCTATCTGGTTGATTCGCGCTCTTGATGGAACCAGAGGACGGAGTCAGAGCCAGCCAGGGAGCGCCGCGCGTGGTAGCTGTCCAGGCCAGAGGCCATACGCAGCTTCCTGTAGCAGTCAGCGTTACCGTCTGTCCCGCCGGATTGGTCGAACCCTGGATTGCTGTGAAGGCAAGCGCGCTGGATGAAGGCTGAGTGAGCGCGCAGGGCGGCTGAACCACCAGATTTACCGTGATGGTTTGCGGGCTGCCACTTGCAGGCGCACCATTGACGTCTGTGCCGTTCAGCGTAATCAATCCAACATAGGTGCCGGGCGAGAGCGAAGCCGTATTGACGTTGATGGTCAACTGTCCGATCTGCCCCGGCGCGACGGTACCGCCAGAAGGTGTCGCAGCCAGCCAGGGCGAGGCCAGGATATGGAATGTCGTACTCCACTTAAGTGTACTGCCCCCGTTATTGGTGATGGTAACAACCTGCCCAGTTGGATTAGGCTGCCCCTGGGTATTACTGAAATTCAGACTGAGCGGTGAGACGGCCATGATGGGCGCACTTGGCGGTGGAGGTGCCTGCACCTGCAACTGCACAATTACCGACTGGGTACTCTGCTGGGTTGTGAAAGCAATCACACCCGTATAGTGCCCGGTCGCCAGCCCGGCAGCGTTCACGCCTATGGAGATGGCGTCGCTGGTTGCTGCTTTCAACTGCCCGCTGCCTGGAGCAACCGAGAGCCAGCTTCCCGATGTAATATGGGCAGCCCAGTTAATCGTGGAACCGGCGCAACTGGCGGTCGCGCTCAAGTTTAGCCCTTGATTGGCAGGGTTAGTCTGTCCCTGTACCGCAACAAATGTGAGATAGCCTGTGCTGGTAAGCAGACCGCAGTGTGGCTGAACGGTCAGCGATACCACCACGCTCTGCTGGCTGTCAATCGCTCCGCCTGCCATAAAGGTCAGCATACTGAAGTACGTACCGGGCAGCAGATTGCTGCTCTGCGCAATGACCTGGATATGCTCCGAGGAGCCAGGCAAGACGATACCGGAGGTCTGGTCGGTAAGCAACCAGTTGGCATTTGCTCCGCTAATATAGGAAGGCGAGTTCTGGCTATAGCCGCTCATCGATGAGTTGATGAACAGCGACCAGTTCAATGGCTGCGTGCCGGGATTGCTAATAGTTAGGGATTGCGCAAAAGGCGCGCCCTCGCCATCTGTGGCAGTGAACGAAAGGAGGGCTGGACTCAAGGTAAGTACAGGCCCGGCGTTCGCTGGCAGCGGCTGCACCGTCATTGTTACTGATATGATCTGCGGCGGTTCGACATTTGAGAAAATGGTGATGGTGCCCTTATAGGCTTTGGGCGTGAGATTGGTGCGCTGGACAGCAATCGTGAGCGTCTGGCTGGAATTGAACATACCCTGACCTGGCGCGATGAGCAGCCAGGGACTATCACTACTGGCCGACCAGGTGATAGAGCCACTGCCGCTATTGGAAAGAACAAGTTGCTTAATAGTGTTCACGCCAACAATGTTTGCGCCAAAGTTCAGCGAACTGCTGTTCACAAGCAGGTGCGCGGGCCGCGATGGCGTCTGACCGAATACTTCAAGTGTGGCGCTGGCGGTGAAGTGCGTGGTGATATCTTCGGCCACGATCAGGTGGACTCCAGGCGTCCAGTTTGTATCGATGATAATCGTGGCGCTGGCTGAGCCGTTCGCGCCAATACTCAGCATATCCTTGCCCTGCGTCGTTTTCACCAGTTCTTGAATATCATGTGTGAGGATAACGCTGGTATTGGGTGTGAAATTATTAATCGAAAAAGGAACTGTATCTCCAATGTGCGCGGAGTCTGCTCCAAGTGTGAGAGTCGCTGTGCGATCTCCACGAGCGACAAGCCCGCGATGGGGATGTCCCAGCGCTACCGAGAGCAACACACCATCCACAATCATTGCCGCGAGGGCAAGGAGGGCGAGTGTCACAAAGGCGATACGAAGCGTAGAAGTGGAAAGTTTTAGTTTATGAACAGGTAACGGCCTGGTTGCCAGCCCTTCAGCTTTAGCCCGGCGCATATCCTCTTCTTCGATGCGGGCTGCCTCGGCTCGTGTAGGCACGTGACGCATCATGAGCGGGTCGGTGCGATTGGCCCAGATGTCTTCGTTTTCTTTTTCTTCCAGGTCGTTATCCAGCCATGGCCACAGGTCCGGGAGAGCAGGAGAAAGTTCGCGCGTATTTGACGGGCGTTCATGATCTGCTCGTTCGCGCCGCTCTTTTTGGCGGCGCATTCGAGAAACGAGAGGCATGGGCGTGCTTTCTCGTTGAATCTCGCCGGAAATATCGCGCAATGGGGTCAGGCGCGAGGCGCGGTGTATGCGGCGCTGCGAGGCCTCTGCTTCCGCAATCAGCTGCGCCGCCTCATTTAATTTTGAGACGGCCTGCTCGGCAATATCTGGATAGGAAGGCAACGGCGGTGGTTGAGGTGTTACAGGTGCCTTTATGATCGGCAATGGGCCAGTATCACTATCATAAATAGCGGCTTTATCACTATCGGCTTTTTCCTCGTCCGCCTGGGCAGGCTGTATTGTCACGAAATCCTGCCGCGAGGTAGATGGATGATAATGTTCCCGCAAAAGGGAACGGCATTCGTCACAAAATATAGCGTTTGGCTCACAAGACGTGCTACAACGCAAACACTGGCTCATACTTTTGCTTCCTCACTTGCCAGTACTGCCCCTCCGGCCATCCCCTGCCAGCACAACAAATAATAGCATTCCCCGATAAATTTCTTCCAGAAGCGCGATAAATAATGAGAAGGTTCCCCGAAGGCACCCGCAAGGGAATGCCTCTACAACCCGTTCTATCTGTAGAGGCATCCCTTTGCGGGTGCCTTCCGTTCCCCCAATTCAAAAGCCTTGATGAATATTCCAAAGATGACCCTGGAAGAGATGATTGCTCGTACTAGTAGAACGTTCCTACTTCAAGAATTATCACATCAAGCAGGCGATCCTTGCGCCTCCGGCTAAAAATGTCCTGTTTGCCACTCGATAGGGATGTAATGATAAATTTTTTACGCAATAATTTATCATTACATCCCTATAACCTACCATATAATACGCCTTGTATAAGAACGAGTATCTTTACTATTACTATCAGCCCATTGCATTACAAACATTTGGAATAGAAAAAGTAAGAGATGTATTACATGTGGGCTACAGGCGGTTCAACATATATCTCTTCGTATCAAAATAGTGCTTGAAAAAAGTTATCCACAAGTTATCCACTTCTTTGAAAGGAAATTGGTGGATAACACCCTTTTCGCAACGAGTTAGTAATGGTATACTGATGTGGGGAGAAGTGGGGGAGAGTGGGGAAATGGGAATGAACGTGGAGAACCAGACCGGGTAGGTGGGGAGACTGGCTTACATTCTCAGATGGAGGGAGAACATCTGAGAATGCTTTGTATTACGGGCCAGCAGGGGGACCTACCGGTGTTGGGGGATAGGATGAAAATCCTACTGAAGAGAGCAGCATGTTTCTTGGTGAGTACGAGCATACAATCGATGCAAAGGGACGTATGGCTGTGCCGGTGAAATTTCGGCAGCAGATGGATCGTGGTGCTGTCATCAGTAAGGGAATGGGCAAATGTTTATCCGTGTATACCATGCAGGTGTGGGAGGAGAAATCGCAGGAACTGGTCGCCGGAAAGAGCAGCGAGGAGTTACGCGATTTCGAGCGGCGCATCTATCCCAGCGCCAGCGAGGTAGAGCTGGATGGGCAGGGCAGGATCATTATACCGGCCAAACTGCGAAGCTATGCCGGTCTGGGAACTGAAGTGACGGTAGCAGGCGTGCGCGACCATTTTGAAATCTGGGACCGCGCGACCTGGCAGGAATATCAAAATAGACTTGATGCTGAAGGGAGCGGTATTCCCTTCTAGAACTTTATGCAAGAACAGCAACCTGGGCATATTCCAGTTCTGCTGAATGAAGTGTTGGAGTTTCTCCAGCCGCGAGCAGGTGGACAGTATGTAGATGGTACGTTAGGAGGAGGCGGGCATACCGAGGCCATTCTGGAGCGTTCGGCCCCTGATGGAAAGGTGCTGGGTATCGATACCGATGCCGAAGCCATCGAGCGGGTGAGCCAGCGACTGGCGGGTATGGTCCAGAGTGGAAGATTGAGGCTCGCGCAGGGAAACTTTGCCGAACTGGCCCGTATTGTGAAGGACGAGGCCGGTTTTGTATCTTCAGTAGATGGTATTTTACTCGATCTCGGCTTCTCATCCTACCAGATGGAAGACCCGGAGCGAGGTTTTTCTTTCAGCGCCGATGGCCCGTTAGATATGCGCCTGGACCGCTCGCAAGAGCTGACAGCTTTTGATCTGGTGAATAGCGCCAGCGAGCAAGAACTGGCCGATATCTTCTGGAAGTACGGTGAGGAGAGGCGTTCGCGGCAAATTGCCTGGCGCATTGTGCGCGAGCGGGCGAAAGCGCCGATTAGAAACACGGCGCAACTGGCGCGACTGGCAGCAGCGGGAATGCCGCACAAGCCGGGAACGATTCACCCGGCAACGCGCATCTTTCAGGCGCTGCGCATCGCGGTCAATGGTGAACTTGAACGCCTGCAGGAGGTGCTTCCACAGATGTTGGAGGTACTGAGCGCGGGAGAACATACAGGGGGGAGTGGTGGAAGGATGGTGGTCATTTCTTTTCATTCGTTGGAAGACCGGCTGGTCAAAGGGTTTATGCGGCGCGAGGCAAGTGATTGTATTTGCCCACCCGGTACTCCTGTCTGTGTGTGCGGACACAAGGCACGCCTGCGTATCCTCACACCTCGGCCAGTGACGCCAACCAGCGAGGAGGTCAATGCTAACCCCCGCGCTCGCAGCGCCAAACTGCGGGCCGCTGAAGTAGTTGTTGCGCCGGAATAGAAACGCGCCGCTCAAGGTCGGAAAGGAGGAAAATGGCAGATGGGAGGAGGAAAGGCCGGTTGATATGCGCGCTATTGAAAAAGATGTCGTATTCGTAGTGCGTCAGTAGTCGAAATGGTGAGCTTGAGACGAAGGAACGCAAGGTATGAATGGGGACAGAACTGGCCGACTGGATGTCTTACCGGCGTCCAGTAGGAGGAGCGGTGATCAGCCAAAGCATGGGCCGCGCTCCATTTTGACGGCCAGACGACGCAGACAACTGCATCCACTCTTTTTTCGCCTGGGTCCAGTTGGTCTCAGCATCTGTAGTGTCCTGCTCATTGCCCTGATGGCCGTCCTGTATCTCTCACAGTTGAGTCAGGCGGTTAACGCGAACCAGCAAATTCAAGAGTTACACCAGCGACAGGCAGTGCTGCAACGCGAAAATCAAGACCTGACGTATCAGATTGCGCAGGAGCAATCACCGGTGTATATCACCACTCATGCTAAGGCGATGGGACTGGCACCGGCTGATCCAAGAACGGTTGTCATTCTAGTTGTGCCACATCTGAAGCCAGTACATTCAGATGGGCATTCATAAATAAATAAGTATGTCGGCTTCATGTCATGCTGAGCGCAGCGAAGCATCTATAGTCGCGACGCGCGAATCGCTCGGCAAATAGATGCTTCGCTGCGCTCAGCATGACATGAACGAGATCGCGTCAAGGTTAAATGCGTCAAGGTTAAATAAAGAAAGGGGGATACAGCAAGAAAATGAATGCAGAATTGCGACAGGCGCGCAGACGCCAGATGGTCATTTTCTTGCTGGTCTCCTGTGGCATGCTGGTGTTGCTCGGCAGGCTGTATTACTGGCAGGTCTTGCAATCGCACAGTGGCTATAACCTGGCGCAGCAGGCCAATCAAGAGCACCTTCAAAATGAACCATTGGATGCGCCACGTGGGCTGATTTTCGATAGTCGTGGTCATGTCCTGGCGACGAATGTGTTGCGCGATGATGTATATGTAGAACCGATGCAGTTCTCCATCGACCATCCCGAGAACAATTCGGACGCGCTGGATAGCCTCGTCAACAGCCTGCATAGCGTGTTGACGCAGGTGCCGGTTGAGAAGCTGCGCCATGCGTTTACCAACGGCATCGCGCACGACCTGGGCGCTGTCCGTGTGGCGGTGGGAATCGATCCGAAGCAGAGCCAGCAACTGCGGGCTTTGCAATTGCCGGACGTATTTCTGCAGCCGCGCACATGGCGCGTTTATCCGGGCGGCACGCTGGCGGCGCAAATCCTGGGCTATGTGACCCAGTTCGATACCAACAATCATGGTCACTACGGCATCGAAGAGCTGTACGATACACTGCTTTCGGGTAAGCCGGGCAGTTTGACTGCCGAGACCGACCTGCAGGGCAACCCACTGGTGCTGGGTGCGGACAACGAGCAGCCCGCAATCAGTGGAGCGAATCTGACGCTGACCATCGATAGCAATATCGAATACATGGTGGAGAGCGCGCTGGCGAGCGCTGTACAGAAATTGGATGCGCAGAGCGGTACGGTGGTGGTTATCAACGTGCATACGGGCGCGGTCGCGGCGCTGGCAGGCTATCCGACGTTCGACCCGAACAAGTATAGCCAGTATGCCAGCACAAATGGCTGCCTGGGGACGGAAGAGGTTTACTTCAATCCGGCCCTCTACTGCGCGTATGAGCCGGGTTCGACGATGAAGGCGGTGACGATGGCGGCGGCGCTTGACCAGGGCTTGATTACGCCGGATACGACCATTGATGACCAGGGCTGCATCGATTTTCCCGATGTGCCCCAGATTTGCAACTGGCGTGATATCGCGTATGGCCCTGAAACGATGACGCAAGTGCTGGAGCATTCGGCGAATGTCGGGGCTTCCTATGTCGCGTATAACATTCTCGGCGCGCAGCGCTATTATCCATACCTTGTAAAATTCGGCTTTGGACAGGCTACCGGTATCGATGGGCCGGAGTACCCTGGCATGTATCGCAAGCCAGGAGATAGCGGCTGGACGATCAGCGACCTGACCCGTCAGTCCTTCGGTCAAAGCATTCTGGCAACGCCATTACAGGTAGCAATGGCCTACGAGGCTATCGCTAATGGTGGAGTGATGATGGAGCCGTACCTGGTCTCAGGCGTGGATAACAACGGGCAGGTGACGACGACGCAGCCAATAGTCAAGCGGCGGGTCATCAGTCAGCACGCCGCCCAGTTGCTGATCCAGATGCTGACCCAATCGGCGGCGCATGGTTTCGCGCAACTGGCCCAGGTTCCGGGCTATAGCGTGGCGGCGAAAACGGGCACAGCTACCACGCAGGGCATCTCGGCTGATCAGACTGAGGCCTCTGTAGCTGGCTTCTTGCCCGCCTCGAATCCGCAGTTTGTGATACTGGTGAAGCTGGATCGACCGCAAAAGGCGATTTATGGCAGTACGGCGGCGGCACCACTGTGGGGCTATATTGCCCAGCAACTGATGTGGTACTACCAGGTTCCGCCTGATATGCCGCAATAATAAAAAATATATGGTGAAAATATGGATGATCGGAATGAGGGGGAAAAATCTATGTCTAACGAAAATATGCAGGCTGAACTTAGCGATACCTGGTTAGAACTGCTGGGCATGTCTACCCGGCCTGCTCAGGAAGCGGCTGAGGGCCAGGAAAGGATGCCATTACTGGCAAACGATCCCTGGAGCGAATTATTGCGCTTGCAAAGTATCCAGGTGGTAGACCTGCAACAGGTCTCTGCCAATCCTGCCCATACTCCGCTTCAGGAAGGCGATGTAGAGCAGGTGCTGGATGTGATGCAGGAAAAACCCGGAACAACTGGCGACGAGAAAAATTTGTAACTCGGAAAGAACGAAATCGGCTGAATGTTGCGTAAAGGCTCAAACTACTTTCATTAGTTTCTACCTTTTCACACACTACCTGTTTTTACCCAGGCAGGGCCGTTTTCTCACCAATTGCACATTACCATAAAATAGCGCGACCCGGTTATTCCTACCCAATCGCATACACAAGAGAAGTATAATAGAAAATTTGTTCTATGTCAAGGGTTTTGGACAACAAATTTTTGTGGAAAAGGAATATTCCATAGAGTCCGAAAATGCAGGGAAGTGACGGATGACACGCGAACGCCGCCAACAACTGAATAAAGAGGAGCAGGAGAAGTCGAATCGTCGTTCGCCGCTCTCTGTGCGCTCTCCCGCGTTGGAGGCTGCTGAGCAGAAGCGGGCGAATGGGACGAGTCGAAGTCGTCTGGCGAGCCGCCAGAGCCATGCCTCGCGCAATGCCAGGCACGCGCGCTTTGCCGTAGAGGAGACGCTTTCGCGGCCTGGAGTTGAGCGCAAGAAACTTCCGAAGCTGAAGGCTCCGGCAGCCGTTCCAGAGGTAGAGCGGGAACATACGGGCATCACGGCTGGTTGGCGCGTGCGCAAGAAGCCGGAGCCGCCAAAGCCGGAGCCGCCCGCGGGAATCAGCGAGGAAGAGGAGCGCAAGCTGGCTGAGTTGGAGATGCGCCTGCCGCGTGTGGCGGGCAAGATCGACTCATGGCTGCTGGTCACAGTGCTGATTCTGCTCTGCATAGGAGTGGTGATGGTCTACAGTGCCAGTTCGTTTACGGCTGCTCGTGACATGGGAGATGCTTCTTTCTACTTCCAGCGCGAGTTGATCTGGGCGCTGCTTGGCATCGTAGCGATGTTCGTCACCATGCGCGTTGATTACCGGCAATGGCGGCGTTTCTCGCTCATCGGCATTGTCGTAGTCGTGCCCTTGCTGGTGATTGTGCTGAAGTTTGGTCAAACGGCCTATGGCGCGTCACGCTGGCTGGCCTTTGGTTCGTTCTTTTCCTTTCAGCCGAGCGAACTGACCAAGCTGGTGCTGACGCTGTATATCGCGGACTGGCTGGCGCGTAAGGGCAAGCAGGTAGGGACGTTCCTGTATGGACTGGCTCCCTTTATTCTCCTGGTGGGGTTAATTCTGGGGCTGGTCTTGCTGGAAAACGACCTGGGTACGGCCATCATTATTGCTGGCTTTGCCACTGCCATGTTCTTTACCGCCGGAGCAAATATTGTGCAGTTTCTGGTGGCAATGGCCGGTGGAGTGCTGGTGTTCTTGATGGAGGCCTTTAAAGGCTATCGCTATTATCGCATTATCGGCTTTTTAGACCCATTCAAGGACGTGACCGGCATTAACCTGCAACTGTACCAGGCATTGTTAGCCTTTGGTTCGGGCGGTTGGTTCGGGTTGGGACTGGGCGCGAGCCGCCAGAAGGCTGGCTGGCTGCCCTTTCCGTTCACCGATTCGATCTTCCCGATTATCGGTGAGGAATTGGGGTTTGTGGGCTGCGCGTTGATTGTGGGGTTGTTCCTGTTCCTGGCGTTTCGCGGCTTCCGGCTGGCAAGGCGGGCGCGGGACCTCTACGGGGCGCTCCTGGCAACCGGCATCACCACGTGGCTGGTTTTGCAGGCAATGGTAAATATTGGCGCGAATACGGCTACCATTCCCTATACGGGTGTGCCGCTGCCGTTCATTAGTTTTGGTGGATCATCACTGGTGGTCTCGCTGGCGGCGGTCGGAGTGTTGTTGAATATCTCGCGCTATATACAGGAGCCAGAGAAACCGGCGCTATCGCGTTCGACGATTACACTACGAAAAAAGCAACAGAGGGTGACTTATACAGGCGTGGGAACGCGCTAAAGCACTCTCGAGGGATAGATATGCGAGTACTTGTATCAGGTGGAGGAACAGGAGGACACATTTACCCGGCGCTGGCAATTGCGACGCAGTTACGGCAGGAGCAACAGGCAGAAATCCTGTTTCTCGGCAGCGATGATGGCTTGGAGAACACCATCGTTCCGGCGGCGGGTTTGCACCTGAAAACGATCAAAGCGGGAAAGCTGCGGCGCTACATTTCCTGGCAGACCATTACAGGCGTCTTGCGCGTACCTGTAGGCATGTGGCAGGCGGTGCGTATAGTGCGTAAGTTTCGCCCGGATGTGGCCTTTACGAGCGGCGGCTATGTAGCGGTTCCGGCAGGACTGGCGGCAAAGCTGAACGGCGTGCCACTGCTGATGCACCAGCAGGACGTGCCGCCCAACCTGTCAAACCGGCTGGTAGCGCCACTGGCAACGCGCGTCTCGGTCGCCTTCGCGGACTCGATGCGCTACTTTCCGGCGCGTAAGACGGTGCAGTTGGGCAATCCGGTACGGCAGGCGATGCTGGATGTGCACTCGCTCTCAACCGGAGAGGCGAAAGAAAGGCTTGGGCTGGATGCGAATGTACCGTTGCTGCTTGTGACGGGCGGCAGCCAGGGAGCGCGTCATCTCAATCAAGTGGTGTGCGCGGCTTTACCAGAACTGCTGACGACCTGCCAGGTTTTGCAGATCAGTGGCAAGCACCTGTACAACGAGACGAAAGAGGCGGCGGAGAAGGCGCTGGCAGGCGTGGATGAGTCCTCGAGGACTCGCTACAAGCTGGTGGCCTATCTGAACGAGGAGATGCCGTTAGCGATGCAGGCGGCCGACCTGGTAGTCTGTCGCTCGGGAGCTTCGACGCTCAGCGAACTGGCGCTGCTGGGGAAGCCGAGCATCCTGGTTCCGTTACCACCGGCTATCGGCAGTTCTCCGCAGGAAGCCAACGCTGCGATGTTTGAACGAAAAAACGCGGCGATTGTAATAAAGGATTTGAATTTGAAACCTGAAGTGCTGGTAGAACGTGTTATATATTGTCTGGCCTCTTCTACCCGAATGGAAGAGATGGCGCAGGCAGCCAGTAGTTTCGCGAAGCCCGAGGCAACGCGAGACATTACCAGGGAACTTTTGAAGATTGCGAAGTTAAACTCATGACGACGTTTGGAACGCTGGCACAACTGAAGATGGCGAGGCTCCATTTTATGGGGATCGGCGGATCGGGCATCTCGGCGGTAGCGCAAATGGCCATGCAGGGCGGCGCGACCGTGAGCGGGTGCGATGCCGGAGAATCGGCGACCACGCGCATGCTTGAAGACCTGGGCATTGCGGTGCAGATCGGGCATAGTCCCGACCACCTGCGCAATGCCGACGCGCTGATCTATGTTCCGGCAGTCGTGGCATACAATCCGAACAATCCAGAGCTGCTCGCGGCAAAAGAGAGCGGCATGCCTGTGATGACGTGGCAGGAGATGATGGGTCGCTGGATGGAAGGCCGGTGCGCGATCTCGGTTAGCGGCGTACATGGCAAGGGAACAACGACCTCGATGCTGGCGCTGATCCTGGTTGATGCGGGGCTTGATCCGACCTGCGAGATCGGCGCGATTGTACCGCGCTTCGGCGTCAACTATCGCATTGGCGAGAGCGCGTACTTTGTCAACGAGGCGGACGAGTTCAATAACAATTTCTGGCATTATCATCCGAGGCTGGCAGTCGTCACCTCGATTGAGTTTGAGCATCCCGAGTTTTTCCGGGACTATGAAGAATATCTGGCGTCGTTTGAACATTTTATTCGCGGCATGGATATGCAGGGCGACTGGCCCTTCCCGCCAACACTGGTTATCAACATTGATAGCCCAGGTTGTCGAGAGTTGATGGCGCGTTTGCAGGATTGGCCGGGACGTGTTGTGACGTATAGCGTTGAAGGATTGGGAAACACTGAGGCGGCTTCTGAAGCTGATGTAGTGGCAACCGATGTGCATATAAGCGGGGAGACCAGCTTTACTGTACGAGCGGCGAACAATCCGGCGCTTGCTGGAAAGCGAGCCATCTCGTTGCGCCTGCCCGGCATCCATAATGTGCAGAATGCCCTGGCCGCGCTTACGGCAGCCAGCGCGATAGGTATCGATTTTGAGACTATCGCGAAGACGCTGGAAGGCTTTGGCGGTATCGGAAGGCGCTTTGAGATACGCCATGAAGGGTCGTTAGAGGTCGGAAACCGGAAGCTGGAGGACGTGCTGGTAATCGATGACTACGCGCATCATCCAACTGCCATCATGGCCACGTTGGCGGCGGCAAAGCAGCGTTATCCAGGTCGGCGATTGATCGCGGTTTACCAGCCGCATATGTACAGCCGCACGCGCACCTTTTTTGAGCAGTTCTTAACGGCGTTCGAGGACGCGGATATCGCGGTGATCGTCGATATCTTTCCGGGGCGCGAGCATGATACCGGACTGGTACACGCCTGCCAACTGGTAGAGGCGATGCACGAACGGGCCGCGAAGCCGCAAGTGCTGTACGGCGGTTCCGTATCGCAAACAGCGGATGTATTGGCGGATATCCTGCGTTCGGGCGACATGGTCGTCATTATGGGCGCGGGAGACGTCTACAAAACGACCCAGAAGTTATTGCAGAAGTAAGACGTGGCAAATCCACGTGGAGGATACAATGGCGTTCGATATCGAGACCGTACACAACGAGCTTCACCCACACTTTGGTGGGCGCGTGCGGCGCAACGAGCCGCTCTCGCGTCACTGCACCTTTGGCGTGGGCGGCCCGGCGGACATCTGGGTCTCGCTCGATACGCGAGATGAACTGATCCGGCTTGTGAGTATGACAGCCGAGCGCAGGTGGCCGTTGCTCATCGTCGGCAATGGCACCAATACGCTCTACGCGGACCTGGGTGTGCGCGGCATTGTGGCGCGTATTGCGCTGGATGCCTACACCATTGAGCAGGATGGGCCGGACACGGCGATGCTGGTGGCTGAAGCTGGCATAAGCTGGCCGAAGCTGCTGAACGGCCTGGCGGCTAAGGGCTGGGGAGGGCTGGAATTTGGTCCTGGCATCCCGGGCACGCTTGGCGGAGGAGTGATTTCAAACGCGGGCGCGCATAACAGCGACCTGGGAACGGTGTTGCAGTGGGTTGAGGTGCTTGATGCTCGCGGGAGCGAAGGCGAAGATGACAGCTTCAGCCCGCCACAGGTGCGGCGATATACGCGCGAGGACATAGACCTGGGCTACCGGCACAGCCGTTTTCGCACGGGGCGTTCTATTCAATTCGATGCGCAGGGCTATCCCATTGTGCCGCCGCGTGAGCTTATCGAACCGGCGGAGATCATTATGCAACTGGGGGTGCGCCTGCACCGTGAGAGTCCTGAAAAGCTCAAGGAGCGCATCGAGGCCTATAAGCTGCACCGGAAGCAGACGCAGCCGCCGCAGCAGAGCGCGGGTTCGGTGTTCAAAAACCCGCCGGGTGATTTTGCCGGGCGCTTGATTGAACAGGCCGGAATGAAGGGCACAAAGCATGGCCGGGCGCAAATCTCGCAGCGCCATGCCAATTTTATCGTGAACTTAGGCGGAGCCAGTGCAGCCGATGTGGTGGCGCTGATAGTTGAAGCTCGCAGGCGGGTTCAGGAGCAGTTTGGAGTAGCATTGGAGTTGGAAGTTGAATTGCGCGGCGAGTGGGGGGAAGGACGAGCATGATGGAACGCAAATTGCAAGAACAAATTGCCTTTGATTATAGCCGTTACAGGCGTTCACCTGCCGCAACTCGTCGCGCGCAGACGGACGAGCAGGCAGGTGGGAGAGGAACGAGCAACGTGAACAGAGATGACGCGCCAGTTCCACGAAGGAGGATCGTGAGAACGCCGGAGAGTATGGTAGAGCCTGCTCGCTGGTCGGAGCGCCGCGCACAGTATAGGCAGAGCCGGGGGCAACCTGCGCAACCCGCGCAGCGCAGCCGCCTGGTGAAGCGCACACTGGCCCGCACAGGCGTGCCTGCTCCGGTTGGACAGCAGGTGCGCCATGTTCGTTCTCTTCCTCGCCAGGCTGTATATCCGTCTGTGCCAGACCGAAGCGGGCAACGGACGCGCAAGGGGCGTTTCTGGCGGCGCTTGCTGGCCTTCTTCTCGCTGCTTGTACTGGTCATCGTTGGCACAAGCTTCGCCCTGACGAGCGAGAATTTTCGCATCCGGCAGGTAAATGTCACCGGAACGCAGAACGATGGGTTGATCCAGCGCATTCAGCACATGGGTATTCAAGGGCAGAATATCTTCCTGTTGAATGTAGCTGATCTGACGTCACGTATCGATTCCATCTCGCTGGTGTCGTCGGTTGATATCGAGAAGCAACTGCCCAACCAGCTTACGATAAATGTGGTGGAGCGCCTGCCTGTGTTGCTCTGGCAGACGCCCGGGGGAGTCTATAGTGTGGATGCTTCTGGAGTGGTCATTGCTCCGGCAAACCAGACAACAGGCGCGGATCATTTGATGACTGTGGCGGATATGCGTAGTACAGCCAAACAGGTACATCCGGGAACCCATTTGAATCAGGGAGATATCGCCTTTGCGTTGCAGGTGCTTGAACGCCTGCCGAAAGCGGCAGGCGTGAACGTGTTCAAGCTGCGCTACACGGGTTCCCAAAATGGGGCTGGTTCGTTTGTGATAGTAAGCGCGCAGGGCTGGTTAGCGTACCTGGGGAGCGCTAACGACAGCAATCCGCTGGATAATCGGCTGGCGGAACTGCGGCAGATTTTGAACTACGCGCAGCAGAACCAGTTGACCCTGGCGACCATTGATTTGCGTTATGGTCTGCGCCCGGTCTATACCTTGAAATCGTAAAGCATTCTCGTAGTGCGTGGGTACAGGAGTACCTCTACAACCGCCCATAGGAGCGTGTATCGTGCAAGAGCGGGTGATTACAAGCATCGACGTTGGGACAACAAAGATCTGCGTTCTCGTCGGGGAACTGGAACGTGACGGGAAGCTGAATATTGTTGGCGTTGGCACCTGCCCTTCACAGGGTCTGCGCCGTGGGGTGGTGGTGAACATCGAAGAAACGGTCACTTCCATTGCAGCGGCGCTGGATAGGGCAGAACGCCTATCAGGCAAAATGATTACGTCCGCGTATGTTGGCATCGCAGGCAGCCACATCGACTCGCAGAATAGCAAGGGCTTTGTCGCCATTTCGCCCAGTCACCGGGATATTGTGCAGAACGACATCAGCCGCGCTATCGAGGTTGCCCGCGCTATCGCGCTCCCGGCGAATCGCGAGGTCCTTCATGTCATTCCACGCGGGTATGTAGTGGACGGGCAAGAAGGGATTAAGAACCCGATAGGCATGTCCGGTTTCCGCCTGGAAGTGGAGACGCATATCGTCACGGGTGCGGTCTCGTCGATTCACAACTTAATTAAGTGCGTGCATGAGGCGCGGGTGGAGATCGAAGACCTGGTGTTGGAGCCGCTCGCCTCGAGCGAAGCGGTGCTGGCCGATGGTGAAACCGATCTCGGTGTGGCGCTGGTGGATATTGGTGGTGGCACCACCGATGTCGCGGTGTTCACCGACGGGGCTATCTGGCATTCGGTCGTGCTGCCGATTGGCGGCAATTTGATTACGAGTGATATTGCCATTGGCCTGCGCCTGCCGTTCGGAGTGGCCGAGGAACTCAAAGTGACGTATGGGCACTGCGATCCCTCGTCCATCGCGGACGACGAGATGATCGATCTCTCGCAGTACATGCCGGACTGCAATGATCTTGTGCCGCGCAAGCTGCTGGCCGAGATCATTCAGGCCCGTGTTGAAGAACTGTTTGAGATGATTCATGAGGAGATTAAGAAGTCTGGATACGATGGTTTACTGCCAGCCGGGCTGGTAGTAACGGGTGGAACGGCAGAACTGCCCGGTATCCTCGACGTCGCGGGACATATCCTTGATCTACCGGCGCGTATCGGAACGCCGCTCGGCCTGCATGGCCTTGCCGATTCGATCAGCCGACCCGCGTATGCCACCTCGGTAGGACTCTTGCTGTGGGGTCTGCGTCATACCTCGCAGTTCGCCGACGAGGAGGAGGAAGAGGATATCGGCAAAGGAAGTGACATGGTGTCGCGCCTGGGCCGCTGGTTCCGAGCCTTTATTCCATAAAATCGTTTTACGGAGTGATGCCAACGGGGCATCACTCTACTAGCCGCCAACCAGGGCGTAAGGCGTTTCGGGCCTATCGCGCCCACCAAAGGAGGCCACATATGCTACCAATGGGACATCATCAAGTTGAGGGGTTCGCTCAAATTCGAGTGATCGGCGTTGGAGGTGGGGGCAGCAACGCGGTCAACCGCATGATTCAGGCCAACATGGTCGGCATCGAGTTCATTGCCATCAACACCGATGCCCAGGCCCTGATGCTTACTGAAGCCCCCCGCTGTATTCGCATTGGCGATAAACTGACTCGTGGCCTCGGCGCTGGTGGCAATCCGAGCGTCGGGGCGAAGGCCGCAGAGGAGAGCGCCGAGGAACTATACGAGGCGCTGAAAGGCTCCGATATGGTCTTCATTACCGCCGGAATGGGCGGCGGGACAGGCACAGGAGCCAGCCCGGTTGTGGCGCAGATCGCCCGCGAGCTGGGCGCACTCACGGTGGGCGTTGTCACCAAGCCGTTCACCTTCGAGGGCAACAAGCGCCGTGTCGCAGCAGAGGAAGGCATCGCCAACCTGAAGCAGCACGTGGACACGCTGATTACTGTGCCCAATGATCGTCTACTCGCCATTGCGGACAAGAAGATGCCTTTGAAAGAGGCCTTCCGCCTGGCTGATGACGTGCTGCGTCAGGGCATTCAAGGTATCAGCGACCTGATTACCGTACCAGGGCTGATTAACCTGGACTTCGCGGATGTGAAGACCATTATGTCGGCTGCCGGTTCGGCGCTGATGGCGATTGGCGAGGCCAGCGGCGAGACGCGAGCCGTCGATGCCGCGCATATGGCGATTGCGAGCCCGTTGCTCGACATCGATATCAACGGCGCTCGCGGCGTGCTGTTCAATATCACCGGTGGTATGGATTTAACGCTGTACGAGGTGAATGAAGCCGCTGATATCATTAGCAAGGCCGCGCATCCCGAGGCGAACATCATCTTCGGCGCGGTACAGGACCCTGCTTACGAGGGACGGGTGAAGATCACGGTGATTGCGACCGGCTTCGATGGACGTACTGCGGTTCCGGCGTCACCTGGTGGACGGGTGGAGTACAACCGCAGCATGTTCTACCAGTCTGGGCATTCGACCAACGGGAGCAGCCCTGTGCGCCAGCAGAGTGTGCAGCATAATGCTTACAACTCGCTGCCTGTCACGCCGCCGCCGGTAAATATCGCGAAGCAGCCAACCGGGCCGTTGCCAGCGACTGCGCCGCGTCCCGCGCCTTCGATGCAACAGGTGCCATCCTCGCCTGTGCCTCGTCCGCCGCAGATGCGGCAGCCTGCGCCGCCAGTGCAATTTGACATGGAAGACGAAGACGAGGATGAACTGGGGCCGCCAGCCGAGCTACCAGTGCCGGAGCCAGAGGCCCAGCCTTTGACCCGTCCGGCTGCGGCTGATGCGCGTTCGCAGCGCCCGGTACGCCGCCTCGATCCGAAGGCGCTCGATCTGCCTCGCGGCAGTCGCGGCACGCCTCCAGGAGATGTGATCGACATTCCGGCGTTCCTGCGCAAGCGCTGAGACCTCCCCCGTCTAAAGAACGGGGGGTTCCTGGTTACTCACCCATCGTTTCCGCTCGCTCCCGCGAGGGGAGCAAGCGGCTCTTGATGGGGATAGGCAGGACTTTCGAGCCGACGCGCTCCGGCACGGGCAGCTTTGCGAGAAGCCGACAGGCCCATACTTCGGGGCAAGGACTGCCCCTCATTCGCACGTTGTTGCAAGTCCTCCATCACGGCTCTCAGGCGCGGCTCCGCACCTTCCCAGACCTGCTGGGTGATGGAGGGGTGTATTTGCTGTGGTTCCAGGTAGGCGAGCAAGAACGCCGAGTAGAGATCGCGCTGCACTGGACCCAATCCACAGGGACAGGTGTGCCAACGCTCAGATCGGGGCTTCTTGTGATACTGCCCACACTGGTGGCAATACTGACTCAGTTTGGTCTGGTAGGCCGAGACTTCGTGCAGGGTGCCGCCAGTTTTTGCAACTAGGCGGGTCAAATGCGCTACAAACATCCCTGGGGCACGAAGTCCGATGCTTCGACCATACTGTTTTTGCCAGGCTTTGAACGAGGTTTTTTCGAGAGTGATGGTGGTGCCCACCTGGACAATACGATGGGCTAGATGTCCATGCAGGCTCTTGCGATGAGCGGCGAGTTTACGTTCGGTGGTGGCATGCCGTCTCCTGGTCGCTTTGTACCGCTTGCTCTCTTTCCAGCGCAGGCGACCTGTTTTGACACGACCTTTCTCGTCATAATTGTCAGGATTATTGGCCCTGCGCTGCCGCTCCATCTGGCGCTGCAAGCGTCGCTTTTTCCTGACATCAGGGGCTAATTCCTCGCAGAACGTGACTAGATCGGCTTTGCCCTCACGTGGCACGATCGCCAGTGTGGACGGGCCAATATCGAGACCAATGGTGTCTTTGCCCACTTCCTCATGTTTGGGCTTGACGAACGCATGCCCCTCTAAGACCAGTTGCACAAAGTAGCGGTTGCCGTCATGGTCGGCTCCTTGCGCCTGCGGAGAAGAGGCCTTCCGGCGAACCAGGCGCACATACTTGATGGTGTGACGCAGGCCGTGTTGTACCACCGGATCACGCCAATCGATGATGGCCGGAATGACCTCTTCATTCCAGATCAGAAAGCCACCATCGCTCACGCCCGGGTCCAGCACAAAGCGCATGCCGACATCGTTGCGCTTGCCCTCCACGCTATCGATACCACGCCCTTTGCTACGGAAACGTACTCGTTTAGCCTTGCCCACACAGACACGATTGGCGGCTTGATAGGCCCGTGTTGCCAGAGTTTGCGCCATGGTACTGTCAATATGGTCAGCGATCCACGAGGCGCGGGCCGCCTTCGCATACGTATGCATCTCGTATTCGGAGAAGCGGTAGTGGGTGCGCAGCTCAGAAAACGCTTGTGCGCGTTCCTGCTTCTGTGAGCGAGGGATGGATCGCGCTTTGTTCCATGCCGGATCGTTGCGCATGCAATTGAGCCGCTTCATCGCTTCAGACAGCAGAGCGTTGTACAGACAGCGAGCCGCTTCCAAGTGCGCACGTAGCTGGCGCTCCTGGCTCCAATCGAGCCTTAGAGGTAATTCAAGCAGAAAGGTTGGGGTCCTGGCTCGCTTCATGGTTTACTCCGATCTGCTGTCATGCTTTTTGTCCTTTTTCTTTCTTTTGCTCAATGCTATTGCATGTTTCGTGAAAGGGAAAGTTTGAGCGCCTTTCCCTTTCAGTTCTTATGAGACGCGCTGTATGTCAGAATAGAGCTGTTCTTTCCAATTCAGCCACACGTATTCCCACTCCGGCAAATACCGTTCGACGTCATCATACGAGGTATCGCCCTGTGCCCGCAAACGCTTGATGAACGCTTTAGCCTCCTCAATGTCGGGGAAGCAGACAAAGCGTCCGCGCAGTTTCAGGCAGCCCTGCCTGCCATGAATACAGCAGTGTCCCTCGGGGGTACTGTAGATCGTATAACCCCGGTAGCCCTCGTAGAATAACGTATAAAGCGCGTCTTCGTTCCCGGTGATCGGGTCAGACTCATGCAAGGTCAGCCGAGGACGGGCAAGCGGTTGTCCGTTAGCGCATCGAGAGCGCGCTTTGGGTAACGGATGGGGATTGCCGCGTTTACGCTCACACATGTTACCCCTCCTGGTGCGTCTTGAGAAAGGTGATTGCCGTCAGTTTCATGACGTGCGCTTCGCGAGCCAGCACCACCGCCGTGACTCGCACTCCCTGTTTACGCAATCGAGCAGAGGTTTCCTCCAACCGCCTGAGTCGCTCCCGCGCTCGGCTCTCGATAGGTGACTCAAGGCGATGGACACGCAGGTATGCCTGGGCGAGATAGAGGGGTAGCCCCGCTTCCGCAGCCAACGCGCGAATTGTGAGTGGGATGGCCCGTTCGCGCAAGCGGGTGGCGGCTTGTTGCAAGTGTTGCTCGTGTAGTGGAAGCAGCGAGGGTGAGTGGTAGGCCCGTGTGTAAGTAATGCAGGGCTTTCCCTGACGCTGCTGGATGGTAGCTGCTCCGGCAACGAACGCCTTGAGCCGCTGCAGCGCCTCGCGTTCGGCAGTCAGCACCAGACGGCGATCCAGCCCCAACACCTGCGCAATCTCCGCCGTGCTATGCGCGCGTTCATTGTCTTCTGCCAGACCATAGCGCAGACGCAAGATGGCCTGAGCGCGTGCAGGCAGATAGGATAGCAAGGTCTCGACCTGGGCGCGTTGTGTAGGGTTACGAGGGGGTGCGGCTTGTGACGACGTGAGCGGCGTCATCGGCAATTCCTCCAGTTCCTCGATGTCCGTGCTTTCCAGCACCTCGTCCAGGCTAACCACCCGCGCACTGGCATAGAGGGAAGCGAGAGTTCCCGCAGCACGGGCCTGCTGGCGCAGACGTTCAGGTAGACGGAGCAGCCCATCTGTAACCAGTGTGCGCTTGATGGCCCCGCGAATGTGGGCCGTGACATAGGCGTCCAGATCGCGGATATTGGCACACTCGGCTCGGTTCACGGCCTGGACGACCGCCAGATGGCTGACCCCGACCAACTCAGCGAACAGACGGCGGTAATGGGTCGAGGGACAAAGGGCAATCGCGAGGTGTTTGGCCAGGGGCAGATAGCTCTCGATCAAGCGGTGTTTGAGAGTTGTCTGTTGCCCCTGTGTCTTTTGAGGAGCTGGTGTAGTCACTTGAGTAAAGAGATGTTGGCGTTCCTCTGGCGAGAGAGCAGGTAATCGTTTGAGATCAGCGTAGTAATACTCCAAGTCGTAGGTCGTATAGTGAGTCACGGGTGAAGTCATGGATATCCCCTCCCAGTCAGGCAATCAAAGTGCATACTTGACAGGTTGGGCGTCTCTGTGTCTTGAATAGGCTAAAAGCGCCCGTAGAGTGAGTGAATGCTGGCTACGTGTGTCCTCTCACTGTGCCGACCTTCGTATAGCGGACGAAGGTCGGCATGGTTATCTCATAAGCATCCTCCTTACTCTTTGACAATATTTAATAAAAAATGGCATTGAATGTGAATGAAAGCCTATTGGCGCTTACCGACTGAAAAAGTTACGATATAAACTAACAAACAAAGATCAATACCTATCAATGATAAAGAATGATAACATACTCCTGATTCGTTGTCAAGTGTTGACGACCATTCTCTATTCGTTATCAAGTGTTGACGTTGGTGCGCTCCCATGCTAGTATGTAGCCATTAAAAAAAACGGGGTGCTTACTTGACACAAATAAACGGAAAAGAATATTTAACACCGCAGGAGGCTTGTGATTACCTAGGGGTTTCACGAAGTACTCTTGAAAGATATGCTGAAACTGGACGTATTACGAAGTATCGTCGTGGCATTAAGCGGGAAGTACTTTTTAAGCGGTCAGAACTAGACCGCCTGCTAGAAATACGTCCAGATGAAAAAGATGATGAGTAGGTAGGTTGGGTGTGATATACTTCCCCTCGGAACACCTGACTGCCGAAGCAATCCCAGGCATAAGAACATCTATTTGCGCGGAGGTGCGAATAAAGCCGACAGTCAAAATCGCAACCCACTTTTGTGGGTAGGAGTCTGGCCCTTACTCGGTGTTGCTCTCGCTCAGGAAAACATTGCTCACGCAATAGACTATGCGCAGATACTTCTCGATCCAGAACAACAACCTCCTCCAGAGGAGTTCTCCAGACTCCTTGAATCAGCTTTACAGGCATGGAATGCGGGTAAGCGGGAGGAAGCCTCCGGTCTTCTCCAGCAAGTGGCTCCGCTTGCGCAACAGAGAGGCTATCTGTAATCGACAGAGCGTGCATCTGCTTGTCTCTCCCCTCATTGTTTGTCCAAAGAGACGGCGTCGTGTGCTGGTCGGAGCAGTCCAAAGACGGTTGGAGCAACTGCTCACGGAGGTGATCACGCAGCAGGAGTGGCACCTCATCGAACTGGCTATGCAGCCGGATCATGGACATCTCTTTGTGCGAACCAATCCCTTTACCTTTCCCTCTAACATGCCCCGGCTGATCAAAGGACGCTCCTCACGGGTACTCCGAAAGGAGTTTGTCCAGTTGCGCGCCCTGCCTGCTCTGTGGTCCCCTTCCTCTTTGCTCTCCACAGCAGGCCCTGTCAGCAGCGAGACGACCAACGCTCTATTGAGCAACAAAGCGAGGACTGAGATTCTCCCCGCCTCTCCCGCCCCAAATCAGGGGTGCCCATTCATCCCCGGCTTGGAAAGACCGGGGATGAATAGGCCGCCTTTTTGTAAGCTTATAAAAAATGGGGCGAGTAGATATATGAACCCCGAAGTGATGGAAGAAGACACCCGCAAGGGGTGTCTCTACTACCTGTATCGGTGTAGAGACACCCCTTGCGGGTGTCTTCCTGGTTCTATTATTAAAAATGGGGCCAGGTCAACTGGCCCCATTCCTTTTGGTTTGTGTTTAGATACGAGCGATGCGGTTGGTGGTCTTGCCGAGATTGCCGGGGATGTTCTCATTCAGGCCAATGTGGTTAATGACGACACGCGCACCGGGGATGCCGGAGATTTCGCGTTCCAGCAGGTATTTCATTTTGATATCAGGCACATCGCCGTACAGGCTGACGATGTAGTTTTCGACCAGGGCGGTGATGTTGGCCGATTCCGGAATCTTGCCAGATTTTTTCAGGTCTTCGATAACGCGGTTGACGTTGTTCAGCAGTTCGTCTTCTGCGACCAGGAAGTTCATCACGTCCAGCACGCCGGGGAGATTGCGCAGGTTCCTTTCGATTTCCTGCTTTTGCGCTTCCAGTTCGACCTTACCGTAGAGCGAGAGAACCGCGCCTTCGCGCTCCACAAAGACCTTGACCGGGTGCGCGCTCCAGGCGGTGCTACTGATCGTGACAGTCTTATCAACCACGTCTTCGGCTTCCTGAAGAAGCTCTTCAGCAAGAGGTGTCGGCTTGCCGGTAATCGCCGCCTCGCCGAACGTCCGGGCATATTTTCCAGGCTCCACTTCCTGCTCGTGGGAACCCTTCATGGGGTCTTCAAGTGCCCAGCCGAGCGCGCCGATCAACATAAGTGGCAGGCTGATAATGACAACCCAGGGAGTCGTATCGATAATCAGAAAGCCTAACATAGCAATGGCAATCGCCACGCTTAAAATAATTGGCCAGATACTCGGACCCGGCAGGTGGATATGTCCCACCTCACCGATAGGTTCCTCTTCGCCCTCTACCACGACTGGCAGTGTCTGCTCATCTACACCGGTATTTTGAAGAGAAGTATCCATGAGTTCTCGCTTTCGTTCGAGAGTTTTTCTACAACCTGTTCAGATACTGCGATTCCACAGTACCCTTTTTATAAGAATAACAGGAATGAACGTATCTTGCAAGCCATCGAATTGCCTCACCAAAAATCTTACTTTGGCAGATACGTTGCCTCATGAGAGAATCTTACCAGCCGCCTGATTCTTCAAGGGTCAGAGAGCTGGAAGGAAATGAGGTTATGATGAGTTTACAGAGCC